>Ga0207905_1000012_pt1 | contig 344818 bp, 322 predicted proteins | sample LinPmetageLP49_FD_184060 | JGI IMG/M metagenome (GOLD analysis project Ga0207905, IMG submission 184060) | Marine viral communities from the Subarctic Pacific Ocean - LP-49 (SPAdes) | ecosystem: Environmental > Aquatic > Marine > Oceanic | place: Pacific Ocean | collected 2011-08-27 | reverse complement strand
GGCGGAAACAGATAGTCAGTTTCCCGATCAGCGGTTATGAAATTTCCCATCATTGCATCCCGGTCACTGCCTGTGGCCCTGATTATCCCACGTCGATACAATTTGGTTAAGCCCGACAGGCTGCTAGGGACACGGCTGCCAGAGCAAGCCGCGTTGAAATCATCGCCTTATGAGCACCTGCCTCACCTCCAAACCCAGGAACATTGACAGAACAGACATACTTGCAATCTTCAACTGTTTCAAGAATAAAACTCTCATCGTGAGCATCACGGGAAGCCTTCCGACTTTTTAACTTTTTCCCTTGCCATGCTTGGATGACTCGGCGACGAGTAACTCCCGAGATCGGTCCATCAGCAACTTTATGAGCGAACCGTTCTATGCGGCCACCTGCACCCACGCATGCCCATCGACCGCCTGAGGACTTGCGATCCAACCAGGCCATCCTAGGCTCAAAACGGACAGGACCAATCTCAAAAGCAGCAATATCATCGTAGCTGAATAACGTGCATCCAAACGTGTACTCCAGATTTCCACTACTCAGTATCCAATCAATATCCCTGGATACTAACTCTTCGACATCGTTCCAGAGCAATGTTACGTTCTGGTCTATATCTTGATCCAAATCAACCTTGATTAAGGCGGGCCCAAAGGCTTTACGGACCAGGCGTGTTAAATCTTTGGCAGAAAAACGTGATTCCACTGAGGAGTTGCGCCTCATCATATAGCGGGCGATATCAGATATCAGTTCGTCTATTCTTCGAGATATATGAATTTGTCGCCCATCACCGGTTCCAATAAATCGTGGCAGCGGGTCGCTTGGATCTCTGACATGCGATGGGCTCTTTTGGTCGTGTATAAACTCGCCAAGAATCTCTTTAACTATCTTATGTACATCAGTCGAGCCAAATTTATAGTTCATGCTTACGCTCCAAGCTTTGGAGAATTCTAATATTTCCGATTACCTCTTGCCTTTAGACTATCTGAAACCGCCAACGGATCGAAAAGTAAAGTTAATCATTTATTCCGTAGACCAAGAATTCATATACAAGGGGGACGACTCCAGACCGGGATTTCATGGCTGAAGAATCCGGTACTCATTCTTTTCCTATTCATTGCGGCAGCGCTTGGCCACATCTCTCAGCATTGCACCATTCATACCCGCAAGGAGTGGCGTGATGTCATACTACAGGAGACGCATCAACACATGGAAACGCTCAATTGCTGCGCCGCTGGCCATCGCTTTTCTGTCCTTCGAACCGGCGCTCGCCGGAGAAAACCCCACCGAAAACGCTCAACTGGCCGCAGTGATCCGCCAGCTCGACATGATCGATCGCTTGGCGGAGCACAGTGCCAGCCCACCCCGCCAGGATAGCAACCGCTACTACTTCGACTACGAGCGCCTGCACAAGGACATTGAGCGCGTCCGCCAGGGAGTCAGGGACTACCTGGCACCCAAACGTGCTCAACCGCGCGATCCCCTGGAACTGCTTGGTCAGTTTCGCCAGACCAATGAGACGGATCAGTGACTACCGCCCAGGCGACCGCCTTTCAGGCTAACTCCGGCTTTACGGCAGCAGATGTGTCCGTGGTGCTCATTAGCCTGGTGTTTGCCGTGCTGCTGCTCTGGGGTGTCTGGGCGCTGCGCACGGCCTATGTCGGCTGGGCCGAAGAACGCATTTCTCAACGTCAGTTCCTGGGTGTCGCTGTGCGGTTCGTGGCGATGTACCTGGTGCTGACTTTCTTCCTGCTGTCTTGACCTCCTGAGGACTTCACCATGTTCACTGACATGAATTCTCGCTTCCGCCGCCTGAGCCACACCACCCGTCGGATGGGCGCCGCGCTGCTCACCTTCACCCTGGCTCCGCTGGTTCACGCCCAAGGGTTACCGACCCTGGAAGACCCCTCTCGCGGGACCGGCAGCGGCATCATGGAAACCCTGCGCAACTACGGTTACGACATCGTGCTGCTGGTGGCTCTGCTGGTGGTAGCCTCGATGTTTGTCGGGGTCTGCTACCACGCCTACAGCACCTATTCGGAAATCCATACCGGCCGCAAGACCTGGGGTCAATTCGGGCTCACGGTGGCAGTCGGTGCGATTCTGTTGGTGGTCGGCATCTGGTTGCTCACTGAAGCCACCGGCATCCTGTAAGGACCGCTCGACATGACGGACCTGGCAGTTCGCCCGCACGACGACTCGGTGACCTTCCTGCCACACCGGCTCAACCGGCAGCCGGTGGTGGTGCGCGGGCTGACGGCGGATGAGCTGTGGATCTGCGTCGGACTGTGCGGTAGCGCCGGGCTGCTCATCGGCCTGGTGCTGGCCTGGCTGACCGCAACGATAGCCTTGATGCCCACAGTGGTGGTGATCACGATCGCCCTCGGCGTATTCGTCGGTGGCAACACCCTGCGACGACACAAGCGTGGGCGTCCCGATACCTGGCTATACCGGCAGCTGCAGTGGAGTATGGCGCTGCGACACCCTGGCTTTGCTTCCCTTATTGGTGGCTCCGATCTGGTCACGCGGTCCGGGCACTGGACGACTAGGAGATCATCGCCGTGAGCCGGTTCAAGAATGAAATCACCCATCTTCAGGCCCATATCAAGACCTTGCGGATGAGTGCCGCCGCGCTCTTCGCCATTGCGCTGGTGTTGGGTCTGGGTTGGTGGAATGCGCCGCGTGATCTCACCATCCATGTGCCTCCAGATTTGCGTTCCGGCAGCGTGCGCCCCTGGTGGGACGTGCCACCGGAGTCGGTCTACGCCTTCGCCTTCTACATTTTCCAGCAGCTCAACCGCTGGCCCACCAACGGCGAAGAGGACTATGCGCGCAATATCCATGCACTGTCTCCTTATCTGACTCCGGCCTGCGGGCACTTTCTCAAGCTCGACTACGAGCAACGACAGCGCACGGGAGAGCTGCGTCAGCGGGTTCGAGGCATCTATGAGATCCCAGGCCGTGGCTTTGGTGATGATCCAACCCAGCGCGTGCGGGTGGTATCCCACCGGGACTGGGTGGTCACCCTCGACATCGCCGCCGATGAATATCACGGCACGGAGCAGGTCAAACGCGCCCTGGTGCGCTATCCGCTCAAGGTCATGCGCCTGGATATCGACCCAGAGCGCAATCCCTTTGGCCTGGCGCTGGATTGCTACGACAGTACACCGCAGCGCATTGAGACAGAACCCTCTTCAACCCCGGTCGCTCCGGTGACCCGGTAAAGGAGCTGCCATGAACCGTTTAATCGCTAGGTTGTTTTGTTGCGCACTGTCCCTTGGTTGGATGGCCAGTAGCCACGCGGTGGAACTCCTCAAGTGGGAGCGACTGCCGGTCGCCGTGCCTTTGGTCGTCGGTCAGGAGCGAGTGGTGTTCATCGACCGCAACGTGCGCGTGGGTGTACCCGCCTCGATCGGCAACCGTTTGCGGGTGCAAAGCGCTGGTGGCGCCCTCTACCTGTTGGCCACGGACACCATCGAACCCACACGACTGCAGCTCCAGGACGCCGATGACGGTACGCTGATTCTGATTGATATCGCGGCGAGTCCCGGTGATGCGCCGCTCGAACCGGTGCGCATTGTTGAACAAGAGACCACCAGCCCCCGTTATGGCGGCATGGCACCACAAAACCCCGAGGCGCCGAATGCCACCGCCCCGAATCCCGCGCGGGAGACGCCGGTTCCGGTGATTCTGACGCGCTATGCAGCCCAAAGCCTCTACGCACCGCTGCGTACCGTCGAGCCCGTGAACGGTCTCTCGCGCGGGAACCTGGGCCGTAACCTCCCACTAGACACCCTGCTGCCCACCCTGCCGGTCACAGCCAGGGCACTGGCCACCTGGCGTCTGGAGGATCACTGGGTTACCGCCGTACGTCTGACCAACACCGCCACCCGGTGGATTGAACTCGACCCGCGCGCCCTGCAGGGCGATTTTGTCGCTGCGACCTTCCAGCACCCCAACCTGGGGCCTGCTGGTGACTCACGAGACACCACGGTGGTGTACCTGGTAACGCGCGGTCATGGCCTGGCGCAAGCCTTGCTGCCGGTTATCAGCCCCATTGATGCCACAGTCAATCTTCCTGCGGCCCATGCTGCGGGCAGTGGGGAGGGACTGGGTCATGCACAGTAACGGTCTGCTCAAGTGGCTGATGCTCCCAGTAGTGGCGCTGTTGGTATTCGCCGGTATCCGGATGTTCTCCGTTGAGTCTGGTACCAGTGGCATGCCCCCGGATGCGAGCCTGGCACTCACTCCGGAGGAGAAGCGAGCCCTCGGCATCGAGGGCGATACCCCACACGACACGGTGGCTACCCTGGTCGCCCAGGTACGGCAGTTACGTAATGAGTTGCAATCGTCCCTGTCGGACAACCGCACTCAGCGGGCGGAGAACGATCGTTTGCGCCAGCGCGAGCGATCCATCGAGCAGCGCATCCAGACAGCATTGGATACCGAGCGAGCCCAACTGCGCGAGGATCGTGACCAGCTCGCCAGTGAACGCCAGCAGGCCCAGAGCTTTTTGCAAGACCTGCAACGCCAGTTCCAGGCGATGTCAGGTCAGGGTGACCATGCAGATCTGCCCGTCGGTTTGGGACTTGAGGCCGGTGACGGCGAAAGCTTCGGCGCTGGGGTACGCTGGATCGAGCCGGACGACGCCCAAGCCGCAGACAGTCGCAGTAACCAGCGCGCCGGCTTCGCCTTTCCCAACGCCTTTGGGCCAGCCCGCGGAGCGCTCGACTCGGCTAATGAGACACTGGGGCGGGCCACGGACGGCCAGGTGGGCGCGTCTCCGCTGCAAGCCGTCTACACCGTGCCTGCCAACGCCACACTGATGGGTTCGGTTGCCATGACAGCCCTTATTGGTCGGGTGCCTGTTGATGGCACGGTGAACGATCCTTACCCGTTCAAGGTGGTGATCGGCCCCGACAACCTCGCCGCCAACGGCATCGAAATTCCGGACGTATCCGGTGCTGTGGTCAGCGGCACAGCGTCGGGGGATTGGACGCTGTCCTGCGTACGCGGCCAGATTCGCTCCATCACCTTTGTATTTCAGGACGGCACCATCCGCACATTGCCGGAAGAGGATGGGCGGAACAGCCGCAGCCGCAGCAGTAACGACATCCTGGGCGGACTTGGCTGGATCAGCGACCCCCACGGCATTCCCTGTGTCACCGGTGAACGGCGCAGCAACGCCCAGCAATATCTGGGCACCCAGGCCCTGATTACCGCTGCAGGCGCCGGCGCGGCCTCACTGATCGATTCCGACAGCGGACGGATGTCCTACATCGGCAGCGATGGCTCGCTGGGCACCGTCGGAATATCCGCTAACGAAGCCATGGGGCGCATCCTCGCTGGTGGCGTTCAGGACATGTCCCAATGGGTCAACAAGCTCTACGGCCAGTCCTTCGCGGCGGTCTATGTCCAGCCGGGTGCTCAGGTGGCCGTGCACATCGAGCAGTCCCTAACCATCGACCACGACGCTCAGGGGCGCCGGGTTGATCACCGACTCGGAGGCTCCCATGGTTCGGATCTCGATTAGCGCCCTCAGCATAAAGGGCACAGCGTTCATTCTGAGCGCACTGCTGTTGACCGGTTGCGCCACCACCAAGGACGAACTGCTGACCCACGACGGCCAGACCATGCTCGACATCTGGAGCAGTGAAGCAGGCAGTGCTGGCAATAGTAGCCGCGCTGCCCGGGAGATCCTGGATGCACGGCAGTCCTTGCGCCGCCCGTTGACCGCAGAAGAGATACACAGGGCTCCAGCTGACCAGGCCCACTACACCCGCACGGCGCAAAACGAGATCTACAGTCAGTTCAAACGCCTGCCCAATCCCGACTTGGTCATGTATGTGTATCCACACTTGGCGGGCACCGATCCGGTGCCGGTGCCAGGCTACAGCACCGTGTTTCCGCTGTACCAACGCGTGCAGTATGCCCTGCCGGGTGAGCGGGTGGAGGAGTACTGATGGCCAAGTCACTGCCCTGGCCTTGGCGCGGCCGCCAGCGGGTGGATCGCAAGGCAATCCCTGATGAGCCCCCTAACACCTGGGAGCGCCACACGGCTAATTTACAGGCGCACGGCATTCCCGTCCTGGACAAGCCGCGTTACCCCGAGCACACGCCTGCCACGCGATTCGACGAACAGCGTCTCTACGACGTCAAGCCGTCGTTTGTCGATCTACTTCCCTGGGTGGAATACCTGCCGGATAGCCAAAGTCTGCTGCTGGACGACGGCGAGTCGGTCGCAGCGTTCTTCGAGTTGACGCCTATCGGTACCGAGGGACGGGAAGCCGAGTGGCTGATTCAAGCCCGCGACGCACTGGAAAACGCCCTGCAGGACAGCTTCGATGAGCTGGACGACCAGCCCTGGGTGGTGCAGCTCTACGTCCAGGATGAAACCGACTGGTCCGGCTACCTGAACACCCTGCGCGACTACATCCAGCCCCGCGCCCATAGCAGTGCCTTCAGCGAGTATTACCAGCGCTTTTTGGCCCACCACCTGCGCGCCATCGCCAAACCGGGTGGCCTGTTCGAAGACAGCACCGTCACCCGCCTGCCATGGCGCGGTCAATCCCGACGGGTGCGGCTGGTGATCTATCGCCGCGCCCCCGGTGTTTCCCGGCGTCGGGGACATACCCCGGAACAGGCCCTGTCCGCGGTCTGTGACCGATTGCTGGGCGGACTGACCAATGCCGGCATCAAAGCCCGTCGGCTTCAGGCCGCAGACATCCACGCCTGGCTGTTACGCTGGTTCAACCCGAACCCCACCTTACTCGGGACAACGGCTGCGGACCGGGAGCACTTCTACCACCTAACCGCCTACCCCGATGAGTTGGAGCCAGGGGAGGTCGAACTGGCCAGTGGTACGGATTTCTCGCAACGTATGTTCTTCGGCGAGCCTCGCTCCGATGTCCAGCAGGGGGTATGGTATTTCGACGGCATGCCACACCGGGTCATGGTGCTTGATCGACTGCGCACACCACCCACCACCGGCCATATCACCGGGGAAACCCGCAAGGGTGGGGATGCGTTCAACGCCCTGTTCGACCAGATGCCCGATGACACCGTGATGTGCCTGACCCTGGTAGCCACACCCCAGGACGTACTGGAAGCGCACCTGAACTACCTGGGCCGCAAAGCCCTTGGCGACACGCTGGCCTCCGAGCAGACGCGACAGGATGCGCAGGAGGCCCGTACGCTGATCGGCAGTGCCCACAAACTCTATCGCGGCGCCCTGGCTTTTTATATCCGCGGACGGAACCTGTCCGAACTGGATGCCCGCGGCTTGCAACTGGCCAATGTGATGCTCAACGCCGGCCTGCAGCCGGTGCGCGAGGAGGATGAGGTCGCGCCCCTCAATAGCTATCTGCGCTGGCTGCCCTGCGTGTTTGATCCGGCCAAAGACCGGCGCCAGTGGTTTACGCAGATGATGTTCGCCCAGCATGCGGCCAACCTCTCGCCCCTGTGGGGCCGCAACCAGGGCACTGGCCACCCTGGCATCACCTTCTTCAATCGCGGCGGCGGCACCATCACCTTTGATCCACTGAACCGGCAGGACCGGCAGATGAATGCCCACCTGTTTCTGTTCGGGCCGACCGGCTCTGGCAAGTCCGCCACACTGAACTACATCCTCAATCAGGTGGTGGCCATCTACCGGCCGCGGTTGTTCATCGTCGAGGCAGGCAACTCTTTCGGCCTGTTCGGGGATTTTGCCAAGCGCCTGGGGCTCACCGTCCATCGGGTCAAGCTGGCGCCGGGCACTCACGTCAGCCTGGCTCCGTTCAGCGATGCCCGGCGTTTGGTCGACAACCCCAGCGCGGTATACACCCTGGATGCCGACGCGCTGGACGATGAGAGCCCTCTGGACGCCAGCCCGGAAGACCTGGAGCAGCGCGACGTCTTGGGAGAGCTGGAAATCACTGCCCGGTTGATGATCACCGGCGGGGAGGACAAGGAAGAAGCCCGAATGACCCGCGCCGATCGTAGCCTGATTCGTCAGTGCATCCTCGATGCGGCCCGCCTTTGTGTACCGGACGAGCGCACGGTGTTGACCGAGGACGTGCGCGATGCCCTGCGCGGGCGCAGCAGCGATACGACGCTGCCCGAGGTCAGACGTACCCGGCTACTGGAAATGGCCGATGCCATGGATATGTTCTGCCAGGGTCTGGACGGTCAGATGTTCAATCGCCCCGGGACCCCCTGGCCGGAAGCCGACATCACCATCGTTGACCTGGCCACCTTTGCCCGGGAGGGCTACAACGCCCAGCTGTCCATCGCCTATATCTCGCTGATCAACACGGTCAACAACATCGCCGAGCGCGACCAATTTCTGGGGCGGCCCATCATCAACGTCACCGACGAGGGGCACATCATCACCAAGAACCCCTTGCTCGCCCCTTACGTGGTCAAGATCACCAAGATGTGGCGCAAGCTGGGGGCCTGGTTCTGGTTGGCGACACAAAATCTGGACGACCTGCCCAAGGCCGCCGAACCCATGCTGTCGATGATTGAGTGGTGGATCTGCCTGTCCATGCCCCCGGACGAGGTGGAGAAGGTAGCGCGCTTTCGTGAGCTAAATCCCGCCCAGAAAGCGCTGATGCGTTCGGCACGCAAGGAATCCGGCAAGTTCAGCGAAGGCGTGATCTTGTCCAAGTCAGTGGAAGTGCTGTTCCGTGCCGTACCGCCGAGCCTTTATCTCGCCATGGCAATGACCGAACCCGAGGAGAAAGCCGAACGCCACCAGCTGATGCGCGAGCATGGCATTAGCGAGCTGGATGCCGCCTTCAAAGTGGCGGAGAAAATTGACCGGGCGCGCGGTATCGAACCCTTGTCATCGGAGCACGTAGACGGGAATCCCGAAATGCCTGCCGACGTTGTCGGCGACATGCCCAGGTAGCCACGATCTTCAAGGCTACGGTGTGGTTTCGACCGCGCTGATCGATCTGTTCGCTCCGCATCCCTCGCGCGAACATCCATCACCCGTGATGGCGGATGCCTCATCAAGCCGGCCCGCTTTGGGCCTTTTGTCCCCAGGGGGCCTTGCCCCACGGGACAGGTGCCTCCGATTTTACCCAGGAGGTTCCCATGAGTCTTTCCGAAGCCGTCACCGACGGCACCCACTGCACCCTCATTGACTATGCGAGTATCCAAGCCGATCCTCTGATCCGCCAGGCCATCGGCGTGCTGGAAGAGCGGATTTTCAAACGCGGTGACGCACTGACCAGCCCGGCCGCAGTACGTGAGTATCTACGGCTCAAGCTCGCTGGCGAAGCTATGGAGGTCTTCTCCGTCGTATTCCTTGATACACGACATCGCGTCATTGCCTACGAGCCCATGTTCAAAGGCACCATTGATGGTGCAACCGTGTATCCACGCGTATTGGTCAAGCGCGCAATTGAATACAACTGCTCTGCCGTCATTCTCGCCCACAACCACCCCTCGGGTGTGACCGATCCCAGTCAGGCCGATCAGGCTATCACCACCCGCCTGAAATCGGCGCTCGAACTCATCGACGTGCGAGTACTGGATCATTTCATCATTGGCGAAGGCGTTCCCTTCTCGTTTGCCGAAGCTGGACTGCTGTAACCCTTGAGGCGCCTTCGGGCGCCTCGTCTTTCACGCCACCAGCAAATAAAACGGTTACGCGCCTGTGCGCTTTTGTGATGGCCGCACCGACCGCTGCGTTCGATGATCAGAGCTTGTCGATTCATGCCGGAATTCGCCGTGCCGTCACTCACCCTCGCCAAAGCACTACCCCCGGTTCAGGCTTGCCTGACGACCGTCACTGCTGTGCTGACCACCGTCATGCTGGCTACGCCTGTACATGCCCTGAATGCGGATGTTGTGGTATTCACTGATCGCCATCACCCCGTGGTGGCGCCCACCGGCGTTCGCGTCATTCACCTGGATGCTGCAGATCATTTGAAAGCCCGGTTGAGCGCCGACCTGCCCAAGGACCCTGACCAAGCCGCCACTATTGCTCGACAACGTTTTGAGGATGGCGGCTCGGATCTCCAACAGCGCCTGGCAAGCGCCTACCAAGGCCTCGTTGATGCCTGGAGCCTGGGCATCACCAAACTTCCGGCCGTTGTCGTCGACGGCCAGTATGTCGTCTACGGCGATCCCGATGTGTCACGCGCCCTGATCGACATCGCGACTTTCCGGAGAACGCGGCAATGAGACCGTCTCGGAAACTGTTGCATGCCAGCATCGTCGCCTTCCTGTTTGGCATAGCTACCCCCGCGTTTCCCCTCGATACCGCCACCATCGCCAGCTCAACCCTGTCACCGGACTGCATCAGCTACCGGGTTCGCGGCATCTGCTATTGGCTGCTGTGCACGCTGTATAGCTGCTCAGTAGAAACCTCCGTCAAGGTTGAGCACTACGTACCCGACGCCGTGGTCTCCAGCTACGCCAACACGGGTGAGAATCCCTGGGTGGAAGTGCGCACGATGAGCCTGCCGAACCCGACCGCCCAGGGGGGCGGTGACGGCACCACCAACGAGGAGCACGAGAACAACCTGGCCAAGTTCAAGAACGCCGATGTCATCGGCCATCCCGGTGCCACGCTCTTCAGCCAGTTCGTCAGCCAATGGGGATACTCGTGCGCGGGTGCCGGTACGGCGTTCATGCCCTACCTGCTGAGCACATTCGATACCGTCGCCTGGCGCTACAACATCCCCGAAGCCCTGTATCCGGAAGCGCTGATACCCGGCATACGCGAGATCGGCACCCGCTGGGGACTGAACCTGTGGGGCAATGTCTACCCTCGTGGCGGATTCCTACATCAGGTCGATGACCACAAGGCCGCTGCGGTGGTCGCCCAACGCGCCGGCGACATCGTCACCCGCCGTGGACAGCCTCATGTGTATCAACCGTTGCTGGCCAGCGCCCGCGCCGGTTACTGGCCGGCGGGCGCATTGATGGAAACCGACGCCTCTACCGGCAAATGGCAGGAGCTCACCCCGACGCTCAGCAACAGCTGTGCCGTATTCCCCCACAGCGGACCCAAGGTCCAGGCGCAACGTGGGGACTACGCCTGGGCACTCTGGCGGCCCTATGCCTGCTGTCAACGGCAGGGTCAGGTGTTTCTGGGCAGTGTGGATTTCAACTGAGGGCGGACGGATGCGAACATCCATCACAAATACACTGCTGACCGTCGGTTTGGTTCTAAGCCTTGGCAGCACTGCGGTGTCAGCTCAGACCACCCTTAACGACTACGGCTTTCACCATCGCGGCAGCGTCATCGGTGACGATGTGCTCTACACCATCGGTGGGGGCCGGGCGGTATCCATGGGACCGGTCGGGCCGATGCAAACCCTGGGCGTCGGTGTTGGCTGGAACAGCAACCTGATCTGCGGCGACATGAGCATCACCACCACTCTGCAGAATCAGCTCAACGGCATCACCAACGGCTTCCAGACGATCATGAGCAACGTGATCCAGAACGCCACGGCGGCGGTAGCCTCTCTGCCGGCTCTCATCATTCAACGCGCCGACCCCGGTCTGTACAACCTGCTGACCAACGGCATCCTGCAGGCCCGGCTGGATTTCGATCGCTCGAAGCTCACCTGCCGCGCCATCGCCGAACGCATGGCGGATACGGCGGGCGGACAACTGGGCTGGGATCGACTGGCGGAAGGCATGGTGCTTAAGCAGGCGGTAGGCAGCACCGACGCGGTATCGGCCATCGAACAGGCGGAATCCAGCCGTGGCAATGACGGCGTGCCCTGGGTCGGTGGGGGTAATGCGGGCGGCTCCGGACAGCCGCCCATTCGCGTGGTGGGGGATGTCACCCGCGCCGGTTACAACCTGCTGAATGGGCGCTCGGCAACCGACACCTCGCCCATCGACAGCCTGACCTGTGGCCACCGGCTGAGCTGTCAAACCTGGTCATCGCCAGAAGAGGCGGCCACCTGGGCGACACGGGTGCTTGGCGAGCAGGAGCAGCGCACCTGTGACAGTTGCACGAAGACCCGCACTACACCCGGCGTGGGACTGACCCCGCTGATCCAGGAGGAGTTCGAGGACAGGGTTGAGGCCTTGCGGGATCTGCTGGCCGGCACCACGCCCACCACCTTCGAGAATCTCGAACAGGCGGGCAGCGCCTCCCTGCCCATTACCCGCGGCGTGATTGAGGCGCTGCGGGACGAACCGGATCAGGACATCCTGGCCCGACGCCTGGCCTCCGAGATCGCCCTGTCCAGCGTGCTGGAGAAGGCGCTACTGTTACAGCGCACCCTGCTGGCCGGGCGCAAGGAACCCAACGTGGCGGCCAATCAACTCGCCCGGGATGCGGTGGCCCGGGAAAGCGATTTGTTGGTTCAGGAGATCGACAACCTCAAAACCGAACTGGAACTGCGCCGAGAACTGGCCGCCAACTCGCCCATGGCCATTATCCAGCGCCACAGCACCCGCAGTGATGTTTCGCGGGGTATCTACCAGGGCGACACAGAACGAAACCGCCTGGATGCCATTCAGCAGGCGCCGAACCAAGGTAACCCACCATGAGCCGGGCAAGTGGACTGTTGCGTCATCCACTGGCAAGGGTTCTGCTGTGGATCATGCTCGTTATGGGAATCGCCATGGGCGTCAATCTGGCTGGCATTACCCTGTTGGGTAATCTCTCCGGCTGGAGCCTATGGCTGGACGCACACGCCACCCACTTCCTGATCTGGCGACTGTGTCTGTACAGCTTGACGATTTACGGATGGCTTATGATGCGTCGTCGGCTATGCCAAAATGCCGAAAACCGGGCGACTCGACAGCAGCTGGTTCGTGCAGAGATCGGTGCCGTGGCAGCCATCACTCTGCTCGAAACCAGCGTCCTGCTGACTTGATTCCGATAGCCGGAGCCTGCCATGACGCTCTACACCTCCGACTACCTCGAGTACTACCTGACCCTGGTGGGCTGGATCATCCACAACGGCATTTGGGATGTCCTGGTGGCCAGCGGCATCTTCGCATTGCCATTTTTGGCCATCGTCGTGCAGGAATGGCTGAAAGCTCGGACAGAAGGTGCCGACGAAGGCAACAAGGGCGTACTCTCCTCGATGCGTATCGAAAACCGCGTCTGGGTGGCCATCGTGGTCATATTGTTCACGGGCATCCCGTTCATTCCCGTCGATCTGAGCACCATCCAGTTCGACCGTACCCGCTCCGAGCAGTGCCAAGTCAACGTGCCGGAGCCGTCTGAGACCACCTGGTCGACCTCGTTCACCACCATCAACGACCAGAGCGCCCTGGTGCCCGTCTGGTGGTTTTTTATGCACAGCCTGTCCAGGGCCGTTACTGGCGCCGCGGTGGCCGCCATACCCTGTGGCACCGACCTACGACAGATGCGTATGGACATCGACAGCACCCGCATCGCCGATCCCTTGCTGGCTCAGGAAGTCGCCGATTTCACCCGCGACTGCTATGGTCAGGCGCGTGCCAGGCTGTTCATGAGCCGCCCGACCCTGAGCGAGGAAGAAGCCAACGACGTCACCTGGATCGGCTCGCGCTACTTCCTCGACACCACGGGCTTCTACGACAGCTACCGCTCACAAGCGCCCAGGGATGCATGGCCCTACAACGACAGCCGGGATGCCGGCCTGGCTGAGGTCACCAGCGGCGGGGGTTATCCCAGCTGCAGAGACTGGTGGCTCGACAACAGCGCGGGACTGCGGGAGCGTCTTCTAACCCAGGTTGACCCCACTCTGCTTACCCGTTTCGGGCAATGGGCGGGCTTTCTGACTCAGACTCAGGTCGATGATTCGGTGATCCGAGCCATCGCCTCACCGCAGCATCAGGTCATGAACCAGGGGCAGGTCTACACCGACTATGGCGGTCAGATTGTTATGACAGTGCCCAATGCTGTGACCCGCGGGGCATCGGATCTCGGGTTGACGGTGGGATCACTGGGCTTCTTCCCGGCCATGGATGTGGTCAGGCAGTCATTGCCGATGGTGCTCTCGTTCCTGAAGATGGCTACGGTCATCTGCATACCATTGCTGCTGATCTTTGGCACCTACGATCTGAAGACAGTAGTGACCATCACGGCAGTACAGTTCGCGCTGTTCTTCGTGGATTTCTGGTTCCAGCTAGCGCGCTGGGTGGACTCCACCATCCTCAACGCACTTTACGGATGGCACTCGCCACACAGCAACTTCAACCCGTTACTGGGGCTTAACAATGCGTTTGGGGATATGTTGCTGAACTTTGTGATGGCAGCGATGTTTATCGTCTTGCCAACTTTCTGGATGGTAGCTATCTCCTGGGCTGGCATCCGCACAGGGAATTTCCTGCAGGGTCTGGCGGGTGGAACTGCGGATGCCAAGAACGCCGGGGGCAAGGGCACGGGAGTCGCACTATCGGCTGCAAGAAAGTAGGGAGCGATGGCAACTAATCGTCATCGTCATGGACATGCGGGTCTATTCGATGACCGTCATAGGTATACAAGCCAAATCCCGCAGGCCCTGTCCTCCATTCAGGCTCTGGGTGATCGCTACCCAGACCGGCAAGTATTGCAAACCGCATTACCCCCCAAGCGAGAATGATCAGCACAGCTATCCAGAACATCGAATACAGCAGCAAGGCAAGCACGACGAGTTTCACGCCCAGGAACAACAGCCGCACTACTTGGGCAGGAACCCCCTTCGCAGCCAACCAATGAATCGCTCGCGCCTCACGATGCGCAGCACCACGCCAAAAGCGACCCAGCCATCGATCGGCGCGTTCGGGTGCGTTGACTGCCGGTGATACTTTCATTGCTATCCCCTCCTCTGGAGGACTTTCACTTTTCCTTCTTCGACCAGTCAGGTCAGGTTCCACGAGAATCGTTCAGCTATCGGATGGATTACCACTTTGTAACATTTCTCCGCACACCGATCGAAAGCAATCGGTCCTGCTCCCGGGCGAACGCAACGCCAGTTCGTCATTGACCCAGGCAAACACAATGGTCCTCAACTTCGAGTCATATCGGAAGAACAGCTGGAAGCGCCTTCCGATCCTGGCCACCCGCCAGTGGCGGTGTACCGGCACCAACGTGTTCGCCTGTCGATACTCGTCCAGCCCTGGATCGCTGGGCACCACTTCAAGGACCAACTGAGTCAGCGCCCGGAATAGCTTGATGTTTGCGTGACTCTCGCAGCCTACCGGGTCACTTAATTCTGCCTGCTCAGCAGCCGCATACAACGTCTGCAGTTGCTCCACGAAGCAGTCGCTGAAAAGCAGTATCCATCCATGACGCTGCATCAGAGTGCGACTTCACTTTCCAGGCTTTCATCGAGTTCCACCGGGTGTTCCAGGTTAGCGAGCATAGCTTCGGCCAGATCATCCGGCAGGCTACCAATGTGCTTGCCCTGACGAATATCTTGCTCAAGCACACCCAGGAATGCACCAATGGCTGGGTCTTCGTGTTTTGCATCCGCGCGGGTGACAACCACCTCATCGCCCCGGAGTTCAAACGACACTTTACTACCCGTCGTAACCCCCAAGGCCTGCCGGATCGCCTTTGGCAGCGTTATCTGCCCCTTGGATGTCAATGTCGCTTGCTCTTGAATGCTTGCCATGTGAACAGGCCCATGCTGATTAGCTACAATAGAAAGTAAGAATTATTCCTTACTTTGTCAAGTTTGCCTATACTGTGGTTCGGCGCACCGGGCACAGAATCTTCACATAGAATCGAATTCACGCACATATCGGTTACTTTATGCGCGATACATGTGTATCATGCAAAAATACGAGTGACGAGGTGCACCATGGCATTTAGAGCAGATGAAGCAGCACGAATCGGATATGAAGAAGTCGAGGCATACCTTGTCCCCAGGCCTCGGGATGCCGATGAAGCGCAGAGAGCGCGCAGCAAAGAGGCATTGCGCGCAATCGTTGATGAGCTTGGTCCGGTAGTTGACGCCTACCCATCATGGCACCCCCTGGTATGGAATCACGACAATCGCCACCCATCCACCTCTCCAACGTATGGCTGCGGATATAGCGATCTTGACCATACACGGCTCTTCGCCAACGGTTTCATTACCTGCCCCTATGGGGATAAGTGGCAGAAAGTAATCGACTCGGTAAAGGCGCTTCCGTTCCCACCTGCGGCTACCATTACCGCGGAGCGACTGGATGTGCAGCTGTACAACCCCAATGCGACCCCTGTACTGGTCAGGTGCAATTGGAACAATTCTTTGGATGAAGATGGGATGATCCCTCTGTCCATTGCAATGCCACTGCTGCTGGAAAAAGAGGTGCCTTGCTGGCAATGGGCGCAAGTTGCAGAAACCTGGGAAACCATGCGCCCGTACTTCCTTGGTAGGCCTCACGGCAGCCGATCCTCGCTATTTGTGAACCAAGAGACGGGGCAAGCGATGAAAAGAGTCTGGAATGCCCTGATCGGCACAGGCATGTTCGGACCCATCAAAGTTTGATCCACCACCCAGTCAGGCAAATACAACGCACGCACCCGAAAAACTAGCCAGATAACAGCGGAAACTCATGAATGCAGTAGAAATCGAGGCAGCGATATCAGACCTGGCACTCCAGCCTTTTGACCCGGCTGAGTTTCCGTTTGCCTTTCTGGAAGCCTTTGGCAACAAACCTACCACCATCAAGCGACTGCGCTCAGGTGCGTCCAACAAGTCCGACTTTTCCGGCTCCTGGGCCGGCGTGTTGCAGACCAACAACATCCATATCGCCGTTGCCGATACAGGGGCTGTCACCCAGACCCTGGCCACTCTCAAAGCCAGCCCCGCCACCACTCGCGCCAAGGCGCGCTACATCTTGGCAACCGACGGCGTGGACTTTGAAGCTGAGGATCTGGAAACCGGTGAAACCGTTGCCTGCCGTTACGAGTCCTTTCCCGATCACTTCGGTTTCTTCCTGCCGCTGGCGGGTATCACCACCGTCAAGCAGCTGCGGGACAGCTCCTTTGATATCCGTGCTACCAGTCGCCTGAACCGGCTGTATGTGGAACTGCTAAAGGACAACCCCGACTGGGGTACGGAACAGCAGCGCCACGAAATGAACCACTTTATGGCGCGGCTGATCTTTTGCTTTTTTGCCGAAGACACCGATATTTTCACCGGCAGCGGTCTGTTCACCGATACCGTGGCCCTGATGAGTGCCCGGGATTCTGCCAACACCCACGAGGTGATCAGCGCAGTTTTTGGCGCGATGAACACCAAGCAACGGGAGCGTGCGGCGGCCGGCATTCCCCGCTGGGCAGACGGGTTCCCCTATGTGAACGGCGGGCTGTTTTCAGGCAGCGTAGAGGTGCCGCGCTTCAGCAAGATTGCGCGCTCCTACCTGTTACATATCGGCAGCCTGGACTGGACCCAGATCAATCCCGACATTTTCGGCTCCATGATCCAGGCGGTGGCGGACGACGAAGAGCGCGGCGCACTGGGCATGCACTACACGAGTGTCCCCAATATTCTCAAGGTGCTGAACCCGCTGTTTCTGGACGACCTACGCGAAAAAATGGAGGAAGCCGGCGACAATCCCCGAAAGCTTCTGAATCTGCGCAACCGCATGGCCAAAATCCGCGTATTCGATCCTGCTTGTGGTTCAGGCAACTTCCTGGTGATCGCCTACAAGCACATGCGTGCCATTGAGGCCGAAATCAACCAGCGCCGAGGTGAATCAAACCGCCCTACCGACATTCCACTGACCAATTTTCGTGGTATCGAACTCCGGGACTTTTCGGCAGAGATTGCCCGCCTTGCGTTGATCATTGCCGAATACCAGTGCGACCTGCTGTATCGCGGTAAAAAGCTGGCATTAGCCGAGTTTTTACCGCTGGATTCCCAGAACTGGATCACCTGCGGCAACGCCCTGCGCCTAGACTGGCTAAGTATTTGTCCGCCAACAGGAACTGGCGTCAAGCTTCATGCGGATGATCTGTTTGAGTCACCGCAGGATCAGGCACAAATCGATTTTGAGAATGAGGGTGGGGAAACATACATTTGCGGGAATCCGCCTTATCTTGGATCAACATGGCAATCGACTGAGCAGAAAGCGGATTTGCAACGTATTTTCGAGAATCGAGCTAAAAGCTGGAAGTCGCTGGATTATGTAGCTGGTTGGTTCATGAAGGCCGCTGATTATGGCCGCCATACACCTTGTATTGCAGCGTTTGTGTCTACCAATTCTATCTGCCAGGGGCAGCAGGTTTCAATCCTGTGGCCGCTGATCTTTGAAGCTGGACGCGAGATTGTTTTTGCTCATACCAGTTTCAAATGGGCTAATCTTGCCAGTCACAATGCGGGGGTAACTGTTGTCATAGTGGGTGTTGGTGATCAATCGCTGAAGGTCCGACGACTTTTTTCCCTTAATGAGAGTGGGGAAACCATCATTAAGGAAACTGACAATATCAATGCTTATCTGGTGTCGGCTCCTGATGTTATTGTCAGGCAAAAGTCTAAACCTACAGACAGCCGACCGGAGCTTATATCCGGGAATGTTCCCGACGATGATGGTGCATTAATTGCGAAAAACAAAGAGGATTTTGGTCCTTTCTCTGATGATGCAAAGCATCTAATCAAACCGTTCATCGGCTCTAGTGAATTTATTAATGGAAAACCAAGGCATTGCCTGTGGGTTGAGGATAAGGATCTAGGTCTAGCTAATTCTCAAGAAACCTTTGTTGATCGATTCGAAAGAGTTAGAAGAAAACGAACTAGCCCCAAAGCTGGGCCACGAGCGAAAGCTGCCGCGACCGAGCCACATAAATTTGCGTTTCGCTCAAACCGAAACTCGACTGCCCTAGTTATACCAAGGGTATCATCAGAAAACCGCCCCTATTTGCCAGTAGGCCTTGTGGACAAAGAAGTCATACTTGGCGATCGGAACTTTGCTCTCTACGACGCTCCTCTCTGGAATATGGCGCTAATCGCCTCGCGCCTGCATTGGGTTTGGATAGGAACGGTCTGTGTAAGGATGCGCACCGATTTTTCCTACTCAAACACCCTCGGATGGAACACCTTTCCAGTGCCAACTTTGACCGATAAGAACCGATCCGATCTGACCCGCTGCGCCGAGAACATTCTGCTTGGACGGGAAGCCCACTTCCCTGCCACCATTGCCAATCTCTACGACCCTGAAAACATGCCAGACAACCTGCGCGAGGCGCACAATCAAAACGACGAGGTACTGGAGCGCATCTACATCGGCCGACGTTTCAAAAACGATACCGAGCGCCTAGAAAAGTTGTTCGAGCTGTACACCAAAATGACGGCTTCCTCTCCCTCGAAAAGCAAGACGAAACGGGGAGTATCATGACGGGAAGATACTCGCTGTTTCAAATGTGGGAGCCTTTCCGGCAGTCCCTCATTGCAGGCCACCTTTTCTATGTGGAGCAAGCCAGGAAGCGATTGATGTCACAGTTCACCAACCTGGAGAGCGAAGCTGACAAAGCGGCGGAGCAGTGGTTGCGCGACAATGGCCACCGGTTTAACCCAGATCTCCATTCATCTGGAGACTTTGAAGAAACAGCTCTTGATGTCGGTCTGGAGTTTTATGAGTTGCTGAAAGACATGCAGAGCCGAACCCGACTCAGCGTGGTTGCGGGTATGTATCATGAGTGGGACAAGCAACTTCACCAGTGGATGGTGGATCAGATGAGCGGATGGTGCTCAGGCGAAAAATTCGAAGAAGCTGTCTGGAAGACAACGCTCACCGACCTTGCTGACCTGGTCGAGCCGCTTGGCTGGACAATCCGCAGCGAGCTCTTTTTCAACCAACTTAAAGCGTGCCGACTAGTGGTCAATGTCTATAAACACGGTAACGGCGACTCGCTGACGCAATTGAAACGTAAGCACCCTGAATACCTGCATAATCCAGTTGACGAGTGGGTGGGTGAGTCCTGTTTCAAGGACCTGAGTCATAAGCATCTTTCAATCAGTGAAGAGCAGTTTCAGGCCTTCTCAGACGCGATTGTGTCGTTTTGGCGAGATATTCCTCAAGATATTTACGATCATGAGAGTGCGGTTATGCCGGAATGGCTCTGCAAGGCTCTTGGAGGTAGTGGTAATACCGCCAGCCAACAGCAAGGAGGCCGCAATCGATGAGCGATGCCCGCGCTTCAGCGTTGTTGGACGAATTACTCGCACTACCGGCTGAAACCACTTGGGTCGAGTTCAAGGAGAACAACACCGATGCAGAGATGATCGGCAAGCGGATTTCTGCTCTTTCCAATTCAGCCCGGTTAGCCGATAGGCCCTTCGCTTATATGCTGTGGGGTATACGTGATGCCGACCACATGACCATCGGTACCCATTTTGAGCCATCCACCCACAAACAGAGCAACCAGCCCCTTGAGATGTGGCTTACTCAGCACTTGCAGCCTGCAGTTGCCTTTCGCTTCCAAGTGGTGGAGCACCGGGGCGTGCGATTGGTGCTGCTGGAGGTGCCTGCAGCCACCAATAGCCCAGTGGAGTTTGACCGACAGGCGTACATTCGCATCGGCAGTGCAACCCCGCGCCTGTCGGATCATCCGGAACGCCTCAAGGCATTATGGGCTAGGTTACAGCCCTATAATTGGGAAAGTGGCCTGGCCGCGCAATTTTTGAGCGGCGATGATGTGCTGGCCCGACTGGATTATACCGTCTACTTTGAGCTGACCGGGCAGCCTTTGCCGGACAATAGAACTGGGATTTTCGACAAGCTCCGGGCGGATCACCTTATTCAGGAGGATGTGGGTGGCCGCTGGAATATCGCCAACCTTGGTGCCATCCTGTTCGCGAAGCGGTTGGCGGATTTCTCGCCCTCATTGGCACGCAAGGCTGTTCGCTTTGTTGCCTACGACGGGCTGAGCCGCGCCGACACGGTGACACACCGCCAGGACGGCCAGAAGGGGTACGCGACGGGCTTCACCGGGCTGATTGACTATATCGACGGTTTGATGCCGCGCAATGAATTCATCGGCAAGGCCTTCCGGGAAGAGCGTCCCTTGTATCCCGCTATCGCTATTCGAGAACTCGTGGCCAATGCCCTGATCCATCAGGACATGACCATTACCGGCGCCGGTCCCTTGGTGGAAATGTTCACCGATCGCATTGAAATCACTAACCCAGGGCAGCCATTAGTCCAACCCGAGCGATTCCTGGATTTTCCGCCGCGGTCCCGCAATGAAGCCCTGGCAGCGCTGATGCGTCGGATGCGCTTGTGCGAGGAACAGGGGACCGGGATTGATAAGGTGATAGTGGCCGTTGAGCTCCATCAATTGCCCCCACCAGATTTTCGCAAGGAGGGTGATGCTGTACGGGTGGTCTTGTATGCTCCGCGCAGGTTTGCAGAGATGACACCACAAGAGCGCGTAAGGGCCTGTTACCAACATGCCGCACTGAAGTACTTGGCTGGTCAAAAAATGACCAATTCGACCCTCCGGGAACGGTTTGGAATTGAGCCCCAAAATGCGGCTCAGGCCTCTACGGTCATCCGTCAAGCCCTTGGGACTGATCTGATTCGAGTTGCTGACTCCGCTGCACCCCGTTCAGGTTATGTTCCCTATTGGGCCTAGGCCGAGAACATTTGATCCGGTTTTGATTTCAGCCATCGGATAGACGGGCCAGAGCTTGGAGAAACTACAAATATATTTATATATCAGTCAGTTACAAATTCATGGCAAGGTCGGAAAGATTTGATCAGGTTTTGATTCATTACCCAGCTTGGGCTGGCGCCACAGGCAAGCCGGCCAGCTCTGGTAAGTAGAACAGGTATTGTTTATGACAAAGATTGTACCCTCGGTTTCCGTCTCCTATGCGAGTAACGGCAGCTCCACCAAGTCCAATGCCCTGGGCATGCGGCCCATGCAGGAGCGCGCCTACGAGCGGCGAGGTGAACAGTACCTGCTGATCAAGTCGCCACCGGCTTCCGGCAAAAGCCGGGCTCTGATGTTCATTGCCCTGGACAAGCTCCACAACCAGGGGCTGAAGCAGGCCATTATTGTCGTGCCGGAAAAGTCTATCGGCTCCAGCTTCAATGACGAGCCGCTCAGTAGCTATGGCTTCTGGGCTGACTGGCATGTAGAGCCCAAATGGAACCTGTGCAATGCACCAGGCTCTGACAACGGCGGCAAGGTCAAAGCCCTCGGCGCTTTTCTGGCCAGTGACGACAAGGTGCTGGTGTGTACTCACGCCAGCTTCCGTTTTGCCATCGACCAGTTTGGCGTTGCCGCCTTCGACGACCGGCTGATCGCCGTGGATGAGTTCCACCACGTCTCTGCCAATCCCGACAACAAGCTGGGCGCGCACCTGGGCGACTTTATCACCCGCGACAAGATGCATATTGTGGCCATGACGGGTTCCTATTTCCGAGGTGATGCCGAAGCGGTGCTCTCTCCACAAGACGAATCGCGCTTTGATACCGTCACTTACACCTACTACGAGCAGCTCAACGGCTACGAGCACCTGAAACAGCTCGACATCGGCTATTACTTCTATTCCGGCTCCTACGCCGATGACATCCTCCAGGTGCTTGACCCTGCCGAGAAGACCATTGTCCATATTCCCAACGTCAACTCCCGCGAAAGCACCAAGGACAAGATCCGCGAGGTGGAGCACATTATTGAGGAGCTGGGTGAGTGGCAAGGTGCCGACCCGGCAACAGGCTTCCAGCTGGTAAAAACGCCAGAAGGTCGGTTGCTGAAAATTGCCGACCTGGTGGACGATGATTCGACCAAACGTGATCGGGTATCGACAGCATTGAAGGACCCAGTGCAAAAAAACAACCGCGACCATGTGGATATCATCATCGCCCTGGGCATGGCCAAAGAAGGCTTCGACTGGATCTGGTGCGAGCATGCCCTGACGGTGGGCTACCGTTCCAGCCTCACCGAAATTGTCCAGATCATCGGTCGAGCTACCCGTGATGCACCTGGTAAAACACGGGCGCGTTTCACCAACCTGATTGCCGAGCCGGATGCAGCCGAGCAGGCCGTGACGGAAGCCGTCAACGATACCCTGAAAGCCATTGCAGCCAGTCTGCTGATGGAGCAGGTACTGGCACCGCGCTTCGAGTTCAAGCCGAAGAACCCCACCAGCGGCCCGCAGGAAGGTTTCGACTACGGTGAAGGTGGGTACGATCCCGGCAAGTGCAATGTGGGTGTCAACGAGGAAACCGGTAAATTCCAGATTGAGATCAAGGGGCTGGCAGAACCAAAAAGTGAGGAAGCCACCCGGATTTGCCAGGAGGACCTGAACGAGGTCATTGCCGGCTTTGTGCAGGATAAAAACACCATTGAGCGTGGCCTGTTCGATGAGGAGCTGGTGCCCGAGGAGCTCACTCAGGTTCGCCTGGGCAAGATCATCAAGGACCGTTACCCCAACCTCGACGAGCAAGACCAGGAAGTCGTTCGGCAGCATGCCATCGCCGCTCTGAATCTCACTCAGCAGGCCAAGCAGCTACTGGTAGGCGGCGAAGCCATTGACGTGGGCACCAATGAGCCCAAGCCGAACACCGCGCTGATAGCCGGTGTGCGCAAGTTTGCCATGGACGTGCGGGAGCTGGACATCGACCTGATCGACCGCATCAACCCCTTCAGCGAAGCCTATGCGATCTTGGCAAAAACCATGAGCGAAGAGAGCCTGAAGCAAGTGGCCGCAGTCATCTCCGGCAAACGCACCAGTCTCACCCCAGAAGAAGCCAAAGAGCTGGCACTGAGGGCGGTAAAGTTCAAGAAGGAACGAGGCCGGTTGCCGTCTGTCAGTTCACAGGATGCCTGGGAACAGCGCATGGCAGAAGGCGCTGCCGCATTCGTGCGCTTTAAAGATGAGGGTCGTTATGACTGATCTCGACGATTTGCGCGCTGAACTCAACGAGTTCGCCCAACCTGAAAAGAAGAAAGGCCACTCAGCGCGCGAGGAACGTATCATTGCTGGGTTCGAGGAGATCCAGCGCTTTGTTGGTGAGCACGGCCGAGCGCCCCGGCATGGCGAAGACAATGACATCTTCGAACGACTCTACGCCGTACGGCTGGACCGCATTCGAGCGCTTGAGGAATGCCGTACCCTGCTGTCGCCGCTTGATCATCAAGGCCTGCTCGATGGCGCTTACGCCAATGAGGCAGAATCCTTTGAGGCGATGGACGATGACACCCTGCTCGCCGAGCTGGCCGGTGCCGCCGGGACGCCCGAGCTTACCCAGCTGAAGCATGTCCGCTCCAGCGCCGAGAAGCGAGCCGCTGAGGAGATTGCCAACAGGGAGAAGTGCGAAGATTTTGCGACCTTCCAGCCACTGTTTGAGCAGGTGGAGGGCGAGCTTAAATCCGGTTTACGGAAGACCCGCCGCTTCGTCAAAGACGCCAGTGTCGAGGAAGGTAATTTCTTTATCCTGAATGGCCAGCTTGTCTATGTCGCCGAGGTCGGAGAATCCATCAAGGCCCCGAACGGCGAGAACGATGCCCGGCTACGGGTGATTTACTCCAACGGCACCGAGAGCGATCTCCTACGCAGATCACTCCAACGCGCCCTATACAAAGATGAGGCCGGTCGCCGTGTGACTGAGCACGACGCAGGCCCTCTGTTCAGTGAATCCTGGGAAGACGATGACATAGAGAGCGGTACCATCTATGTGTTGCGCAGCCTGTCCGAGCATCCGTTCGTCGCTGAACATCGGGAGCTGATCCACAAGATCGGCGTCACTGGCGGCAAGGTGGAAACCCGTATCGCCAACGCCGCGCACGACGCCACCTACCTGCTGGCGAGTGTCGAAGTGGTTGCCACCTACAAACTCGCTGGCATTAATCGCCGCAAGCTGGAAGCCCTCTTCCATCGCATATTGGCGCCAGCGCAGCTTGAGCTGACCATTCAGGACCGCTTTGGGCATCCGGTGAAACCAAGAGAGTGGTTCTTGGTGCCGTTGCATGTGATCGATGAGGCGGTGCAGCGTATTCGGGATGGGTCGATTACGGATGTTATTTATGATCCAAAGGCCGCAAGGCTTGTAACCAGGAAATAGTAGCTCAATGGGGGGATTACCTGTCAATTTGACGCCTCCTCCCGCGACTCTTCCTGAAGCCGCAACCCTGCAAAGTCACAGAACACCGTCAGCATCTGCTCCTGCAGCCGGGTTTTGGGTCCTTGCTGTAATACAAGGTCATCAATGCTCAGGAGTATGGCGGGAAGGCGATCCGCAGACACTTGCCTCGCAGCCAGCTCTGCCAATATTGCGGTTCGAGCCAGCACCGGTAACGGATCGTCCAGTTCAGTGTCACTGCGGTGCCATTGGCTGAGTGGACCGGCCGCATCGCTCAGATAGGGTAAACATGAAGGCAGGTCGGCTGGTTCGTTGGAGGCAGTCACGGCCATCTTCAACCAAGGTATTTCCGCGCGGGCATCCCTCCCGCGCCCCCAGGCAATAAACGCCAGCGCGATGGCAGCGACGACCTTCATCTCTGCCCAATCCTCAAAGCTGGCTGCCACATTTGAAGTGAGCGCCATCTGCGCTCGGCGGATCTTCCGATTGCGGAACTTTCGCCGGAGCACCTCCAACTCATAAGGGGTCGCCAGCACCAACCCCCAGAGAAGCTGGAGTAATTGCCACCCCCACTGGGCCAGCGTGAGAGTGACGGCAATCAGCAACTGGAAGAAAGTGGCGACTGCAGTCAGCACCAAGTAGGCCGCCTGAGCATAGGCGGCATTCTTACCCCGCACCTGGACTCCGAACAGTTTGGCGGAAGAGCGATTGGGTTTGACCCAGTTAAAGGTACCCAACTCGTTACGCGTTGAGACAGTCATGCCGGTCTTGGAAAGATTGAGCTTGGTAGGCCCGCTGCCATAGCGACCGCGCAGCACGAAACGACCGTTCTGCATGACCATTTGGGTGTTCTTGCCAACAGTCCGGGAGACACGGAATCCGTGGCTGCTGTTGGCCGTCAGATTCAGGCCCGCAGCCCTGGTTTGCGCCCGTAGCGAAACACCCCCGGTACGGCTCGCCCGGAGGTATTTGCCCCGGTGCTCAATTCGCGTCTGCTTGCCGTACTCATCCTTCTTCCCCAGGTTCAAAAAGCTCATATCTTCGCCAACTTTTCCATAAGGCCCCATTCCATCCACTGATCCAGCCTGTGCATCCCGCCACCAGCTATTGATTAGATATTCAACAATTATTAAATCTAGGCGCTATTTCTGACGCCGAAATTACGCAAGCTGCTTTCAGATGATTAGATTATGTGCTACTTTTCACCCATGAGCCAAATACCCAGACACCAGATAATCAAGCACCTGCAGGCGGAACTGCCGCGGGGGGCGCCATTCGACCTGGCCATCCTGGCGCAGTTCGGCGTGTCGCCACAACTTGCCGCTCAATATGCGGGGGCTGGCTGGCTTGTGCGTTTGGCGCAGGGGGTTTATGCCTTCCCGAACGACGACTTTGATGTCTACGGTGCCCTGAAGCTCCTCCAGCAACGGGTGCCCGGCCTGCATATCGGCGGCAAGACTGCGCTTGCCCTGCAGGGCGTAAGGCACAACCTGGGCAGTCGCGAGACTTGGGTGCTGTGGGGCGACAAGCGTTATGCATTACCGGCATGGTTCACCGACCGCTTTCCCGCGCGCTATTGCCATGCTCGACTGTTTGACTGGCCGGACACGGCCTTGGCGACCAGAACCCTGACCACACCGCCGGGCACGCCAGCCCCTATCGAGGTGGCTTGCCCTGAACGAGCCGTACTGGAGCTGCTGTACGAAATCGGCGTGAAACAAAGCCTGGAGGAAGCGCGCAACCTCTTCGACGGTCTGCGCTCACCACGCAAGGAGGTTGTCGGCGAACTGCTGTCCTGTTGCACCAGTGTAAAGGCCGTGCGCCTGTTCCTTACCTGGGCGCGTGAGACCAACCTGGTGGACGTCGATGCCTTATTGTCACAGTATCCGGTCCGCACAGGCGGCGCCTCACGCTGGATGAGCCGCCTTGATGACGGCACTCTGCTGAGTTTGCGCCCCCATGGATAGGAGTCATCATGGATAAGAACTGTCATGGATAAAAGTTACGCCGATACCGTTCGACTGTTGCTGGCTATCGCCCCCGACGTGTTTGCCAATGACATTTTTGCCATGAAGGGCGGTACAGCCATCAATCTCTTTGTGCAGGATATGCCACGCCTGTCAGTGGACATCGACGTGGTATACCTACCCTGGCAAACGCCCCGCGACGAGGCGCTGCAAGCCATCAACCAGGAACTGGCCGCCATCGCCTCGCGTATTGCGACACTGGGTGTACAGACACGCCTGATTCCCGCCAGGGATCTTGGAGACACCAAGCTGATCGTCGAGAACGAGACCAGCCAGGTCAAGATCGAGGTCAACGTTGTGTTCCGAGGCAGCGTGCTTGCTGCTGAGCGACGGGCACTGAGCGCCCGTACCAGCGACCTGTTCAGCGTCGAACTCGACCTGCCGACTCTGACACCTGACGAATTGTATGCGAGCAAGCTGGTGGCCGCCCTGGACAGGCAGCACCCTCGCGATCTGTTTGACGTGTGGCAACTGTATGAGTCGGACGGCATTAGCGACGGTATGGTCGAGTGCTTTGTGATCTACCTGGCCGGGCACAACCGGCCAACCCATGAAGTGCTGTTCAGTAACGACAAGGACATCGCCAACGAATACGAAAGAGCCTTCGTAGGTATGACTGAGGTGGACTGCTCCCTGGAGACATTGCTGGAGGCTCGCGCTCGGTTGCAGCGCGAACTGCCGCAGCGGCTGACCACAACACACCGGCAGTTTCTGAGCGGGCTGGTTCGTGCAGAACCAGACTGGTCGCTGTTGCAATGCCCCCACGCTGCGGAACTGCCAGCGCTGCGCTGGAAGCTCAGCAACCTTGAAACCTTCCGCAAGCGGCGTCCCGCAGACTTTGTCGCCCAGGCCGATGCGCTTGATGCCGGATTGAACCAAACCTGACCGTCCTGGCATTTATCGGAGCCACCGCATTCCGTATTGCCCATGGATGCCGCTTGGCAATTGCCCTATACCGGAGCCTTGAAACGGCCAAAGGGCTAGGGAAAGGAGCAAGGGAATGGCGCCAAGGGGAAAGGCTCTACCCGAAAAGGCCAAAAGGCTCCCACTCAAGCCCGACACCTGGGTATAGCCATGCTCTCCTTGTTTCAGCGCAAATGGCGTCAATCCATTGCGGACTTTCGCACTGGCTCGGCAGAGCTACTCCTGCCGCAATCCGCCTCCATGCTGCTGGCGACACCCCGCCGGCAGAAACTTCTGGATCATATCTGGGAGCGGACCTCACTCTCACGGGCACAGTTCTCTTTGCTCTACTTGGCCCCACTGGAGCGCTATGCTGAACTGGTTCAGCAGTTTCCCGCATCTGAAAGTCACCACCATGCCTACCCCGGCGGCATGCTGGATCACGGCCTGGAAATTGTTGCCTACGCCCTGAAGCTGCGGCAGTCGCATCTGCTGCCTGTGGGAATGAAGCCCGAAGAGCAGGCAGCACAGGCGGAGGCGTGGACGGCCGGAACGGCCTATGCCGCACTCCTGCACGACATCGGCAAGATCGCCGTCGATCTCTACGTGGAATATGCCGACGGCTCCCTCTGGCACCCCTGGCACGGCCCATTGCAACTACCCTACCGGTTCCGTTACCGTGAGAACAGGGAGTACCGCCTGCACAGTGCCGCCACCGGGCTCCTGTATAATCAGCTCCTTGATCGCGGAATCCTGGACTGGCTCAGTCAGTATCCTGATCTGTGGGCTGCCCTGCTGTATGTCCTCGCGGGTCAGTATGAGCATGCCGGCATCTTGGGTGAACTGGTGATCCGGGCCGATCAGGCTTCTGTGGCCCAAGATCTGGGTGGTGACCCTGGCAAGGCGATCGTCGCATCCAGACATACCTTGCAGCGCAAGCTGCTCGATGGCCTTCGGCACCTGCTCAGGACAGAGTTCAAGCTCAATCAGCCTCAGGCCTCCGATGGCTGGTTGACGGAGGACGCACTGTGGCTAGTGAGCAAGACGGTTTCAGACAAGCTGCGCGCCTATCTGCTGTCCCAGGGTATCGACGGCATCCCCGCCAACAACACGGCCCTATTCAATGTCCTGCAGGATCACGGCATTGCCCTGCCCACCCCGGGCGGCAAGGCGATCTGGAAGGCAACGGTCACCAGCGACGCGGGCTGGGAGCATAGCTTCACATTCCTGAAGCTGGCGCCAGCTGCTATCTGGGAGGCCGCCGATCGCCCCGAAGCATTCACCGGGCGTGTTCAGCCTGACCTCACTAACGAAGACACCTCGTCCCCCGGTGCAACAGCGGATGTATCAACAGCTGCCGAGCCCCAGGCAAAGGATACCGATGAAAGAGATCCGCTTCCTTCAGAGAAGGGGAGCGATGGCATTAACGGCCTGCTCGGCCTGCTGGACGATACCACCGCCCCCACACCGGAACCAGCCGGCCTGCCTCAGCCTGAAACGAGTAAACCGGCTGGAACAGCGGGCTCTGACAAGCCCACCCCACATCACCAAACCCCGTCCGGTGAACACTTCATGGAATGGCTGCGCGTTGGTATCCAGGGTCGAAAGCTGATCATCAACGATGCCAAGGCGCTGGTACATACCGTGGATGGCACCGCATACCTCATCAGCCCTGGCGTTTTCCAGCGTTATGCCCAGGAATATCCCCAAGTAGCAACGCTGGCCAAGGATGTACAACTACCCGCCTGGCAGTGGACTCAGAAGCGCTTCGAGAAGCTGGGCCTGCACCGCAAGCAGGCCAATGGATTGAACATCTGGACCTGCGAAGTCAAAGGCCCCCGCAAAACCCGGCGCGTGCATGGCTACCTGTTGAACGACATACAGGCGCTGTTTGACGAAGCGCTGCCGGATAATCCCTACCTGAACATCGTCCGTGACTGAAAACGCCGCCTTGCGATAGCTCGGGTTATCCCCCGGACGTTGAGGATCGATTATCTGGCGTACGTGATTCGCGGGTATTCATTGCACCCCAATGATATTATCGTGCCCTCAAAAAAACAGCAGGAACAGCTTTAAATGCGCGAACAACTGGAGCGATATCAGGTCTGGATTTATCTGGTTGCCATCCTGGCCGGCATGGCCATCGGCTGGGTATCACCAAAACAGACCCGTCATTGGGAGATGTTGTTTTGGCCAGCCCTGGGTGTTCTTCTGTATACCACTTTCACTCAGGTACCACTGATACATCTCAGGTCGGCATTTCGTGATCGCCGCTTTCTGGCCGCTTTGCTGACGGGCAATTTTATTCTGATACCGGTGCTCGTTGGTCTTCTGTTGTGGCTGTTACCGGATGATCCCGCTATTCGTCTCGGCGTGCTGCTGGTACTGCTGGTACCCTGTACGGACTGGTTTATCAGTTTTACCCATCTCGGTGGTGGGGACGGTGCCCGGGCCATCGCGGCCGCGCCGATCCTTCTGCTGGTCCAGCTCATTTTGCTACCCATTTATATCTGGCTCTTCATGGGCAATATCGCCATTGAGCTGGCGGTTGGCAGCCACTTGCTGCCAGCCTTCTTCGGATTGATTGTCACCCCGCTGATCCTGGCCTGGTTAACCGAACGGTTGACGGAAAAACACCCGCGCGCGCAAACACTGGTGGACTGGCTTGGGTGGCTGCCCGTGCCGTTGCTGGCATTGGTGGTGTTTCTAATTGCCGGCTCCCAGGTCAGCCTGGTGATCGACAATGGCGCCCTGCTGTGGTCGGCGCTTGTGGTTTTTGTACTTTATCTGGTTGCCGCCGCTACCATCGGCAAGGGGCTCAGTGAGCTATTCGGGTTCACGCCCACTATCGGCCGCACCCTCACCTTCAGCTTTGGTACCCGCAACTCCTTCGTCATGCTGCCGCTGGCGCTGTCACTGCCGGAGCCCTGGCGTGCCGCCATCGTTGTCATCGTCTTCCAATCCCTGGTCGAGTTGTTTGGCATGGTGGCGTATCTGCGTTGGCTGCCGCGCCTGATCAGGAATGCCGACTGAGCCGGGAACGCAGCCTTACCCGGCGCAACAGGACAATTGAGTCACATCCGTGGTAAAAGTCTGGGCGCAGAGCTTGAGCCCTTCCACCGTGGTCAGGTAGGGAAACAGCTCTTCAGCCAATTCCTGCACGGTCATATTGGCCCGCATCGCCATTACTGCCGTCTGGATCAGTTCTCCAGCCTCGGCGGCAACTGCCTGCACTCCCAGCAAGCGGCCTGAATCCTGTTCGACCACCATCTTGATAAAGCCGGCGGTGTCGAAATTCACCAAGGCGCGCGGCACACTGTCCAAACTGAGCACGCGAGTATCGACCCGTAAGCCCTGCGTGGCCGCCCGCTCTTCCGTCAGGCCAACGGTCGCCACCTGCGGATCGGTAAAAATCACTGCCGGCATGGCACTGAGGTCAAGCAAAACGTCGCCGCCGGTCATATTGACCCCGGCCCGGCTGCCGCCGGCGGCGGCCACATAGACGAACTGCGGTTGGTCGGTGCAATCGCCTGCCGCATAGATACCCGGCACGTTGGTTTGCATTCGCTCATCCACCTGAATTGCGCCACGCACTGTCTTTACGCCGATCTGTTCCAGGTTCAGCCCTTCGGTATTGGGTGTGCGCCCGGTGGCGATCAACAGCTGCTCTCCGCGCAATTCCCCGGCATTGGTGTCCAGAACGAACTCGCCATCAACGTAATCAACCCGGCTGGCCTGGGTCTTCAGCAATACCCGGATGCCTTCCCGCTCAAATGCCTTCCGAACGGCATCGCCAACAGCCGGATCGTCACGGGAAAGCAGCCGGCTGCGCGCCAAGATGGTTACCTGACTACCCAGCCGCGCAAAGGCCTGGGCAAGCTCCAATGCCACCGCCGCCCCCCCGATCACCAACAGGCGCTTCGGGATGACGGGAAGCGACAAGGCGGAGGTGGAAGTCAGGTACGGCGTATCGGCCAACCCCGGAATGGGTGGGATCGCCGGTCGCGCACCCACCCCAATAAAGGCCCGATCAAATTCGATCCGCCGCACTTCGCCCTCCGGGGTGGTGACGGCGAGCGCATTGGCCGCCACGAATTGCGCTGTTCCCTGGATCAGGGTAATGGCCGGGTTGTCACGTAGAATACGGGCGTACTTGGCCTCGCGCAGCGCTTCCACCAATCTCTGCTGTTGTTCCAGCAGTCTGGCACGATCTACGAGCGGTGCCCGGGCGCCGAGCCCATCGTCAAAGGGGCTATTGCTTCGAAGGTGAGCGATATGCGCCGCTCGGATTAGGGTCTTCGACGGTATGCATCCGGTATTCACGCAGGTGCCACCAATGGTGTCTCGCTCGATCACGGTTATCCGGGCGCCGCGTTCCGTCGCTTTCAATGCCGCGGCCATGGCGGCACCGCCGGTACCGATAACAGCAATGTGTATTGCTTGCGCTTCACTCATGACAGTTTCCTATCCGAAAATTACCCTACAATCTCATTACTTCTGATCTGCCGAGCTTTGTTTGAGGGTAGATGGATAACCGGCATTGGCCGTGGCCTCCGTCAACTCTGTAACGCCGGTTTGCGTGTCCTCGAAGGTGACCCTGGCTTCGCGCTGCTCGAAGCTGACATCGACCTGCCTGACACCGTCAACCCGCTTGAGCGCAGTCTTGACGGTGATCGGGCAGGCGGCGCAGGTCATACCGGGCACATCCAGCGTGACGGTCTGCTCCGCGCCCCAGAGGGGTAGACTGAACAGGGCAAACAGTGAACTTACAAGCAAGAACTTTTTCATTTCTGATCTCTCAATAAAACAGGGGTAGGACATAGGGGAACACCGCGGCGATGGCGATCAGCAACGCTACGAACCAGAAGGCGGCTTTGTAAGCGCCATGCACCCTGGGTGCAGCGCACACATCGCCGGGTTCACAAGCCCTGGCGGGCCGGTATAGCTGGCGCCAGGCCAACACCATGGCCACCAAGGCGGCCGCCAGAAACCAGGGGCGGTAGGGTTCCAATGCGGTTAAATTGCCGATCCAGGCGCCGGAAAACCCCAGCACCACCAACACCAACGGTCCCACGCAACAGGCAGAGGCCAGCAAGGCTGCAACACCCCCGGCAAGCAACGAACCGCGTCCTGATTTGGATGCAGGCATGGACAAATCTCCTGTTGTTTCATTCACCACTGTGGCAAGCTTATCTCCGTAGTCGACTACGGAGTAAAGCATCGTGTCCGGTTCTCAAAACACATCAATGACCATCGGCAGTCTGGCCAAGGCCGCAGAGATAAACGTCGAAACCATTCGCTACTACCAACGGCTGGGGCTGATGACAGAGCCTGAGAAGCCCTTAGGTGGAATCCGCCGCTATGACGGCGTGGCGCTAGCGCGGCTTCGATTCATCCGCAGGGCGCGATGGCTGGGATTCAGCTTGGAGGAAATCGGAGAACTGCTGAAACTCGAAGACGGCACCCATTGCGACGAGGCCAAAGCACTGGGCGAGCGCAAGCTGGGCAACGTGCGAGACAAGATCCGCAGCCTTCAGCAAATTGAAGGCGTGCTCGACCAACTCGTCGAGGAATGTTGTACGCAGAAGGACAATGTCACCTGCCCGCTGATCGGTTCCCTCCACGAGGGGTTTGATACAGCTACCAAATGATGGAACACATGACAAAAAGATCGTCGCAACTAGTCGGATGCGATGTGCAAGGTCCAAACCAAAAAAAACGAGACCAGCCTTTGGGCAACCTACCCCCCCCAGCTGGCGAAACTCTATTTCGGACAATGGCCTGAGTTGATCGAACCTTGACTTATGTTAGACTTCGGATCTCCTTCTAACCGAGTCGCTAGATAACCGAATGGCAAAAAACTGGACGCTAATACTGTTTGCGGTCTTGATGGTAGTGCAATCACTATCCATCGCCGCTGATGTATTGCCCATCCATTCGGATCACCAACCCCATGAGTTGGCGGATATGTCCGGGGGAGACGGTTCAACCCAAGCGACAGACCCGTCACCGGGATCAGACCACAACACACCGCCCGGCCATTGCCACTCCTGCCATTGCCATGGCTCTCATATGCTGCTGTCCATGCCGCTGCCCACGCTGCCGACTGCCTCATCTAACCAGGTCACACTACGCTATACCGTCGACCACCCCTCTCCCTCCATCGCTGCGATCCTCCGTCCGCCCATAGCCTAACCTCACTTTCCGGTCCTCGACCGGCACCAGGATTTTTCAAAAATCTTTACGTGAGGTAATTCATGTCCATGCTATTCCGTTTGCGTCCGGATTCAGGCCGAAGCCTGATAATCCGGACAACGCGCCTGCTGATTTGCGGCGCGCTGCTAAGCCTGTCCGGGCTTATCCAGGCCGCTGACCGCGACCCGGTAACACTGACGCTAGCCGAGGCGTTCGCCCGGGTCCTCAGTGATAACCCCGAATTGGCGATGTATCCCTACGATATTCGCGCGGCCGAGGCGCGGGCCCTCCAGGCCGGGTTCCGACCCAACCCACAGGTCTCTCTCGACGTCGAGAATATCGCCGGTAACGGCGAGTTCTCGGGCACCGACGCCATGGAAACCACCCTGGCGCTTAGCCAGGTCATTGAGATGGGCGGCAAGCGCCCTCTGCGCCGGGATGTCGGCCAGTGGCGTCGCCAAACCGTCGAGCGCGATTACGAACTGGCCCGCCTCGACGCACTGTCGGCGGCGGCCAGCCGCTACCTGGAAGTGGCGCAAACCCAGCGCCTGCTGGCCTTTGCCCGGCAAGTCGTGGACTTTACCAGCACCGCAGAAAAGGTCGCCCAAAGACGGTTTGACGCAGGCAGCGCCAGTCGGGCGGAACTGAGCCGCGCCCGCACGGACTTGATGCAGGCCAAGCTGGCGGTGAGCAATCTCACCGTGCGCCTGGGCAATGCTAAGCGGCGCCTCGCGAGTCTGTGGGGGGAAACCTCGGCGGATTTTGGTGATGTAGAGGCCGAACTCTTCGCGCTAGCGCCGACGCCTGAGTTTGCCAGCGTCCAGCGCCAGCTAGAACAGGCGCCGCAGCTGCAACGGTTTATGACCCTGGAAAGACTGCGTAAGGCCGAACTGGACCTGGCCATTGCCCGGGGCCGACAGGACATCGAAGTCGGCGCGGGTATCAGGCGGGTCGAAGGCACCGGCGATACGGGTGTGGTTTTTTCGTTTTCCATGCCTCTTGGCGTCTCTAACCGCAACCAGGGCGACATCAGGGCCGCGCGGGAGGATCTGGCGAAACTGGATCTCGAAGAGAAAGCCACCCGGGTGAAGGTTTTTACGGAACTGCGCAATGCCTTCGCCCAACTGGAACAGGCTCGCGAGCGGGTTACCCTGTTACGTGAGCAGATACTGCCCGAGGCACAGCAGGCACTGGCGCTGATTCAGGAAGGCTACGGCGACGGGCGTTTTTCCTATCTGGAACTGGTGGAAGCCCGGCGCCAGTTGCTGTCCTTCGAAACCGAGGCGGTTGCCGCCGCCACCGATTTTCACCAAACCCTTATCACCCTGGAGACCTTGACCGGCCAGCCGCTTACCGGGGAGCGCCTATCACTCTACCCCACCGACGGGGCCAATGATTTCCGGTCCAATCTGCGTCTGCCCACACTGGACAGCATCGATGATGAAGGGTCTCTTTCGCCACAGGATGAATCACAATGAACAAGTTACTGAATTATTTAATGAGCGGCTTGCTGCTTGCTGCCATGGCATCTCAAAGCGCAATCGCCGCCCCATCGGATCAAGCCGCTCACACCGAAGAAGGGGCTCAGCACGCAGATGAAAAGCACCACTCGGAAGAGGAACATGCCGGGGAAGATCACGCTGAAGATGAAGGCGACCATGCCGAAGAAGCCGGTCATGAAGGCCATGAAGACGAAGAGCCCGAGCTGACTTTTAGCGCCGACCTGCTACGGGACTTTGGTGGTGAAATCGCCACTGCTGAAGCCGGTGTGATTCGCCAACAGGTCTCGCTGCCCGGCGAGGTGAAACTCAACGAGGAGGCCGTGGCTCATATCACGCCCCGCTTTGCGGCAAAGATCGTCGAGGTACAGGCAAAAACCGGTGACCGGGTCAAGGCCGGCGATGTGCTCGCCGTGGCCGAGAGTTCCGAGACACTGTCCCGCTTTCAGCTGAAATCCCTGATCGACGGCGTGGTTATCAAACGCCACGTCACCCTGGGAGAACACCTGGCGCCCGACGATACCGCTTTTGTCGTCGCGAACCTGTCCACCCTGTGGGTGGATATTGCCCTCTATCCCAAGCAGGTGCCGCTGGTAAAAACAGGGCAGCCGGTGCGAATCACCACCAGCCATGGCCCCGCACCCGTGGAGACCAGCTTGGACTATGTGGCGCCGCTGGTAGACGAGGCCACCCGCACAGGCTTGGCGCGGGTTTTCCTGGCCAATCCTGACAATGACTGGAAGCCGGGGATGTTCATTGAAGGCCAAATTACTCTGGGTGAATTTCCTGCCGCGGTGGTGGCACCCAGGACCGCCGTTATCGACGTTGAAGGCCAGTCAACCCTATTCGTTCAACACGACGGCAGCTGGGAACCTCGCCCGGTCAAGCTCGGTCGCGGTGACAGTGACTCGGTGGAGATTCTGACGGGCCTCGACGCGGGTGAACGCTATGTCGCCAAGGGTGGCTTCGTGCTCAAGGCACAGCTACAGAAAAGCGAATTCGAATCCGGTCACAACCACTAATCGCGGGAGCACAGTATGCAAACTCTTATTCGTTTTGCGCTGGAGAACCGACTGTTAGTGGTCGTGATCTCTCTGGCGATGCTTATCGGCGGTTACTTCGCCTATCGAACCCTGCCGGTGGATGCCTACCCGGATATTTCACCAGCGTTGGTGCAGGTCTTTGTGGAAACCGAAGGTCTGGCGCCGGAGGAAGTGGAAAAATACGTTACCTACCCCATTGAAAGTGCCATGAACGGCCTGCCGCAACTGGATCATGTGCGGTCGATCTCCAACTTCGGCTTGTCGGTGGTCAATATCTACTTCGAGGACGGCACCGATATTTACTTCGCCCGCCAGCTGGTGGGGGAACGGTTGCAGGTGGCCCGGGAGGCTATTCCCGACGGCTTTGGCGAGCCGGTGATGGGCCCCATCACTACAGGACTCGGCCAGATTCTGTTCTACGTGCTGGAGGACACCAGCGGACAATACAGCAATACCGAGCTGCGGGAGATCCAGGACTGGATCGTCAAGTTCAACCTGCAGACGGTAAAGGGCGTTACCGAAGTTCTTTCCATCGGCGGTGAGGTCAAGCAGTTCCAGGTGCGTATCGACCCCGACGCGCTGATCCGCTACGACGTGTCGCTGCCCGACATCAAGGAGCGCATCGAGGCCAACAATGCCAACGCCGGGGCCCAGTTCATCGTCAAAAACGATGAGGAGTACATCGTGCGATCGGTGGGTCTGGCCACGGATCTTGAAGCCCTGCGCAACATTGTGGTGAAAACCATCGACGGTACACCCGTCTACCTGCACCAGTTGGGCGAACTGGACATCGGCGGTGAAATCCGCCGCGGGCTCACCAGCAAGGACGGCGAAGGCGAAGTGGTCGTGGGCATGGTATTGAAGCTCATTGGCAGCAATACCTCCCAGGTGATCGGCGCCGTCAAGGAGGAGCTGGCCACCATCAATGCCAACCTGCCGGAAGGTATCGAGGTGCAGCCCTATTATGACCAGGCGACCCTGGTCAAGGCGGCTGTCAGTACCGTTATCAATGCACTACTGCAAGGCATTATTCTGGTGGCGCTGGTGCTGTTGGCGTTTATGGGCGGGTTCAGACCTAGCCTGGTGGTGGCGCTGTCGATTCCGTTCTCCGTCGGCTTCACCTTTCTCGCCATGAAATTCTTCGACATCTCCGCCAACCTGATGTCGCTGGGCGGGATTGCCATCGCCATCGGCATGATGGTGGATGGTGCGGTGGTCGTGGTGGAGAATATCGACCGGATGTTGCGCGAATCCTCCCCGGACGAATCGCGCCTGCACCTGGTGGCGCGGGCCTGCCAGTCAGTGGCGCGCCCGATTCTGTTTGCCATCAGCATCATCATCATTGTGTTCCTGCCGCTGTTCACCTTGCAGGGGGTGGAAGGGGCGACCTTCCGGCCACTGGCCTATACCGTAGCGGTGGCCATGCTCGGATCCCTGTTCTTTGCCCTGATCGTGGCACCGGTGGCCTCCTCCCTGCTGATGAAGCGCCCCGAGACAGACCCCGACAAACCTCGCAAGGACATTGTCAGTTTGCTGCTAAAAGGCTACCAACCTCTGGTGGAGGCCATGGTGGCACGCCGCTGGATTGCCGTGACCCTAGCGGCAGTGGTCCTGCTCATCGGCGTTGCTGTCGCCCCGCGGCTGGGCTCGGAATTTGTGCCCCGCTTTAATGAAGGGGATTTGCTGATCCGCGCCACCATGGCGCCGTCCATTTCGCTGGAAAAAGCCGAGACGACGATTGGCGTATTCGAGCGGCAATTGATGGCAGCGTTTCCGGAGGTCACCCAGGTGGTGTCGCGCATTGGTCGGGGTGAAGTCGGCGCCCACGCCGATCCGGTGAACAACGCGGAGATTTTTGTCGCTCTCAAGCCCCAGGACCAATGGCAAAGCGCGGAGACGCTGGATGGCTTGTATGCGGCCATGAGCGAGAAATTCGCGGATTTCCCCGGCGCGCAATTCAACTTCACCCAGCCCATTGCTGCCGCTGTGGATGAACTGCTCACCGGCACCAAGGCCGAACTGGCCGCCAAGCTGTTTGGCGATGACCTGGATGTGCTGGTCGAGAAAGCACAGGCTATAGAAAAGGTGATGCGCACCGTGCAGGGCGCTCAGGATGTTCAACGCGACCAAATCGGCGGTACGCCGCAATTGCGCATTTCGTTGAACCGGGAGGCTATTGCCCGTTATGGCCTCAATGTCAGCGACGTGCAGCGCACCCTGAGCGTCGCCGTGGGCGGCAGCGAGGCCGGACAGGTGTTCGAGGGCATCCGCCGCTTTGATATCTATGTGCGCCTTGAAGAGCCCGCGCGCAACCGGGCCGATGTCATCGGGCAGCTCATTATCAAGAACGCCGCCGGGCAGCGCATTCCCCTGGAGGAACTGGCAGCCATTGAGGAAGTGGTGGGGCCGCGCCAGATCACCCGGGAAAACAATCAGCGCTTTATCACCATCCAGACCAATGTCCGCGACCGGGACATCGGTTCCTTCGTGGCCGAGGCCGATGCCGCTATCAAGCAGCAAGTGGATTTGCCGCCGGGCTATTTTCTCAAATGGGGTGGGCAGTTCGAACTCCAGCAGCAGGCCAACAAACGTCTGATGATCGTTGTGCCCATTACCCTGGCGCTGGTGTTCCTGATGCTGTTTGTCAACTTCAGATCCCTGCGCAACGCCCTGCTGATCATGCTCAATATCCCGTTGGCGCTGGTGGGCGGTATCGTCGCCCTCTGGCTGAGTGGTCAGAGCCTCTCGGTGCCGGCTTCAGTAGGATTTATCGCCCTGTTTGGTATCGCCCTGGAAAATGGCCTGGTGTTGGTGAGTTACCTCAATGAACTGGTCAAGGACGGGGTGTCCATTGCCCAAGCCAGTGTGCGGGCGGCCTGTGCAAGGCTGCGAGCAGTGATCATGACCGCCGTCACTACTGCCTTGGGGCTGTTCCCGCTGTTGTTCGCCACCGGCACCGGCAGCGAGGTGCAGCGGCCACTGGCCACCGTTGTGGTCGGCGGCCTGGTCACCGCCACCATCCTGACCCTATTGGTTATACCCGCCCTGTATCACTGGTTTGCCGACAAGCCCGCTGATATGAGCGAATCCCATTAACCCGGAGTGATTGTCATGCAAGAGATCAAAGCCTATATCAAACACCACAAACTGGAAGCCGTGACCCTGGCCCTGCACCGTGTGCAGGGCGTCACCGGCATGAGCGTCGCCCACGTTGTCGGCTTCGGCCGCAGCAAAGTCAATACCAGCGCCGCCAACCCGATCGATGGCGCGGGGGATTTTGTCAAGCACGTGAAAGTGGAAATCGTGTGTCACGATCAGTACGTGGACGAAGTCGTCCGCGTACTGAAAACCGTGGCGCACACCGGACTGCGAGGAGACGGCCGTATTTTTGTCAGCGACGTCAATCGTGCGATCCGGATCGAGGACGGTGCCGAGGACAGTACGGTTGTCTGAGAAAAGAACCCGCCCTCTTCAAGCGGGCGGGTTCCATTTCAGCTGTCGCTCCCTCTGCGCCTGATGATTTATCTTCAACAGGAGCTGTGACTCATGACCTTGTACAGTCAGTTCAAGCCGTTTTGGATGGCTTTACCGTGCAGGGTTATGACGACAGGACAAGATTATGAGTGATTCACCCAAGCATCGAAAAACTGACCCGAAGAATGCTCCCTCCTTTCGAACACATCGTATCCACGCCATCAACAGTGAATGGTATTTTTTAACCCGTGAAGGTCAAAATATCGGGCCATTCCCGAACAAAAAAGCGGCAGAAGAAGGCCTCGCAGAATTCCTGAAAGCTGTCAAGAAGGATGAGTAAACACTGGCCCAAAATCCACAAAGTTATCGATACAAAAGTCCGTTACCGTGAGCCGGAAGAAATCAGGTAAATCCATGACCCAGTCAGTAGAAAGAAACAGCATTGATCTAGCCTATAAAGCAACTGGCCGTAAGTTTTTGGACAGGGAAACCGCCGGAGGGCTGCTTCTGATTGGAGCCACCGTCATCGCTCTGGTGTTGGGTAATTCTCCCTGGGCAGACGCTTATCACCACTACCTTAAAGATGAACTTCTTTTTGAGCTGTCCGAGCATTTTACTTTCCGTCTGACACTCGAAGAGTGGATCAACGACGGCCTTATGGCCATATTCTTTCTGGTGGCTTCTCTGGAACTGAAGCGGGAAATTCTGGTAGGCGAATTGTCATCCCTAAAGAAAGCCTCCATGCCACTTTTGGGAGCGCTTGGCGGGATGGTCGTCCCGGCCCTGATTTTTGTCGCCCTGAATGTTGACACAGAAAATATAGCCGGCTGGGGTATTCCGATGGCGACTGATATTGCTTACTCCTTAGGCATTATCGGATTACTGGGAAAACGCGTGCCTTTGCAACTTAAAATCTTTTTGGTTGCACTGGCTATAGTCGATGATTTGGGAGCCATACTCGTCATTGCTTTGTTTTATAGCAATGACCTGAGTTGGTTATATTTAGGGGCAGGAGCAGGCACTTTCACTCTATTGATACTATGCAATCGCCTTGGCGTAAAAAATCTTTTTTGGTACCTATCGGGAGGCGTCGCTTTGTGGTACTGCTTTCTGAATTCAGGCGTTCACCCCACCATTGCCGGCGTACTGATTGCCATCACCATACCCGTAAAACCCAAATTGGACAGTAAAACCCTGAAAGAACGCACCGCCAGAAATGTTGCGGCACTGGAAGAGACGGACATAGAAAACCGTGACCCATTCCAGGATAGTCGTCAACGAAAAATTCTAGAAGCCATAAAAAAAGACACTGAAAACTCAAGCCCACCACTACTGAAACTGGAAAATGCGCTAATTGATTTTAACGTCTTTTTCATTATCCCTGTCTTCGCTATTGCTAACGCGGGCGTTAAATTGGATGTCAGTTTATTGGAGGTGGTATCGGGTTCCCTGGGCCTGGGTATATTGCTAGGTCTCGCGCTTGGAAAGGCATTAGGAATAACCCTCTTCGCGCTAATCGGTGAAAAGCTGGGCATAGCCGAATTGCACAGCTCACTGAGATGGCGGCATGTGGTTGGCATGGGCATGATAGCCGGCATTGGATTTACCATGTCGCTGTTCATCACCAACCTGGCGTTTAGCGACCCTGAATTGATCAAAATATCCAAGATCAGCATCCTGTTGGCGTCGCTGATTGCCGCCGTTGTCGGTGTTGCCACGTTGTTGATCGGCACTGCGCGAGATAGCCACGAAAACAGGAAGAAATAAACGATGTCCGATGGTATTCGTGTTCAATTCGCGGCTTTTCTCGCCGCAGGAGGCCTGGCTACCGCCACTCACTGGGCGCTCATGGCATCTCTGATCGCCGTGACAGTTCAACCGGTCACGGCCACAGCTGCCGGAAGTGTGGCTGGCGCTGTCGCCAACTACGGCCTGCAGCGGCGACTCGCTTTTCGCAACGCGCGTGGCCACGGTCGAACACTTTGGCGATACCTGGGCTCCTGCGTGTTCGCATGGTTCGCCAACTTCGCCCTCTTTACGTTGCTGAACCACGGTATGAATCTACCCGTTATCGCGGCACAGGCAACTACCACGGCGCTGGTGGCAGTACTGAATTTTGTAATTTATAGGAGTTTGATATTCCATGAGCCTACAATCTGATCCACAGCAAGCAACACGCCGTGAACTGCTATTATCGATAGTCGTTCCGGTCTTTAACGAACGCACGATGTTGCCCGTTTTTCTTGAAAACCTACTGCCAATTCTCCAATCGCTAGCCCTGAAATCGGAGGTTGTTTTCGTCGATGACGGCAGTCAAGACGGCAGTGCTGAATATCTGAAACAGATGATATCCAAAATGCCGGGCATCAAATTGCTAAAGCTGAGCCGTAACTTTGGCAAGGAGGCGGCGGTAACCGCTGGCCTGGAGCACTGTGGCGGAGACGCCGTCATCGTGATGGACGCGGATCTACAGGATCCACCGAAATATATTCCGGCCATGGTCGATGCATGGCAATCCGGTTCCGAGGTGGTACTGATGCAGCGGCGTTGCCGTAACGGCGATTCCCGGCTCAAGCGCTTGAGCGCCCACCTGTTCTATCGGCTGCTCAATGTCTCAAGCCGTACCGAAATTCCTGTGGATACCGGTGATTTCAGGCTGATGAGCCGAAAAGCAATTGACGCTTTACTCAGCCTCAATGAGCGCAATCGATATATGAAAGGGCTATATGCATGGATTGGCATGCCTACCCACACCCTACAGTATGAGCGGGAGCCTCGCGTAGCTGGCGAGACCAAGTGGAGCTATCCGGCGCTTGTCGGACTCGCCTTTGAGGGGTTGACGTCGTTTTCAGTATCGCCATTGCGATGGGCGATCGGCTTGGGAATCTTATCCGCCACTTCAGGGCTCGCCTGGGGGCTTTGGATTTTTATTAAAGCGCTATTGGTTGGAGATCCAACCAGCGGCTATCCATCCCTGGTGTCCATCATCACTTTCCTGGGCGGAGTTCAGTTGTTCAGCATCGGCATAGTCGGTGAATACATCGGCAAGATTTACCTGGAAACCAAGCAAAGACCCATCTATATCGCCGAGAAAATTATCGAAAGCCAGCAAGCAAAATACTGCATCCGATCAGTCCAGCAGGAGCCGTTTAACAATGTTGCCGAAATATAGCTATTGGCTGCTGGCTCTGGCAGCGATTCTTTTAAGTCGTTTTGTCGGTATGGCGATATTTCCTTTCGCCGATACCACGGAGCCGAGATATGCGGAAATTGCACGATTGATGGTAGAAACGGGGGACTGGATCACCCCCTGGTTCGAACCGGGCGTACCATTCTGGGGAAAACCTCCCCTGTCATTCTGGTCACAGGCTGCGGCAATCAAATTATTTGGACTGTCAGAGTTCGCCCTGCGCTTGCCGTCGTGGCTAGCCACTATCGGCATGGTCTATCTCACATGGCGGCTCGCCTTGCAGCTTTGGGGCAGTCACGTAGCCCGCTGGTCGGCGCTGATCTTTTCCAGTATGGCCCTGACCTATGTAAGCGCCGGCGCTGTGATGACGGATGCCTTCTTGGCTCTTGGGACAACACTCTCGCTCGTGAGTTTCTGCCTGGCGACGCAGGAACAGGGTTTTGCCTGGCGCTGGTTATTCTTTTTGGGCCTGGCAATCGGGCTTTTAGCCAAAGGGCCGCTGGCAGCCGTGCTGGTGGGAATTCCGATTGTGTTGTGGTTATTGTTTCGAGGCGGGAAACTCAGCGAGTTGAAAGCGCTGCCGTGGCTGCGGGGAGGCTTGATAACCGCCGTTCTGGTGGTGCCCTGGTATGTTTTGGCGGAACTCAAGACTCCGGGGTTTCTGGAATACTTTCTCGTCGGCGAACATTTCCGTCGGTTTGTCGTGCCCGGCTGGGCGGGGGATCTCTATGGCAGTGCGCATCAATATCCGCGGGGCACCATCTGGGTTTTCTGGCTCATGGCCAGCTTCCCCTGGGGGATACTGGCCCTGTTTATGCTCATTGCTGCCACGGTGAGAAGGCGATTGGCGACAAAACGCAGTTTGAATGACCGGATGACGCTGCTGTTACTGCTTTATGCCCTGGGGCCGCTGCTACTTTTTACTCTCGCGGGCAATATTCTGTGGACGTATGCGCTGCCTTCGTTACCCTTTGCGGCGATACTGATCGCAAGACCGGTTTCGGCGCTGAGTGCGCAGTCGCGTTCCGGGCGCCTGCGCGCACCTGCTGCCGCTATCACCCCACTGCTGTTGACTGGCGTCGTTATCGCTGTCGGCAACAGCTTAACCCCCGTCAAGTCGGAGAAGAGCCTGGTCAACTACTACAGCCGCCAGAGCAGGCCCGCCGACAGCCCCTTGCTATATTTGGATAAATTGCCATTCTCCGCGCGCTTTTACTCTCAGGGGCGGGCTCGAGCAGTAACACCGGAGCAGTTTGAAAACATGCGCGAGCGGCGGGAGTATCGGCGGTATTTTGCAGTGATCCCTGCGCGCTGGCCAAATGAGCGCATAACCGCATTGTTTGGCGACGCCAGTACCGAATTCACAGACCGCCGACATCGGCTATTGTCAATCCAAGAGCGGGCCGTGGATCTTGTGCCTTCGGCCAAAGGCCGATAATTGACCGGGATTAATTTCCACACTGCCATGGCCGCGCGCCACGCAGCCGGGATGTTACTGGAGACGATAATCCAAGCTCCTTGGCTTCATGGAAACTTACGGATACTGCCAATGGCTTGCAACTATTATCCGAAACTGCGCTTAACGTGTCGAGACGCAGTCACACGGGGTACTGAGTAACTATCATGAATAGCAGATCACCAAAGCAAATCTCTCCATTTATTCGCAGATTAGCATTCCATGGTGTGCTAGGAGCTATCCTCGGCGTTTTACTGTTACATCCGCTGGTCACTGCAGTTTTCTTTCTGGAATTCAAGAGTCAGTTCGATATTCCGTCAGAAAGTATCTGGGATTTTGCCATAACTAGATTACAAACAAATGCTTGGTTTGAACTGGTCCCCATGAGTGCCATTTTTGCGTTGATTGGTGCCTCATTCGCCATCGTGGTCAGCATCTACTCTCGCGCACTCGAAACACAGCATAGGCGTGCTTTGTGGTTGGAAAAAGAACTGGATATGAATCTCTTGTATCTCGTGGATGCAGGTGAGAGCGAGCGTCTTGAATTCAAATCCTCGCTTCGGTGGGACCAGCGTAAGCATGAATCCAACAAGTCTCTGGAAATGGTGGTCGCCAAATCCATAGTGGGATTAATGAACCATCGCGGGGGCAGCCTAATAATCGGAATAGACGATGACGGTCAAATTATCGGGATCGAGGCGGACTGCCAAACCTTGAGGCACAAGAATACGGATGGTTTTGAGCGAGCAATCATGGACCTGGTACGCACAACGCTTGGTGCGCACGCCTGCACGCTCGTTCACTGTCAGTTTCCGTTGATAGACGACCGCCAAGTTTGCCGCATCGTAGTTGAAAAAGCGTATGCTCCGATCTACCTCCAAGATGGAAAAGTAGCACGGTATTTCGTTCGTACAGGAAACTCGACTAGGGAACTGGATGCCCGTGAGGCCCAAGAACACATCACACAGGGATATCATGTAGAAAATCAGTAGAGGAGGCAATAACGCGTCAGCTCGCATTGCGCTTGCAATAAGCCCCATGTACTCCATGTCGATTGGTGTCGCGTATTGTCAACCTGACGCACACACCGGGCAGAAGCGACAAGCAGTGAATTCGGTGCAGAATATATCATCTACGCCTACTTGAACGGATAAAGACAAAAACACTGGAGAAAGAAGTTGGCTTGGAAATTTCAGTTGCAGCTTGCGAGCAAAACAATCGCCAGCACGGTGTTGGGCGGGCTGACCGGAATGGATCGGTTATGGCACCGCCGCGAAGCCAGCATGATAGCCTACGCGGCAGCAGCGTTGTGTGCCTGCGGCTTTGCGTTTGTCTCGCAGCATATTCCAGGTACCGATCCCAGTCGCGTTTTGGTTTCAACAAAAGATAGGATGTGCAACCATGGAAAAAACACTTCGCCTTGACCTCCCGCTCCTCCTTCCCGACACGCCGGATGCGCATGGGGCTTGTGCACAGCGGCTAGCCGAGAGCCTGGAAACTCGTGAAGGTGTCTCTATCGCCCACGTTCGCAATACAGAAAGCGGTGGGGGCATGGAGCTATGTATTCATTACGACCCCGCATTGCTTTCGCTTGAACGAGTCCGCGAAGTCGCCAAGGCGTTCGGGGCAGAGATTACCTCTCAGTTCGGGCACCTCGTGTGGCAGGTTGAAGGTATTCCGGATCAACGTCGGGCAAGAGCGGTCAGCGCACAGCTGCGCAGTCTCCCGGGGGTTGTAGAGGCCGAGGCCAATGCCAAGGGGCCGCTGCGGATTGAATTTGATCGAAGGCAAACTGATGAAAACACTCTGCGCAATGCCCTTCAGAACATGAGACTGTCGCTGGTACAAGACGAATCCAGACCGCATGAGCCGACTGGAGAAGCACACGATCATGAGCATGGCGGCATATTTGGTGCGCAAACGGAACTTATTTTTGTGGCCTTGTGCGGTGCGCTGTTGCTGATTGGCTGGCTTTTGCCGAAGTTCGTGGCGACGCCGCCATGGGCACCCCTGTTCGTCCTCGTGCCCGCCTATTTCTTCGGCGGCTACTACGCCCTGCGCGAGGCTATTGACAGTGTGCGCACTGGCCGGTTCGAGATTGATTTTCTGATGCTGGTGGCGGCGGCGGGCGCGGCAGCGCTTGGTGAATGGGCCGAGGGCGCATTGTTGCTGCTCCTCTTCAGTCTTGGCCATGCGCTGGAAGGCTATGCCATGGGTCGCGCCAAGCGGGCCATCGAAGCGCTTGGCGCCCTGGCGCCCAAAACCGCCACCGTGCGCCGGGATGCCAAGGTCGAAGAGATCGCCGTCGATGCTTTGCGGGTCGGTGACATCGTGCTGGTGAAGCCGAACGAGCGTCTGGCCGCGGACGGGTTCGTCATCAAGGGTGAAAGCAGCGTCAATCAAGCACCGATCACAGGCGAGAGCGTGCCGGTGGACAAATCACCCGTCGGGGATGCGACCGTTGCCGCGGAAAAACCCGACCTCGTGGATGCCGAAAACCGTGTCTTTGCCGGTACGATCAACGGCGGCAGTGCGTTGGAAATTCAAGTCACGCGCACATCGGCGGATTCGACCCTCGCCCGCGTCGTCAAGATGGTGAACGAGGCCGAAACCAACCAATCGCCCACCCAGCGCCTGACCGACCGGTTCGAACGCATCTTTGTACCGGCGGTTCTGGTTCTTGCCGTTGCGCTTTTGTTTGCGGGCTTCGTCGTCGACGAACCTTTCAGCGACACCTTCTATCGCGCCATGGCTGTACTGGTAGCGGCAAGCCCCTGTGCGCTTGCGATCGCGACGCCAAGCGCGGTTCTCAGCGGGGTCGCACGCGCCGCCCGTGGCGGTGTTCTGATCAAAGGCGGTGCCCCGCTCGAAAATCTGGGGCGGCTGACGGCCATCGCCTTCGACAAGACCGGCACACTGACAGAAGGCAAGCCGAAGCTCGTCGATGTGGTGACGGCCGATGACGTAGCGGAAGAGGAGCTTCTGCGGGTGGCGGTTGGGGTCGAGATGTTGAGCGACCATCCCCTCGCCGCTGCCGTTGTCAGGGGTGGACGCGAACGCCTGGGCGATACGCCTGCCGCCGAGTCATTGAACCTGCGCAGCATTACGGGCCGCGGGGTCGTGGCAGACGTCGAGGGCGAGACAACCTACATCGGTAAGGATGACCTGTTCGCGGAGATTGGCGGCCCTGCCATTCCTCCTTCTCTGAAGATCCAAATAGAAGCATTGGAAGCGAACGGCCGCACCACGATGGTTGTTCGCCAAGGCGACCGATATCTTGGCGTGATTGGGCTGATGGATACGCCGCGCGAAGCGGCACCGGCGGTGATAGAGACGCTGCGCACGATCGGCATTCGCCGGATGATCATGATCTCTGGCGACAATCAGCAGGTCGCGGACGCTGTCGCGCGGGCTGTCGGCCTTGACGAGGCACGCGGTGATCTGATGCCCGATGATAAGGTGGAGACGATCAAAAAACTGCGCGCAGAGGCTAAAGTAGCGATGGTTGGCGACGGCGTCAACGACGCTCCCGCGATGGCGAACGCCACAGTCGGCATTGCCATGGGCGCGGCGGGCTCGGATGTCGCGCTGGAAACCGCCGATGTGGCTCTGATGGCGGATAACCTGAACCATTTGCCCTTCGCCGTGGCGTTGAGCCGGTCGACGAGCTCAATCATTCGACAGAACCTGTGGTTCAGCCTGGGCGTTGTTGCCTTGCTGGTTCCCGCGACGATTCTCGGTCTTGGGATTGGACCTGCGGTGGCGGTTCACGAAGGGTCGACTATTGTCGTCGTGTTCAACGCACTGCGCTTGCTCGCATTTCGTTTTGCTCCACCTGTTACACCCGTGGGTAGGGTATCCAATGCGGAAATGTCGGTGTAATCAACCAGACAACAGGAAGCCGTTGCAGGAAGCTCCCAATGAAGTGGATCGAACAAACTCTCGGACCACTCTTCCTGGATGGGGATACAAGGCGTGTTCATTTGTTCGAGCTTCTGCTTGACGTGAATGACGGATTGAAAAAGGCAGGTAATAACACACAATTTACAGGTCATTGGTGCTGGATCATCGGCTGCGCAAACTCCGACGACCGCGCTAGCGGCCTTACATACATGTGTGAAGATTATTATCACAGAATAAGGGGCGGTGTTATCCCGCTCTCTTCCAGAGCCCAACGGGCGCGCCATATATCTGAACGCCGCTCAAGCACCAGATAGTTGCGTTCCGCAATATAGCGCGACTTCTGACCGGGGATACATGGGATTCGGATCGGACACGCCTTGAGCGGCGATTCACCAAATTGTGCAAGGGCCCCCAGAATTCGTGCCCACACCCTTGGCGGGGCGCGATGCGCAATGCCCGAGGCAACCAGCTGGTGTAACCAGCGACCGGCGCCGAGCTTCATCGTGGCACGCGTCGCCAGGTGGATTTCCCCCGAAAGCACCGTGACATCATGGCCGTTGGCAAGCGCCATGTCCCGGATCACCCGAAGCATATCGCACCATTCGTCACGGTGAGCGCGGCTTTGCCACTGATCGCGCAGATCGTCCTCGTATTTCTGCATTTTGGGGATGGCGACCATCAGAGCCTCAAGCACCGACAGGCGTGGACCCAGCAACGGCACGCTGGACATCAGGAACGTGTGACCCTGCACCGGGGTCGAGGCCTCAGCTCGAATCATCTTCCAGCCGCCGTCCCCCATTACCTCGTGGCGCGTACGCTCCGACCTCATATCAGGTGCAAGGAGGCGCAGACCGGCTGTGCGAACACTCCAGCCCAGATGCAGCCCGGCAGGATCGTGGAACCGTTCAGGCAGATCACCATCTACTGCGGCATGCTGAAAGGTCAAAAAACTCTCGCGGGCAACATCAAACAGGATTTGGCCGACCGGTGTGTCGGTCTTCGACCCCGGTAGCGATCCCCAGCCATCGCAAATATCGTGGTCGTCCCACTGCATGAGAGACGGCACGCGCGCGGCGATCCAGACAAATTCCGGCGCACGATAAAGCGCCACGTAGCGCTCCAGGAAGCGTTCGCGCAAATAATGGCGCAAATCGGCAAGATCGGCGCGCGAAGGATCCTTGGGGATATGTTCGGGCCAGTCCTCGCTCAGGGGGTGACCCTCGGTGACTTGGTCAGCATAGACCTGATCGCCACCGTGCAGCAGCAGGGAAAACGGCGCGTTCCGGTGATCTTCTGTCAGGCGTGCCCACATCGCATTGCGCTCGGACCCTTCGCGCTCCAGATCGCCGATTTGCTCGCCGTTGCAGGACACATAGGCGATCCGTATATCGCCTCGAAAATCACTTGCCAAGGAGTAACTTTGGCCGTTCCAGGCATAACAGGACGAGCGGTTTGCGGGCAGGTCGAAGCGTGCTCGCCAAACGGTCATATGATCGTATTCCGCGAGGATTTCCGCTGTATGTACGCCGTGGACCGTTTCGATTGGCTCCGGGCACTCGCCATTGTCCGCAATGAAAAGGACAGAGAGCCGTAACACATATTTCTCGACATGGTCGAGAAAGAGAAGCGGTCCGGTCATGACCGGAGGTTCGGATGTCATGCGCAAGGTGGTTCCGATCAGTCTTCGGGCACTACTGTCGCCGTTGTCCTCGTCGCAGGACAGCGGGTATTGCAATCAGCGCGATCAGCCCTGCAACCCAAACCAGCAGAACGACCGTCTTGACAAGAAAATGAATCGATCCACCCGCCCAGCCGAGCAGCCCCTCAATATTGGCCGCATCACGTAAAGCCGTGGCTTCCTCCCCAAGGCCAAACCACTTCGCAAGCCCCGCTCCGGTATCGGCCAGTGGCCCGGCTGCACCGGAGATCCAGGAGAGGACCGGATCGACCAGCCACCAAGCGCCGAGCGAAAGCGCAGACCATATGACCAGCCCGGCCACGATGACCGAGGTCGGAATATTCAGCACCGGCAGGGCTCTGCGTTCGCGATAGCCGGAATGGTCATCGCCCTCATAATACCCACCCATGTCGCGATACCGTCTGTGTTTGGGTCGCCGGAAAAGATGATGTCCCATGATTTGCTTCCTCTAAGGGTGACGTTCACCTCCGCCAACACAACGTATCGCATCCTTGACCACCAGATGACCGCGGTGCGCGTCAAGGCCCCAGGTCAAAGTCCAGACGTAAGGATCCTGCGCCGCGGTGACACCAGGCAGGCCCATGTCCACCCGAGTTGCGCCGCCTGAACAAACCTGTCTAATCAAAAATTTCCGACAACCAGGACTTGCGGCGATACCCATGTTTGCCATGGCCTCCATGCTTGCCGTAACCGCCGTGCTTGTCATAGCCTCGGGGTTCTGGCTCGCGACGTGGTGGCGGCGCCAGTTCTACGGCACTACGCTCGATGATCTTGTCCAGCTCCCCCCGGTCCAGCCACACGCCCCGGCATTTGGGGCAATAATCAATTTCCACACCTTGTCGATCGGCCATCGTCAGATCAACACTCTCGCATACTGGACATTTCATGAGCTTCTCCTTTAGGTCAATCATCAGGGAAATCATAGTAGCACCATACTCACACCCCTTCACACTTGGGGCAACTAATCAAAATATTCTCCAGCATGTTATCGGCACCAACCATGATTAATTGGTGTGCCCAGAAGCCCCCTGCCCCCATTGAGCAGGTGATCTATTATCTGTTGTGAATCAAGGGGCAGTCTAGGTATCCTGTATTTTCGATCAATACCGATAATTCGACGCGGATTATTCCCACACGGATGAGGTCGCGCCCCATGCAGCCACGCTGTTGCCGGAAACCACGATCCAGCTCTTTGACTTCATGTAAAATTGTGCACCTGCCATTAATTTAAGTCTGGTGTTGCACCACAAATAGAATTCCGAGGGCGAGAGACCAAGCATAGAGTAAGCTGAATACAGCAGATACACCTTTATACATAGACACCAAACGAGGTCGATCCAATGAGTCATGATCATGTGCATATGCGCCCAGAGACCAAGGATAAACGCGTTGCTATAGCCATCTGGGCGAACGGCTTTCTTACCCTCGCCCAGATCGGGGGAGGTATCTTCGCCGGCAGTCTCGCCCTTATCGCGGACGCCTTGCATAACTTCTCTGACATGGCATCACTCGTCATCGCGTTCGCCGCGCAAAAAATTGCGCGCCGCCCCGCTGATGCAAAGATGACCTTTGGCTACGGACGAATTGAAATCGTTGCAGCCCTCATCAACTACACTACCTTGATCATTATCGGGATCTACCTGATCTACGAAGGTGGTATACGAATCATCGATCCTCCTCAAGTCAAGGGCTGGTGGGTCGTCTGGCTTGGTGGTATCGCCCTGGTCGTAGATGCATTGACGGCGTTGCTCACGTATTCGATGCAGAAAGGCAGTGTCAATATCCGTGCACTGTTTCTTCACAATCTGTCGGATGCACTCGCGTCGGTCGCCGTGGTCATTGGCGGGGCCCTTATTTTACTCTACGACATGCGCTGGGTTGATCCTGCCATCACCATCGGCATTGCCCTCTATATTCTCTACCTGGGTCTGACAGAAATCGGCGGCACCATCAGAACCCTCATGCTGGGCAGCCCGGTGGATATCGATACCGATGCTGTCATTGTTGCCCTGGCCAATGTCGAAGGCGTTATCGATCTTCACCACGTACATTTTTGGCAGATGGGCGAACACGAGGCATCGCTGGAGGCCCATGTAATTATCGAGGTAAGTGCATGGGATCAGCTTGAGAGTATCAAGTACAGGATAAAACAGGCTCTGGAGCAGGAATTCAATATCAGTCATTCGACACTGGAATTCGAACACCCGGACCACGTGCACAAGGATACCCACACCTATGGGCATGGTTAAGGATGAGGAGGGAGCCTACTTCCGACCCATAGTTTACGGGTTGGAATTGCCTAATACGGAGTAGTTCAGACTTGGTCTGACATACTATTTTTTCGGCGAATTACTCAGGGACTCTTGATTTTGATGCTGCATCATTTGTTGCATCATCTGTTGTTGCATTCCCATGCATGAACCCATCATGTTCATACGTTGCGACATCGCTTCTTGCGAGGTGTCCTCCGGGTTCCACCAACCCATCATATTGCCGTTGTTCATCATATGACCATTCATCATATGACCATTCATCATATGGCCATCCTTCATGTGGCCATTCATCATATTCCCCATCATCATGCCGCAGCCGGGATATTCTTTCGTCCCGTGCATCATTTCCATTCCTTTGTTCATCGTCATCCAATGTTCCTTCATCAAGCGCTGCCGCTCCTTGGGGTCAGAGGTTTGCTGCATTTTTTGCATTTGATTCTGCATTAACTGCATCTGTTCCATCATTTTATTCATGTATTCCTGATGGGCTTTATCTTGTGCTGATGGCTGTGGATCATCCGCGGCAAGCGCTACCAGAGGAAAAAGGATTACCGAAAGAAAAATTGAAATCAACGTTTTGCTGTTCATACAAAGACCCTCACTGTGGGAGTTCATCTAAAAAATGACTGAAATCGAGATTTCCGTATTGGTTTCACCATGGTGTCGACGTTATTTGCTCCCAACACAGCCAAATAGTGGCGGGTCAGGATTTTAATTGTAGTATGCGTTGTGCTCCACGTAATACAATAAGCGCAATCATCGTACCGATAAGGAGGTCGGGATATCTGGATCCTGTCCAGGCAACCAATATTCCCGCCAAAATAACACCCAAATTGGCAATTACGTCATTGGCAGAGAATATCCAACTGGCTTTCATATGTGCGCCGCTATCCCGGCTCCTGGCAATCAACAGCAGACAGGTCACATTGGCCGCCAAGGCAACAAGCCCGAAGCTCATCATCAAAGTGGAAACCGGTTCACTACCAAATACTAATCGCCTTACCACCTCGCCCAAAGCGCCTAGGGCAAGAATGATCTGAAGCCAGCCGGAAAAATGGGCTGCGCGCAGCTTCACCCGCACACTGTGCCCTACGGCATACAGCGCCACGCCGTAAACGGCGGCATCCGCAAACATGTCCAACGAATCCGCGATCAAGCCAGTGGATTGCGCCCACCAGCCGACAGTGATTTCAATGACGAACATGATGCCGTTGATGGCAAGTAGCCACTTGAGAATGCCAGCTTCTGTTTGTGCCTCCTGTTTTGCGGACGCCTGTGCTCGGGCGAGGTCATCTCTGGCGACAGGCATTGTGCTTTCCAACGTCGCACCCAAGCCGAGTGCGCGCATTCGCTCCTCAATGGCGTCAGCGTTGTCTCCATGAAAGACACGCACTTTGCGCTTGGGGGTATCGAATTCCAGTACGACTTTAGGTTCCACACTGTCCAACGCCATACGGATCATGCCTTCTTCAGAAGGGCAGTCCATCTTGGGGACAAGATACTCACTGACAAAGCCGCCATGAGTAGCATCGTGTACTTCAGCAGTCTGGGGAGTGTTCTTCATCGCGTCACTATGACAATTGTCGCGGCATGTGTTTGTCATAAAAAGCCCTTGCTCTATCCATGGTGTGCACTTTAGACTCTATAGTAAGCATAGAGTCAAGCACGGAGATTGAATAAATGAAAATCGGCGAACTGTCGAAAGTGACTGGCTGCTCCGTGCAAACCATCCGGCATTATGAAAAGGAACATTTGATTGCCTCTGCAGAACGCAGTGAAGGCAATTTTCGCCTGTACGATGAAACTGCCGTTGAGCAATTGCTGTTCATCAAACACTGTCGCAGCCTGGATCTCAGCTTGCCAGAGATCCGGCAATTACTGGGATTAAGCCGTTCGCCAAGTGCGCAATGTGATGATGTGAATCGGATGATGGATAGGCATATTGAGCAGGTGGAGGCGCGCATTCAGGAACTCACTAAACTGAACGAGCAACTGAGAATGCTGCGCCGCAGCTGTTCAAACCGTCGGACAGTCGAGCAGTGCGGCATATTGCGGAATTTGTCGGCTACTCCGGTTTCGAGCGGCTGACACCCGGTTCCAAAAACTCTCCTGAACGTTCTGTAACAGGGGCATTTTTCCGCTGCCTTCTCGCCAACCCCAGAAAGACCAGGAAAACCACCAGTACCGACAATTGCGCTAGAATCCCCTGCCAGGTGGATTTGACGCCGACCCAATCGAATTCAAAACTGACAGGCAATGGGGTAATACCGATAAGATCCGCTTCCTGAAGTGCCGACATCGCCTTACCCATGAGGATAAACGCCAGGGCCAGCAACAGGTAAGTGGTGACGGAAAAGAATCTGGCAATGGGTAATTTCACTGAATAACGCACCAATAACCAGGCCAATACCGCCAGAAAAGCAGTGCCGGCTACAAAGCCGCTGAATACGGATGAATATTGAGCGGCTGCGGCCTGGGTCAGCAGGGCCTGATAAAACAAGACCGTTTCAAAGACTTCACGATAAACCGCAATAAATGCCAGCAGCGCAAGACCCCACAGGGTACCCGCAGTCAGGTGGGAGTTGATGTGCTGCTGGATATAGGCCTGCCACTGGGCAGCATGGGTTTTACTGTGCATCCAGATGCCGACATAGAGCAACACGACCGCCGCCAAAAGGGCCGCAACCCCTTCCATGACTTCGCGGCTGGCACCGCTGATACTGACCAGGGACTGCGCGGCAGCCCAGGTCGCAACACCGGCCACCAATGCCGTTACCCAACCCAAATGCACATACCGAAGTCCGTCACGCCGACCGGTTCGCACCAGCACAGTAACCAGGGCAATGACCACGAGCAAGGCTTCAAGCCCCTCCCGCAACAGGATCACCAAGCTGGCACTGAACAGGGTCGCATTGGACAAGGTAGATTCCGAAAGCAATCGATCCGCATCATCCAACCTTGCCAGCGTCCGGCCCACAGCGCTTTCCACCTCGCCCGGGGGCTGTGCCTGCTTCAATAATTGTCTTATCGCCATCATATCGGCTTCGAGCGTCTGGCGGAGTGCTTTATCCTGCGCATCCAGGCTGTTTTCGACCAATTCAAAGCCATCCAGATAAGCGCTGACCGCCAATGTTTGTGCTGTTTGATAATCGCCGCGCTGGTGTGCCTCTTGTGCTAGCAGCAGTTGGTCGCGGGTGATTTTCAGAGGATTGGTCGATTCCTGGAATAACAGTTCTGGCTTTGCGCGCAGCCGTTCGATCCCCTTCTGCGTCATATCCGGGTGTTCAGCAGCGAGTTGCACCGGCGTGTGGTTAACCATCTGTGACAAGGTGACGCTGGGTGCCTCGCCTGTAACTTCAGAGCCGGATTGAAATGCCAATCCGCCGACATGGAACGCCAGCGACCAGCGTTCCTCTTCCGTCAGTTGGGTAAATGCCGGCATTGCGGTATCGTCTATGCCATTGGAGATGGCGTCGTAGAGGCCCAGAAGTGACCGGTTCAAGGCTCGCTCTTTACTGGTGAAATCGGTTGGAGCGGGCTCCAGCTGTTCGGCCATCACACCATCGCCCCCACCAGCTGCGCCATGGCAAGAAGCGCACCGGCTCTCATACAACCCTTTGACGGTCGCTTTCGACAACAGATGATCCGGCAGGGACGACTGCGGCATCAGTGCCAACAACGTACCCCGCAGGCTGCCGCTCATTTGCCGAATTGTTTCAATAGCCTGTTTGTTCTGGATGGCTTCCTGTAAAGCCTTGGCCTGATCTGTCAGGTCGCCAGCGTCGGCTGATTTATCCTGAATCTCAGAAATATTCGTCACAATGAGCTGGGAGAACTCCAGCATTTCCTGATATTCACCGTCATTGACCACATGGCCATCTTTGACGGCTTCCACGTAATCCACAGCAATGTATTCGGCCAGCTGTGCCAATTGACGCATCTGAGCCCAGCCGTCATCACTCATCTCGGCCTGACTAGTCGCTGGAAGCAAACACGATAAGCCCAGCAGCAGTACTGAGACATTCAAAACAAATTGCTTCGGGCTTATAAAACGGTATATCCAGTGCGCCTGCATTAACGAGATCTCTACTTGGCTTGTTGCTAATGATAATTAGTCTCAATGATAATCCCTATGGTAGCTATAGAGTCAAGCCGGTGAATATTTCGACAACATCCCGGTTGCAACAGGAATCATATAAATAAAAGGCAGTATTTTTTCAACAACGGTCACTCACAAAACCGGTATCAACTTTCCATCAGCGCCCGCTTAACGAGTTAAAACACCACCGGCAATAGGCAGAGAGTCCTTAACAAGACTTTCTGCCCACCTTCGGCCGTAGCCTAAACAATTAAGGGTTTTCATTCTTCAGTGGCGGTGTCGGCGCACCTTCGGGCAACCCCCGCCCCCGCCAGAACATGAATATGGCGGGATACACCACCAGCACCATCAGCAAGGCCGATATCACCCCGCCCACCATGGGCGCGGCGATCCGCTGCATCACATCGGCGCCGGTACCGCTGGATAGCAGAATCGGGATCAACCCCATAAACAGCGCCAGCCCGGTCATCAGCATGGGACGGATGCGCTGGCCGGCGCCACTTTGGACGACTTCCGCCATGTCCCCGCGGCTATTGAGTCGGCGTTCCGCGATCCGGTCGCGCCAGGCGATGTCCAGGTACACCATCATCAGCAGTCCCAGTTCCACGGCGAGACCGGCCACGGCGATCATACCCACCCAGACGGCGACGCTGAGCTTGAAGTCCAGCCACCACAGCAGCCAGACGGCGCCGCTCAGGGAAAAGGGCACACTCAGCATCACCACCAGGGTCTCCGTGAGGGACCCCCGATGCATAAACAGCATGAAGAAGATCAAAAACAGGGTGGCCGGCACCAGTAGCTGCAGTTTGGCCTTGGCCCGCTCGAAGTACTGGAACTGCCCGGCCCAGGCCAGCCGGTAGCCGTCCGGCACATCAACCTGGTCGGCAACTACCTGCTTCGCCCGTTCGACATAATCGGCAATGCCGATATCGCTTTTGACGTCGACAAAGACAAAGCCCACGAGCAGGCCGTCCTCGCTGCGCACCGCCGGCGGGCCGGTGCGAAACTCGATATCCGCCACCTGAGTGATGGGAATCTGTGCGCCGGTGGGCGTGGGCACCAGCACCCGCTCCAGGGCTTCGACATTGTCGCGGTAATCCCGGGCATAGCGCACCAGAATATTGTAGCGCTCCCGCCCCTCCACGGTTTGCGAAACGACCTGCCCGCCCATAGCGGCCATAATTACCCGCTCCACGTCGCCAACGTTCAACCCAAAGCGCGCGGCGGCCGCCCGGTCCACCGTAAAATCGAGGAAATAACCGCCGGTACTGCGCTCGGCAAACGCACTGCGGGTAAAGGACGCCGTGCGCTCATCCTGCTGAAGCGCGTTCTCGATGGCGATGCCGGTTTCCTCAATGGTGGCGAGGTCGGCACCAAACACCTTGATGCCCAGGGCCGAGCGAATACCGGTGGCGAGCATCTCGGTGCGGGTCTGGATGGGCATCCAGAAGATATTGGGCATCCCCGGAAATTTTAACTTCTGGTCCATGTCCTGGATCAACCCGTCCCAGGTCATTCCCTCCCGCCATTGGTCCTTCGGTTTCAACGTGATTACCGTCTCCACCATGGACAGGGGCGCGGGGTCGGTAGCGCTGGTGGAGCGACCCACTTTGCCGAAGACGTGCTCCACCTCGGGGATATCGGCAATGATCCGGTCCATGGTCTGCAGGGTTTGGGTTGCTTCTGTGATGGACATGCCCGGCAGGGCCGTGGGCATAAAGAGAATCGACCCCTCGTTGAGGGGCGGCATAAACTCGTTACCCAGTTGCCGGAAAGGTATGACGGTTAGCAGCAACACCAGTACGGCCCCTCCTATCACCGCCCAGCGAAAGCGCGCGGCAAGGGCCACCACCGGCCGGTAGGCGGCCACCAGCCACTGGTTCAGTTTGCTGCGATCGGCGCGGATCTTGCCGCGGATCAGCCACACCGCCAGGGCAGGCACCAGGGTGATGGACAACAGCGCCGCAAAGGCCATGGAGTAGCTCTTGGTAAAGGCCAGTGGCTTGAACATGCGGCCCTCCGTCCCCTCCAGAGCGAACACCGGCATAAAGGAAATGGTGATAATGAGCAGGGAGAAAAAGATGCTGGGCCCGACCTGCTGCATGGCCTCGATAATCACCTCCCGGCGGGACTTGGCTTTCTCCTCGGAATCGGCATCGTCACTCTCCCAACGGGCCAGCCGCTTGTGGATATTGTCGATAATGACAATGGCCGCATCCACCATGGCGCCGATGGCCACGGCAATGCCCCCCAGGGACATGATGTTAGCGGTGAGGCCCTGGAAGTACATCGGGATAAAGGCCATCAGCACCGCCACGGGCAGGGTGATCACCGCCACCAGCGTGGAGCGCACATGGAGCAGGAAGATGCCGATAATCAGAGAGACGATCAGCATCTCCTCGATCAGTGTCCAGGTCAGGGTGTCGATGGCGTCCTTGATCAGGGTGGAGCGGTCGTAGACGGGCACGATCTCCACGCCCTCGGGTAGCCCCGGTTTGATATCCGCTAGGCGCTGCTTGACCTTGTCGATGACGTCGAGGGCGTTTTCACCGTAGCGCATCACGACAATGCCGCCCACGGTCACCCCCTCGCCGTCCAGTTCCGCCTGACCCCGCTGCATGGCGGGCCCCAGGGCCACATGGCCGACGTCTTTTACCGTGACCGGTACGCCACCCGCCGTGGTTTTTAACACCACCTTTTCCAGGTCCGCCACAGACTTCACATAGCCCCGACCGCGGATAAACTGCTCGTGACCCGCCACCTCCAGGATGCGTCCGCCCACGTCCTGGTTGGAGTCCCCCACCGCCTCGGCCACCCGTTTGAGGGGGATGTTATAAGAGGCGAGCTTGTTGGGGTCGAGACTGATCTGGTATTCCCGCTGAAAGCCGCCGATGGAGGCCACCTCGGCCACGCCTTCGACCGCCTCCAGGGCATAGCGCAGATTGAAATCCTGCAGCGAGCGCAGGTCCGCCAGGCTATGGTTACCGGAGGTATCTCGCAGGGCGTATTGATAGACCCAGCCGACGCCAGTGGCGTCCGGCCCCAGTGTGGGGGTAACCCCTTCCGGCAGCTCAGCGGCGGCGCCATTGAGGTATTCCAGCACCCGGGAGCGAGCCCAGTACATGTCCACGCCATCGTCGAAAATCACATAGACGAAAGAAAAGCCGAACATGCTCTGGCCACGCACATAGTTCACCCCCGGCGCGGAAAGCAGGGTGGTCGTCAAGGGATAAGTGATCTGGTCCTCCACCAAGTCCGGGCTGCGCCCGGGCCACTCGGTAAAGATAATCACCTGCACATCGGACAGGTCGGGAATCGCATCCAGAGGGGCCCGCATTAGCGCCTGCCAGCCGCCGAAGGTCAGGGCGAGCACCGCCACCAGAGTAATCAGGGGGTTGCGGGCGCAATAGCCAATGATCCGCTGCAGCCCGCCGATGGCTTCCCCTTCGGCGGGAGGATGAGCGGGGGGATGTTTGTGCACGTCGTCTACCATTGTTCCATCCCCGCTTTGAGTCGGCTTTCAGAGGCGATCAGGAAGTTACCGGAGGTGACCACCCGGTCGCCGGCCTCGATACCGGCGATGATTTCGATAAAACCGCCGGCCCGCTGCCCGGTTTGCACCTTGCGTGGCGCCAGCCGGCCCCCGCCCAGGTCCTCGAACACCACCCGCAGCTCGCCGGCGATGATCACCGCCTCTTCCGGCACCGCCACTCGCCGCCCGAGGTCGGCCTGGAGCTTCACTTCGGCGTACATCTCGGGTTTTAGGTGGCCTTCGGGGTTGGCGACAGTGAGGCGCACCCGCCCGGTGCGACTGGCCCCGTCCAGATAGGGGTAGATGTAGTCGACCCGGCCCTCGAACTGCTCCCCGAGCAGGTAAGGCAGGGTCACCGTCACGGGCATGCCCTCTGCCACCAGGGGGAGCTCACCCTCGTAGATATCGGCTTCCACCCAGACCTGCGACAGGTCGGCGATGCGCAGTAATGTCATGCCGGCCTTGTGGGCGGTGCCTTCCACCACGTTCTTGGCCACCACGGTGCCTCCCAGGGGCGCGTGCATGGTGACGTAGTCGACCGGTTCCCCCCGTTTTTCCAAGGTGGCGATTTCCCCGGCGGTCATGTCCCAGAGTTCAAGCCGCTTGCGGGCGGCGGCCACCAGGCTTGGTGACGCACTGCTGCGGCGCTTCAGCTCCAGGTATTCCTGCTGGGCTGCGAGCAGCGCCGGACCATACACGGTGAACAAGGGCTCGCCCTTGTTCACCCGAACGCCGACATAATCGGCATGAAGCTCACCGATCCAGGCATCGAACTTGAGGCTGACGTCCGCCAGCCGGCTTTCGTCGTAACCGATCCGGCCCTCCGCGCGAATGGTGCGCGTCATGGTCATGGCTTGCGCCTCGGCGGTCTTGACACCGATCAACTGACGGCGGCGATTGTCCAGGGTTACCGTGCCCGGTGGCGCCTCTTCGACCATGGCATCATCCGCGCCGCCGGTGCGGGTGGCACCGGACGCCAGTTGCAGGCCTTCACGGCCGGTAGCCAGGTCGAAACTGATTTGCCGCGCCGGCATTCCCGGTGCCTGAATCCGCAGCGCCAGGGGCCAGCTGCCCTCCATGGATGGCTCGAAAGTACCCCGGTAGAGACCAAGCTCGACCTGCACCATCTCCGCCGGAGCCTGCATGGCGGGCATGGCGCCCATCGCCGGCATCTCCGCCACGGCGCGGATGTCGGCGTTATCCAGAGGGTCTCCGTCGGCATTGCGCAGAACCACACTCAGGGTGTTCTCGCCCACGCGCGGCGTGGTGGGCTCTATCGACACGTCCAGGCGATAGGGACCGCTGCGGTAGGGCAGCCCATCGGCATTGGCCGTCCCGCCTGATCCTTGCGCCAGGGCGGTCACGCCGCTGGCCGGCTGCAAGCCCTTTCGGCCCGTGGCCAAGTCAAAACTGGCCCGCGTGGACCCCACTCCTTCCTTGCTAATCCGCAAGGTAAGCGGCCAGCTGCCTTCCATGGACGGCTCGAAAGTCCCCTGATAGAGGCCGGGTTCGATTTCAGCCATATCGGCCGGCGCCTGCATGGCGGGCATGGCCCCCATGGCAGGCATCTCCGCCACGGCCTTGATGGTAGCGCCGCTGACCGGTTGTCCGGAGCTATCCAGCAATACAAGGGTCAGGGTGTTTTCACCGACCCTAGGTGTTTCCGGGGCAAGTTCGATACCCAGCTGAAAGGGCCCGGCCCGGTAGGCGGCTTGGCGGGACGGGCCATCGGTGGTGGCGGCATCGTCACCGGACAGCCACAGCAGGCTCAGGGTGCCGGCAACCAGCAGCCCAATAACGGCGACAGAAAAAAAGATGGTTCTTCGGGTCATGGTCATTACTCTTGTTCGTGGCTGTCACCGGCAGGGCCCGCCGGTGCCTGGTTGGCGGGGATTGGCCGTGCATTGTCCAGGGACCGACCGGCGGCCCGCTCCAAGGCCGCCAGCGCACGCAGATAATCGGCGTGAGCCCGGGCCAGGTTGTCTTCGGTACGCAGCTGTTGCCGCTCGGCATCGATAACCGCGAGAAAACTCCCCTGCCCAGCCCGGTAATCGGCGACGGCGGCGTTGAGGCTTTCCTCGGCGAGGGGCAGCAGCCGCTGCCGGTGGATGGCGACGATATCCCGGGTCTCCTGCACCTGCGCGCGGCCCTGTTCCAGTTGCGCCAGCAGTTGCGCCTCGCGGTCCGTCAGCTGCCACTGGTAGCGCATGACCTCGGCCTCGGCCGCGTTCCGCGTGGCACTGCGCTTGCCGGATAGATCGAAAGGCAGGTTGATGCTTAAGCCCACCATCCAGCGTTTGTCGGCAGCATCCCACAGCGCGTTGTAACCGGCCGACAGCCTGAAGTCGGGGAAATAGTCCTTCTCCGCCAGACCGTGCCGGGCCCTCGCCTCGGCGATGCGCGCCTGGATCCTGCGCAGCGCCGGGTGCTCCTCCAACGCGGTCTCTTGCAACGCCTGTAGCGTAGGTGGTTCGTCGGGCGCGGGCAGGAGCGCCGGCGGTGGCAGCGGGTTTTGGGGAGGACGGTTCAGCAGGCCGTTGAGCATCGTCTGCACTTCTCGTTTGCGCCGCTGATGGGTGACGATGTCGGTGTCGATACGGGCCGCTTCCACTTCCGCCTGCAGCACATCCTGCTGCCGGGCCCGCCCTGCCGCGTACTGGGTTTCGGCGACGCGGCGCAACTCGATCAGCAGATCCCGGTGAGTGTGTTTGATTTGCAGGGTGCGGTGGATATAGGCCCATTCCGCGAACAGACCCTTGGCAGCCGCCATCAGGGCCAGCCGACCGTCCGCCAGGGATTGTTCCTCACCCTCGGCCCGGGCGCGGGCCGCGTCCTCCCGCAGGCCGAGTTTGCCGGGCCAGGGAAGGCTCTGGCTCAACTCCACCCGTTCCTGGAAGCCACGAGGACCGCCGGCGGTCTCCGGCGCTCCGGCATAGGTCAACATGGGGTCGTCCAAGGCACCGGCGGGGGCGATGCGGTAGTTAGCCGCCTCGGCGGCGGCGGCCAGCGACTGAAGACCGGGATTGCGGGTCAGCACGGCGGCCACCAGTTGTTCGGCGGTCAGCGCCTTTACACCCTGCAGGTCATCCTGCAGGGTGTGACTGTTTGGTTGTTGCGGCGGCGCAGCGAAAACCGCCAGTGGTGCAATGAGCACCACCAGGGCCAGCAAGCCGCCAATTCTGTTGCGCATGGGGGATCCCCTCCATCGGCATAACGAAAAATCCTCGGCCTCCCGCCAGGGAGAACCGCAGCCTCACGACAAATCGGGCGGATTAATCAGATACGCAGACGCAGGGTGGAGAGATAGACGGTACGACCACTTTCGGCCTGGGCAAGGAGCCAGTTCGGGTCGGGGGGAGGACTTGTTGAGGACAGAGTGGACAACGAGTCCAGATAAGGCCAGTACACCAGGGCGATGGCGTACAGCCACGTCAAGGCCTGATCGGCGCTCAACGACGTGGGAGCGGCGTTCTCGACCGCCGACTGGTAATCCACCTCGCAGCAGGAGCTTGAAGAGGTCGTGGGGCCGCCATGGTCACAATCGTTCCCCGAGGGGGGAGGCACTGCCGTGTCGCAGCCCGCCATGCCGTCTTCACAACAGCAGGCCGTCTGTGGTGGCATGTCCATGGTCTCGCAGGCATAGGTAAACTGGCCCCAGATCGTGAGGAACAGCGCGAATACCAGTATCCAGCGATTACCTTTTTGCATTTTCCCTGTGTCCGTCCGGAACACTGAAAGTCTAGCAAGGCGACCCGGTTCCTGCAAAGTGTCTTTCGTTTCTTTTCCGTTCGACACCGATCCCCTCTCAATCACGACAAGAGCCGGAACCGGCTTGTGAACCCTGCCGCCAGGACCGGCCAGCATCTCGAAGTACTTCATAGGCCGTGTGCAGAAAAACGATGGCGACAGCACTGGCGACGATGATATCCGGCCAGAATGAGTCAAACCCGACCACCAAAGCCCCGGAAACAATAACCCCGACATTGCCGATCACATCGTTGCGGGAGCACAGCCACACGGAACGCATGTTCACATCCTCACCACGGTGCTTCATCAGGAGTGCGAAACAGATCAGGTTACCGATCAGCGCCAGCCCTGCAATCGCCATCATCACCAGGCCGATGGGCCTGGGTTCACCCAACAGGCTAACTGTGATCGTGACGACCAGACCCAACCCAAAGGCGAGTTGAATCAAACCTTTCACAAAGGCTGCCCCGGCACGCCAGCGCAGACTGCGGGCGACCACAAAGAGACTCATGGCGTAAACTAGGCTGTCGCCGAGATTATCGGCGGAATCCGCCATCAGCGCCTTGGAGTCAGCCCAGATGCCAGCCCCAAGCTCCGCCGCGAACATCAGGATATTGATCCACAGGACAACGTACAGCGTTTTACGGCGCCCCGCCGCGGCCAATTGGTCAACAGTGTCGACGTCACAGCAACCCGAACTCATCGCCATCTCCAAGCACCCTTATCTATTCTGCTACCCTAAACTCTGTAGTGGTTACAGAGTCAAGGGGCGCATCATGAAGATTGGCGAAGCATCGCGACTGTCGGGCTGCCATATCGAAACCATTCGCTACTATGAGCGGGTGGGTATTCTGTCGCCGACCGCGCGTTCGGAAAACGGCTACCGCCGTTACACCGACCATCACATCCAGCAGCTACGCTTTATCCTTCATGCTCGTGAGCTGGGTTTTTCTTTGGACGATATCCGAGAACTGCTGTCGCTCAAAGAACAACCCGATCTTTCCTTCGAGGCGGTGGACAGCATTACTGACAAGCATCTGCACGGAATTCACAGCCGCATCAGGCATCTTGAGTCTCTGGCCAAGGAGCTGCGGCGTATGTCTGCAAGCTGTTCAGGGGGTCATGTTGCCGACTGTCGCATCTTGGAATGTATCAGCACATCCTCCAGGAAGCCCGTCAGATAGCAATACTAGCCGTACAAGAGAAACAATCAGGCTGGTTCTGGGTTCAGAAGCGCTTCGATAAGCAGGATCCGCGCAAATCTCGATAGACAAGTGGATGGCATCTTCCGACCGATAGGCAGCCTCGGTTTGATGACCTTCTGCCGGACAACGCCCACCTGCACATCACCGGTGATCGAACGATGCAGCAGAGCACTCTGTCCCGTTACTCTCGCTCCGCGACCTTGAGCAATACGGTTCGCCGCTCGGACAACGGCCCAAAGGCTTCCATCACTTTATCCATGGAATCGCCCTTAGCCAGGGCATCGAGGATGTCTGCCCAATCCTGCATGATGATTTTCCGGGACGAGATGTACTTGGTGTGATCATAGGGCGCCCGGGATGAATCCTTTTTACGTTTGGAGTGCGCCAGCTGGAGGTCAACCCGGTTCTCTGGATAACTCAGGAGGCCAAGTAGCGTCGTGGCCGTGGAGCGGAATCCGTGAGAGGAGAAACGTCCGAGGTAGCCCATACGCTCCAAGGCCTTGTTCAGGGTGGTAGCAGACATCACTTGGCCGGGCTTGCGGTAGCTCGGGAACAGGTGGTCGCCTCCCCCGGTGAGCTTATGCAGCTCCTCGAGAGCCGTCATGGCTTGTTTCGAGAGCGGCACGATATGGGGCTGGCGCATCTTCATCCGTTCCGCCGGGATCGTCCAAACCGCATTATCCAGATCAAACTCTGCCCAAGTCGCTTTGCGCAGCTCCACCGTACGCACAAAAGTAAGCGCAATCAGGCGCAGCGCCAATACCGTGGTCCGATAACCACCGTCAGCATCCAGGCGATTGAGAAACTCCCCCACCTCATTCCAGGCCAAAGGCGGATTGTGCCTAACCCGCGGCCGTTTCACGGACCGTTTCAACAGCGCCGTGGGATCAATCTCGCAGAGGCCTTCCGCCGATGCGTAGGCAAAGATCTGCCCGCACCACTGTCTGATCAGAATGGCCACTGTCGGCGCGCCACGATCAACGACTGCTTGCAGAATTGGCCTCAGGTGCGAGGTCTTGATGGCCGCGAAAGGCAGCTTGCCTATCTTGGGAAAGACATCCTTCTCAAGGTACCCCTTGACCTGGCTGGCATAGTAGTCACTCCATTGGACATTGGTATCGATCCAGCGGCACGCAACGGTTTCAAAGGTGTGCTCATTCTGGTCGATTTGTTCCGCCACCTTGACCCGCTTTTCCAGCATCGGGTCACGGCCCTCCCGGACCATGTTGCGAGCCCAGTCCCGCTCCTTTCGAGCCGCTTCCAGGGATACATTTGGGAAGACGCCAATGGAGAAGTTCTGCTGAGACTGGCCAAGCCGATAACGATACCACCACAACTTGCTTCCATTGGGTTGGACACGCAGAAACAGGCTACCCCCATCCCGCAGCATGTAGGGCTTGGGTTCAGGTTTAGCCGTTTCTATCTTGCGAACGGTGAGTAGATTGCGAGCCATGTGTATAACGCCCTCCAGTAATGCTGTTATACACTTTGTTATACACTTTTGCAGTGGCTTGGTCTAGTAGCCGCCAGACGGCAATGGAACTCATGTCTTTATAAATCAGCAACTTACAAATACTCAATGGACAACAGTGGAAATCAGTAGACCATTTTCGCAGTTATCGATCATGAGTATCATGGAGACGAATATCTCTTTATTTTCAAAACGTTAAGTCCATTTAACACGTTTTATTTATCGTTTTCAGCCGATCACGGCACGGCTGCTTGGAGCGATGGCAAGGCGCGGCCAGACCGCAACCACTGCCGTCTCTGTTACTGCTCCCTCTACCGAAAGCGCCACCACAATGTATGGTTGATCGACCCGGGGCGGGGCATAGACCTGAATCAGGTTAATCGGACAACCGGGGAAGACACCCTTGCAACCGGCCTCGCAAAACGCCCGCGATTATAGCACGGCGAGGCTCTTGACCGTCTACGGACGTTCCCTCTGCAACGCAACGTCACCCCAACGAGAACCGGCCTTTGGTCGTCGATGTTACGGTAGCGGGGCAGTCCCACCTGGGATGACTATAAAAATAGTGGGACCACCGTCTGATCAACCCACATAACCTCAAAGCACATGACATAAAAGCAAATAACCAAAACGGGTTGACCGCTGACCTATGCAGCCATAACATATGGTTATTCGAATATACAAATGTTCAAGAACAGTTGGCCAAGCCAAACCATGACAAAAAATGAAAAAGATATACAAAATTCGCAGACCCTTAAGGAGCATGGCGTCATGAAAGCTGACCAATTTTACAAATGCCTGGCAAACGAGACCCGGTTGCGCTGCTTGATGTTACTGCTCACCAGGGATGAGCTCTGTGTCTGTGATATTGCGGATGCCCTGGACGCTTCACAACCCATGACTTCCCGCCATCTGGCCCAGTTGCGCACCTGTAACCTGGTGAGCGATCACCGGAAAGGGCAGTGGGTTTACTACAGGCTCCATGCCGGACTGCAATCGTGGCAACGGGAGGTGCTGGCCACTACACAGGAAGGACTCGGGACAGAAGCCCCCTACAGCGAGGACCTGTCCCGCCTTCAGGCGATTGAGCGACAGAACAGGGGCTGTTGCTGAGAATTAACCGCTAAAAGTTACTGATTGGCCGCAGTCAGGTGCCAGCGACTGAGGCCTATAGCTACAGTTCACTGTTATCAAAAATTTCCGGAGTCGACTATGAGCATCAAAATTGGTATCAATGGTTTTGGCCGCATGGGCCGTCTGGCATTGCGCGCAGCCTGGGACTGGCCCGAGCTCGAATTTGTCCAGATCAACGACCCCGCCGGCGATGCGGCAACACTGGCGCATCTGCTGACGTTCGATTCTGTTCACGGCCGCTGGTATCACGAGGCCACCGCTGAGGACAACGCCATTGTGGTGGACGGACAGCGCGTGGCCACCAGCCGCAACACCCGTATCGAAGACACCGACTGGTCGGGCTGTGACCTGATCATTGAAGCCAGCGGCAAAATGAAAAAAACCGACGTCCTCAATGCGTACCTGGTCCAGGGCGTCAAACGGGTGGTGGTCACCGCACCGGTAAAGGAGCCGGAGGCGCTGAATGTGGTAATGGGTGTGAACGATCACCTCTACGACCCGGACCGACACCGGATCGTCACAGCGGCCTCCTGCACCACCAACTGTCTTGCCCCGGTGGTCAAGGTCATCCACGAGCATCTGGGTATCCGCCACGGCAGCATGACCACTATCCATGACCTGACCAATACCCAGACTATTCTCGACGCCCCCCACAAGGATCTGCGCCGGGCCAGGGCCTGCGGTATGAGCCTGATTCCCACCACCACCGGTTCGGCGACAGCCATCACCGAGATTTTCCCCGAGCTGAAAGGGCGGCTTAACGGTCACGCGGTTCGGGTCCCCCTGGCCAATGCCTCGTTGACCGACTGTGTGTTCGAGGTGGAGACACCAACCACTGCCGAGGCCGTCAACCAGTTGCTCAAAGCGGCCGCCGAGTCAGGTCCTCTGAAAGACATTATGGGCTACGAAGAGCGGCCGCTGGTGTCCATCGACTACAAGACCGACCCGCGCTCCAGCATCATCGATGCGCTGTCCACCATGGTGATCAACGACACCCAGGTGAAAATCTACACCTGGTATGACAACGAATGGGGCTATGCCAACCGGACCGCCGAGCTGGCACTGAAAGTAGGGCGCTCGGACCAAAGCACCTAGAGGCCAAAGCACCTAGAAACCAAAGCACTTATCAACCGGGCCACTTACCAACCAGGCCACTTGGAAAAAGGCGCATAACCATGCTGAGCCAACTCTCCCCGGCGATCCGTCAGTACCTGGTGGTGACCGGCAACTACTGGGCCTTCACACTGACTGACGGCGCCCTCCGCATGCTGGTGGTGCTGCACTTCCATGGGCTGGGTTACTCACCGCTGGAAATCGCGCTGCTGTTCCTGTTTTACGAGATTTTTGGCGTCATCACCAACCTGGTGGGGGGCTGGCTCGGCGCCCATCTCGGGCTCAATCGCACCATGAATTTCGGGCTGGCACTGCAGGTCATCGCCCTGGCCATGCTGCTGGTACCGGCGGCAATGCTGACCGTACCCTGGGTGATGGCGGCCCAGGCCATGTCCGGCATCGCCAAGGACCTGAACAAGATGAGCGCCAAAAGCTCGATCAAGCTACTGGTGCCTGCCGATGCGCAGGGCCTGCTCTATAAATGGGTGGCGATCCTCACCGGTTCAAAAAATGCCCTCAAGGGCGCGGGGTTCTTCCTCGGCGGGGTGCTGCTGATGTGGCTGGGCTTTACCGGCGCCGTCGGGACCATGGCTGCGGTCCTGGCGCTGGTCTGGCTGGCAAGTATGGTCTTCCTGAAAAAAGATCTCGGCAAGGCAAGCAGCAAACCCAGATTCCGCGATATTTTTTCCAAAAGCCGTGCCATCAACATTCTCTCCGCCGCACGCATGCTGCTGTTCGGCGCCCGGGATGTCTGGTTCGTAGTGGCCCTGCCGGTATTCCTGTCGCAAACCCTGGGCTGGAGTCACATGCAAACCGGTGGATTTCTGGCCCTCTGGGTCATTGGCTACGGCGCAGTCCAGGCGATCGCCCCGCGTATTACCGGAGGGGACCGGGAGTCAGTGCCAGATGGCCGGTCGGCCACCCTCTGGGCAGCGGGTCTGGCTGTTTTGCCGGTATTGATTGCTCTGGGACTGGGGGTAACGGAGATGCATCCTGCCCTGATCCTGATTGGTGGCCTGCTGCTGTTCGGCGTCCTGTTCGCAGTCAACTCTTCGCTCCACAGTTACCTGATCGTCAGCTATGCTGGCAGTGACGGTGTGTCGCTGGATGTGGGCTTCTACTACATGGCCAACGCCATGGGACGGCTGATCGGCACGGTGCTCTCGGGCTGGGTCTTTCAGCTGGCCGGCCAGGGCACAACCGGTCTGGCTGCCTGCCTGTGGATTTCCGGCGGCATGCTGGTTGCCACCGTGATCATTTCACTGGGCCTGCCCAAAAGAGCACGCCCCGGACCGCAGGAACCCGAGCATCAGGAAAAAATACCGCAATGACCCGCTTGCTTGAGCTGTACCGCAACAACCCCCGCCAGACGTACCTGCTTGCGTCCATGCTGGCAGTATTTTTGGCAATCTATTTCATCCCGGCAGGCACCGAACGCTTTGACAATGCGGTGCTGGAAGCCATTTACCTGACCAACTGGTATGCCCGTGAGCACGTTATCCTGTGTTTGCTGCCAGCTTTCCTGATTGCCGGTGCGATGGCCGCTTATATCAGTCAGGGGGCGGTGATGCGCCACCTGGGGCCTCAGGCCTCCAAACCGGTGGCTTTTGGTGTGGCATCGGTGTCGGGCACTCTGCTGGCGGTATGCTCCTGCACTGTACTGCCTCTGTTCGGTGGCATTTACAAACGCGGCGCCGGCCTGGGTGCAGCGATTGCATTCCTCTACTCGGGCCCAGCCATCAATATCATGGCCATTGTCGTCACGGCCAAGGTACTCGGCGCCGAGATCGGCATTGCCCGGGCCGTCGGGGCCATTGTTTTTTCCATCGTAATCGGCACCATCATGCACCTGATCTACCGCAGGGAGGAAAGTCAGCGGGCTATCACGAACGATCGCGGCTTTGCTGGCGACAACGCGGATAAACCCACCGGCGTCATCGTCACCTTCTTCATGTTGATGGTCGGTATTCTGGTATTTGCCAACTGGGCTGCTGCCGACAGCGCTGCCTGGATGCAGATCTATCAGTGGAAATGGCAGATAACTGCACTCCTGTCTGTAGCTCTTGGCGGGCTGCTTGTGTGGCGCTGGCAATGGCCTGTATCACAATTACTAATGCTGGCGGCGGTCGTTGTGGTTGCCGCCCTGGCAGTACCCGGTGAGCCGGAATTGCCTTTTGCGCTCGGCATTGCCGGACTGATGCTGATCTCGGCATTGCGTGACAGCGACCGCGAATGGGCTGCACAAAGCTGGGATTTTGCCAAGCAGATACTGCCGTTGCTGCTGGCCGGGGTATTTGTTGCCGGTTTCGCCCTCGGCCGTCCCGGCCACGAGGGCATCATACCCTCCGCATGGGTGGGCGCTGCCGTTGGCGACAATTCCCTGACATCGACAGCAATTGCCTCCGTCCTCGGCGCACTGATGTATTTTTCAACACTCACCGAAGTGCCGATTGTCGATGCCTTGATGGGCGCCGGCATGGGCAAGGGGCCCGCCCTGGCGCTGCTGCTGGCCGGGCCGGCCCTGTCACTACCCAACATGCTGGTGATTCGCACGGTGCTCGGCACACAAAAAACGCTGGTGTACTGTGGCCTGGTGGTGGTCATGGCAACAACCACCGGCGTCATCTACGGTAATTTCTGGTAAAGCACCAAAACCATTTTCGACGACATTTCTCAACCACAAGACAGGAGCAACAACCCATGAAATTAACGATCTATGGCTCAGGTTGTGCCAAGTGCAAACAGCTCACGGCCAATGCAGAAGCCGCCGCGAGCTCTCTGAATCTGACCTATGAGGTGGAGAAGGTCACAGACACCAATGCCATTATCGATGCCGGCATCATGCGCACCCCGGCGCTGGCCATCGATGGTGACATTGTCATCGAAGGAAAGGTGTCGTCTGCCGATGAGGTCAAGGCGCTGCTGAGCTGAAGCGCCATTGACCGGTTGAGATCCACAACATTTTCCAGCTAAAGAATACCCGCTATGACAGAAACCCCATCCAGTAAACTCGCCGCGTCTCCACTCAGCCTGTTTGAGCGCTACCTGTCACTGTGGGTACTACTCTGCATTATTGCCGGACTGGCGCTGGGAACCCTGCTGCCGGACACTTTCCAGCTGCTCGCCGGGCTGGAGTACGGCTCGGTCAATTTTATCGTGGCGGTGCTGATCTGGTTCATGGTTTACCCGATGATGGTGTCAGTGGATTTCACCAGTCTCAAGCGCATCCACGAACGGCCCAAGGGCCTGGTGATCACCCTGGTGGTCAACTGGCTGATCAAACCCTTCACCATGGCCGCATTGGGCGTCTTGTTTTTTGAGTTTGTCTTCGCCGACCTGATCGACCCCGCCAACGCCAGCCAGTACATCGCCGGCATGATTTTGCTGGGCGCCGCCCCCTGCACGGCGATGGTATTTATCTGGTCACAACTGACCCGGGGGGATGCCACCTATACTCTGGTGCAGGTGTCTCTCAACGACGTCATCATGATTTTTGCCTTCGCACCGATCGTCGCCCTGCTATTGGGTGTGACCGATATCAGCGTGCCCTGGGAGACGCTGCTGTTGTCAGTAGTGCTGTACGTGGTCATTCCCCTGGTGGCAGGCACCCTGACCAGGATGCACCTGATCCGCAACTCCAGTCCCGGGGTTCAAGGTGAAGTCCAGGTCTCACGCTTCACCTCACGCATCAAGCCACTGTCAGTACTGGGGCTACTGGCGACGGTGGTACTGCTGTTTGGCTTTCAGGGGCAGATCATTCTCGATCAACCCCTGCTGATTGCGCTGATTGCCATACCTCTGCTGATCCAGTCCTACGGTATTTTTGCCATCGCCTACGCAGCGGCCTATTTTTGGCGAGTACCGTTCAATGTTGCCGCGCCCTGCGCCCTGATCGGTACCTCCAACTTCTTTGAGCTGGCGGTAGCAGTTGCCATCGGCCTGTTCGGACTCAACTCCGGCGCAGCGCTGGTGACCGTGGTCGGCGTGCTGGTGGAAGTACCGGTGATGCTCTCGCTGGTAGCCTTCGCCAACCGGACCAGTAGCTGGTTTCCCACGACCAAGGCGAACACCTATCCAGGGTCATAGCGTCAACCCAGGACATCACTGATTCGATGGAATCGCCCGCACTGCACTTTTTTGAGTGCTATTCTAATGAAGTACCGGGTCTGGTTCATGAGGCTGCACCGCCAAAGATGGAGCCCCTTGACCATGAAACGCTGGTGGACAGCGACGAGGCTGAGCACCGTCTTGAACTACTGGACGGAAACGTGAAGCAATACAGCACGGTTTGTCGCACGGGTAGCCACGGTGGAACCGGGCAGAAACTGATCCGCTTGTTCCTTGGCTCGGTAGGAGGCTCGGCAGGTTCGATTATCCAAGGGAGACAACTGACTCTATGGATTTCAAAGACTATTACAAGGTGATGGGCGTGGCCGAACAGGCCTCACCGGCAGAGATCAAACAGGCCTATCGCAAACTGGCTCGAAAGTTTCATCCCGATGTCAGTAAAGAACCGGATGCCGAGGCAAAGTTTAAAGACATCGGCGAGGCCTATGCGGTGCTCAACGATGGCGAAAAACGCGCCGAGTACGATCAGATCAGGGCCCTGCGCGCCGCCGGGGGCGGGCAGCGAGCTGGTGCGGGGGCTGACGCAGATATGAGCCAAGAGGAAGCCAGCCGCCGATTCAGTGACTTTTTTGAATCTGTTTTTGGCGCTGGCGGGGCCGGTGCTGGCGGATACCGGCCGAGCGGAGATCACGACCGGACCTCCTCTTTCAGCCACCGGGGGCAGGATCTGCATTACCGGTTAGCCTTGTTTCTGGAAGAGGCGGTTCAGGGTGGACAGCGAACCCTCACGCTGGAGGTGCCGACCGTCGACGCCCAGGGTCATCTGCACGCTAAAACCAAAACCCTCAATGTAAAGATTCCTGCCGGTGTTGTTTCCGGGCAACACATTCGCCTGGCCGGCCAGGGGGGCTCCGGTTATGGGGATGGAGTAGCCGGTGATCTGTTCCTGGAAATCGAGTTGGTACCGCACCCGCTGTTTGCCGTTGACGGCCGGGATATTTTGCTGACCTTGCCGGTTGCCCCCTGGGAGGCCGCACTGGGTGCCAAGGTGGAGGTGCCGACCGCGACGGGGGCGGTCAGGCTGACCATCCCCAAAGACTCGGTCAGCGGTAAAAAGCTCCGTCTCAAGGGGCGAGGGTTGGGCCGAAACCCGGCCGGAGACCTGATCGTCAATGTGCAAGTAACATTGCCATCCCGGCATTCGTCCAAAGCTGAAATGCTGTACCGGGAATTGGCCGAAGAGGAAGCCTCATTCAATCCGAGGAAATCGCTGGAGAAATGGTTATGAGTGCTGACATTACCACCATCGTTATTGAGGAACATCAACTGTCTGAGACAGAGGCCTGGCTAAGTCTGAACGAGCTCTGTGAGCGCTGCGGTCTGGAGCCGCCACTGTTGATTGAACTGGTGGATATCGGGCTGATAACACCCTCGGTCGTGGCATCGGACCAGTGGCGGTTTCAAACAACGGCGGTGCCGGCGCTGCATCAGGCCCTGCGCCTGAGACGTGAGCTTGAGCTCGACTGGCAAGGCGTTGCGGTTGCCATGGACTTAATGGCCCAGCTGCGGGAACTGCGCCAACAGGTGGACTCCCTGCAGCGGCAACTGGGCGCCCAACAGGTTCCCGGTGATTCATAGGCTCCCGGAGCCAGAGTATGCCTGGCATTGTTTACCTTGCTGACGGGAGACCTGTTGCGCTGCCTGGGGTTTTATTGTGAGAAATGCTGATATGAAGAGATCCGGATTGAAACCCAGCGGCGGTTCGGTATCCAGCAGATTACCTTGCGGTGTGAGTCGTCCGCTTTTACTGAACACTGTCCGGGGAACAGGGAGCGGGATGAGCGTCACCAACCAAAAGGAGTATGAATGGGTACAAAAGTATTCGACGTTGTGATCATTGGTGGCGGTCAGGCGGCGCTCGCCGTTGGCTATTTTCTGAAAAAAGCCAAACTGGATTTCATTATTCTCGACAATCAAGGCAGGCCCGGAGGGGCCTGGCTGCATACCTGGGATTCATTGCGGCTTTTCTCACCGGCGGCCTACAGCTCACTACCGGGGATTGTGATGCAGCAAAACGACGACACGAAAGATTATCCCCATCGCGACAACGTGCTGGCTTATCTGGCCAGGTATGAACAGCACTATGCGCTACCGGTGTATCGCCCCCACCAAGTCAACAGCGTAACCCGAGAGGAGGACAATAACTGCCTGCGGGTATCCGATGGCAAGTACCAGTGGCGTGCACGCACTGTGGCCAGCGCCACCGGCACCTGGAGTCACCCTTATGTTCCCGACTATCCCGGGCAAGAAAAATACCGGGGCAAACAGCTTCACTCCGCAGACTATCGAACGCCCGATGACTTCCGGGACCAGCGTGTGCTGGTAGTCGGAGGCGGCAATTCCGGCGCACAGATTTTTGCCGAAGTGGCAGAGGTCGCGGACACCACCTGGGTAACCCAGTCAGAGCCGGTATTTCTCCCCGATGACGTGGATGGTCGTGTTCTGTTTGAACGCGCCACAGCCAGGCTCAGGGGAGATGCGGAGGGCGCGGCCGTGGGTGGCATCGGTGACATTGTCATGGTGCCCCCCCTGAAGGCGGCCCGGGACAGGGGCATTCTTCAAAGCCAAAGGCCGTTCGCCGCCTTCACCGAAGTGGGCGTCAATTGGCCGGATGGCTCGGCAGAGTCAATTGATGCCGTCATCTGGTGCACCGGCTTTCGGCCAGCGCTCGATCACCTTGAACCGCTGGGTGTCATTGATGAAAACGGACAGGTTCAGGTGACAGAAGGCCAGGCGGGTAAAGAGCCCCGGTTGTGGTTATTTGGCTATGGTGACTGGGCAAGCCCCGGCTCCGCCACGCTGATTGGCGCCGCCCGCAGCGCCAAGGAGATTACCCCCAAGCTGGTTCGGTATCTGGAGGATTTGGCCGGGTAATTGCCCCAGACAACCCTGTACGGTTGTCGCCCACCGGCATGATGAGCGAGTTCCTCATATCACCAGATCCGCCGCGCGGAAAATGGCCCGGGCCTTGTTCATGGTTTCCTTCCACTCCAGTTCCGGCACCGAGTCCGCCACGATGCCGGCACCGGCCTGCACGTAGAGCTTGCCGTCCTTGATCACCGCCGTGCGAATGGCAATGGCGGTATCCATATTGCCGTTCCAGCCGATATAACCCACCGCGCCACCGTAAACACCGCGCTTGACCGGTTCCAGTTCGTCGATGATTTCCATGGCGCGAATTTTCGGTGCACCGCTCAGGGTTCCCGCAGGCAGTGTCGCCCGAAGCACATCAATAGCCGTGGTACCCGGAACCACCTGTGCGGTGACATTGGAGATGATATGCATGACATGGGAATAACGCTCCACCGACATTTTTTCGGTCAGTTTGACCGTGCCCGTCTGCGCCACACGACCGACGTCATTGCGGCCCAGATCGATCAGCATCAGGTGTTCGGCAATTTCCTTGGGGTCAGCGAGCATGTCCGCTTCCAGCGCACGGTCTTCCTCCGGGGTGTGGCCGCGGCGCCGGGTCCCGGCAATCGGTCTCACGGTCACCTCGCCATCCTCGAGTCGCGCCAGAATTTCTGGCGATGAACCGGCAATCTGGAAATCATCCATATCCAGATAATAGAGATAGGGCGAGGGATTCAGGCAGCGCAATGCGCGGTACAGATTGAGTGGTTCCGCCTCAAAATCCATGGAGAGACGCTGGGAAGGAACCACCTGCATCACATCACCGGCCAGCACATAGTCCTTGATTTTGTTGACCGCCTGTTTGAAATTCTGCTCGCCAAAACTCGATACAAATGCCGATTCCTGCAGACCACTGCCCTGTATTTTGAGAGGGGGTAATTCCGGCAGGGGGTTTGCCAGCTTGGCCTCAAGCTCATCCAGACGGGCCTGGGCGAGATTCCAGGCATTCGGCTCCGAGGCATCTTCATGTACCACCAGGATCAACTTGCCCAGCAAGTTGTCGAAGATCACCACTTCGTCGGACACCATCAGCAAGATATCCGGGGTGCCCAGCGCATCCGGTGGTACGGACTTCTTCAGCCTTGGTTCTATGTAACGAACGGTGTCATAGCCAAAATAGCCCACCAGCCCGCCGGTAAAACGGGGCAGCTGCGGCAGTTCGGGCATCCGGTAACTGCTCTGGAATTCCTCGATTTCCCGAAGGGGATCATCTGTGTTTCGCGAGACCAGCTGCTCACCATCGCGCTCGATGGTCAGTTGATCGCCGTAAACTTTAAGAATGGTGGTGGCTGGCATGCCGATCAGCGAATAGCGCCCCCATTTCTCACCGCCCTGAACGGATTCAAACAGGTAGGAATAGGGGCCTCTGGCCAGTTTAAGGTAACAGGACAGGGGGGTTTCTAAGTCGGCCAGTACCTCGCGAGTTACTGGAATACGGTTGTAATTCTGCTCGGCCAGTGCGGCAAATTCTGTCGGGGTCATGGTCATTCCCTTGCGTCATTGGACGCAGATATGTCAGACAATAGGGCATAGGATGCTGCTTTTCAGGCAGCGGGGTTCAGCAACTGCGCCATCGCCAGCTGAGGTGAGCAGAATTACAAGATTGGCCTTTACCGGATGCCACGGATCCCTCCAACAATCAGACGACGCATTCTAATGGATTCACCAGAACCTGCAAAGTCATCAAAGCCGTCGGCGTTTCAGCGCAATGCAGACCGCATGGCGGCGATGGCCGCAGCGTAATCCCCTGCACCGTAGATAGCCGAACCGGCGACAAAGGTATCGGCACCGGCATCGGCAACCGCCCGGATATTGTCGACCGTCACCCCACCGTCAACTTCCAGCCGGATATCGCGACCACTGGCTTCAATCAGCGCGCGCGCCTCACGCAATTTACCCAGTGTCGCGGGAATAAATTTCTGGCCACCAAAGCCCGGATTGACCGACATCAGCAACAACATATCCACCTTGTCGAGCACATACTTCACCGGCTCCAGACTGGTAGCCGGGTTCAGCACCAACCCGGCCTTGCAACCGGCATCGCGAATCAACTGCAGCGAGCGATCCACATGTTTTGACGCCTCTGGATGAAAGGTGATCCAACTGGCGCCGGCCTCGGCGAAGTCACCAATCAGCTGATCCACCGGTTCCACCATCAGGTGCACATCGATCGGGGCACGGATACCGTAGCGGCGCAACGCCTTGCAAACCATGGGGCCAATGGTCAGATTCGGCACATAATGGTTGTCCATCACGTCAAAATGAACAACATCGGCACCCGCTTCGAGAACCGCGTCTACCTCCTCCCCCAGTCGGGCAAAATCTGCCGAGAGAATGGAGGGCGCTATCAGATAATCTGTCATGGCAAGGCCTGTGTACTGATCAATGGCGAGTTACTATTCAATGGCGAGTTACTATGCCGCAGAACAGCAGGCGTCGCAATCCGATACACAGCGACCCGGGAAGATTCTGTCGCGGCAAGAGCGGGCTATTTCTCCTTCGGCGGCTCGGGCACTTCGCAGCCCTTGACGCAGCAGCGACCGGGCTGTCTCGAGACGCGTTTCCCCTCATCGAGTACGCCGCGATCCAGCAGCCGCTCCACCAAGTCCTGCTTTTCATAGACGGGATAGTTGCGCCAGATTTCGCGTTTCATGGCCTCCGGCGAACCGCCGCCATGCAGCGAGATGACCGAGTACCAGCCGCCCTGATGGGAGGCCGTCAGGTCCTCGATAAACCGGGCCACTTCGAGACGCTGTGCAGCGGGAATATCCGGTCGCCCACCGAGGACGGCGGCCAGCGATGCGGCGGTTTCGGGGTTGTGATCCTCATCGGGGCCGGGCAGGGAGACAATCAAGCCACCGGACACATAGTGCGCCAGCTTGTGCATGTCATAGATCTTGGTGGCGAGCAGCAGCTTGCCGATATTGGAAAAGACCGGGTCCGGCATCGCCACCCCTGCGGGATCCTGCACGCAGTAAACCGAAGCGGCCACGCCGCAGGCAAAAAAACTTTCCGTGATGGTGATCAGTTCCACCATGGCGTCGCGAATATGACCGTGGCGATCCGGATCCAGGCCATTGGCTTCGGTAATCAGCGCACCGGCGCCGATCAATAAATCACCAAACCCCGCCCGGGCACCGATACAGGAGTGGCGGTGGTGGGTGGCATAGCTGGTGGTCAGGAACCCCCCCTCCTCGTATTCACCCGCGAGAAACACCCGCTCGTGGGGCACAAAGACCCTGTCAAAAATGACCACACCGGTCGACTGGCCATATTTGGCCGAAAATTTTGCGGCGCTCTCACCGGGCCGACCTGCCGGCCGGGCCACAATGGTAATCCCCGGCGTATCCACGGGCACGGCACAGGCCACGGCAAAGTCGGCATCTTCCGGTGTATGGGTACGGCAGGGCATGACCAGAAACTCATGCATATAGGGAGCACCGGTGACAATCGCCTTGGTGCCGCTGATGACAATCCCGTCCGCCCGGCGCTCCACAATATGCACATAGGTATCCGGGTTTTCCTGCTGTCCCGGTCGCAGGGACCGGTCGCCTTTGGCATCGGTCATGGCAACGCCCAGGGTCAGGTCGCGCGCCTGAACATCGTGCAGGTAGTCGAGAAAACGCGGATGGTAATCGGTGCCGTGATTGGCGTCCGTCAATTGAGTCGACTGAAACAGCGCATTCAGACCGTCCTGGGACAGGTAGCGCTGGGCACAACCGGATTCGGCACACACCAGCCTGACGGCCTCCAGCTTGTGCAGCAGGTCGGTGGCACTTTCGTTGATATGCAACATCCGGTTGACCTGCTTTCCGGAAGTGCCCTGGGTTGCCGTCAGCAACGCCGCGTGGCTGGGATGACAGGCAAAGTCATAGGTCACCCCCACAGCCGCGATGCCAGGGGCCAGGAGCGGCTCATCCGCCACACTGTCCACCTGCCTGCCATTGATAAACACCCTGGGTTGATAGCGCCGCAGGGACTCACGATACTCAGCTGCCGTCATCAGCATGGGAAAACCCTCAAGTGTTTCTTTGCGGACACAATCTAACACTGTTAAAATTTTTCTGTCAAACCAAGCCGGATCCATCTGTCATGCCAACCTCATCGACCAAGCAACCTATCATCGGGCCTCACCAAATTGCCAAAGGCAAGCGCCCGTCAGCCAGCAGTGCGCTGAAACGGGACATCATTCTGCAGGCGGCCCGGCGGGTTTTCGAGGCAGAGGGCCTGGAAGGAGCGAGTTTGCGCGCTATCGCCAAAGAGGCCGGGTACACCCCCGCCGCGCTGTATTTTCACTTCGATTCCAAAGAGGCTGTCTATGCGGAATTGCTGACCCACTCCTTGACGACGTTGAATACCGACATTGCAGCCGCCATTCAACAGGCCGACACGCCCGTGCAACGACTCAAGGCCTCCGCCATGGCGTTTTTTAATTACTATCGAACTAATCCCGGCGATCTGGATCTGGGTTTTTACCTGTTCCGTGGTGGCATGAAGCCCAAGGGGCTCGGCCGGGCGAGGGATGCCGAGCTCAATCAACAGCTGCAATCCAGTCTGCAACCCATCACGGATGCCGCCCTGGCCATGGGCGCCAGCGCAACCCATGCCAACGAAATAACGGCCAGTGTCTTCGCCTACGCCACGGGCCTGCTATTGCTGGCACATACCGGTCGCATCAGAATTTTCAATGCCAGCGCCGAGCAGATGATGGCCAGTTTTTCCGACACACTGACCACCCGGATCGACGGAGAAATACCATGCTGACAATTGATCCGACGCAATCCCTGCTGCTGGTCATTGATATGCAGACCCGACTGTTACCAGCCATCCATCAGGGCGACCAGGTCATCCGCAACCTCGAACAGCTCATTCAATCGGCCAGAACTCTCGGTATACCCGTCGTTTACACCGAACAGAATCCCGGGGGGCTTGGTGCCACAATACCGGCATTGGCGGCCCGCAAGGGGGAAGCGGTTCTGGAAAAGATGACCTTTGATGCGGTTAAAACCGGGCAACTGCTGGCACTGGCCGGTGACCGCCGACAATGGGTAATTGGTGGCTGCGAAAGCCATGTCTGTGTTCTGCAAACCGTACTCGGACTCAGGATGGCGGGCAAGAAGGTCTATCTGGTGAGCGATGCTACCGGTTCCCGAAAACCCCATGATCGCGAAACGGCCATTGCCAGAATGGCCCGCCACAGCTCGGAAATCGTCACCACCGAAATGGTGATTTTCGAATGGTTGGAAAGCGCCGAGCACCCCCGGTTTCGCGATCTGCTGCAACCGCTGAAATAATCAGAGGAAACCGACCAGGGACCTGCAATCCCGATCCGGAGCCTTTTTGGTATGGCGGGTGAAATTCACCCGTAAATATGAGACAGTTCAATCTCCTTAATACCAGTCTGAACACCCCATGAACACGCACAGTTTTCGTCTGATCGTATCCTGTCCGGACCGCGTTGGTCTGGTGGCCGCCGTGAGCTCATTCCTCGCCAGCGAGGGTGGTCTGCTGACCGAAGCAAACTACTATCGGGACCCCGACAGCAACTGGTTCTTTATGCGCCAGGTGATCGCCGCCGATTCGCTGCCCTATGGTGCGGAGGAACTCACTGCGCGCTTCGCGCCGCTGGCAGAACAATACGACATGCAATGGCGGCTGACGGATACCAGCAAGCCGAAACGGGTAGTGTTAATGGCCAGCACCCAGGCCCACTGTCTGTCTGACCTTTTATACCGCTGGCGCAGCGGTGAAATGCAGTTTGATATCCCCTGTGTGATCTCGAACCATGATGAACTGCGCAGTTATGTGAACTGGCATAATATTCCCTATCACCATATACCGGTGGATCAGAGTGACAAGACGGCGCACTTTGCAGACGTGGCAACGCAAATTGCCCAGAGCAGGGCGGATGTGATCGTGCTGGCGCGCTACATGCAAATCCTGCCGCCGGCACTGTGCGCCACCTACCCGGGACAGATCATCAATATCCACCACAGTTTTTTGCCGGCCTTTGTCGGAGCAAAACCCTACCACCAGGCGGCGGAAAGAGGTGTGAAGCTGATCGGCGCCACCTGTCACTATGTGACCAGCGACCTGGATGCCGGCCCGATTATCGAGCAGGATGTGGTCCGCATCAGCCATCACGACAGCGTTCCGGACCTGGTGCGCAAGGGCAAGGATGTGGAAAAAAATGTGCTGGCCAAAGGCCTGCGCTATCACCTTGAGGATCGCGTGCTATTGCACGGCAACAAAACTATCGTTTTTGAATAGCACCGCCTGCATCATCGGCGGCCATTTTTGCCCGACATCCAGAATTTCTGCATTTCGATATACATGAAAGAGGCCGTCCAGCCGATCAGGATAAGACCGATCAGGGCTTCCAGTACGGAAAGAAAACGGATATGGCCAAATGGCTCGATGTCGCCATAGCCGAGCGACGTGTAGTTACTGAAGGAGAAATAAATACAGTCCAGCAGGGAGCCGTCAAAGTTGCCGCCCAAAGCACTGCCCCCCACTTGCAGCAGCAGATAGTAGGCCCAGGCAAAAACCCATATTTCCGCCACATGGGCAATGAAGGCCGCAAAGACTGCCACCAGAACCCGCAACCGTGGCCGGATATTCAGCATTGGCAAAACCGTCGCCAGCCGCGATAACACCTCATAGTGAATGAGCACAGCCAGGGCAACCACCACCGAATTGAAGCCAAAAACGCCAGCAAGCTCTGTCAACTCTAACTCCCCACGATGACAAACCGATATGCCCGGTAGTTGAACAGCACCATGGCCATCATCAATACCACGGTAATAAACCACTCGTTGCCACGCAGGCCGATATGGGACCAGACATAGTGGCGCAGAAACTCCCACTGGGTTACCAGTCGTTCACCGCGCCGCTCGCGCAGCCAGACCTCGAGCCTGGTGAGCGGGCAACGCCAACCCACCAGCATAATCGCAATGCCGTACAGTGCCCCGGCCAAGTGCCACCAGAGCAGGATGGGCCACTGAAAAGCCAGCAAACCACCGGCGATCACAAACAGTACGAAACCGAAATGCACCAGTGCCACCATTAAAATCAGAAAAAAGTAGGCCATAGCGCTAATGTAACGCCAACAACCGGGTATTGCATCTCCCCGAGAGGGCCGCATGCCATTACAGTTATTGCATTCACCAACCGTTGTCGTAACACTTGTCGGAGTTATTGTTCAGGCACACTTATGAAATATACCGACCTGCGAGAATTCATTCAGTTTCTGGAACAACGCGGTGAGCTTAAACGCATCTCCGTGGAAATCGATCCCTATCTGGAAATGACCGAAATCTGTGATCGAACCCTGCGGGCTGGCGGCCCTGCACTGCTGTTCGAAAACCCCAGGGGCTTTGACATCCCGGTGCTGGGCAACCTGTTTGGCACACCGGAACGGGTCGCCATGGGGATGGGCCAGGAGAGTGTCGCCGCCCTGCGCGAAGTGGGTGAACTGCTGGCTTTTCTGCGAGAGCCGGAACCACCAAAAGGCGTTCGGGATCTCTGGGAGAAGCGCCATAAATTCAAACCCATCCTCAACATGCCCGCCAAAGTGGTGAAAAATGCTCCCTGTCAGGAAGTAATTATCGAGGGCGGCGACGTGGATCTGGGCAAACTGCCCATCCAGACCTGCTGGCCCGAGGATGCAGGCCCACTGATTACCTGGCCTCTGGTGATTACCCGGGGACCGGAAAAAGAGCGCCAGAATCTCGGCATCTACCGACAGCAGGTGATTGGCAAAAACAAGCTGATCATGCGCTGGCTGTCACACCGCGGTGGCGCACTGGACTTCCGCGACTGGCAACTGGCGCATCCGGGGAAACCCTTCCCGGTAGCTGTCGCGCTGGGTGCGGATCCGGCCACCATTCTCGGCGCCGTCACCCCGGTGCCGGACACACTCTCTGAATACGCGTTTGCCGGACTACTGCGCGGCGAGAAAACCCGCGTGGTCAAATGTCTGGGCAGCAATCTTCAGGTCCCCGCCAGTGCGGAATTCATTCTGGAGGGTTACCTCTATCCCGATGAAATGGCCGATGAGGGACCCTTTGGCGACCACACCGGTTATTACAATGAAGTGGACCGGTTTCCGGTATTCACGGTGGAGCGCATCACCCATCGTCGCAACCCCATCTATCACAGCACCTATACCGGCAGACCACCGGATGAGCCGGCCATTCTCGGCGTGGCACTGAACGAGGTGTTCGTGCCCATTCTGAAAAAACAGTTTCCGGAAATTGTCGACTTTTATCTGCCACCGGAGGGCTGTTCCTACCGGATGGCCGTGGTCACCATGAAGAAACAGTACCCGGGCCATGCCAAACGGGTGATGATGGGGGTCTGGTCATTTTTGCGGCAGTTCATGTACACCAAGTTCGTGGTGGTTACCGATGATGATGTCAATGCAAGGGACTGGCAGGATGTGATCTGGGCCATGACGACCCGGATGGACCCGCGACGGGATACGGTGATTATCGACAATACGCCTATCGACTACCTGGATTTTGCATCGCCGGTCTCAGGCCTCGGCTCAAAAATCGGTTTCGATGCCACCAACAAATTTCCCGGCGAGACCCATCGCGAATGGGGTCGCCCCATTACGATGGATGCCGGCGTAACGAAAAAAATCGACGAGATCTGGGACTCTTTGGGAATTGAGGGGAATTAATCCTCTCCTGAGTGTCGGAACAGATGGCCGCAACGCACCTCTTCCGAAACTCACTCATCTTTTCTCACTTACTTGTGGGCAATGGGTTTCTCAGTAAACAGGTAATCTTTCAGCTCATGATCAAAGGTCGGATCCTGACGGCGAATCCATTCCAGCACCATCGCGGCGTGCTCTTTCTCCTCATCGCGATTGTGGGCCAGAATGGCCTGCAGCTCGGGATCCTTACAGGCATCCACTCGCTGGTTATACCAGTCAACAGCCTCCAGCTCCTCCATCAATGAGGTGATGGCACGGTGCATATCCCTTGTTTTGTCGGTCAATTCGTTAATGGGTTCGTGGTAACCTTCATTGGCCATGTTGGCATCTCCTGTGTATGTCTGATTAAACGCTTTCAGTAATTAATCCGTGTGGCCGACAATCAATCTAGCGACTGCCAGCGGCTAAATCAAATAGTAGGGCCGATTTTCGGCAAGCACAGCCCTGCCCCCATAATACCCCCGATCAGCTCAAGCGTTGTCTGAAATCCTCATAACCAAATTGACGAATCACCCGCAACTGGTCGGTTTCCGGGTTCCACAGGGCAATCGAGGGCAAATTGATGCCATTGAAGGTCGTCGTTTTGACCATGGTGTAATGACTCATATCATCAAAGACCAGTCGCTGCCCCACTTCTAGAGGTGACGCAAAGCTGTAATCGCCAATCACATCCCCCGCCAGACAGGTCATGCCACCAAGCCGATAATTGTGGGCCAATTCACCGGGCAACCCGGCACCGATGACGGTCGGACGGTAGGGCATCTCCAGAATATCCGGCATGTGGCAGGTGGCAGAGGTATCGAGGATTGCCTGGGCCATGTCGTTCCAGGCCAGATCCAGCACCTCGGTGACCAGTACCCCGGTGTGAATAGCGACCGCCTCGCCGGGCTCGAGAAATACCTGCACCTGGTAGCGAGTGCTGAAATCCCTGATCAGCTCAATCAACTCATCCACCTGATAACCCGGCTCGGTAATGTGATGGCCACCACCAAAGTTAACCCACTCCATCTGCGGTAGCAGGTGTCCGAATTTCTCCTCCACCGCCATCAGAGTCCGCTTCAGGGGTTCCACATCCTGCTCACAGAGGGTATGAAAATGCAGTCCGGTAATGCCCTCCAGGGATTGCCCGGCAAACTGTGACAGGGGAATACCCAGTCGGGAACAGGGGGCACAGGGATCATAGATGGGCACATCGCCCTCGGAGTGCTGGGGGTTGATGCGCAGACCAAAGCGCAAATGGGGACGGGCTATTCTGGCTTCCTGTAACAGCGGTTGAAAACGCTGCCATTGGCCGAACGAATTGAACACCACATGGTCGGCCAGCTTAAGAATTTCCCGCAGATCCTGTTCCGTATAGGCCGCAGAAAACACGTGCACCTCGCCGCCGTACTCCTCGCGACCGAGTCTCGCTTCGTGCAAGCCACTGGCGCAAGTGCCGGACAGGTATTTGGCCACCAGCGGCGCCAATCGCCAAAGTGAAAAGGCTTTCAACGCCGCCAGCACCCTGGCACCACTTTCTTCCTGAACCCGATGCAGAATTTTGAGATTTCGCTCCACTGCCAGCTCATCCACGACAAAACAGGGGGAGGGCACCCGACTTGGGTCAAATGTTTCCAGCGCGTTTTCTGCAATTGTGTTATTACCTGTCAAAAATCAAACTCCTGTGTTCAGCACAAATCGTCATCCGGCTTTAACCTCCGGACACCATCACCCTGGGACCACACCGTGGCGCACCATTATACGTCTTTCAAAACCGGTAAAACTGCCGACGACAAACACAACAACTGCCATCGTCCTGCCAATCAACGATCAACTTACCGTCGATGCTACAACCATGTCCGCAGAGCCATAAATGGATTCCATATAACCACACAGGTACTGCTAAACTGTGTCCTAGTGAAGATACAGCCTGCTGACGCTGGCTTATACTTCGCATGTTTACGGATTACCACCCATTGACAAGATATTTCACCATGGATGCACCTCAGCCGCGAACGGATCATCAACACAGTGGGGAGTCCCATCCTCAACCGATAACACCTATCCGTTCATTTCAATGGGTCGGCTACAACGCCGCAGTCGCGTTGCTTTACTTCATCACGGCCAAAGCATCACTGCTCATTTACGTATCTGCAGGGCCTGCATCCCCCATCTGGCTTCCCGCTGGCCTAACAGTTGCCGCATTACTAATCCTCGGGCGGCGCCTGTGGCCCGGTGTGTTTCTGGGCGCGTTTCTGTCAGACCCGATGCTGACGCCAACCGCCGCAGGGGTCATTGCCGCCAGCAGCTATGCTGCAGGCGTGACGGTACAGGCACTACTCGGCGCAACCCTGGCAAGAGCTTACCTTGATCGCCAGGCGCTATCGGTTATACCTGGTCGCGAGTGGCATTTTCTGTTCTCGGCAGGTCCCTTGGCCTGCCTTATGTCACCGACTATTGGCGCCTCATCCCGTTACCTGATGGGCATGCTGCCCGCCGAGAATGTAGCCCAGCAATGGCTGGGGTGGTGGGCAGGGGATTCCATCGGGGTAGTGCTGATTGCGCCCCTGTTGCTATTACTCTGGCCGAACAGCCAACCCGGAGCCAGACCGCGTTACCGGCTTCTGTTACCACTGCTGATGACCACGATACTTTTAGTGGCCGGCAGCCTCACCCTGTCGCGTCTAGAACTGGCAGAGGCCGAGGCCAACCTTTCTCGGCAGGTTAAAACACTCACAGATCTGAGCTTCCGCACTCTAAACGAAAAAATTTTACCGCTGTATGCCATAGAATCCTTTTTCTCGGCTAGTGAACAGGTAACCGAAGAAGAGTTTCTTCGTTTCAGCGGCCATATCTCAAATCAGCCACATTTTGTCCGGGTTGACTGGGCGCCGAGGGTTACTGCCAATCAACGACAGGTATTTGAAACCGAAATGCGCAAGCAGCACACCGAATTCGCCATCAGCACCGTAGATCAGGATTGGCAAAAAATCAGCGCGCCGGCAGGGGATGACCATTACCCAGTCAAATTTAGCGCCCTGCCAGAAGATGCTGCTTTCAACCCATTAGGGCTCGACCATGGTCAGTTTGATGATCGCCGCCGGGCAATCAACACCGCCATTCGCTCGGGGGAGGCAACCGCCCGGATCGTCGATCTACACCCCTCTCTCACCGGCGTTCTGGTTTTGTTTCTCCCTGTGTTTGAGCCAGCGGCGAAGAAACCTCCCAGCCGTAAAGGCGTCATAAAGGGCTTTGTGGTCGGTATTATTGATTTCAGACAGCTGTTTCTGCCACTGGATCTCGCCGTCCGGGCAAATCAATTGCATTATCAAGTCACCGGCTTTTCGGATAGCGGCAGCAAAACCCTGATTGCCGGGGAACTGCCAGCCGGTGCCCACCCCAGCTGGAGCCACAGTATCCGCGTGGCTGATCAGATATGGCAACTGGAAATGGCGGTGGGGAAAGACGCCATCAGCCATGCGGTGCGCTGGAGTTTTATCGGTTTCTCCCTGTTGGCGGGATTGCTGGTGTCTTACGCTGTGCTCAGCAGCAGAGCCTACCAGCTGGTGAGCTATCAACATCACCAGGCCATGCATAACAGCAGGGAATTACTGAATGCAATTATTGAAAGTGCCGGTGACCAGGTCGTCGCCGTGGATACCGAATTCAAACTTACCGCATTCAACCCGGCCTACGCCGAATTCGTTCAGCAAGTGTTCGAGATAACACCAAAGATAGGCCAACTTATCGATAGTGTTCTACCCAAAGCCGGTGTCGACATGGAGTATGCCAGTGATATTCGCAGTAATATCAAAAAAGCCCTGGCCGGAGCGTCTGTCAAAACCAGTAAAAAAGTCACCCTGGCCGGCCAGGTCAGGGTATTTGAGGTGAGCTATAACCCCATAATCAACAACGACGGCACCATCATCGGTGCCACCCGAATTGCCCGGGACGTCACCTCACAGCGAGAACTTGAGGCCGGCCTCCAGCAGCGACTCGACGAATTGCGCCGCTGGCAGAAAGCCACACTTGGCAGGGAATCCCGCACACTCGAGCTAAAACGCGAGGTTAATCAGCTGCTTACACAGATGGGCAAAGCGCCTCGCTACGATGACCGGGGCGAAATACTATGAGCGAGGCCTTCCTGCCACTCCTGCAAAATACGGCCCTGTTACTCGCGGTGGTGCTGCTTTATGACATGAGCCGATCGTTGCACCCACCCATCAGGCCATCCTTCAACCATATTGTGGTTGGCCTGATCATGGGTGCGATCACTGTTGCCCTGATGCTGTCGCCCTTTAGCTTTACGCCGGGCATCCACTTTGACACCCGTTCGGTGCTGATTACGCTGACGGGCCTGTTTTTTGGCACCCTGCCGACGATCATTACCATGACCATCGCTTCGCTCTTCCGGCTCTATCAGGGCGGGGCGGGGGCCTGGACGGGCGTCGCGGTGATTGTCACCTGCGGCACACTGGGACTGCTGTGGCGGCACGTCAGGGCCAGCTCAATGACCACCCTGGGCTGGGCAGAGCTGTACAGTCTTGGCATTGTGGCGCATGTCCTCATGTTGGCATTGATGCTGACCCTGCCCGGTGATCAGGCAAGTGCCGTACTGGCGACTATCACCCTTCCCGTAATACTGATTTATCCGATTGCGACGGTACTACTGGGTCTGCTGTTGGCAAAGCGGCTGCAACAGGAGCAGAGCGCCAACCGCCTGGAGGAGAATGAAGAGCGGCTGCGACTGGCATTGTCTGCGGCGAGGCTGGGCTTGGTGGACATTGATCTGCAAAGCGGAGGGCTGGTTGTCAACGAGGGCTACAACCGGATTCTGGGGCGCAGTCTCGACCAATCCCACGAAACACTCAGCGGTGCCCTTGCCTGCATCCACCCGGATGACAGGCAACACGCTCTGGATACCTTTCGGCGCTACCTGAATAACAGTGTGCGCAAACAACCCGGCGAGCTCTATCAGGAGTTTCGCATCCGGGATAATGCCGATAACTGGATCTGGGTCGCATCACTCAGCAGGCTGGTTGCCTGGGATCAGAGAGGCGGCCCGTCCCGCATGCTGGCCACCCTCACCAATATCAATCCGAGGAAAGAATTTGAACAGGGCCTTGAAACCGCCCATCGCGAGACGAGCCGACTGCTCCATGAGTCAACCCAGGCGCGACTGGCATTGCTGGGTGTGCTGGAAGATCACCAGGCTGCCGAACAAGCGCTTCGGGAGAACGAAAGGGCGCTCAATGAAGTCAGTCGCATCGCCCTGGTGGGTGGCTGGGAATACGACTGCGATTCGGAAATTATGCAGTGGACCCAGCAAACCTGTGAAAATTTCGGCATTGCAAACAACATCGCTCCCAGCTTTTCGCTGATCTATTCGCTGCTTGAGGACGCCGATCGCACCACCCTGCAGGCGTCGCTGGAAAGGTGCCTCGATGAGGGAAAATCCGTCGACCTCGAGCTTTCCATCGTCAGGGACAGGCAGGTTATCTGGCTGCGCTTCATCGCCAAGGCCGCCCGGAACAATCTTCACCGTGTCACCCGGCTGAGGGGTACCGTACAGGATATTACCCAGCGGAAGCTGGCCATCGAAAAGCAACAGCAGAGCTATAACCTGCTGATGAAACTCGCCGCGCAGGTACCCGGCATGATCTTCCAGTTTCAACTGTTTCCCGACAGCACCTGTGCGATTCCCTGGTGCAGTCCGGCCATCAGAAACATTCTCGGCCTGGAAGCCGCCGACGTGGCAGATGATGCCTCCCCAGCTTTCGATCGCATTCATCCCGATGATGTCAGTCGCCTGCGAACCCAGATACGTATTTCAGCCGAAGAACTCTGCCCACTGCACGCGGAATTCCGGGTCCAGTTGCCGGAACAGGTAACCGAGTGGCGACTCTGCGATGCCATTCCGGAAAGGCTCAGCGACGGCAGTACGCTCTGGCACGGGATTACCACTGACATTCATAGCCGCAAGGAAAATGAGGAAGCCCTGAAGCTGGCCGGACTGGTCTACCAGAACAGCAATGAAGCCATGATGGTCACCGACGCGGCCGGCACCATTATTGATGTTAACCAGACCTTCACCACCATGACGGGCTATTCCCTCCAGGAGGTTGTTGGCCAAAACCCCAGTATCCTGCGCTCCGGCAGGCATTCGGCAAGTTTTTATGCGCGGATGTGGAAGACCCTGGAAAGCACTGGGCACTGGGAAGGGGAGTTGTGGAACAAACGAAAAAGTGGCGAAATTTTCGCCGAATGGCTCTCCATCAATGCTGTCTATAACTCCGACGGCTCGGTTCATCGCTGGGTCGCACAGTTCTCCGACATCACGGAAAAGAAAGCCAATGAGCAACTTATCTGGGAACAGGCCAACTTTGACCCGTTAACCGAGTTGCCCAACCGCCGGATGTTTTACGATCGCCTGGGACAGGAAATCAAAAAAGCTCACCGCTCGGCATTGTCGATGGCTGTGCTGTTTATCGACCTTGATCATTTCAAGGAGGTCAACGATACCTTGGGCCACGAAAAAGGCGATCAGCTACTGGTTGAAGCCGCCAGCAGAGTTGGTCACTGTATCCGCGAGACCGATACGGTGGCCCGCCTCGGTGGTGATGAGTTCATTATCATTCTCAGCGAACTGGAGGAGCGTTCAACCATTGAGCGGGTATTGACCGGCTTGCTCACACGCTTGTCCGAACCCTATCAACTCGGCAGCGATGTCGCGTTTGTCAGTGCCAGCATCGGCGTCACCCTCTATCCCGAGGATGCTACCGACATTGAGGGGCTGCTGAAAAATGCCGACCAGGCCATGTATGCGGCCAAAAAGGAGGGGCGCAACGGCTATCAATACTTCACCCCCTCCATGCAGGAATCCGCCCTCAAGCGGATGCGCATCGTCAACGACCTCAGGATGGGGCTGGAAAGGCTCGAGTTGTGGGTCGCCTATCAGCCCATCATCAATTTGCGAACCGGTGACATTCACAAGGCCGAAGCTTTGATGCGCTGGCAACACCCCGTCGAAGGCTTGATTGGTCCGGATACCTTTATCCCGATAGCCGAGGAAACCGGCCTGATCCATCTGATTGGCGACCGCCTGTTTGAAGATGTTGCGGTGATGTCACAGTCCCTGCGCGCGGACTTCCATCCGGAATTCCAGATCAGTATGAATGTCTCACCGGTGCAACTGAATAACCGCAACAAAACCGTGGTTCAGATTTGGCGTGAGTCAATGTTTGATCTGGGTCTGCCCGGGCAGGCGGTGGTGCTGGAAATTACCGAGGGGTTACTGCTTGAACAGCGCACCATTGTTACCGAGCAGCTGCTGGCCTTTCGGGATGCCGGTATTCAGGTGGCCCTGGATGATTTTGGCACCGGCTACTCGTCGCTGTCCTATCTGAAAAAATTTGATATTGATTATTTGAAAATTGACAAGACCTTTATCAGCAACCTGCGGCCCGGCAGTGAAGATCTGGCCCTGTGCGAGGCCATTATCGTGATGGCCCACAAGCTCGGCATAGAAGTGATCGCCGAGGGGGTGGAAACCGGCGAACAGCGGGATCTGCTGACAGCCGCCGGTTGTGACTATGCCCAGGGCTACCTGTTTGCCAAACCCATGGCAGGGGAATCCTTTAAGGCCCACCTGCTGGCGGAGCAAACCATACCCAGAGCGCAGCAGTTGCCCTGAAACCTCGAGAGAAAAAGTCGGTGCCGGCCCGATTGATTCAAACTCGCAATCAGCGTTGGTAGTCCTCAATTACCGTCCAGGGCAACCCGTATCTGTTCATATCCGCCATAAAGGGATCGGGATCCAGCTGCTCCAGATTCCATACCCCCGGCTGCAACCATTTGCCCTCCAGCATCATCTTGGCACCGATCATCGCCGGTACCCCGGTGGTGTAGGAGATTGCCTGGGATTGAACCTCGGCATAGCAGGCCTGGTGATCGCAGATGTTGTAGAGGTAAACGGTTTTCGGCTTGCCGTCCTTGATACCGGTGACCACGCAGCCGATACAGGTTCTGCCTTTGGTGCGCGGACCGAGGCTGGCCGGGTCGGGTAGCAGGCGCTTGAGAAACTGGATTGGCACAATCTGCTGGCCGTTGAAATCCACCGGCTCGATGCCGGTCATACCCACATTACCGAGCACCTCCAGGTGTTTCAGGTAGCTTTCACCAAAGCTCATCCAGAACTGGGCGCGCGTCAGGCTGGGAAAGTTTTTCACCAGCGATTCCAGCTCTTCGTGGTACATCCGGTAGATGTTGTAGGTGCCCACCCCTTCCGGGCAGGAGAAGGACTGCCTGGTGGACATCGCCGGGGTGGTGACGAATTCACCGTCTTCCCAATGGCGACACTCGGCGGTCACTTCACGGATGTTGATCTCCGGGTTGAAGTTGGTGGCAAACGGATAGCCGTGATCGCCGCCATTGACATCGATAATGTCCAGGGTGTGGATCTCGTCGAAGTAGTGCTTGGCGATGTAGGCGGTAAACACGTTGGTGGCGCCGGGGTCGAAACCGGAGCCGAGCAGCGCCATCAGCCCCGCCTGTTTAAATTTGTCCTGATAGGCCCACTGCCAGCTGTACTCGAACTTGGCGGTATCCAGCGGCTCGTAGTTGGCGGTATCCAGGTAATTGACACCCGTTTCCAGACAGGCATCCATGATGGTCAGGTCCTGGTAGGGCAGCGCCACGTTGATCACCAGATCCGGTTTGACGCGCTCGATCAGTGCCACCAGTTCCGGCACACTGTCCGCATCTACCTGTGCGGTCTCGATAGGCCGATCGAGCTGCGAGGCAATGTGCCGACATTTCGCTTCGGTGCGACTGGCGAGGACTATCTCCTCAAAGACCTCCGGCAACTGGGCGCACTTGTGGGTCACGACGCCACCGACCCCACCGGCACCGATAATAAGTACTTTTGCCATGCTTAACTCCTCAATCTTTCTTTTTGCCAGTCGGCAAACAGATTATCTTTCTCAGTGCCAACCCTAATTTGCGAAAACGGATTGGCATCACGCCACGATCAGTCGGGCTTGAAACAATCCCGACCAAATCAGTCCCGCTCAAAATAGGTGTAGCCATTCAGGCTGTTACTGAAGGTCTTTAACATCCGCTGGCGCTCGGCCACGCTGATACTGCCAGAACGCACAGCGGTCTCGGCATAGATACGAAATTTCTCATACAACTCCTTGGGGTTGTATTCCACGTAACTGAGCACATCGCCGATGGTATCGCCCTGAATTTCCTCAACAAATTCAAACTGCCCCTCACCATCAATGCGAACACTCACCACATGGGTATCGCCGAACAGGTTGTGCAGATCCCCCAGGGTTTCCTGGTAGGCACCCACCAGAAACACACCGAGGTAATACTCTTCGCCCTCTTTGAGATCGTGCAGCGGCAAGGTCCGGGTTTCGCCGTCGGCATTGGCAAATAAATCGAGTTTGCCGTCGGAATCACAGGTCAGGTCGGCAATGATCGCCTTGTTAGTGGGCGCTTCATCCAACCGATGGATTGGCATCACCGGGAAAATCTGGTCGATTGCCCAGGAATCCGGCAGCGACTGAAACAGACTGAAATTCCCGTAATAAATGTCTGCCAGCGCCTCATCCAGATTGGCCAGCTCTGGCGGAATGCGGCGCAGCGAGGGCAACAGCAGGCGGGTGCGCTGTAACACTTCCAGGTACAGGTTTTCCGCCAGGGCGAGTTCGCGCAGTTGCACCTGACCCTGACGGAACATGCGACGCATATCCTCCCGGTAGTGAGCCGCATCGTTACAACACTCCTGAAGATTGGTGTCATTCAGCGACTGCAAGGTTGCCCAGAGATTATCGAGCGATTCAGTACAGTCCTCTGGCAGCTGGTCGGGAATACCGTTGGACTTGAAGTAACTCACATCGAGAATATTGAACAGCAGTACCGAGGAGTAGGCCACCGTGGCCCGTCCCGACTCGGTAATCAGGGTGGGGTGCGGGATATCGCTGTTGTTGAGCGCCTCAGTGATGGTTTCCACGATATCGACACAGTACTCCTCCAGGGAGTAGTTTTTGCTGTGGGTTTCGTTGGTGCGGGCACCGGTGTAATCCACCGCCAGACCGCCACCGAGGTCGAGATGGCCCAGCGGGGCACCCTCTTTCACCAGATCCACATAGTAGCGACAGGCTTCCTGTACACCGTCGCGAATATTGCGAATATTCGGGATCTGGGAGCCGATGTGATAGTGCATCAGTTGCAGGCAGTGCAGCATATCTGCCTCGCGCAACCGATCCAGTACATCCACCAGCTGCGTCACGGTGAGGCCGAACAGTGAGCGGTCACCGCTGTCTTCAAACCAGTGGCCCTCAACCTTGGCCGCCAGCTTCAGACGCACGCCGATCAACGGCTCGATACCGAGGCGTTTGCTCTGTTCGAGAATAATGCCCAGCTCGGAGGGGGTCTCGATCACAAAGAAACATTTCAGGCCCAGCTTTCTGGCATGCAGGCCAAGCTGGATAAATTCTGCATCCTTGTACCCATTACAAATGATACAGGCCTCACGATCCTGCAGATGTGACATGGCGATAATCAGTTCCGCCTTGCTACCCGCCTCGAGGCCGTGATGGTACTGACTGCCAAACTTGGCAATCTCTTCCACCACATGGCACTGCTGATTGACCTTGATGGGAAAGACACCGCGGTACTCGCCCTGGTAGTTCATTTGGCGGATGGCTTCGGCAAAACTTTCGTTGAGATAGGTGATTCGCTGGTCGAGCAGATTTTCAATCCGCAACAGCACCGGCATGGCGTGGCCGCGCTGTTCCAGACCAGCGACAATGTCGAGCAGGGAAATTTGGTGAGAGCGCCCGTTGTGAGGTGCAATAACCGTTATTTCACCCTTTTCTGAAAGGCCAAAGTACCCGGCACCCCAGTCGTTGACACCATAGAGACTCGCCGAATCCACAATCGACCAGCTCTGGCCTTGATGATCATTCAAGATAACCACTCCGACATAGTTATAATTCTGTATAACCGCCGAACATAACCAGAATATGTCAACTTCATTCCGGCTACCCTCTGGCAGAACATTGAAGCACGGTACCAATGGCGCAGGCAGACCCGCCAGGCAAACACACCGTTACGAGACTCTACCCAGCCGCGCTGGCTGGCGCCACTTTCACGAGAAAAGTACCGCGAGAAAAGGCCATTCTAAAGGAGACGACTTTAAATTCCGAACGAACTTTTTGTCGGGGACACGAGCACGTTATCCACCGAGCGTGACAACCGGCAAACACGCCATTAGCTCATATCTGCCCAGGGGTTTGACTTGTCGAATACCACTGCGTTGCCAAAACCCGGCATGGTCAGCCCATCACGGCTGAACTGAATGGCCCTGTCATCGATGACCTGTTCACCAAACCGGTAAATGACATCGAGCTCTGCCCGATCTGCCCGCAACTCATAGTCCGCTGCCCGCTGGCGGGTCTGCTCAAGGCGCAAACGGTAATCAGCCATTGCCACACCATAACGACGGCTCAACATATCCTCGACCTTGCGGGGGGATATGACCACGGCAGTTGCATTATTGCCACCAAAACCCTTGGAGTTGATTAGCGCCAGATCCATGCCCCGCTCCCTGACATCCCTGTCCTGCAAAGGAAACGAAGTATGGGTTTGGCAGACATCGGCAGCAACCCGATCAATTGTTTTGATGCCCGGAATCAGCTGGTATTTGAACGTGCCCAGCGCCGACATCAACTGATCGCCACTGGCGGAAGCTATCGTATGGCCTACATAGGCCTTCACTGCCGCCACCGGCCAGTCACTGATTCCGAAAGCGGCGGCGACCCGATTGAAAATTTCTGATTCGGTAACGCGGTTGGCAGGGGTGCTGGAGCCGTGGGCGTGAATAAAGCTGTTGTGCTTAACCGTGTCCTCACCGAGGATTGCCACTGCCGATGCGACAGCTTTGGCAAACGATACGTAGTTGCCGGCACCGGGAGCGGAGATGGATTTCTTCAGACCATCGGCATTGATAAAGACCTCGGGCACAGCCCCGTGAATATCGGCACCCAACTCCACGGCCAGCGCATCGTCCATCAACACCACAAACTGGGTCCCCTCCGCCAGGGTGAAACCACAGTTTTCACCAAAAGGTCGACTGGCTCGCCGCCAATCCGGCAGACTGGAACCATCGAGTTTGCAAAGTCCCTCGTCGGTGCCCAGCGCCCCCATATTGGTAAAGCCTTCAAATATCTCAGGTGTCAGACTGGCTTCGGCATTGCCCACCACCGCGACACGACGCCTACCACTGCGGATATCCCGCACGGCCGCCTGTAGCACGTAAAGAAAGGAGGCGCAGGCCCCCGTAATCGCTTCGGTATGTCCCACACTGCCCAATACATAGGCATTTATAAAATCTGCCGGCATGGTATTGAGTCCCAGGGCCAGCTGTTTGGAGGAAGTTCGTTCACTGCGCAAACGGCTCTGTAATAATCCGCCAAAGCCTTCCGGCGCCAGCTGTCCAAACACACTGGAGCCATAGACACCAATTTCGTCCGGATGAACGGCAGCGACTATCTGCTCCCAGGGGACACCGACGGAGTGGATCGCATCGCTGGCACCCAACAGTGCCAACTGCAACCCTCGCGGGTGAAACCGCGAACTGTACTGGGCTGCGGGATCAAACCCGGAGGGCAACTGGCCCGCTGCCTTGGCCAATTGCTCGGTCTGCACCGGCACCAGAAATTCTCCGGTATCACGGGAGTGGATTTCAAAACTGCCGCCCTCGAGCGGGCGTACGTTCCAATGCTCGGGAATCTGCGCCGGCATATCCCTGCGACTCAGGGTAAACCGCACACCACCCTCATCGTGTTGCTGCATTTGTACACGCTTGTGACCAGTGACTTCATCAGGATTGTAGATGGTGTTTTCCAGGCGGCGGATCAGGGTTCCAGCCATGACCTGGTCAGCAAAGGTCGAGGCCACGGCGGCCGCATCATAGGATTGTCCGGCTTTGTCACGGTACGAACTGCCATCCCACTTCACCAGACCCATAAGACAGGCCAGGCCCACCAGTGTTTTATTGCGTTCAACGGGGGGCAGGGACTCAACTACCGTTCGGCGAAAACCCTGGTGTGAAGAGCTGCGTCCGGCGGCGTTGTAGCCACCAAAACCGACAATAACGGGTAAAGCTTGCATGTTGTGCTGCATCCAGTTGAATTTATAGATGCAGTCTATCAGGCATCCCCGGTTGATTTTTGTTTGTTATAGCCATATATTTGTCCATTATGGCCAAAGAATCGATTAATCAACCATCACCACTGCGGGTTTGCACTTTGCTTTACAACAATTTGCTGACGACCAGTGCTACCTTGCCGGTGGAAATGCTGCGCACTGCCGAGGCTGCCGACCGGGCAGCCAACCCCAACAACACCCGCAGTATTGTTGCGACCACCCTGTCCGTTGATGATCAGCCAATTACCTCGCCCTCGGGCTTCGCCATTAGCCCCTCGGCGACAATTGACGAGATAGACCGCTGCGACATTATCAGCCTGCCCGCACTGTGGCGAAACCCACGGCCTGCCCTGAAAAAATACAGCAACTATATCCCCTGGTTACAACACCAGGTAAAGGAGGGTGCCACCGTCATTGCAGTGGGCACGGGCGTGTGCTTTCTGGCAGAGGCGGGCCTGCTGGATCAGCAACCCGCCACCACCCACTGGCATTATTTTGATCAGTTCCAGCGCGACTACCCACTGGTAGCCCTGAAGAGACAGTACTTCATTACCCAGGCCGGCAACCTCTACTGCGCGGCCAGCGTCAACGCCATGGCGGAGCTGATGGTACATCTGGTGGCGAGGCTATACGGTCGCCAGGCAGCCACACAGGTGGAGCGCAACTTCTTTCACGAAATTCGCAGCTCCTTCGAGCCCACCAGCTACTTCTCTGACAATGTGGAACACCACCCCGATGAACAGGTGGTGCAGGCACAAATCTGGTTTGAGGATAATTTCAGCAAGCCGATCAGGATTGTGGACGTGGCAAAACAGTTCGGTTTCAGTATGCGCACGTTTGACCGCCGTTTCAAAAATGCACTGGGCCAGACGCCACTGAAATACCTGCAACGCACCAGACTCAACAATGCCAGGGAGTTACTGCAGAAATCCAACCTGTCTGTCGCCGAAGTGGCTGCTCACTCCGGTTACCAGGATGCTGCTGCATTCAGCAAAATATTTCATCGCCAATTTGGCACATCACCGATGAAATACCGCGAGACCGTGCGCGGCAAACTGTTTACTGCGCATTGACTAAACGCTACGACGCCCCGCTGGGGTCAGATTGACATCATAGAATATAGAGCAACCATTCAGCAGCCATGGCAGGCTTTTCAACGCCCTGGATATCAATGCCAATCCCCACGGTCAACAGCCGATTTTTGCCTTTCGGCTCGTCGGACAAAACCTGCCAGTTAAGACGAATGCGACTACCGACCGGAACCGGCGAAATAAAACGCAGACCATTGACCCCATAGTTGATCACTGTCGCATCGCCAATAATGGCCAGCAAGTCGTCCAGCATCATATGGGGCACCATGGAGAGGTAGAGAAAGCCATGAGCAATGGTTTTACCAAACGGTCCTTCTGCGGCTCGCTGCTGATCCACGTGCAGGTACTGATGGTCGTGGGTCGCATCGGCAAACTGGTTGATCTGGGCCTGCGTGATTTCAAACCAGTCAGACTGGCCACTAATGGGTTGTATCATGAAAACATTCCAGTGAGAGTGGGAGTGACGGTGCTACCGGTCGAGAAATTCCCGGATCGCTGGGGCAACCGTATCCGGCATGGTGAGCATGAACAAATGGCCACAATTCATCAGCCACAGCTCGGCGTTGGGGATACGGCTGGCGAGAACCTTCGCGTTAACCGGCGGAATGATGGGGTCATCGGCACCATGCACTATCAGGGTTGGCATGGTGATTTTGTGTAGCCAGTGCAGACTCGACCAGATCGCCAGTGCCAGCAACTGATAATAGTAACCGCGCGAACTGGTAGTCTGTACCCGGGAAGCATGCCTTTCCACCTGGGCTGGATCAGTGCGCATTTTACCGCCATAGAGATCGCCGGCAATGCGGGACATGTATTTTTTGTCCAAATAGCGGCGTGGACTGATCATTTTTGCCAGGGTGGATGGATGCCCGGGAAACATTGCTGAGCCGCAACTGGTCGCACAGAGCACCAGCTTTCTGCAGCGTTCCGGGTACTGGCGGGCAAATTGCTGGGCCAGGGTGCCACCCCAGGAGAGCCCCAGCACATCCACCTGCCGATAACCCAACTGATCGAGAATTTTTACGGTCAGCTTTGCATAGGTATGCAACCGCCAGGGCAACACGGGGGCCTCCGACTTGCCCGCCCCCGGAACATCAAAAATAATCACCTCACAGCCCGGCATAGCCGCAATGAAACCTTCCAGAACCTCCAGACTGGCACCGATGCCATTCAGTAGTAGCAGGGGTTTAGGACGAACATCGCCGCCCCGCCTGATGGCAACACGAATATTCAATCCCATGACTGTCAACCAGTAGATCTGTAACCCGCTGGTTTTCACGCTCACCAGATGCTCCTCAATGTGTTCAGCCGAAGACATAAGTGCCGGGGGCATCCTCCAGAGGTCTGAAGTGCTTGCTGCCTAACACCTTCGGTGCAGCTTTTCGCACTCCGGAGCGGGCCTGAAGCCAAGCGGACCAGTCGGTCCACCAGGAACCCGCAAACTGTTCAGCCCCTTCGAGCCACTCGTCAGCATTATCTGGCAAGCTGTCATTACTGAAGTAACGCGCCTTAATATTGGAGGGGGGATTGACCAGACTCTGAATATGGCCACTGGAACTGAGCACAAACTTGATGTTTCCCCCAACAATCTGAGTGGTCTTGTAGCAGACTTTCCAGGGCGTAATATGATCCGACAACCCGGCCGTTACATACTTGTCGCAATCTAGCGCAGCCAGATCAATGGTCACGCCATTAATCTTCATCTCTCCGGCTTCCAGGGTGTTGTGCTCATAAATATCCAGGAAGTCGCAGTGCAGTTCTGCGGGCAAGTTGGTTGAATCACTGTTCCAAAACAGGATATCAAAGGCCGGCGGGGCCTCACCCATCAAATAGTTGTTGATGTGATAATTCCACACCAGATCATTGGGCCGCATCCAGCTAAACACCCGGCCGAGTTCGGCCCCTTCCAGAACACCCCTTTCCCGCGATTTGAGACGCGCTGCCTGAAGGGATGCCGGCGTGGTGAAAACCCCCAGCTCCATTTCCCGAGAATTCATACTGAGCATACAGACGGACAGACTCAAAGAATGCACCACATCACGACCGGTCTGCTTGAGGTAGGAAGACAGAATTGAAGCCGTGATACCGCCGGCACAGGCGCCAACCACATTGAGAGATTGACTTCGGGTGATTGCGAGGATGGCATCGACGGCTTCGGTGGCTGCCTCAATGTATTGAGGCATTCCCCAGTGCGCCTGTTCCTCCGAGGGGTTCCGCCAACTGATCGCAAACACCTGGAATCCCTGGCCGAGGCAAAAACGAAAAAAGCTTTTTTCCTCATTTAGATCATAAATGTAAAACTTGTTGATCTGGGGAGGGATGATCAGTAGCGGCCTGCGAAACACCCGGGCAGTACGCGGCTTGTATTGAATCAGCTCCAGCAGCTCATTGCGAAAAACGACAACACCCTCCGTCGTCGCCAGATTGCCACCCACCCGAAACTGGCTTTTATCCACCTGAGCAGGCATACCGTTGTTGTCTTTCAGGTCGTGAGCATAGTTCTTCAGCCCTTTCAGCAAACTGCTGCCGCGGGTTTCAATCGCTTTTCTGAGTGCTTTTGGATTACCCAACAAGAAGTTGGTCGGAGCCATTGACGTGATCAGCATCTCTTTGACGAAACGGGCCCGCCGCTCTTCCATTTCCTCCAGGCCAAGGTCATCCACCAGTTCATCCAATGACTCCTCCCAGGCAAAATAGGCCTGCTTGAGCTTGTGGTAAAGCTTGTTTTCATCCCAGGAAGGGTCAGCAAAACGCCGGTCATTCTTGTGACCTTCGTACTTGTCCGTACCTTTGAGAATATCTGTAACCTTGCCGGCGAACCGCTTGCTGTAGCGCAATACCTTGGAGGGCTGTGCCGCCGTTTGTTTAACTGTTTTCTTGACGGCCGTCTTGAGGTCCTCTGTACTGACGCCCACCAGCGGATTGAGTGATACTGTCATCTCAATTGCTTTGGCCAGAAGCTCCTCGTGCTTTTCGACAGCCTTTTTTTTACGCTCTTTGGACACTATTGGACCCTCAAAAAGTCACTTGGAGGCAGGGAGGGAACACCGAATTTATCTACTCTACCACCAGCACCAGAGGTACGCATAGTAAGGATTTGCTCATCTGCCCGGGGCGAAAGGCGCAAACAGGGCCCGATGCTCTGTGACGGTCAGAACTAAAATACCTGAAAACGGGATGCAATCCCCCGCTTGCTGCTAAAGCACTTCTGCGAGCAGTTGTTCAATTTTATCCAGATCGGGGATCAATGCCTGCTGCTCTCTGACAGTAACCATCATCAGAACACAGGGTGGCGGCTCTGCCGGGGGAACCTGCTGCAGCAACCCATCGTCTGCCAACCTGATCAAGTGCGGAAAATTCTGGATTTGCAGGGCATAAAATTGGCTCAGACCGTCCGGCAGTATGCGGTATAACACCAGCGCCATCGCCCGGTCACCCAACATCGTCCGCTCGTCGCCAACCAGTGATTCAAAGGAAACCAGTGGAATACGTTCGGTTCGCCAGTTTATCCAGCCCTGCAACCAGGGGGGTTGTTGGTCGTCCCGTTGACAGTCAACCTGCTGCACAATCTCGGCAACCGCTGTCATGGGAACCAGCAGGCGGTGACCGCTGAGCGACACAAGCAGGCTGTCCACTTCATCGGGCAACAACGGATTATCGATGACCGGTTTGCTCACCGCTTGCTCCCCTCAGCAGTTATAGCTTTTTCTGGGGCAATGACTTCTAAGGACACGCCTTTTATCCGGATAGCAAACAGCACAACTATTCTCCTGATTCAGTTGCTACGGGCATGAGATTGGCCATGGCTTTCAATAGCTCCTGCTCTTGATAGGGCTTACCCATGTAGTGCTCGACACCCAGGGAGAAAGCCCTGTCCCGGTGCTTTTTACCCGACCTTGAGGTAATCATGATAATCGGTATTTGTTTCAGCTCGCTGCTGCCCTTGACGCGACGCGCTACTTCAAAGCCATCCATACGCGGCATTTCGATATCCAGCAGCATGAGATCCGGCCTGTGTTCCTGAAGCAGGGTCATCGCCTCAAGGCCATCTCTCGCCGTAATCACGGAAAAACCTTCCCGCAGCAAAAACCGGCTGGTCACCTTGCGCACCGTCACGGAATCATCCACGACCATTACAGTGGCAACAGGAGACGATGTCTCGGGTTCACCGATTTCTTCACTGTCTGCAACAGATGTGGTCATCAAGCGGCTGCGCAGCAGCGCCAATAGATCCAGAATGACCACAACCCGCCCATCGCCCATCACCGTGGCACCCGTCAACCCGGGCACTTTGCTGAGCTGGATACCAAGACTTTTCACCACAATTTCCATGCTACCCGCCAGACCATCTACCTGAATGGCGAAATGGCGGGTTTCAGTATGTACCAGAATCAGGAATACCGACTGGCTTTCCATATCCAGTTTCGGGGTTGAGCGATGGTGCAACAGACTATCCAGATAGAGCACTTCGTAGTACTCGCCGGCATATTCGAGGCGCGCCTCAGGGTAGAGATAGTAGTATTCAAGCTCTACCGGGCTGACTCGGACGACACCATCCACGCTACTCAGGGAAAGCGCATACAACTCGTTACCCACCTCAATCATCAGCGCTCTGTTGACCGACACCGTGAACGGCAATCGCACAACAAAACGGGTACCCTTGCCGGGGTCAGTGACGACCTGCACGGATCCCCCCAGTTCGCGTACCTGGCTGTTGACCACGTCCATGCCCACACCGCGACCGGAAACCTGGGTTACTTTGTTCGATGTGGAAAATCCCGGCTGAAAAATAAACTCGATGACGTCCTGATCATCCAGTGGGCTGTCCCCGGGAATCAAACCCTGCTCAATCGCCCGATGGCGAATGGCTTCGACATTAAGCCCGCCGCCGTCATCGGACAACAGCAGGAGAATATCGCCGGCCTCTCTGGCCAATCCCACAGAAATCACCCCGGTTTGCGGTTTTCCGGCAGCACGGCGGTCTGCTGCAGACTCAATCCCATGGTCAATGGAATTGCGAATCATATGTTCCAGTGGGGCCAGCATCTGCTCCATGACAGAGCGGTCCATCTCACCGTCTATATTGATCAACTGCAGTTCAACTTTCTTCCCCACCTCATCACTGACCTGCCTGACCATCCGGCGCAACCTGGGCACAATCCGGCTGAACGGCACCATCCGGGTGCGCATCAACCGCTCCTGAAGATCCGTGTTAATACGCGACTGAATCAACAGCTGCCCCTCTGCAGACCTGGCCTTGCCTACCAGCGTTTCCTTCAGATCCTGAATATCGTACGCAGATTCCAGCAACGCCTGTGACAATTGCTGCAGTTGGGAATAACGGTCCATTTCAAGTGCGTCAAAACCCTCCGGAGGTTGCATCGCCTCCATTTGTTCCTGCCGGAGCATCATGTGCGCTTCTGTTTCGACGCCAATACGCCGGACCTGATCCCGGAGGCGGGCGATAGTGGAGCCCATTTCATCGAGCGTAAACGAAAAATCACTGATCTCCCGCTCTACCCGGCCCCGTGAGATACTGGTTTCACCGGCCAGATTCACCAGACTCTCCAGCAGCGGGGCTGACACTTTGACCATTTCCGTGGATGTAGCCGGTTGGCGCTGGGGCGGAGTAATGCCGGGTATATCAGTGAGACTGGCCCGCAGCTGGGCAGGAATTTGATTGACCTCGGGTGATTGCCCCACGGCAACCGTCTCCACCACCTCAGCTTCTGCTGGTTCTACCGGGGGCACACCCTCACTGTCACTGCCGAGCAATGCCCTGGCGGGCACCAGCGCCGCCTGGAGCTGATCCTGCTTGTGCAGCCATCGACTGAACACCGCTTCGTCCAGCCGGTCGCGCTGATGTTCGACAGCGAGGATGTCGGTTTCAAAATCATGGCTCAACTCACCGAGCTGCTGCAGCCCGGCCATTCTTGCGCCGCCCTTGAGCGTGTGTAGCGATCGCTTGAGTGACTCCACAGCCTCGCGACTCTGCCAATTCTGTTGCCAGTCCTGCAGACAGCGATCAATGTCTTCCAGCAGCTCATTCGCCTCTTCGATAAAAATCTCAAGAATGTCCAGATCGATCTGTTCACGGTCTAGCGGCATAATTTCCAGCGCCGGGAGGTCCCTGCTTTCAGCGACATCCGACTCAACAGAGACTGCAGCAGGCAAGACGGAATCCACCGTTGGCTCTGGCTCTGGCTCTGGCTGAGAGGTTACCTCAGGCATTTGCTCATCGGAGGCCACCGCAGAGGATAAATCACCGGCTTCTGCCAGAGCGGATTGATCCGGTGCATCCGCTTCCGCCGCCGCTGGGCGGGACAGGGACGCCAACCGTTGCAGCAACGCATTTTGCGGGTTCGGCAAGTCCTGATTGGCGGCCACGGCATCCACCATGGCCAACAACAGTTCATGACCCTCGGTTGCCGCATTCAGAAGCTCTTCAGAAGGGGGCCGACGCATCTCCACAAGCCCTCGGTAGAACTGGCTCAATGCTGCCGCCAGCTCCTGCATGCCCGGCATGCCCGCACGGTCAGCCGCAGGGGCCAATCCATCCAGCTCGTTCTGCAAGCCGGTCAACAGACTGAAGTCCTCGGGCTGATCCCGCCATTGTCTGAGGTGCTGATCTGCGTCAAGCAGGCGCTGCATGCCATCGGTCATCAGCAGATTGAGAAAACCGGGATCAACCTTGAGGGAGGGCCTCGCTTCATCACTGAGGATGGCGGACATGGCCTGATCGCGCAGCGCCGTCAGGCGCTCGAGAAACGCGGGGAGCTCGGGAATACTCTCCACCCGTTGCAAATCGTGGACAGACGAGAGTGACAGCGTGCAATAACTCGCACCATCATCAAGCAGGTCGACAATATCGTCAGTCACCTCGAGATGGTAGTTGTATAGCTCCTTGATGAAATGTTCCAGTGGCGCGATCAGGTCGCCAATAGACTCAACCCCGGCCATTCGGGCACTGCCCTTCAGGGTGTGCAGGGCGCTCTGCAATGCACTGGTGGGCGGAGAATAGACCGGGGCCTGCTGGCGCTGCTCCAGCACAAACTGTTTGATGACATCGAGATAGTCCACTGCCTCTTCGGCAAAAATTTCCAGCAGCTCAATATCTTCGGTGTTCAGCGCCAGCAGCTGGCCGCCATCAGCGGTCGGTTCAGCACCCGCTACCGCGGTGTCTTCTGCCGATGCCGGGGAGGGTTCCGTCGCGTCACTGTCGTAATGATCATCAATGCCATCGGGCAGGGCCGCATCTTCACCCCTGGCGAGGGCCTCTGCTGCAATCACCAGCTGGGCGACATACTCAGGGCGGCTGTAATCGGTTTTTTCAGAAAAGGCCTCGGCCAGATCGGGCAGCACATCCTTGATCAGCCCGACAACCGCCATCAGGGTGGGGGTAATGGCTACTCCTTTTTCAATCAATTGGTTAAGCAGATGCTCGACCGCCCAGGCTATGCCGGCAAGCTGGTCTGCACCCACCATGCGCCCACCCCCCTTGAGCGTATGAAAGGCGCGGCACATCTCAACAACAGGCTGCTCTGCGTTGGGTGAATCAACCCACTGCTGATAGGTATTATCGAGCGTCGCCAGAACCTCAGTCACTTCCTCCAGAAAAATATCAATGATTTCCCGGTCGACCACATCAGCGTCAACGGCCACTGGCTGCTCGTCACCCTTTTCAGCCCCTGTAACCGAATCTTCAGTCAGCGGCTCAACGGCGGTATTGTCGGCTTCGTGGTGAGTGGCTGGCCCTGCAGCAAGCGAGTAACCCAGGCGGGCAACACTCTGTTCGGCCAGATCGAGAATGGATTGCTCAGATTCATGGTCCTGCTGATCGAGCACCTCCAGATAGTATTCGATACCGGTGATTGCCTCGGCCAGGGCATCGAGCATATTCCAGTTGGGCACACTCCGGGCAGACAATACCTGCTCATCGAGAAATCGGTTGCAGGCATCGAGAACTGCCGCCGCACGGGGCAGCTCGAGAATCAGAAGCGCGCCGCGCACATCCGCAACCAACCGGGATAGACCATCAAGCTTGTCTCGCCGCCATTGCGAGGCAATAAAGTCGACGATGACTTCCTTGACCTGATCGAGCGTATGCCTGGCCTCTGCCAGGAGTGCCGCCTGGGCACGGTTCACTTCAACCTGCATCTCCTGACCGACAGCACCACCCTCAATCAGTTGTTTGTTGAGCTCCAACCAACCGTGCAAACCGGTTTGCGCCTCAACCAGGCAATTGGCCACGGCCGCTGGATGAGGGGAGTCCACTGACGGATCAGCAATAAACCGTTGCAGCTGTGCGAGTGCCTCCTCCAGCAACTCACGCTGCCTTGGCCTGCCCAACATGGTCACGGCATCAACCAGTTTTTTCAGCCGATCCCTGGATTCATCGAGCAATGCCGGCCGGGTATCATTTTCCTCGACCAGCCGGGACAGACATTCCTTGAACTGCTCAATTTCCTGATCCAGCGCCGACACGATCAGCCGGGCTGCATCGGGCTCGTATACAGGCGATAGACCGTCTTCGGTATCCTCTATGGCGACGTCGTTGGGCAGTGACTGGTCAAGATGGTAATCCTCCCGCACTGCGATAGCCCTGGGACCCTTACTGCGGGCAAAGGCAATATAGAACAACAGGTTTTTAAACAGCACCTCAGGCAGTGGCTGGGTCAATCCGTCATAGCCTGCCTGCGCCAGTCGGCGGATTTCACCCTCCAGCTCTCTCAACAACATTTTCAGCGCATGGCCCAGCGGGATATCCCGACCGGCGATGCCTTCAAGCAGAGCCAGAACGACATTCCACAGCGGTTCCCGTGGCATGCCTTTGCTCAGCTCCTTGAGCCGTGAAAAGACTTTGTCCAGGTAACTGAAGTTTTCCTCGATTTTTTCCCCTTTGAGCAACCCCAGCAGCGCGTACTGGTACATTTGCCGTAATTTGCGCAGCAGGTTGGCCATGACCACCGGGTCAGGCTGGCGGTCATACGGTTTGCTGAGCCGCCGGGATGCTTCAATATGAGGCGAGAAGAAAGAGGTTTCCGAGATCAGCGGTTCACCTCTGACCGCCCGAAACTCATTGAGCAGAAGCAGTAATGACTCCGGGTTATCCCGACGGGTGGCCATCACCTGTCGCAGATAATTTGGCAGCTTCAACATGGCCTGAACCAGAACATCACAACCATCGGCCACAGCTGTTATTCGCCGCTCGAGAAGACGGTCGGCAAGCACCTCCATCTCCTCGGCCAGCAATAGAGGACCGTAACAGTCGGCAACCTTCAGGGATCCCTTTATCTGGTGAATATAGTCAACACAACGGCGAATACTTGCGGTATCGGTTGAATCCGCCAGAAAAGACTCCAACGCCTCACAGGCGAGCTTCAAGGTGGCATCGACCTCATCGGCAAGCCATGTCAGCCCCTGCAATCTCCCGGTCAGTGCCATTTATGCCCCCACGCCGAGTTGGGGGAGCGCCGGTAGGCGAGTACACCGGGGTCACAACGGTCCCGTACCAGCGCTTCCGGCGGCGCGCCGGAAAACTCACCGGGAGCGAGAACCAGACGGCCACCCGGTTTGAGGGCGCCCGCCAGTTTTTCCAGCAGCATTTTTCTGCGTGTTGGTGCGACATATACCAGCAGGTTCTGGCAGAAAATGACATCGAAGGTTTTGCCTGGTAGCGGATCGAGCAGATTATGCCGAGCGAAAACAACGCGCTGTTTGAGAGTCGCCCTGACGCGCAGGAATTTATCACCAGCTGGTTCAAACCAGGCGTGCTGCATGGCATTGAGATGCTTCAGGCGGCTCCGCGGATATTCACCGCAGCTGGCGACATCCAGGGCCGACTGGGACACATCCGTGGCTAACAGGCGAAACGGAGAAGACAATTTACCCGCCTGACAGAGTTGCTCTGAGAGTATCGCCAGCGAATAGGCCTCCTCACCACTGGCACAGCCGACGCTCCACAGACTGAAACCGGACGGTGGTTCCGATTGCGGGTCAGACCCGGGAACATCGGGACCACCCGTCAGAATGTTTGCCACATAATTAAACGAAGGAGGGTGACGGAAAAACCGTGTTTCCTTGATCAACAGGCGATCCACCAGGGCTTGCAGGTTCCCCGGGCTATCCTCTGCCTGCCGAAAAAAAGACTGGTGCTCAACCATTCGGCGACGGGCAAAGTCCGCCCAGCAATCACTGACTGCAATACCGGTGTGTGATTCAATCAAACGACACCAATGCCTGAATTTGCGCTCAGTCAATTCCATGGCGGGATCCATCGGAAAATTCCGCCATCAATCAGGCCTGGCTATCCGGAGAAGATGGCTTCTTCTCCCTGCTGCCCGTCTGATCACCGGTATGCTCTTCCCATTCTGCAGAGAAGTCCTCGTCTTCATCCAGTTCCCTGGCCAGGTGGTCAAAGTCCATATCGCCATCATCTGCCTGCAATGACTTGAGAATTTCCTCTTCATCATAGCTGCCATTATCGTCGGCGCTTGATAAGCGCTCACTGTCATCTACTGACCGGGCCGTTGCAGGCGAGGACGTTTGCCCTTTATACATGGCCTTTTCTATTTCATCGGCTTCCTGCTCGCTTAAGCTTGTGGCACGCATGGGCTGGCGGACCGGGGCAGCTGGTTTGTCTGCGGCACCGTCCTCGGGGTCATCAGCCCCATCAGCAGCGAGCGCGTCTTCGGTGGTATCGTCGAGAAACTCATCTTCAGCAGCATCCTCGAAAAGCTCATCATCGCCGAAATCGTATTCATTAAAGCCCCCGATCTGCTTCGGTTCCTGGTGATGATGGCGCTCCATGGAGGCAGGTAACTTGAACCCGGAGACCGAGTTTCTCAGATCAACGGCCAGCTCCGCCAATTCACCGATGGACTGGGCGGTGTTGTTGGTGCCGGAAAGCGTCTGAGAGGTAATATCCTGGATCACATTCATCGTTCTGGAAATGTGCCCAGCGGTCGTGGCCTGATGCTTGGCCGCCGTGGAGATATCCTGAATCAGCTCCGCAAGATCGGCAGAGACGGTTTCGATTTCCTCCAGGGCACCCTCCGCAGCATGGGCCCGCTCCGCCCCTCTGACCACCTCGGACGTCGTTTGCTCCATGGAGCTGACGGCTTCATTGGTGTCGGTCTGAATGGTTTTCACCAGAGAGGCAATCTGCTTGGTTGCCCCGGCAGAACGCTCGGCAAGACGCTGGACTTCGTCGGCAACCACCGCGAAGCCACGTCCGGCATCACCGGCCATCGAGGCCTGTATAGCGGCGTTAAGTGCGAGAATATTGGTCTGGTCAGCAATGTCATTAATCAGTGACACGATGTCACCGATTTCCTGGGAGCTCTCCCCCAGTCGCTTGATGCGTTTGGACGTATCCTGAATTTGCTCACGAATCGTATCCATGCCACCAATGGTATTCTGTACGACCTCGGCACCTTTCTTGGCAATCGAGACCGATTTTTCCGCCACCGAGGCAGATTCGGCGGAGTTTGCCGAAACCTGATCAATCGTGACGGCCATTTCGTTGATGGCTGCCGAGGCGCCGGCAATTTCCTGCGCCTGGTGTTCAGAGGCGTCAGCCAGTTGCAGCGCCGTGGCCCGGGTTTCATTGGCCGCAGCCGAGACGTTTTCAGAGGTGTCCTGTATCTGAGCCACCAGAATCCGCAACTGATCAATGGCGTAATTGATGGAGTCTGCAATCGCACCGGTAAAATCTTCGGTGACGGTGGCATGGCTGGTAAGGTCACCTTCACCAAGACCGGCGATCTCATCCAGCAGACGCAGAATTGCCTGCTGGTTCTGCTTGTTGTCCATCGCCGTTTCCTGAAGCCGGCGGCGGGTTTCCGCTGAAATGAGTACACCCATTAACGCCATGATAATCACACCGATGACACCGGCGTACAACGCTGTTTGATACGTAAAACTGCGGCTCTGCGGCAGCGCGGCGATCGCATCGGAGATATTGTTGATGCGCTCCTGCAGGAGGGGCGATTCATCAAGGATGCTCTTGTTTGCCTGACTGGCGCTGAAGAACGCCGGGGTAGCATCAAAAATTTCCTGGATGGAACTGCTGACAAACGCGAAATGTTCTGTGCTGCTGTCCAGATTCTCTCTTGCGCGAGGGACGGTAACAGGGCTGATACCCAGGTCGGCATCGCCATTCTTCATGCCCGCCAGCACCTGCCCAAACATTTTCACATCACGAGAGAACTGGTCAGCTGCAGTTTTTGCATCGGCACTGCCGGCCAGCATTTTGTCCACATTGCGGCCAATTCGCTCGGCACGCCAGATTTGCGCCTGAGCGAGCGCCACCTGTTCGGAGGGCGCTCTGCTGGCCAGCAGAATATCCACCACCTCCATATGCTCCTGCTGCAACTCCGGCAGGCTTTGATTCAGGGTCGCAGCGACCTTGTTGAGGAAGATGACGGTGTCCTGATTGTCGATAATCGTACGGGCATTTTGCTGGGCGGTGATCCACACTTCCGAAAGCGCATCCAGTGAGGGAGCAGCCACCTCATCCACCAGGTTGCCATGCAATTTACCCCAGCTCTCCTGCATGCGATCGACCAAACCCTGCAGTGCATCAAATGCACCCTCGTTGCCCGCGGTTGATTCCTGGGACAAACTGACGAGCCGGTAGGACAGCGCCCGCAACTCTGACGTTAGCTGCAAACTTTCCTGATCCCTGGCATTTTGATTGAAGACCATCAACAGGTTGAAGCCGAGAAAAACAACCACCACCATCAACAGCACCGACAGAAAGGTGATCAGGGATTTATTTTTGGATTTGTTGACCGCCGTTTTCATGTGAATATCACTCCAAGCCTGTGTTGCGGCTACCTGTGGCAGACCCGCACAAATTTTTCTGGGCGGCCAGCTAGGCCGCCACTTCGGTAAAACGCCGGTCTGCCAGCAACTGACTGGGGCGCAGCAAAATCCAGGTGCCATCAGCCTGGACAAAACCCCCATCTGCGTACGGCGCGAGCCTGTCGGGAATATCACCCAAATTTCTGGTATAGGTATCTATCTTGAAATGACGCATGCCATAAACACGGTCAACTGTCAGGCCAACAAACATACCCATCATATCAATCACCATCACCCGTTGCTGCTTTGCTGAACCGGACAATTTGTCACCCAGAAACGCTGACAGGTTGACGATTGGCAATAATCTTCCCCGCAGGTTTGCTATACCCAGCACCCAGCGCTTCACCCTGGGCAGTCGGGTGTATTGCGGCAACTCAACAATTTCGGTGAGCTCTTCCAATGCAACCACCAGGTTAATGCCGAGTATGGAAAAGCACACCACCTTGCAGGAAGGAACGATATCCTGCTGCGCTGGCAATCCGCGTTTCGCGCTATTAAACCGCTGCGACAATGATAGAAGCGTATTGAACGGTGAACTGACCATGACTCTCTAGCAACCAGTATTCAACTAATTACTTCCTTCAGAATGCTGATGAGATCCTTTTCATTGACTGGTTTGGTGAGATAGGCCTTGGCACCCTGGCGCATACCCCAGACCTTATCGGTTTCCTGGTCCTTGGTGGTAACAATGATCACAGGGATATGTTCTGTCTCACTGGCCTTGCTCAACTGGCGGGTCGCCTGAAAACCATTGACACCGGGCAACACAATGTCCATCAAAACAGCATCCGGTTGCTCTCTCAGAGCCATGCTATAACCGGCTTCGCCACTATCAGCCGCCAGCACTTCATAGCCATTTTTTTCCAGCATGCCAGTGAGTCGATGTGTCTCAGTGGGCGAATCATCAATGATCAGTACTCTCGCCATATGCGCCCCCATCCGGGATATCGGTAGTTTGTTCCGCTGTTGAATCCGGGGCAACCGCTCGGGGAGCAAACCTCTCCAGCGCCTCAAACAGCTCAGCCTTGCTGAACGGCTTGGTGAGGTAATCATCAGCCCCCACAATCCGCCCTTTTGCCTTGTCAAACAAGCCATCCTTGCTCGACAGCATAATGACCGGTGTAAATTTAAAGTGGCTGTTATTCTTGATCAGGGCGCAAGTCTGATAGCCATCCAGTCGCGGCATCATGATATCGACAAAAATGATATCGGGCTTGGTATCGGCAATCTTGGAAAGCGAGTCAAAACCGTCAATAGCCGTAATCACCTCGCATCCAGCTTTGCTCAGCAGCGTTTCAGCTGTACGGCGGATGGTATTGCTATCATCAATGACCATCACTTTAAGGCCGTTTAATTGCTCTTCCATTGTTCTTTGTCCCAATTTTTAATTCCCACAAGTCCGTGCCACCCGGATGGACTTATGTAACACAATCATGAGGTTTTATCTATAACCGCCTGTTGGGATTGGCCACTGGGCACCATTTTCAACCTCAGGTATTGCGCTGACATGGCACTGGCCTTAAGTTACTGCCATGAATCGCAAACCCGTATGGCTATCATAAATAACATGCCAACCCTGATGGCGTGACACAGGTAACAATTATGACGAGGACACTCGGCGTGGTCATGGATGCCATCGATGGCATCAACCCGAAAAAAGATACCACACTGGTGCTATTGCTGGCGGCTCAGAAGCGCGGCTGGCAGCTCATGCTGATGGAGCAATCCGACCTGGCGCTGGAAAACGGTGAACCCAGCGCAAGGATGACCCCCCTCAGGGTCAGAGATGATCTGCTGGACTGGTTCTCGCTCGATGAGCCCCAACGGCGACCCCTGTCAGAGCTGGACGTCATACTGATGCGCAAGGACCCGCCTTTCGACAGCGAGTACATCTACTCCACTTACCTGCTGGAAGCGGCGGAAAAGCGCGGTGTACTGGTCGTCAATAAACCCCAGGGGTTGCGAGACTGCAACGAAAAGGTGTTTGCCACACTGTTCCCTCAATGTGCGCCCCCTCTGCTGGTCAGCCGCGATGCAGTGATGCTCAAGCAATTTCACAAAACCCACAACAATGTGGTGTATAAACCCCTGGACGGCATGGGCGGCACCGCCGTATTTCAGGTCCGTCCCGATGACCCGAATATCAACGTCATCATCGAGACACTGACCATGAATGGCAGCCGCACCATCATGGCACAGAAATTCATTCCCGAGATCCGCCAGGGTGATAAGCGTATCCTGATGGTGGATGGTGTACCAATACCCTTTTCCCTGGCCAGAATCCCACCTGAAGGTGACATCAGAGGCAATCTGGCGGTGGGCGGCAGGGGCGTTGTGCAGCCACTCACCGAAAGGGATCAGTGGATTGCAGCGCAGGTTGGTCCGGTGCTGAGGGAGAGAGCCATTCTGTTCGCCGGGCTGGATGTGATCGGCGACTACCTGACCGAAATCAATGTCACCAGCCCCACCTGTGCACGGGAAATTGACCGGGCCGAGTCTACCGATATTGGCGGCAAACTGATGGATGCGATAGAGGCAAGACTGGTCTGATGCCTGTCGCCATGCCGGAAATTCAACCAGAGCACCAGTCCGATCGGTTGGGATTTTCAATCTTCCTTGCTGTGGCCATCCACGCCATGATTATTTTTGGTATCGGCTTTAAACTCCAGCAACAACAATCACCGGCTCCCACTCTGGAAGTGACTCTGGCACAACATCACCATGAAATTATCGACGAAACACCGGACTTCATCGCCCAGCAACAGCAACAGGGCAGCGGCAAAGAGCAGCAGATAGACATGCTCACCACGGATCAGCGCCCGGAACTCAGCGCCCAACAACAGCAGTCCCCGGCATCTCCACCCGAACAACAGCGGCAACAGACACGACGGGGCGCGGTCGCACTGATATCGACCACCAGCGGTGAAAGCGCACCGACAGAAACGGCCCGAGAGGCCAAAGAGGGCGATACTGCTGTGCAATCACCGCCTGCCATGACGCCGGAATTTGCCAGCCTGCAAGCGAAGCTGGATGAGAAGAAGCGTGAATACAGCACGCTGCCCAATGTCTTGCGGGTCACCTCCGCCAGCACCAAAGCCGCTGAGTATGCCGCCTACCTCCAGTACTGGATTGATCGTATCGAAGTCATCGGCAATAACCATTACCCGGAAGAAGCCCGTCGCAAGGCAATTTTTGGCGACCTCCGGCTGGCAGTGACACTATTGCCGGATGGCACAGTAGAAAAAATTGAAATTCTACTCAGCTCCGGGCAGAGGGTGCTGGATCTGGCAGCGGTCAGAACCGTGCGGCTGGCATCCCCTTTTGCGCCTTTTCCCCAAGAGATGAAGCAGTGGGACAAACTGGAAATTATTCGCACCTGGCAATTTGAGCCTGGACACCGACTCAATACCCAGTGATCACTGGTGATGCAATTAAATACCGCCCTCACTTGTTTTCTGTCCCAGTGAACCCATAATCTGAATATGGGTTCAACATCTTCCAATCACCATTTCGAAAGCCTGAGCAACCATTTTCTAGTGGCCATGCCGGGCCTTCTCGACCCCAATTTTTCGCATGCCGTCATTTACATTTGTGAGCACAGTCCTGACGGTGCCATGGGGCTGGTCATCAATAACCCTCTGGATGTACCGATCAGTCAGATTTTCGAGCAATTTGAGTTGGGCTATTCCCCGCACATAGGTGCCCAGCCCTTGTTGTCCGGGGGGCCCGTGCAAATTGAACGGGGTTTTGTACTACACCGGGCAGGCGAGAGGCAGTGGGAGTCCACCCGCACTATTTCCGGTGAAGTCAGCCTCACGGCTTCACGGGATATCATTTCGGATATCGCTATCGAACGAGGTCCAAGCGAGCTGATTATCACCCTGGGCTATGCGGGCTGGGGGCCGGGCCAACTCGAGGAAGAGCTGGCCCACAACGCCTGGCTCACTGTCCCGGGCGATGCCGACATACTCTTTAATACGCCCTTTGAACGGCGAGCCTCGGCGGCAGCGGCAAAGATCGGGATTGACCTGAACATGCTGAGCACTGATGCCGGACACGCCTGATCCGAACGCGATGCCAGAAAAGCCCGTCACGCTGTTAGCATTTGATTTTGGTACCGGCCAGATTGGTGTCGCAGTGGGCCAGAGTCTGACCGGTAGCGCCAATCCACTGACAGTGCTCAAAGCCCGCGACGGCATTCCCAACTGGGAGCAGATTGCCGGACTGCTGGCAGAGTGGCAGCCGGATCAGCTGCTGGTGGGTCTGCCGCTGAACATGGACGGTTCAGAGAGTGCCTTTTGCCAGCGGGCAAGGAAGTTTGCCCGACGGCTCAACGGTCGCTTTGGTCTCAAAGTCGCCATGGTAGATGAGCGTCTTTCAACGTTTGAAGCCAAGGGCCAGTCGAAAAATCACGCCCGACGACGTACGGGCAGTTACCAGCAATCGCCCGTGGATGACCTGGCCGCGGTGATCATACTCAACACCTGGCTGTCGGACCCGTCACTGGCACAGGCGCCCTGATGCGGGTCAGAAACGATTGATGTGGTCATTGCTGTCTTCCTCTACCTGCAACTCGTCGGCAGCATTGGACAGGTAACTGGCATCGGTTTCTGACTGGAGTTTGATCAGCAGGCGCAGATCATTCTTCGAATCAGCGTAGGTCATGGCGTCCTCGTAGGTAATCAAACCTTCGTCATAGAGGGCATAAAGCGCCTGATCAAAGGTCTGCATTCCCTGTTCGGTGGAGCGCGTCATCAACTCTTTCAGCTTGTGAACCTCACCCTTGCGGATCAGATCACCCACCAATGGCGTATTAATCAGGATTTCAATGGCGGCGCGGCGGCCACTACCATCGGCCAGAGGAATCAGTTGCTGGGCAATCAGGGCCCGCATATTGAGCGACAGGTCCATCCATAACTGGCCGTGACGCTCAGCAGGAAAAAAGTGCAGGATTCTGTCCAGCGCCTGGTTGGCATTGTTGGCGTGCAGAGTGGCCAGTACCAGGTGACCGGTTTCGGCAAAGGTAATCGCATGCTCCATCGTCTCACGGGTACGGATCTCGCCGATCAGAATCACATCCGGTGCCTGCCGAAGGGTATTGCGCAAAGCAATTTCAAAAGACTCGGTGTCGATGCCAACTTCCCGCTGGGTGACAATGCAGCTTTCATGGCGGTGTACAAACTCGATAGGATCCTCAACGGTAATAATATGGCCACGGCTATTGCGATTGCGATGGCCAACCATTGCCGCCAGGGAGGTGGACTTACCGGTACCGGTAGCACCCACAAAGATAATGATACCGCGCTTGGTCATCACCAGATCATTCAAAATCGGTGGCAATAACAGCTCTTCCACCGTGGGGATAATAGTTTCAATCCGACGGAGCACCATGCCCGCTTCGTTGCGCTGGAAGAAGGCACTGACCCTGAAACGACCCACCCCTTGGCGGCCAATGGCAAAATTGAGTTCTTTCTTTTCACGAAACTCAAGCCGCTGCTTCTCATCCATGATGCTTTCAACCACTTGATGAGACTGTTCTGGCGACAGCGGCGTTTTGCCCACCGGCACAATCGTGCCGTTAATTTTGATACTGGGAGCCACAGCGGCAGTAATAAACAGGTCCGAAGCCCCTTTTTCCACCATCAACTTAAGCAGTACATCAAAGTCCATTACATTCTCCGCAACTCAAATGCTGTTTTTTCCAAACAGCGCAGGCAGTTAGTACCGGCAAATCACACTAGAACTCATCCGGTATTTTGGCTTTTTCGCGGGCTGTCTCGCGGGTGATTACTTTCTGGGCTACCAGCCTGTGCAGATTCTGATCCATGGTTTGCATGCCGTGTGATGCCCCTGTCTGAATAGCGGAGTACATCTGGGCAATTTTTTCCTCGCGAATCAGGTTGCGGATTGCCGGTGTGCCAATCATGATTTCGTGGGAAGCGACACGGCCACCACCAATTTTCTTCATCAGCGTTTGTGAAATTACCGCCTGCAGTGATTCGGACAGCATGGCCCTCACCATGGATTTTTCAGCCGCCGGGAACACATCCACAATACGGTCGATGGTTTTTGCTGCCGAAGTGGTGTGGAGCGTACCAAACACCAGGTGGCCGGTTTCCGCCGCCGTCAGCGCCAACCGGATCGTCTCCAGATCCCGCATCTCCCCCACCAGAATAATATCGGGATCTTCCCGCAGGGCAGAGCGCAGCGCCTCGCTGAAACCGTGGGTATCGCGGTGGACTTCCCGTTGGTTAACCAGGCATTTTTTACTTTCGTGAACAAATTCGATGGGGTCTTCAATGGTGAGAATGTGTTGATAGCGGTTCTCATTGACGTAATCCATCATCGCGGCCAGCGTCGTGGACTTGCCCGAGCCGGTCGGGCCGGTAACCAGCACCAGACCCCGCGGCAGCATGGAGAGATTGCGGAACACCTGGCCCAGGCCCAGATCCTCCAGCGTCAGAACCCGGGAGGGAATGGTACGAAATACCCCCGCAGCACCCCTGTTCTGATTAAACGCATTGACCCGGAAGCGGGCCACACCGGGCACCTCGAACGAGAAATCTGTCTCCAGAAACTCTTCATAATCGCGGCGCTGTTTGTCGTTCATGATGTCGTAGATTAACTGGTGGACCTCCTTGTGCTGCATCGGCGGGAGATTTACCCGCCGCATGTCACCATCGATCCTGATCATCGGGGGCAGACCACCTGAAAGGTGCAAATCTGACGAACCCTGTTTTACGCTAAAAGCCAGCAGTTCCGTAATATCCATGCGTTAATCCTGTTATTCTGGGTTAATCTACTGCTCTACTGAAAGCCGCGCTGCCGGCCAATGACAAGTATATGCATAATATAGCCGACAATCTCAACCGAGTTCACCGACAGATTCAACAAATCGCTGACCGGGCAGGCCGCGATGCAGATAAAATTCAACTGCTTGCGGTCAGCAAGGGGCAGCCCGCTACTGCGATTCGCACGGCCTATGCACTGGGTCAGCGCCACTTCGGCGAAAACTATCTCCAGGAGGCACTGGAGAAGCAACAGGCACTGGTGGACCTGACTGATATCTGCTGGCATTTCATCGGTCCGCTACAGTCCAATAAAACCCGAAAAGTGGCCGAACAATTTGATTGGGTGCACAGCGTTGACCGGTACCGTGTAGCAGAACGCCTCAGCACCCAGCGCCCCGCGACCCGGGCGCCGCTGAATGTCTGCCTGCAGGTCAATATCGACAGCGAGGCAAGCAAATCCGGCATTGCGGTGGCAGCGCTACCAACCCTGGCAGACAAACTGATTGACTTGCCCCACCTTAACCTCCGCGGGCTAATGTGTATCCCGCGCAGTCAACCCGACTTGCAACGACAACGAATGGCCTTTGCCCACCTGGCAACACAACTGAACACACTTCGGCACTCCACCCGGCTGGCCAGATTGGATACACTCTCAATGGGCATGTCGGATGACCTTGAGGCAGCCATTTTCGAGGGTTCCACCATCGTGCGTATCGGGACAGCTATTTTCGGTCCCCGACAAACCACGGCATGACCACCTACAACCCCCAGTTTTAAGGAAACACCTGTGAACAAACCCACACTGACTTTTATCGGTGGCGGCAATATGGCCAACAGCCTGATTGGTGGTCTCATCGCCAAGGGCTATCCGGCAGACGTCATTACCGTCACCGATCCACTGGAGGCCAATCGCCAGCAATTGGCCAGTACCTTCGGCGTCCAAACCTCAACCGATAACGCGGCCGCCGCGGCTAGCGCCGAGGTGATTCTGCTGGCAGTAAAACCACAGGTCATGCAAACCGTGACCGAAACGATCGCCGGCGCTCTGGGTCACCGACCCCTGATTATTTCGATTGCAGCGGGAATATCCATGGCGTCACTGGAGCAGTGGCTGAGTGCCGACCTGCCGATTGTTCGCTGCATGCCCAACACGCCGTCACTGGTTCAAACCGGCGCCGCTGGTCTGTTTGCCAACGGGCAGGTATCCGACCAACAAAAACAGCTCGCCAGTGATATTCTCAATGCCGTCGGGACGTCCTGCTGGTTGCAGGCGGAGGAAGAGATTGATGCCGTGACCGCGGTTTCAGGCAGTGGCCCCGCCTACTACTTCCTGATCATGGAAATCATGCAGGAAATCGGCGAAGAGCTCGGACTGTCACCGGAAGTTTCGCGGCAGCTCACCTTGCAAACTGCCCTTGGGGCGGCAAAAATGGCCGTCAGCAGCGATGTCGATGCCGCCGAATTGAGGCGGCGGGTCAGCTCCCCCGGCGGCACGACGGAGCGTGCTATACAGGCTTTCGAAGCCGGCGATCTGAAAGCACTGTTTCGCGAGGCAATGAATAGCGCCGTGAAACGCGCAGCAGAGATGGCCGACGAACTGGCAAACTAACCGTTACACAACAAGGCAACCTATGAGTACATTTACCCAGGCCGGCACTTTTCTGATTCAATCCCTCGGCAGCTTTTACCTGGCGGTGGTGATGCTGCGCTTTCTCCTCCAGCTCTCCCATGCCGACTTCTACAATCCGATTTCCCAGTTTTTGGTGAAGGCCACCCATTTGCCCAGCAAACCCCTGCGCAAGCTGTTTCCCACCTACCGGCATTTTGATCTGGCCACTATCGTGCTGGCGCTGCTATGCCAATGGCTGGTAATTCAGCTTACCGCTTCGATCAACGGCCTGGGTATGATGAATATTCTGTCGGCCCTGGCCTGGGGTGCGGTGGGCGCCATTTATCTGGTGCTGAACCTGTATCTCTACGGCCTGTTGATCGTCATTATCGTCAGCTGGGTGGCACCACAGAGCAACCACCCCGCACTGACACTGTTAAATCAGTTGATTCGCCCCGCTATGGCGCCTTTTCAGCGGATTATCCCGCCGCTGGGCGGCCTGGATCTGTCGCCCATTTTCATGTTTCTGGTGATCAATATGCTGCAGATTTTTGTCCACGGTGCCGCCAGCTCACTGCAGGTACCCTCCGGCCTGGTGCCCGGCATCTGATGGGAGAACACTACCGGTGGCAGGAGGGCTGTCTGCTGTTGCGCTGCCGGCTGCAGCCGCGCGCGTCAAAAGATGAAATCGTCGGACTGCAGGGAGACCGCCTGAAGATCCGGATTACCTCACCGCCGGTGGATGGCAAGGCCAACCAGCATCTGATTGCACTGGTCAGCCGCTGGTTCGGCACGCCCAAATCCGCCGTCAGCCTGCTGCGAGGAGAGACCGGCAGACAAAAGACATTACAGATTGAAAACCCGACCCGGCTGCCCGACGAGGCAGCTATTGAGCCGCCAGAGATTTAACCGCCCGAGTTTGCCAGCGCCATTTTCTGCACCCTGACCAAATCGGCAATGCCGTGCTTGGCCAGCACCATCATTTCCTGTAGTTCTCCCTCGGTAAACGGTGCCGCCTCAGCCGTGCCCTGAATTTCGATAAAACCACCACTGCTGTTCATGACCACGTTCATGTCTGTCTCGGCCGTGGAGTCTTCTGCGTAATCAAGATCCAGTACCGGCACACCCTGATAAATGCCTACCGAAACCGACGCCACCATATTGGTGAGGGGATTGGTTTTGATCTTACCGCGCTCCTGCAAGTGGCTAACCGCATCGGCAAGCGCGACACAGGCACCTGTGATGGAGGCGGTGCGGGTGCCGCCGTCGGCCTGGATCACATCACAGTCCACCGTAATGGTATGCTCGCCCAGCGCTTTCAAATCCATGGCCGCCCGCAGTGAGCGACCAATCAGGCGCTGAATTTCAAGGGTCCTGCCACCCTGACGCCCCCTTGATGCCTCGCGGGCCATACGCTCACCGGTGGAACGGGGCAGCATGCCGTATTCAGCGGTCACCCAACCCTGCCCCTTGCCGCGCAGGAAACGTGGCACAGAGGACTCGACACTGGCGGTACAAATGACTTTGGTTTCACCAAACTCCACCAACACAGATCCCTCTGCATGCCGGGTGTAACTGCGGGTGAGTTTTACAGCGCGGAGCTGCTCGGGACGACGGCCACTGGGTCGGGACATGGAAAATTTCCTGTAGTCTTTTGAAATGGGGAAGAGGCTGGCATTCTAACCGAATTGTCGGCCGTATGTGGCGCCGTGTTACCATAGAACGTCAATTCCACCCTTCTCCCGGAGATTCCCATGCCCAGCAGCATGACTGCCTTTGCCCGCCACAGTATCGAGTGCCACTGGGGCACCGCCGCCTGGGAAATCCGCTCTGTCAATCACCGCTATCTGGAAACCGGTTTCAGAATGCCGGAAACCGTCAGGGATCTTGAAGCGACGCTGCGCGAACTGACCCGAAAGCACCTGCAACGGGGCAAGGTGGACTGCACCCTGCAACTCAATATCGCCAAACAATCCGGTGAAGTAGCCATCAATCAACCACTGGCAGAGCAATATATTGCCGCCAGCGAACAACTGGCCCGCCTGATGACCGATCCGGCAAAAATCTCACCGCTGGACATCTTGCGCTGGCCGGGGGTGCTCAGCGAACCCGAGATCGACCGGGAGGAACTCAAGAACACACTGCTGCGGTTGTTTGAAGAAGCACTGGATCAACTGGTGGAGGGCCGTCACCGGGAAGGTGAAAAACTCGGCGAACTGGTCGAACAGCGACTGGACGGGATTGCCGTGCAACTGGCTACCGTGCGATCGCGATTGCCGGAACTGCTGGCCGCCCAGCGCCAGAAGCTGGTTGACCGACTGCAGGAGGTGAGCGCCGGCCTGGATCAGAACCGACTGGAACAGGAGCTGGTGTTGATTGCCCAGCGTGCCGACGTGGACGAAGAACTCGACCGGCTGGATACCCATCTGGGTGAAATACGCCGGGTATTGCAACGCCAGGAACCGATTGGCCGGCGGCTGGACTTTCTCATGCAGGAACTCAACCGCGAAGCTAACACCCTGTCCTCAAAGTCCATCGCCACCGATACCACCAACGCAGCGATCGAGCTGAAAGTCCTGATCGAACAGATGCGCGAGCAGATCCAGAATATTGAATAAGCAGCGGCTCACTGCATAGTAATGCCGTACAGCTCTTCTGGTCTGCTGCCGCAATACTGGTCACACACCCGCCGATAATTCAATAAAAGCGCCGCCTCTCTGATGCAGTCGATGCGCGATTACGTTATTGTAGCAACCTTCAAATATGGTGATGCGTCACCAACCTGCAGCGACCAAAAACTGGTGGAGCATCGGATATCAATGTCGACAACAGGTACTCTGTACACGGTATCAGCACCTTCCGGTGCCGGAAAAACCAGCCTGGTCAATGCGCTTTTACAGCAGTGTCAGGACATCTGTGTTTCCATCTCCCACACCACCCGACCGATGCGACCCGGCGAGCAAGACGGTATCAACTATCACTTTGTCGATCAGGCAACGTTCAGCACCATGCTCAGGGAAAAAGCGTTCCTTGAACATGCCAGGGTATTCAATAACTATTACGGCACATCGCGCAGTTGGGTAGAACAAACACTCGCCCAAGGGCTCGACGTTATCCTGGAAATTGACTGGCAGGGTGCTGCACAAATCCGACGGCTGATCCCGGACTGCATTGGCATTTTCATCCTGCCGCCGTCGCTGGCCATTCTCGAACAACGTCTCAACGGTCGCGGACAGGATGAGCCCGCCATCATTCGCCAACGACTGGCAGAGGCGCAACTGGAAATGTCCCACTATACAGAAGCGGACTTCCTGGTGATTAACGACCATTTCGATACGGCCCTGACAGAACTCCGGTCAATTATCATCAGTCATCGACTGAAATTGGACTACCAGTGCCGACGCAACGGCGATTTACTCAAGGATTTGTTGTCCTGATACCCGCAATTTTGTAAACTGAAAGTCGCCGTGGCATTGCCGCGGCTTTTTGTCTACACAGATTGCCAACCAATAACACCCCACTTAAACAAAGAAACGGAATCAAATATGGCCCGTATCACTGTCGAAGATTGCCTTGATCATGTGGAGAACCGCTTTGAACTGGTCATGGTCAGCTCCAAGCGAGCACGCCAACTCGCCGTCGGCGGCAAGCAACCACATCTGCCCTGGGAAAATGACAAGCCCACCGTCATGGCATTGCGCGAAATTGAAGAGGGCTTCATCGACGCAAGCATCCTCAAGCAGAAAGAAGAACCCGAAGAAATGCTGTTGGAATATGGTGACTTTGAAGATGCCTCAGCTCCCGAGCTACCGGTAGCCCCTGAAACCGAGTAAACCGTGACCGGGGGAAGCCTTGCAAGCCGTTGATGCACTGAGTAACAAGCTCTCCTCCTACCTCGAACAGCAAGAAGTCCAGGACATTCTCGACGCCTATCAGTTCGCGACTGGCTGCCATGAAGGCCAGCTGCGCCAGAGCGGCGAGCCCTACATCAGCCACCCCCTCGCTGTCGCCAATATTCTCGCAGACATGCACCTTGATGCAGAAAGCCTGATGGCGGCCATGTTGCACGATGTCATTGAAGACACCGGCGTCAGCAAAGAAGATCTCGCCGGGCGCTTTGGTTCCACCGTCGCTGAGCTGGTGGACGGCGTGAGCAAGCTCACTGAAATTGAGTTTGCCTCCCGAGCCGAGCAGCAGGCAGAAAACTTTCAGAAAATGACCCTGGCCATGGCCCGGGATATCCGGGTTATGCTGGTGAAACTGGCTGACCGGCTCCACAACATGCGCACCCTCAAGGTGCTCAGCGCGGCCAAACGGCGGCGGATCGCCAGAGAGACACTGGATATTTACGCCCCCATTGCCCAGCGACTGGGGATCAACGATATCCGCGTGGAATTTGAAGACCTCGGCTTTGCGGCGATGTACCCGATGCGCCATCAACGTCTGCGGGCGGCTCTCAAATCGGCTCGCGGCAATCGCAAACACATCGTTGAAGAAATCAAGGACAGCATTGAAATTCGCCTCGGCAAGGAACTGATCTCTGCCGAGGTCACGGGCCGGGAGAAACATCTCTGGAGTATCTACCAGAAGATGAAGACCAAACGAAAATCCTTTCGCGATATCATGGACGTGTTTGCCTTTCGCATCGTGGTGGAGACAGTGGATGACTGTTATCGCACGCTGGGCGTCATCCACAACCTGTTCAAACCGGTACCCGGTGAGTTTAAAGATTATGTTGCCATCCCCAAGGTCAACGGCTACCAGTCGTTGCACACGGTACTGATCGGCATGCACGGGGTGCCTATTGAAGTACAGATCAGAACCCGGGACATGGATGCCATGGCCAACTTCGGCATCGCCGCCCACTGGCTTTACAAGTCACGCGAGGAAGGCAATCCCAGAACCAGCCGCTGGGTACAGGGACTGCTGGAAATCCAGCAAAAGGCTGGGAATTCCCTGGAATTTATCGAACACGTCAAAGCCGACCTGTTCCCCGATGAGGTCTATGTCTTCACACCCGGTGGTCAGATTATTTCATTACCCTCGGGGGCGACACCGGTCGACTTCGCCTATGCGGTTCACACCAATGTGGGCAACACCTGTGTAGCCAGCAAAATTAACGGACAGCTAACTTCCCTCTCCGAACCGCTGCAAAGTGGCTGCAAAGTGGCCATCATCAACGCCAAGGACGCACAGCCCAACCCCTCCTGGCTGAATTTTGTCGTGACGGCCAAAGCCCGCAGTGCCATCCGCCATTTCCTGAAACATCAGCAGCACGAGGAATCCGTGGATTTGGGCAAGCGCCTGCTCGACCGGGCATTGGAGACCTTTGGCAGCAACTATAAAAATATCCGCAAATCCTGGATCAAGCGTCTGCTGGTTGAAACCGGTGCCGCCAGCTTCGAAGAAGTCCTGGAACAGATTGGTCTCGGCAACCGCCTTGCCTATGGGGTGGCCAACCTGATGGCGCCACCCTCAATGCGCAAGGAGTACGTCCCCGAGGAATTTGAATCGCCCATCATGATCGATACCAGCGACGGCCTAATTATCAGTTATGCCCGCTGCTGCCACCCGATTCCCGGCGACCCGATTCTCGGCCATCTCAGCCCGGGGCGGGGCTTGGTGGTACACCGAGAGTCCTGTAAAAACCTCAATGAAATCCGTACCAATGTCGAAAAGTGCATGGCGTTGAACTGGTCCCCCAGGGTCAAGGGGGACTTCTCGGTGGAGTTCAAAGTGGAATTGACCTCCGAGCGGGGCATCATCGCCGCACTTGCCGCACGTATTTCGGAAAGCGAAGCCACTATTCAGCAAATCAGCATCAAGGAGAGAGATGCTCACTCCAGCGTCGTGGATCTGGTGATTGACGTCAAAGGGCGTATTCACCTGGCCAATGTGATGCGTAAAATTCGCAACTTGAAACAGGTGCAACGCGTTTATCGCACCAAGAATTAATCCTTAGAGGACAAACCCATGTTAAATAAAGCCGTCATCAGTACGGATAATGCTCCCTCCGCCATCGGCACATACTCCCAGGCGATAAAAGTCAGCAATACCGTGTATCTGTCCGGTCAGATACCACTCGATCCCGACAGCATGGAGGTGGTGGAAGGGGGTATTGCGGCAGAAGTCGACCAGGTATTCAAAAATCTGGCAGCCGTCTGCGAGGAAGCTGGCGGCTCTCTGAAGGATATTGTCAAACTGAATATTTTCCTGACCGACATGGGCAACTTTGCCACCGTCAATGAAGCCATGGCCCGCTATTTTACTGAACCCTATCCCGCGCGGGCAGCGATTGGCGTCAAGGAATTGCCCAAAGGCGTTGGCGTGGAAATGGACGGCATCATGGTCATCTGAACCCGACTACACGGGCGATTCGGCGATCAGCGCTGCATAACCTTCCCTGAAAGTCGGGTAGAGAAACCGGTAGCCACTGTCAAGCAGACGTCGATTGCTGCAACGCCGGCTACCGGCTCGTCCGACACTGGTCGTTGCAACGGTATCAGGCATGCTTATGCCCAATTGCGCTGCCAGCCACCGATGTACATCATAGAGCGGCGTGGGTTCGTTATCCGTTGCGAGATAGAGACCGTGCAGCGGCTTATCAGCCCGGTAGCGCTGTAGCAAATGCACCAGCACCCCGGCGCAATCTTCTGCATGGATGCGATTACTCCACTGAACAGGTTGTGGCGGCGCCAGCTCCCCTCTGTGTAGTTGCGCCAGCATACGTCCCCGACCGGGCCCATAAATACCGGCATAACGAATCACTACAGCAGGCACCGGCAGCCGGCTAATCAGCCCCTCGGCCTGGAGTAAGCGCTTACCTCTATAGGATGCCGGAACGGTGTCCGATAACTCATCGACCCACTCGCCCCCGCCCTGACCATACACGCTCGTACTGGACACCCAAAGCACCGGTCCAGAACACCAGCCACTGTCTCGAATCGCCATGGCCAGCGACTCTGCACCCGCCACATAACTGGCTCGATACCCTTCGTCACTCATCTCCCCCGGCGTCAGCGTAACGACAATGGCATCAATACCTGCGTTACGCAGCAATTCAGTGAGATGAGGGGTATCACAGATATCCCCCGCCACCGATGGAATTGTCGCGGGCAGACGATCGGGATGGCGACACATCGCCAGGCCTGTCCACCCCTCCAGCATCTGCAGCCTGTGAATGCAACGAACCCCGATATCGCCACAACCAATAAATAATACTTTCAATCGTCTTTCCTTTTTCAATTTGCTTTGGCTATTATTGGCATATTGGCGGCAGGAGAAACACTGTATGACCTTAACGGAATTGCGCTATATCGTCACATTGGCACAACAGCAGCACTTTGGCCAGGCGGCAGAGTTATGCCATGTGAGTCAACCCACGCTGAGCATCGCCGTCAAAAAACTCGAGCAGGAACTGGGGGTTGACCTCTTTGAACGCTCCAAGAACAGTGTGCGACCAACCCCCATCGGCGAGCAGGTGGTCGCCCAGGCGCAACGGGTATTGGAGGAGAGCGCCTCCATCAGGGATATTGCCTCGGCCGGCAGGGATCAGCTCAAGGCGCCACTCTGTGTAGGGGCCATTTTCACCATCGGCCCGTACCTGTTTCCACACTTTATTCCGGCACTACAGAAGGCTGTGCCACAAATGCCGCTGGTGGTAGAGGAGGGCTTTACCGCCACACTGCGACAGCGGCTGCGCAAGGGAGAACTGGACGTAATTATCGTGGCATTGCCATTTACGGAACCCGACGTGGTTACCCAGCCGCTGTTCTCCGAACCCTTTGTCGTATTGATGCCCGAAGATCACCCCCTGAGCAAAAAAGAAGCCATCCGCCCCGTCGATCTGGACGACGAGAATGTCCTGTTGCTTGGCGAGGGCCACTGCTTTGGCGACCAGGTCAGGGAGGCTTTGCCCAACCTGAATAAGCACCTCGATGAAACCCAGAGCCAGATTCGTACCCACAGTGAAGGCAGCTCGCTGGAGACCCTGCGTCATATGGTCGCCTCCCGACTGGGCATTACCATTCTGCCGCAGTCCGCAGCTATCGGCGCTGGCTACAGGGACGGATTACTGATTACCAGGCCTTTTGCGGATCCGGTTCCCTGCCGAACGGTGGCACTGGCCTGGCGGGCCAGCTTTCCGCGACACAAGGCGGTCGATGCACTGCGGGATGCCATCAAAATGAACTCGCTACCCAGCTGCCCACCCTGTGCTGCATGACTGAAGTTGTTCTGGACCAGCTACCGGTTACCCGCCTGAAGGGAGTCGGAACCCAACTCGCCCTGAAGCTGGCCAGACTGCGTATTCACAGTGTCCAGGATCTGCTGTTCCACCTGCCACTCCGCTATCTGGATCGCACCCGAATTACACCGATCGGCGCACTTCAACCCAACAGTGATGTCGTCATCGAAGGAGAGATTCGCGGTTGCGATCTCGCTTTTGGCCGACGCCGCAGTCTGATCTGCCGGGTGCAGGATCACACCGGGATTATCACGCTGCGATTTTTTCATTTCTCCACGGCCCAGCGACAAAATCTTGCCCGGGGAGGCCGGCTGCGCTGCTTTGGCGAAGTCCGTGCGGGGAGCACCGGACTTGAGATGTACCATCCCGAGTACCAGTTCCTCGACGGAGACCAGGCGGCACAGCCGCTGCAACAGCACCTGACAGCCGTTTATCCCGTTGCCGAGGGCGTGAGTCAACAGCGGTTACGGACCATTATTGGCCAGGCACTCGCCCTGGTCAGCGACCGCTCACTGACGGAATTTCTTGAACAGGACAACGCAGCACTGTCCCTGGAAGACGCCATAAAATTCCTTCACCAACCACCGACCGATGCACCGCTCGATCTGCTGGCCAGTGGCGAACACCCGGCCCAACAGCGTCTGGCTTTTGAAGAAATGCTGGCCCACCAGCTCAGTTTGCTGCGACTTCGGCAGGCCATCAGACAACACCGGGCCCCTGAGCTCAAAGGCGATGATAAGGTGCTGTCGGAGTTTCTGTCGTGCCTGCCATTTCCGCTGACCAACGCCCAGCAGCGGGTCAGCCAGGAAATCAAACAGGATTTGGAGCAAACCAGCCCGATGTTGCGGCTGCTGCAGGGCGATGTCGGCTCCGGCAAAACCGTCGTCAGCGCAATGGCGGCATTACAATGTGTCGCCAGCGGTCGGCAGGTGGCCCTGATGGCACCCACCGAGATTCTGGCCGAGCAGCACCGCAATAATTTCACCCAATGGCTGGAACCACTGGGTATTCAAATCGCCTGGCTCACGGGCAAGGTCAAGGGCAAGGCCCGCGAAAGACAGCTGGCAATGATTGGCACTGGCGATGCCCAGATTGCCATCGGCACCCATGCACTATTTCAGGAACAGGTTCAGTTCCACAACCTCGGCCTGATCATGATCGATGAGCAGCACCGGTTTGGCGTGCACCAGCGTCTTGCCCTGCGCAACAAGGGGCAGCATGGCCAGATCCCCCACCAGTTGGTGATGACCGCAACACCGATACCCCGGACCCTCGCGATGAGCGCCTACGCGGATCTTGACTGCTCCATCATTGATGAGCTGCCACCGGGGCGCTCGCCGGTCAGCACTGTGGTCATTTCCAACCAACGTCGCCTTGAGGTGGTTGAGCGGGTTCGCAATGCATGCGCGCAGGGGTGCCAGGCCTATTGGGTCTGCACCCTGATTGAGGAATCGGAATTACTCGAAGCGGAGGCCGCGGAAGCAACCGCAGACGCCTTGCACCTGTTATTGCCCGAGTTGCCTATTGGTCTCATTCACGGCAGGCTCAAACCGGCTGAAAAGGCCGCGACCATGTCGGCCTTTAAAGCCGGGGAAATCCAGCTACTGGTCGCCACCACCGTGATCGAAGTGGGTGTTGACGTGCCCAATGCCAGTTTGATGGTCATCGAAAATCCGGAGCGATTGGGACTGGCGCAACTACACCAACTGAGAGGTCGGGTGGGCCGTGGCCAGGCGGAAAGTTATTGTGTCCTGCTCTATAGCCCACCGCTCTCGGCAGCTGGCAGTCAGCGCTTGGCCATCATGCGGCAAACCAGCGATGGCTTTCAGATTGCCGAGAAAGACCTGCAGCTGCGCGGTCCCGGCGAGGTACTCGGCACCCGGCAAACCGGCGATGTGATGCTGCGTATCGCTGACCTGCAGCGCGACGGCCACCTGCTCCCGGAAATCCGGCGCACCGCCGAAAAGATGCTCGCAAAAACCCCCGACCGGGTGGCAGCCATTATTCGTCGCTGGCTGGGGGAGACCGATCATTTCAGCCAGGTTTAGGTGCATACTGAATCATTCGCGATTTTACTTGAGCAAAAATGTGACATTTATGTGACAGATTCTTATACTCGCGCCCTACAACGAACAGAGGACATCCCATGGTTTTCAGCAATCCTCTCTCCAACCTCTTTGGCAAGTCCCCCATCAGCCCTCTGCAAGCCCATATGACAGTGGTGGTTTCCTGTACCGAGAAACTCGCCGATTTCCTGGCCGCAGCCATCACAGAAAACTGGCAACTAGCCGACAAGGTATTCGACGAGATGTCAGACCTGGAACACCAGGCCGATGTTATGAAGCGCGAATTGCGCCTGCATTTACCCAAAAGCCTGTTTATGCCAATGGATCGTTCCGATCTACTCAACATGCTCAGCCAGCAGGATCGCATTGCCAATCGCTCCAAGGATATCGCCGGTCTGATGCTTGGCCGAAAAATGGTGATCCCGGCGCCCCTGCAGGAAAAGATGAGTGAATTTGTCGGATCGGCAATCGAAGCCTGCCGCCAGGCACACATCGCGATCAATGAACTGGATGAACTGCTGGAAGTGGGCTTCAGCGGTAAAGAGGTAGATTTTGTGGAAAATTTAATCCGCGACCTGGACAAGCTGGAAGACAGAAGCGATCACCTCGAACAGGCTATCCGGCATCACCTGTTCAAGCTGGAAACCGATCTACCCCCAATCAATGTGATATTTCTTTATCAGGTCATCGACATCATTGGCGAAGTCGCCGATCTGTCTCAGAGCGTGGGCGGCAAATTACAGCTGCTTCTCGCCCGGTAACCGCAACCAGTAAACGGGAATTCAAACCAATGGCACTACTTGCTGAACACGGCCAGTTGTTGATTATCCTCGCCTGTGTATTTGGCGTATTCATGGCCTGGGGAGTGGGCGCCAACGATGTGGCCAACGCCATGGGGACCTCGGTGGGCTCCAGGGCACTGACCGTCAAACAGGCCATACTCATCGCCATGGTCTTTGAGTTTGCCGGTGCCTACCTGGCGGGCGGTGCAGTCACTGACACCATACGCAAAGGTATTATTGATCCATCGGTACTGGCCAACTCACCGGAACTTCTGGTGTTCGGAATGATGTCGGCGTTGCTGGCTGCGGGAACCTGGCTGATGCTGGCCAGCATCATGGGCTGGCCGGTCTCAACCACGCATTCCATCGTCGGTGCCATTGTCGGCTTTGCGGCAGTGGGGATTTCTGTGGATTCGGTCAATTGGGGCAAAGTGGGCAACATCGTCGCCAGCTGGGTCGTCTCGCCATTGCTGGCGGGGGCCCTCTCTTACATGCTGTTTCGCAGTGTACAAAAGCTGATCCTGACCCAGGACGACCCGTTCATGCGGGCCAAGAAAATTATCCCCTTTTACATGTTTGCCGTCGGCTTCCTGATTGCCATGGTAACCATGCTCAAAGGGGTCAAATATGTTTTCCGGGACATGGGCATCAGCCTCTCCTTCGGCCAATGTGCCCTGATTGCTATTGTGGTTGGCCTGCTGGTCATGGCCCTGGGAACGCTGCTGCTGCGTCGGGTTAAACGGGATGAAACAGCAGAAAAAAATAACCGGTTTGCCAGTGTCGAACGGGTTTTTGCCGTGCTGATGATCTTTACCGCCTGCGCCATGGCATTTGCCCATGGCTCCAACGACGTGGCCAACGCTGTTGGCCCATTGGCAGCGGTTGTCAGTGTGATCAACTCTGGGGCCGTTGAGGCGAAGGCCGTGATGCCGCGCTGGATTCTGCTATTAGGTGGAATTGGCATCATACTGGGGCTGGCGACCTATGGTTTCAAAGTCATGGGCACCGTAGGGAAAAAGATTACCGAATTGACCCCGAGCCGGGGTTTTGCCGCCGAGCTGGGCGCAGCGGCAACGGTGGTACTGGCATCGGGTACCGGCCTGCCCATTTCGACGACGCACACGTTGGTCGGTGCCGTACTGGGTGTCGGTTTGGCGCGGGGCATTGCAGCCCTCAATCTGCGCGTGGTCGGCACGATTTTTATGTCCTGGTTGGTGACCCTGCCCGCCGGGGCCGGCTTGGCTATTCTGTTTTTTTATATAATCAGAGCCATCTTCAGCTAGCGGACAAAGCCGAAAGCCCGGTGGCCTGTGCCGGGCTTTGATCAAACGAGCAGGCCCTGCTCACCCTCACTTCTGGCAATGACCACCGCCCCACAGGAATCACTGAAAACGTTCACTGAGGTTCGCAACATATCCAGAATACGGTCGGTCACCAGCAACATGCCGATCGCTTCCAGCGGCAGGCCGATTACCCCGAGAATGACCGTAATCGCCACCAAACTGGCCGACGGAATCCCCGCCACCCCAATCGATGTCAGCAGCGCCACCAGCACAATCGTAAACTGGGTGACAAAACTGAGCTCCAGACCATAGGCCTGGGCGATAAAGATAGCGGCGACGCACTCGTAGAGTGCCGTACCGTCCATATTGATGGTGGCACCCAACGGCAGCACAAAGGCACTAGTGCGATTGGATACCCCGGCATTTTTTTCCACACATTCAATCGTCACCGGCAAAGTGCCGGATGAAGAGGCCGTTGAAAAGGCGGTTAGCATGGCCGGCAACATGGCCCGGTAATGCTTCAACGGGTTCAAGCCAGCGAGTCGCAGCACCAGCGCCAAGGTCACAAAAGTATGAACCGCCAATGCCAGTACAACCGTAATAAAAAACATCATCAACGGCTGGAAGGCATCAAACCCGGTAGCCAGAATGGTTTTGGCCACCAACCCCAACACCCCTAGCGGTGCAAATTTCATGATGAACAGAGTGATTTCCATCATCGTCTCGTAAACACCATTCCAGAAACCCAACAGGGTCTGCGCGGGTTCCTTGCTGATACGCGTCATGAACACACCGAACAACAGGCTGAAAAAAATCAGCCCCAGCATTTGTCCATCTGCCGCTGCCTTGACGATATTGGGCGGTACCATCCGCAGAAATACCCCGGTTATATCACCGACACCCCGGCCCTCAACGGCTGCCAACTGGGAAGAAACCGCCTCCGGTTCGCTGAGATTGAGCCGGCTGCCCGCTGCCTCGCCGTCAATGATGCCGGGGGACAGAAGATTGACCAGCAACAGGCCAATCAGGATTGCCAGCAGGCTGCTGCAAAGGTAGAAACCGACGGTCTTGGCACCGAGGCGCCCCAGATTGTCACTGCCGCCCAGCCCGGCGATACCCACAATGATGGAGGACATCACCAACGGCACAATGAGCATCTTCAGCGCGTTGAGAAACAGCATCCCGATAAAGTCAAAGATACTGTAGAGGCTCACACCCAGCAGGGTGGTTTTTACATCGAACAGGAGGCCGATGACGACCGCAGCAAGAATCGCAATCAACATCTGCCAGTGTAATTTTAACTTTCCCATATCTGTTCCCTGCCCCTGTTGGGTTTGCTGTCCACCGGATCGCAGCCGGTAGCCATGGTTATTTGTTTTCACCACGCAATGCGGCAACTTCGGCCTGCAACCGGCCGACTGAAGCACTTTCGGCCGGTATCGGGGTACCCGCAATCACCGCCACCTGCCGCCAGCCCGGTCGAAACGGCTTTCTGAATGCACCACCGTGACTGCGACTGAAAAAACTCTTCCAAAGGCCCTGTAACGCCATCGGCACCACCGGTACCGGATTGCGAGCCAGTATTCGCTCAATACCATTTTTGAAGGTATCGATCTCGCCGTCCGCAGTGAGCTTGCCCTCCGGGAAAAGACAGAGTAACTGACCTTTGTTCAATGCCGCATCGATCGTCTCCATGGCCCGTTGATAGGCCGCCGGATCCTGGCTCTTCGAACAAATCGGAATGGCACCGCCGGTGCGAAAAATAAAATTCAGTACCGGTAACTCGTAAATCGGTTTATACATGATGAAGCGAACCGGTCGCCGCACCGCACCGGCCAGCAACAGCGCATCCACATAACTGACATGATTGCAGACCAGAATGGCAGGGCCTTTCAGTGGTATCAGCTCCAGACCGCGATGTCTCACCCGGTACAGGCTGTGACCTGCCAACCACACCAGAAAACGCATACTGAACTCGGGCACCTGCAGAAAAATAAACACCGCAACGGCTATATTCATCAGTGCCAGCACCAGAAACAGTTCCTCAATGCGCAACCCTGCCACGCCGAGAAACAGAATGCCCAATACGCTGGCCAACACCATAAAAAATGCGTTGAGAATATTGTTGCTGCCGATAATTCTGGCACGCAATTGCGGATCGGTACGCGCCTGCACCATGGCGTAGAGTGGCACGATATACAGACCACCAAAGAGTCCGAGTAGTGCTATATCAAGCAACACGCGCAATCCGTCGGGACGGAGTATAAAACCGGCGACCTCAACAGGGCTCTCAGCGACGTAGCCGGTGGCGGCAAAATACAGGTCGATGCCAAATAGGCTGAGGCCGATGGCGCCAAGCGGCACCAGGCCTATTTCCACCCGGGCACCGCTCAATCGGCCACAGAGCATTGCCCCCACAGCCACACCAACGGTAAAGGCCGAGAGTATCAGGGCAATAACCCCCGGCGTGCCCCGCAGCACGGTGATGGTGAAATTGGGCATCTGGGTCAAATAACTGGCCCCCAGCATCCAGAACCAGGAGATACCCAGAATCGCCAGAAACACAGACCGCTTCTCAGTGGCCAGCCTGATCAGCTGCCAGCTGATCCTGGGTGTATTCCAGTCAATCCTGAGTGAGGGGGCACGGGCTTCAGCCAGCGGAATTTGCCGACTGCTGTACCATCCCGTCAGGGCCACACAAATTACAACAGTACCCACCAACCAGTGCGCACTGGCCATTCCGCCCAGCAAACTGCCGGCAATGGTGCCAACCAGAATCGCCACAAAGGTTCCCATACCCACCCGGGCGTTGCCTGCCAGCAATTCGTCCTCACCGAGGTGCTGAGGTAAAATGGCATACTTTACCGGCCCAAAAAACGCTGACTGCGCGCCCATCAGAAACAGCACTGCCAGCAGTAGCCAGAGCGCCCCGAACCAGAAAGCTGCGGCACCAAGCAGCATGATCAGTATTTCAGCCAGCTTGATACGCCGGATAATAAGTGATTTCTCGTGCTTGTCAGCCAATTGGCCGGCGAGGGCAGAAAACAGGAAAAAGGGCAGAATAAACAGGCCCGCCGCCAGATTGACGACGGTGTTAACATTGGCAGTCCCAGCGATACTGGCACTGACGATCATCACCAGGAGCGCATTTTTAAACAGATTATCGTTAAGGGCCCCAAAAAACTGGGTCAGAAAAAGTGGCAGAAATCGCCGGGCTTTCATCAGTTCACTGCGGCTGTTACTCACCCAAGCATCCTTTTATTCAACAGACTGTCATCTTGCCGTTGCGGCCGGGGTTATTCAATAACGTTGCCCGATTGCCCCACCACAGCACATAATCAACCCCAAGCTTTGCCGGGATCACCATGAAACGCCTGCTGATACTGTTTGTTGTGCTATTTCCCACCGTTGGCCTCGGTGCCGAGGGGGAGGACGAACGCTTTTGCAGTACCGTCAATCTCTATCTCGAAAATGACCTGTTTGGTGAAACAGACCAACACTACACCAACGGTATCCGCTTCTCCTGTGTGTCACAGGACCTCAGTTCCTACCTTAAAGATCCCGATCTGCCCGAGTGGGTCAGGGCGGCAAACCATCGACTGCGGTTTTTTCACAGCCTGAAGGATGCGGAGGCCCTGCAACGCAATCTGGTGATCAGTGCCGGGCAACTGATCTTTACCCCGGGAGAAAAAGACATCTCCTCGCTGATTGAAGATGACCGGCCCTATGCCGGGTTCCTCTACCTCGGGTTCGCCTACCATATCCGCGACCAGCAACAACTGGATACCCTGGAACTCAACGTGGGCATGGTGGGACCCGCATCCCTGGCAGAAGATACGCAGGATCTGATTCATGAGATTCGCGATATCGATAAATTTCAGGGCTGGGATCACCAGCTGGAAAACGAGCTTGGGCTACAGTTGGTCTATGAACACAAACGGCGCTATAAACTGACCGAACAGTGGCCCCAGCAGGATGCCATTGTTCACGGAGGCGGCAGCCTCGGCAATGTGGCCACCTACCTGAATTTTGGTGCCGAGTACCGGATTGGCTGGCAGTTACCCGAGGATTTCGGCACCGCCGCCCTGCGGCCCGGAGGTGATAACAGTGCGCCGGGGCGGGGCGATAGACGCCATTGCCGTCTACCCATCTGTGGTTTGCATGCCTTTGTGTCCTTTGATACCCGGGTGGTGGCAAGGGATATTTTTCTCGACGGCAATACCTTTGAAGACAGCCATCGAGTCCATCGTCGGCCAGTGGTGGGGGATGCCGCCGTGGGCTTCAGTTTTCTAGTGGCCGGCTGGAAAGTCTCCTACGCAAAGGTGTTCCGCACCCGTGAATTTGAACAGCAGCGCAATACCCATCAGTACGGCTCCCTATCCATTTCCTATTCCTGGTAATCCCGCCTGGCAGGACGGCAACACCGGATTGCCGGAAACAATGACGCATTAACCGGCTGATTGCAGGCATCAACACAGAAAAATAAACCGCCTCCGCGCGGCGAAATGCTAAGATCTGCGCCATGCGTGATATCCCTCTCAGCCTGCCTCCCCTGTCACTTTACGTCCACATCCCCTGGTGTATCCGCAAGTGCCCCTACTGCGACTTTAACTCCCACGCCAACGACGGACACTTGCCTGAGGACCAATATATCCAGGCTCTGATTCGCGAGCTGGAGATGGAATTGCCCTATGCACAGGGTAGAAAACTGTCCTCCATTTTTTTTGGCGGAGGAACGCCAAGCCTTTTTTCCGCCGAGAGTATCGGCAGGGTTATTCAGGCGGCCCGGCGACGCTTCGGTTTTAACGACACCATTGAAATCACACTGGAAGCGAATCCCGGCACCTTTGAGCAGACCAAATTCAATGGTTTTCGTGACGTCGGCGTCAACCGCCTGTCGATTGGCATTCAAAGCTTTGATGATCGCCACTTGACAAGACTGGGCCGAATCCACTCGGCAGAAAATGCCCGTGCCGCTGTAGCAATGGCCAAATCCGCCGGTTTTGACAATATCAACCTGGACCTGATGCACGGCCTGCCGACGCAAACCGAGGTGGAGGCAATAGCCGATCTGCAACAGGCCATTGATCTCGCACCAGCGCATATCTCCTGGTATCAACTAACCATCGAACCCAACACCGAGTTTTACCGTCGTCCACCCACCCTGCCGGCTGAGGATGTGCTCGACACCATTCAGGAAAGCGGCCATCAATTACTGGCGGATAACGGCTATTTTCAATATGAAGTCTCTGCTTTTTGTCGCGAGAAAAAATTTGCTCTGCACAACAGAAATTATTGGGAGTTTGGCGATTATCTGGGTATTGGTGCCGGGGCGCACGGCAAGATCACGCTGCCCGATGAGCAGCGCATTACCCGCACCGCAAAAACACGCAACCCAGGGGATTATCTGGCTAGGGGAAATTCATTTATTGCCAGCTGTAAAAACATTCCCGAAAACGAATTGGCACTGGAATTCATGATGAATGCCCTGCGTCTCAACCACGGCATTGAAAAACCGTATTTTGAAGAGAGAACCGGTATTTCTTTTAATAAAATCAATACAGTTTGTGAAAAATTGATCGCCGCAGGTTTGCTGGAAAATTCGCCTTCACATATTGTCACAACAAAAAAAGGCCACCGGTTTTTAAACACGGTACTGTGCTATTTTAGCGAATAACTCGCTGTTTTTTCAGAAATTTTTCAACAACAACCCGATGTTTCACTGCCATCATTGCCAAAGGGCAAATCAATGCCACAGCCTTTGAAAATACCTCGATGACAGTGGAAATCACCCTGAAATTCAAAATGCTCAGCAAAGCGAGTCTCCCGCAACATCCGGTAACTATTACCGCAGACCGGAAAGTTTTTTCCCGTTTCTATCCGGTGATGACAGTCCAGTAAAAACTGGTTTTCTGAACCCGGAATAGTCCCCTTGTAGATCACTGACTGGCCGTAGTCTTCACAGGCCGGCTCGAGATTTTCCAGCTTGAAAAGCCGGTAGGTTGCCGAGTAAAAACGCAGCGGGCCAACTTTCTCCACTATGTCAGGATTGCCAACGCTCAGCGGACGATCCTCCACCAGTCTCGGATCGGCAAAGCCGACCTGCCTGGCCAGTTGCAGAAAGTCATTCCAGTAGAGCGCCCCGGCCAGACATTCGCCATAGAGTACAGGGTCATTTGACAGCTCGACAGGGACCCGACGATCGGCATAGACATCGGAAAAATACAATTCACCACCGGGCTTCAATAACCGGTGGGCCTGGGCCAGAACCGCTCGCTTGTCGGGGGACAGATTAATCACGCAATTCGAGACAATCACGTCAAAACTTGCATCGGCCAGATCCAGCTCATCGAGGTTTTCCAGATAGCCTTTGAGAAAACGCACATTGGCTTTTTTGAAGCCAAAGGCATCCCGGTGAAACTCGATATGCCGGTTGGCAACAGCCAGTTGTTCGTCCGTCATATCCACACCCACCACTTCACCGCTCTCACCCACCAAAGCGGAGAGCACATAGCAATCCTGCCCCGAGCCACTGCCCAGGTCCAGGATCCTGAGGCCGCTCAGCAGCGCCGGGGCAATCAAGCCGCAGCCGTAGTATTTGCCGCTCACTTCCGGGTGTATTTTTGCCATGATCGGCTTGATGGCATCGGGAACACTGTCAACCGTGCAGCAGGCATCCGTCTGCAAATCCTCGGAACCCTGCAATGCCCTGCCGTAATAGTCTTTGACGATATCGTACATGGGACTCCTTAGCTCGCCTCAACACTGCCATCAGTGACACACCGGCGACAATACATTTTACCGACACCGAGCTCCACTTCTGGGATGCGCAAATCCCGCCGTTGTTACAGATTGTCTAAAATTTGTCACAGACGACAGGGACAATAGGTAATTGTCTTGTTTGTTGCACTGTATCTATTATGAACAATATAACTGAATTGACCCATCAAACGATAAAATCGGAAGCCCGCGTGCCTGAAGAGCAGATCGACATTGGCCATGCCAGACACTTTATCAACCGCCACATGAGCCTGATGCAGTTCAACCTGCGCGTGCTGGAACAGGCGTTGAACGAAGATTATCCACTGTTGGAACGATTCCAGTTTCTGATGATTTTCAACAGCAATATGGACGAATTTTTTGAAATTCGACTGGCGGGGTTGAAACGGCAAATCAGCTTCGCACGGGAAGTCGTCAACGTCGATGGCATGCCACCAAGGGACGTCCTCCAGGTTCTCAGCGAGCAGTGCAAAGTGGCCACCACTCGGCAGTATCAGATCCTCAACGAGTTACTGTTACCCGCACTGGAGCAGGAAAAAATCCGGGTGCTCAATCGCCACCAGTGGAGTCCGGAGGTAGCTGTTTGGGCCGAGGACTATTTTCGTCATCAGGTGATGCCCGTAATCAGCCCCATCGGACTCGATCCCGCCCATCCATTTCCCCGGCTGGTCAACAAAAGCCTCAATTTTATTGTTTCGCTGGAGGGCAAGGATGCCTTTGGCCGGGATAGTGGTATGGCCATTGTGCCGGCACCGCGCTCGCTGCCGAGACTGGTGAGGCTGCCCGATGAACTCTGTGTCGATGGCGATAACTTTGTGCTGCTCTCCTCACTGATGCATGCCCATATCGATGATCTGTTCAATGGCATGAGCGCTACCGGCTGCTACCAGTTTCGCATTACCCGCGATGCTGACCTCGACCTGAATGCGGCTGAAGTGGAAGATATTGCCAGGGCGCTTCGCGGCGAACTGCACTCGCGACGTTTTGGTAGCGCCGTGCGGCTGGAAGTGGACCAGAACTGTCCGGCCGAGCTGGTGAATTTTTTATTGCGGGAGTACAACCTCGGTGAGGACGAGCTCTATCGGGTGGATGGCCCGGTGAATCTCGGGCGGATGATGCAACTGCGGCAGATGTTGAATCGTCCTGATCTACTGTTTCCACCCATGATTCCCTCCATTCCCAGAACATTGCGACTATCGGACAACAGCATTCTGGATAGGGTGCGAAAAGAGGACATTCTGCTGCACCATCCGTTTCAGTCATTTACCCCGATCATTGATCTGCTGCGCCAGGCCGCCAGGGACAGTGCCGTGCTCTCGATCAAGATGACACTCTATCGCACCGGCGCCTCGTCTGAAATTGTCGATGCACTGCTGGAGTCCGCCAGAGCCGGTAAAGAGGTGACGGTCGTCATTGAACTGAGAGCCCGGTTTGATGAAGAGGAAAACCTGCAACTGGCAACCCATCTGCAGGAGGCAGGTGCTGTAGTCACCTATGGCGTGGTTGGCTATAAAACCCACGCCAAGGCACTCCTGATTGTCCGCCGGGAAAACAACCAGTTGCGTCGCTATGTGCATCTGGGTACAGGCAACTATCACTCGGGCAACGCCCGCCTGTATACCGATTACAGCCTGCTGACGGCTGACCCGGACCTGTGCAGCGATGTGCATAAAATCTTCCAGCAGCTCACGGGGATGGGCAAGGCAGAACGCATCAAGACCCTGTTCAGCGCCCCTTTTACACTGAAAAAAAATCTGGTGCGACTGATCGAAGCGGAGGCTGAAGCCGCCCGGCAGGGCAGGGAAGCCCACATCATCATCAAGGTGAATGCGCTGACCGAATCAAAAATCATCACCTCGCTGTATGAAGCAAGCAATGCCGGGGTCAAAATTGATCTGATCGTTCGCGGGATGTGTTGTCTGCGACCGGGGATTGCCAGCGTATCCGAGAATATCCAGGTACGCTCCATCATCGGACGCTTTCTGGAACACTCACGGGTGTATTATTTTCTCAACGCCTCACCGCATATCTACTGTGCCAGCGCCGATGCAATGGAGCGCAACCTGATGCATCGGGTAGAAATCTGTTTCCCCATCCTGAGCGGCCGGTTACAGGCGAGAATACGCAACGAACTACAAAGCTATCTCACTGACAATTGCCAGAGCTGGGTGCTGCAGCCCGACGGGCAATATCTGCTCAACCACCCCGCTCAAGGGGCCACCCGCTATGCCGCCCAACTGGAATTACTGGAGAAGCTGGCGGATTAGCTCAGCGACTGCTGAACTTCAGCTGGAAACCAATTTTCTTCAGATACCGTTGCTCCGACTCCAGTGCCGCACTGGTCAGCGGATGGCGCTGCAGCCAGTCGGCATCAAAGGACAGTGTTACTTCCGACCCTTTGACCTTCGTGGCAAACATCGGCTTGCCCTCCACGGGCGTCACATACTTAAACAGCGCGGCCAAGCGCATCAGTATACAGAGACGCTTTAAGCGGATGCGCTGCCCGGCTTCGTAACTGACAAATTCACCCGCCGGAAACTTTTGCCGGTGACTGCGAACCAGAAGTGCCAGCTCCCGCTGCATCTGTTTACTGAAACCCGCCAGATCAGAATGCTCAATAAGGTATTGCCCATGCTTGTGAAATTGACTGTGCGCAATACTCAAACCCACTTCATGCAATCTGGCCGCCCAGCACAGCAGCGCCCGGTCAGACGCATCCAGCTGCCAGTCATCGGCCACGGCATCGAATAGCAGGGTGGCCATGGACTCCACCTGATCCGCATTTTGCTGATCTGCTTCCGATCGCAGCATCAGCGCCATCACGCTGCGTTCACGAACATCCTCGTGTTCGAACCGGCCCATGATTTCATAGATGACCCCCTCCCTGAGGGCACCGCTGGAAGTGTGTATTTGCTGAATATTCAAGGCGTCAAAAATGGCACAGGTGATGGCGACACCCGACACAATCACCCCCCGTCGACGCTCGCTCAAACCCGATAATTCAGACAGTGAATTGATGTCCTTATATTGCAGCAGCAACTTTTTCAAACGCCCCAGATTGACCGCACTGATACCTTCCTCGGCCCAGCCCTTGTCAATGATCAGCTTTTCGATACTGGTCATGGTGCCGGAAGAACCCACCCCGTTATCCCAACCATGGTTTTTATAGGCCTTACGGATTTTCAGCACTTCCTGATATGCGGCGCGGTAGGCTTTTTCAAAACGTTTTGGCGAGATTTTTCCCTGCCGGAAGTATCGATCACGATAGGTCACACAACCCATATGCAGACTTTCACGCAATTTGGCTTCAAAGCGCTGGCCGATAATAAATTCCGTACTGCCGCCACCGATATCCACCACCAGGCGGGAGTTGTCGTCATCGGCAAGGGTGTGGGCCACACCGAGATACACCAGCCGGGCCTCTTCACGACCGGAAATCACCTCCACCGGATAACCCATCAGCGCTTCCGCCTGCCTGATGAATAGCGGGGCATTTTTTGCAGCGCGCAGCGCGTTGGTTCCCACGATTCGAACCTGTTCCGGCTGCAGTGTATCCAGGGCCTGACGAAAACGGGCCAGGCAGGCTAGTCCTCTCTCTATGGCCTCCGGGGCCAATCGATTTGACTTCATGCCGGCACCCAGCTGGACCCGGCCACCAAAACGTTCCACGGGTCGCATTTCGTTTTGGGTCACCCGGGCAACAATCATGTGAAAGCTGTTTGAGCCGAGGTCAATCGCTGCCAGCGTCTTGCCCTGGCCATTCGCCACGGTATTTTGCAATGCGGGTTTTCCTTGTGGTTTGGTAAGGCTACCGGCACTATAGTCGGCACCATCTGACCACCGTCCGGAAGATTTGTTACCTGCCCGGGACGGGTGTTATGATTTGTAACAATTCTACCCCCTTACGACTTAATTCACATTACTCTGGAGATCCCCAATGAGCGACAACATCGTTCACGTAACCGATGCCAGTTTCGCAAGCGAAGTGCTTGGCTCAGACTTGCCGGTACTCGTTGATTTTTGGGCTGCGTGGTGCGGCCCCTGCAAGATGATTGCACCTATTCTCGATGAACTGGCGAACGAATATGCCGGCAAGGTCAAGATTTGCAAAGTGGATGTGGATTCAAACCCCGAGACACCGGCAAAATTCAATGTTCGTGGTATCCCGACATTGATCCTGTTCAAGGACAGCAATATTGAAGCCACCAAGGTCGGGGCTCTGTCCAAAACCCAGCTGGTTGAATTCATTGAAGCCGGTCTCTGATCAATCATAATACTGAGTGGCCTGCCTTTTGCGCTGCCGCTCAGATTGTTGCGCTTTAGAGTAGGCCCCCCTATACTGCGACTGTTCCCGCCGAACTCCCAGGCGAGAGGCCTTACCAAAAAACCCCATTTAGCCCTTCCAGGACACCAAAGATAATTTCCGGCCGGTTGTCAGCCTGCCTCAAATCCTAACAACAATTATTACTATGTCTGTATTTATGAATCTGACCGAGCTCAAGACTAAACCCATCGATGAACTACTGAAACTTGCCGAGGAAATTGGCCTCGACAACCTGGCCCGCTCACGCAAGCAGGATGTCATCTTCAGTATTCTCAAACGGCATGCCAAAAGTGGCGAGGATATCTACGGAGACGGCGTTCTTGAAATACTCCCCGACGGCTTTGGTTTTTTAAGATCCGCCGACAGTTCCTACCTTGCTGGCCCGGACGATATTTATGTCTCCCCCAGCCAGATCCGCCGGTTCAACCTGCGAACCGGGGACAGCATTTCCGGCAAAATTCGACCGCCCAAAGAGGGTGAGCGCTACTTTGCCATGCTCAAGCTCGACGAAATCAATTTTGACAAGCCGGAAAATGCCCGCAACAAAATTCTGTTTGAAAACCTCACACCACTGTTTCCCGATGAGCGACTGGTACTGGAAGCAGGCAATGGTTCTACCGAGGACCTGACTCCCCGAATTATCGACCTGGTTTCACCCATTGGCAAAGGCCAGCGCGGTCTCATCGTAGCGCCACCAAAAGCCGGTAAAACCATTCTCATGCAGCACACCGCCCAGTCCATCATCCGCAACAACCCAGAGTGTTACATCATGGTGTTGCTGATCGATGAACGTCCGGAAGAAGTGACGGAAATGCAGCGCTCTGTACGCGGTGAAGTGATTGCCTCTACCTTTGACGAACCGCCCTCACGTCACGTACAGGTCGCTGAAATGGTTATCGAAAAAGCCAAGCGACTGGTGGAACACAAAAAAGATGTGGTCATTCTACTCGACTCGGTAACCCGGCTGGCCCGGGCCTACAACACCGTCCAGCCCTCGTCGGGCAAAGTGTTGACCGGGGGCGTGGATGCCCACGCCCTGGAACGACCCAAGCGCTTTTTTGGTGCTGCCAGAAATATCGAGCAGGGTGGCAGTCTTACCATTATCGCCACAGCGCTGGTAGAAACCGGCTCCAAGATGGACGAAGTCATTTATGAGGAGTTCAAGGGCACCGGCAACATGGAACTGCACCTGGATCGGAAAATGGCAGAGAAGCGTATCTATCCCGCTATCAATATCCGCCGCTCCGGCACCCGCCGCGAAGATCTGTTAATGGGTGAAGAGGAACTGCAACGGGTGTGGATTTTGCGCAAACTCCTCCACAGCATGGAAGACTCGGATGCCACTGAATTTCTCATCGATAAACTGAAAGACTCCAAAACCAATGATGAGTTTTTCCTGTCGATGAAACGCAAATAGTCTCAAGCGGTATCAAAAAACCTGGCTAATGCCAGGTTTTTTTCTGTGGGAACTGCCCCGGCACGGGGTCAGTCATGGTGCCAACCTCAAAATAGTCCAACCCTTCTCGGACCTGAGGTATTGAAAACGGTCATGCAGACGGTTTTCTCCGCCCTGCCAGAATTCAAATTCGCTGGGCACCACCCGATACCCGCCCCAGAAATCCGGCACCGGTATCTCCCCGGCAGCAAACTTCTCTTTCATTTGTATGAACTGGGCTTCCAGTGCCTGCCGGGAGCTGAGCCGGCTGCTCTGCTGCGAGGCCCAGGCTGCCAACTGACTCCCCCGTGGGCGCTTGAGAAAATAGCTCAGAACTTCAGTTTTCGTGAGTCTTTCCACCTGCCCGCCGACAATCACCTGCCGATCCATCCGCATCCAGGGAAAAATGAGGCTGACATTCGGATTGCCTGACATCTCTCTGGCCTTGCGACTACCCAGGTTGGTATAGAACATCAACCCTCTCTCATCCATACCCTTTAACAATACGGTGCGCTGCCAGGGTTTACCCTCGGCGTTGACCGTGGCGAGACACATCGCCGTCGGATCGGATAAATCCGAGTGAATGGCCTGCTCCATCCACAGGTTGAATTGTTCAAAGGGAGAATCCTTAAGTGATTCCCTGCGCAAGCGTCCATACTGGTATTCGCGACGACTATCTTCCAGCGACATCAGTTACTCTCCTCAATCATAACCCGGCATTTTAGCCCGGATCAGTGCCTACTGCTGCTATTGGATTGACACTGCGACCCTGTCATGCAACCCGATAACAGGGTTTACAGGGGTTTTCTTTATCCGGGCAGCAATAAACAGCTGATATTCCCGCATCGGGGACTTAGAATATGTCCCTGCAAAAATATCACGCCAATTCTCCCGGGAGCACGTTATGTCTCGCGCCACACTGAGCCTGACAGTAACGGGTTTACTCTTCAGCCAGCTGGTTCTCAGTCAACCTCAATCAGCATTCATTACGGAAGAGGACATGCTCGGTGAGCTGCCCTCAGTCACCTCCGTAGCGCGGATGGTTCAACCCCTGAACCAGGTTCCCGCAAGTGTCACCATTATCGACCAGCAATTGATCAAGGCTTCCGGTGCCATGACCTGGGTCGATGTTTTTCGGCTGGTACCCGGCTTCGAATCCTACTATATCAATGGCAATCGCTACGGAATCGGCTATCACGGCTTTGGCCGCGAATTCCCGAACCATCTGGAGATTATGGTTGATGGCCGGCCCATCTATGACCCGGTGTATGCCAATACTGAATGGGGTTCGCTGGGTATCAGTCTGGAAGATATTGACCATATTGAGATTGTGCGAGGATCAAATGCCCCGGCCTACGGCTCCAATGCTTTTTTGGGCGCTGTCAATATCATCACTCGCAAACCTGTGCAGGAGCGCGGCTGGCAGGTCGGCGTGACAGCAGGAGACCAGCAAACCCGGGAAACCACTGTTCGCTACAGCGGCAATGCCGACAAGCTGGATTACCGTGTCAGTTTTAATTACCAACACAACGATGGCTTCCCATCGGTAAGTTCCGGAGACAACCGGGGGCCAATGGAGGACGGCAAGGAAATGTTGGCCTTGAACCTGCGCGCTATGTACACCCCGAATATTACAGATACATTCGACCTTCAAGCCGGATACACACACAACAATTCTGGCTGGGGTGATGCCGACCGCCCGGCGGAGTACGCTGGTGTCCAGTTCAAAAACCAATACCAGTCTCTGAAGTGGAACCGGGATCTGGTCAACGGCGACGGGCTGCAAATCCATTTGTATCACAACCGAATTGAGGGTGAGAACTATATCAACCAGGGGCTGGTTTCCAACCTGTTGTCGGAGGAACTCGGATTCACCATTACTCCGGAACAGGTGCCGGGCTTTTTTCAGATGATTGACCCGACCCTGGATATTGAAGATCAACACTATATCGTCGGCTTTCAGGGCATTGACTCAGAGCGCTACGACGTAGAACTGGAACATCGCCTGCACCTGACCCCCGATTTGCGGGCTACATGGGGGGCAGGCCTGCGCTACGACAATATCAGTGGCAAAACAGTATTTGGTCATAGTGGCGATGAATCACTGACCAGTCGCCGACTCTTCGGGCACCTGGAATGGGAGGCCAGTTCCCACTGGACCATGAATGCCGGTCTGATGATCGAAAACAACGTCCTGGTGGACACGATTGCATCCGGCCGTGTCGGCGCCAATTACCACATCAATCCTTCCCATACGCTTCGCATAGGTTATGCCATTGGTCGGCGCTCACCTTCTCTGGGCGAGGCCAGAGAGCTGAATGTAGATATTCTTGCCGACCAGGTACTGGTTCAGGCGATTCGAAAATCTGCTGAAAACGTCGAGGAAGAGCGACTGAAAAGCCTGGAACTTGGCTATCTGGCGCAGTTACCCACACAGGGACTGACCTTTGATGTCAGGCTGTTTCGGGAATCCGTTAAAGATGGCATCGATACCTACCAGGCACCTGCTGATCTGGGTATTCCATCGCTCGGGCTGGATGAAACCATTTCAGTTCGCGACAATAACAGTCGCTGGGTAACGCGGGGAGTTGAGTTACAACTCCGCTACCAACCCACCGAGCATACCCTGATCAATGCCCACTACGGCTATCGGGATGTGGACAGTTTTTATATCTCCCGTTATGAACCCTATTTTCAGATCAAGGATCACAACGAACGTGCACCGCGGCATACGGCAGGCCTGCTGCTGTTTCAGCGGTTTTCTGCAGGCTGGTCCTCAGGCATCAATGTCTACCACATGACCGCTGCGGATTGGCGTGATGGCAACCCTGTCGAACAGTTTGTCCGGGTAGATGCCCATCTGGGTTATGATTTTACTGTGGGTTCAAGCACTGGAAACCTGTCACTTATCGGCCAAAATCTGGGGGGTGACTATATGGAGCATGCTCAAAACAATGTTTTTGAAACCAGACTTTTTTTGCGTCTCGTGCTGAATTTTTGATGTGCTTGACCTCATTGTTCCAGACAAAATCACTACGATGGACATGAAAGGTCTCACGCTCAATAGCAACATTGCTTAGGGAAGACATGTTGACGCGACCGGTAAGGAAACAAGGTATCTTTGCTACCCTCACCACCCTTGGGCTCCTTCTCCTTTCTCTTTTGACGTGTCCAATAGCTCAGGCAGACATTTTGTTGCTGTTATCCAGCGATGCCTCTTACTACCTTGAAACCGCCGACTCACTGCAAGACACTGTCAACAAAACACTGCCGGGAAACCCCGCTTTCAGCATCATTGACCTCCATAAAACCGAGCTGCCAGATCACCAGGATCCCCCCTATCAACTCATTGTTGCCATCGGCAGCTATGCGACTCGCGAGGTGGTTGACTGGGGAGGGGAAACACCTGTGCTCAGTATTTTCACCCCAAAAAATGCCTATGAATCTGCCTGGTCAGCGCACGATAAAGCACCAACGCGGTCGGTTTCTGCAATTTTTCTGGATCAACCCCTCAGTCGGGTGATCACACTCGCATCATTACTGAAACCGGAAGCCACGCGATTCAGTACCATATTCGGTCCTGTCTCCAAGGGGTTGGAGACAGAGCTGGAGACACTTACCGCTGCACGTGGCCTGGTTCTCAAACACGGCTACCTCGACCGGGAGGACAACCCTGTGTCGGTGCTGCGTCCCGTGGTCAACGGTACAGACCTGTTTATTGCCCTGCCGGATCAGGCCGTCCTGAACCGGGCGATCGCCAAGTGGATTCTCCACCTCAGCTTTCAGCAAAAGGTCCCGGTAATCGGCTTTTCAAAGGCCTATACCATCGCCGGGGCGCTGGCCTCTATTTTTTCTTCGCCTGACGATATTGGCAGACAGGCAGGTGAACAGATCAGTCAATGGCTGCGCAATCCGGAAAGCACTCTCGGCGAGCCCCAGTATCCCCGCTATTTCAGTATTTCCACCAACCCGGCCATAGCACGATCACTGGGCATATCCCTGCCGACAGACAATACGCTTTACATGGACATTCAAAAGCAGGAGCAAGCAGCACAATGACTAAAAGCCCTTTGCTCAGCAAGTCGATTCATCAGCGGTTTCTTGTGGTGGCACTTTTCCCACTACTGTTAATCATCACGTTTTTGGCGCTGTACACAATTGATGCCCGACGGGGCGATCTGTCAGAAAATCTTTATCAGTCCGGGGATATAACATCGGATTACCTGGCGACGATTTCGGATCTGTCGCTCTACTCAAGAAACATCAAGTTACTCGCAAACACATCGGCGGCGGCCATTCGCCTGCCCGATGTGTCCGGTGTCGCCTTTATAGACCACGCGGAGAAACTGGTTCTGAATTCGGGAGATATACCCGCGGCAGCATTGGGATTTTCGCCAGACAAACAACCCTTTCGACTGGATAATCACGTCTACTTCAAGAAACCCGTTTATTTACTGGGTATTGAGTTCAGTGATTACGAGGAAGAGGCCGCGCAAGCGGCCGATGATGAATTGATCGGCTGGGTAATCGTCGCGACTGATCAGGCCCGTTTGCACCAAAAGCAGCGTCAGATTGTTTTTACCTCCCTCTGGCTATCGCTGTTGGGACTGATTATTGCCTTCATATTGACCTATTACCTAAGCTTGGGGTTGATTGCTCCGATTCAGCACCTCACCGCCGTCATAAAAAAAATGGCCCGCGGGAACCTGAGTATTCGGGCCCAAACCGGAACCCACGACGAACTTGCCATTCTCGCCAGTGGCATCAACCAACTGGCGGAATCAATTACTGAGGGCAAACAAAATCTTGAATATCGGATTAATCTCGCTACCAGCCAGTTACAGGATACCCTCGAGAGTCTGCAAAAAAAGAACCGTGAACTGGAATTGTCACGGCAGGAAGCGGAAACAGCGAATCAGTCAAAGAGTGATTTTCTGGCACGGATGAGTCATGAGCTGCGGACACCCATTACCTCCATTCAGGGGTTTGTGCACTTGCTCGATTTCAGCATCATGTCCGAAACAGACCGTCACTATTGCCAGATTATTGATCAATCAGCACGCCAGCTACTGACACTGATTGACGATATTCTGGCTTGCTCAAAACTCCAGTCCAATACCGTTGAGCTCGATCAACAGCCAATTGATCTGGCGGAATGCGTAGAGCAGGCCAGCGCCCTGTTTTCTCCCCAGGCCCAACACAAGGGCCTTTGTATCGCGGTGGATTATGCACCCGATGTGTTGTTGCACCGGGTGGGAGATATGATCCGGCTACAGCAAATTTTGAGCAATCTGATCGCCAACGCCATCAAGTTTTCCGAACAGGGTGGGGTTTTCATCTCACTGAGAACCAACCCGGCACAAGCCGTTATTATCGAAGTGCTGGATACCGGTATCGGTATTTCCGCCGATGCCCAGGGTCTGCTCTTTAATGCATTTACCCAGGCAGACACCTCCATTTCCCGTCACTATGGCGGGACCGGACTGGGACTTTCGATTGTCAAAAGTCTGGTTGATCTCATGGGGGGTGACATTGACCTGGAGAGCCAGGAGGGTAGCGGCTCCACCTTCCGTATAACGCTACCACTACCGCTCTGTGAGACCCAACCAAACTGGAAAATCAGGCCCTGCAAGGTGGTTATCGCCAGCTGTAACGAATTTACAACACGGGCACTCAGACATGCTCTGGAAAGATTCGGGGTGAACGATATTCTCGTCACCGATTACGACCATTTGCTGAATACCTCATTACACCTTGAGGCCAGCGACCGGGTTATTGTCTGCATACCCGCCCCGCAGGGGGCCAGTGATGATCTCTCGAAACTCATGGTGCAGTTGCGCAATGCAACCAGGGCCAAACTGATTCTGACAGCATCACAGTTGAATTTTTATCAGCAATTCAATGCCAGGGAGCGGGCAGAGCTCACTCCGGTCGCTTTTCTATCAATGCCGCCACCGCTGTCCGAGCTGCACCGATCACTGAATGAAAATGGCCCGTCACAGGACCCGACCACCGTTGCCCCGGTAAATAGCCAACTCCTTGATGGTGTGAATATCCTGATTGCCGAGGATAACCAGTTCACCAGCCTGCTACTGGATACTTTGCTGAGCAAGATGGGCGCCTACTGCACATTGGCAAACAACGGCAACGAAGCCCTCGCAGCCTGCCAGCATGACACCTTTGACCTGTTACTGGTGGATATACACATGCCTCAGAAAAATGGCATTGATACCCTGATCGCTCTGCGGCGCAGCAATAATCCCAACGCACGAATTCCGGCCCTGGCCCTGACGGCCGATATCCTCCAGCAGGAGGAGAGGGCACTGTTCGATGCCGGAGCAAATGGTTTGCAACTCAAGCCTCTCAATGAAAATGAATTGCTTGCCAACATCTGCAAACTACTCAACATCAGGCCACCCACGGATGTGCCAGCTCCATCCACTGAAGGGGGGGATCTTTCCGTGGATTTATTCCGTCAGGAAGTCAGGGATCTGTTGAAAAAAGCACGCCAGGCCGTGGCCGATGATGACCTTGCCGAATTGCGTGAACAGGTTCACCAATTGTTGGGTATCGCCGGTGTCTTCAAACTGGCGACATTGGAACAACTGGTGAGGCACCTTCACGAACAGATCAAGGCGGGATCGTTGACGTCAGTTTCAGTACTGCTCGACAAGATTGACCGTGAGGTTGAATGGATCGACCTGTAGGGAGCTTTAAAAAAGCTCTATCAGACTTATTACTGGAATCTGATCAAACAGACCGAACTGCGACCACACCCTCAACGTCGGCAATGGCTTTGAGCAGGTCGCTAGTTGGCTGACTGGCGACATCAATAATATTGTAGGCGATGCCATCACGGCTCTGGTTGACCATGTCGATAACATTCATGTCCCGATCCGCCAGCAGGGACAGCACATGACCTAACACTTTTGGCACATTCTCGTTACAGAACGTGATTCGATAGCCACCATTTCTGGCCATTTTGGTGTTCGGGAAATTCACCGAATTGCGAATGTTGCCATTTTCCAGATAATCCATGAGCTGATCGGCAGCCATCATGGCACAGTTTTCTTCAGCCTCTTCAGTACTGGCGCCGATATGCGGCATACAGAGTACATCCTTGCGGCCAAGCAGCGTCGGCACCGGAAAATCGGTGACATACTTCGCCAGACGCTTTTCATCCAAGGCCGCCGTGATCGCTGCCAGGTCAACCACTTCCTCCCGGGCAAAATTCAACAGAATGGTAGAGGGCCGGACACAGCGCAGTGCTTCAGCATTGATCAGATGGCGGGTTGCCTCCATGGCAGGCACATGCAGGGAAATGAAATCGGAGCAGGCCAGCAGACTCTGCAGGTTTTCCACTTTCTGAACCCGCCTGGACAGGCGCCAGGCCGCTTCCACAGAAATCGCCGGATCATAGCCGGCCACGTTCATGCCGAGCTCAAGAGCCATATTGGCCACCAGCGCACCGATGGCACCGAGGCCGACCACACCCAGGGTCTTGCCAGCTACTTCACAGCCGGCGAACTGCTTTTTCTGTTTCTCCAGCAGTGTCGACATCTCGGCATCATCCGTGATGGCGGTGAGTCCCTGTACGTAATTCATGCCGCCAAAAATATCTCTGGAAGCGAGAAACAAGGCGGAGGCTACCAACTCCTTCACCGCATTGGCATTGGCACCCGGGGTGTTAAATACCACGATGCCACGCTGGGTATACTCAGCCACCGGAATATTATTGACACCCGCACCGGCACGCGCCACCGCCTTGACGCTCTCGGCAATGATTTCTTCATGCAGTTTCTGGCTGCGCAGCAAAATCGCATCTGGCTGCGAAAATTCGCTGGCTATTTCGTAGTTTTCTCTGGGAAAACGGTCCAGTCCTTTGGTAGAAATCTGGTTATAGGTCCGCACTTTAAACATGGCTTTTTCTCACGCAACGCTGCTTATACCGATCATTAACGGGAAACTTCCCGATAACCCCATTCAATCCAGGGCATCAGTGCTTCAAGATCCGTTTTTTCGACGGTCGCACCACCCCAGATCCGCAAACCGGCAGGGGCATCCCGGTAGGCGCCAATGTCATAGGCCACACCTTCCGCATCGAGCAGTTTAACCAGTTGTTTTACCTGATCGGCCTCCAGTGACAAGGTCAGGCAGATACTGGTACTTGACCGGTTGGCCGGGTCTTCCGCCAAAAAGTGTATCCAGTCATGGGTCGCAACAAACTGCTCAATGACCGCCAGGTTGTCGCTGGACCGGCGAACCGTTGCCTGCACACCGCCGATAGACTTAACCCAATTCAGCGAATCGAGATAATCTGCCACACAGAGCATCGAGGGCGTGTTGATGGTGGCACCCTTGAAAATATCCTCAATCAGCTTGCCGCCTTTGGTCATACGGAAAATCTTCGGCAGTGGCCAGGGTGGTGTATAGGTTTCCAATCGTTCAACTGCCCTGGGGCTAAGAATCAGCATTCCGTGGGCACCTTCACCACCGAGTACTTTTTGCCAACTGAAAGTGACCACGTCGAGTTTTTCCCAGGGCATCTCCATGGCAAATACCGCAGAGGTGGCATCGCAAATGGTCAAACCCTCACGGGTATCACTGATCCAGTCTGCATTGGGGACTTTGACCCCGGAAGTGGTGCCATTCCAGGTAAACACAATATCGTGTGCGGGATCGGCAAGACTTAGCTCCGGCAGCTTGCCATAATCAGCGCCGTAATCATTGACCTGCTCGAGTCTCAGTTGCTTGACAATATCCGTTAGCCAGCCCTGTCCGAAAGACTCCCAGGAAAATACGTCAACCGGGCGGGGACCCAGCATCGACCAGAGCGCCATTTCAACGGCCCCGGTATCCGAGGCAGGAACCACCCCCACCCTGTAACCCTCTGGCAAGCCCAGAACCTGGGCCGTTTCCTCACACACCCGCTGTAATGCGGTCTTGCCGATAGCCGCTCGGTGTGAGCGTCCAAGGGTAGTAAGATCAAGGGTGGACACATCGTAGCCGGGACGCTTGCTGCAAGGCCCGGAAGAAAAATTTGGGTTGGCCGGCTTTTGAGTCGGTTTCATGATTGATCTGCCTGGAAGGTGAAAAAAAACGGGACATTTTAAGTGAGATTGACCACTGCACAAAGCTACTACTACATAGAAGCTACTAAATAATATTTGGGTCAGGACTTTCGCTGTACAACAACAAGGAAGTACCTACTGTGGTGAATAACGCAATGGACTTGAGCGTTCGTTATTGTCCCATCAACGAGCGTTCCTGCTGAATAAGGTAGGAAGCCACTTTCAGCATACCCTCGTTGCCACCATTATCGCGACCGGAGATCCGGTATTTTCCATTCACGACCATTTCGGGTGTGCCCTGGGTGCTGTAGCGCTCCTGTTTTTTAGCTGCCAGATCAACAGCCATATCAATGCCTGCCGAGTTGAAGACCTTGGCGAATCTTGCGCGATCTATACCATTCGCCTCAAACAGGTCAGCGATTTCATCCTCTGTTTTCAGTTTGGCTTTTTTGAGATTCATTGCCTCAAAAACAGGCTCATGGATCTGATCGAGGACTTTCATGGCTTTGGCCGTGAAATAAGCCTTGGCGTGGAGACGCATGGTCGGGTGCCAAATCGCCGGAACGCGGACAAACTCCACATCCTCGGATAACGCCTTAACCCAAGTGTTGAGCGCAGGTTCAAAAGTGTAGCAGTGGCTACAGCCGTACCAAAACACCTCTGCCACCTCGATTTTGGCAGGGTTACTGGTGGCAACCGGTTCGGCCAGCACCTCGTAATGGACACCTGCTTTGTAGGGGCCTTCTGCATGGGCGGTAGACACAGCAAAGACCAGCATCGCGACGGATACCATAAGAGTCGATAGCAGATTGCGCATTAGCTTTTCCTTTAGACTGGTTGAATTACCCTGCATAGACCACAGAGAGCGGACAGGTTCCCTACACAGCATTAAAAAAGGCGGTCGGATACCGCCTTGGCGTGCTGTTGCTTATTTCAACCCGGCGATAAAATTCGCCACTGCTTCGATTTCAACATCATTCATCTGGGCAGCAACACTGCGCATGATTTGTGAGTCGCCATCATTGGTACGGGCTGCCGAATTATCGGGATCATGGGCACCAGTGCGGAAGGCGCGCAGTTGTTTGGCGGTATATTCGGCAAACTGACCTCCCAATGCCGGATAACCCGCAGGGTTGTTACCATTGCCCGCCGGGGAGTGACAGCCGGTACAGGCTGGCACACCGGTTTCAATGTTGCCTCCACGGTAAATACGCTCACCGAGGTCGAGTGCGGTTTCTTTGGCACCGGCCATTTGAATGGTCTTGGACGCATAGTAGGCCGCCATATCCTGCAAATCCTGCTCCGATGCGTTATTCAGCATACCGGTCATTTCAGGTATCACACGATTCCCTGCTTTGATATCTTGCAGTTGTTTGGTCAGATACTTCTCACCCTGACCGGCCAGCTTCGGAAAGGTCGCCATGGCGCTGTTGCCATCGGCACCATGACAGCCAGCACACATCGCTGTTTTAGCCTGGCCGGCCGCAGCATCACCTGCCGCAAAGACAAAAGGGGCAGTCAGGGCCGTTGTGAGTAGGGCAGTCACTGTCAGAATCATTTTTTTCATTGGTTAATCCGCTCTCTGCATTCCGCTACAATGGGACATTCTTATTGCCTTCTAAAAAGCGGGGGCATTATATACCAAACCCCCTCTGACCTTAATAGTTGATATCAGGTTACTCCACCAAGGCTTTTCCATATGTCAGAAGAAATCTCTTTTACCAAGACTCAATTTCTCATTAGCGCCCCGACTGTTTGGCAGTGTCCGGAGGATGTCGGCAGGGAAGTTGCATTTGCCGGACGCTCCAATGCCGGAAAGTCCAGCGCCATCAATACCCTTACCAACAATAGTAAATTGGCCCGAACCAGCAAAACACCCGGCCGTACGCAGTTGCTCAACTTTTTTTCCCTGACCGAAAACTGCCGTCTGGTGGATTTGCCCGGTTACGGTTTCGCCAAAGTACCGAAGGCCATGAAACAGGCGTGGGACCGCAATCTCGCCGAATATCTGCAACAACGCCGCTCCCTGAAAGGTCTTGTGATGCTGATGGATATTCGCCATCCATTACAGGAATATGATTGGCAGATGATCGGCTGGGCCACACAGTCTGCCATGCCGGTTCATCTATTGCTCACCAAAGCAGATAAATTGAATAATGGTCCCGCTAAAACGGTACTTCTGACGGTCAAACGCGAGCTGACCAATGCCGGGTTCGGGGATGAGGTGACGGTACAAACCTTTTCATCGCTAAAGAAAACGGGCATCGAACAATTAAAACTGGTGATTCAATCCTGGTTGGCTGACTGACAATCCCCCCTTTTGCAAGAATATCGTGCAAAAAAAACCCTGACCATTGAGATCAGGGCGTGCCTTGCTGTTGTTTGGGGATTTACAAACCTTGCATTTAACTTGGGGAGAAAATAGCAATGTTGCTTGTAGTAATTAGTCTCTCCTGCCAATGAGAAGTTCCATTCTGACAAAAAGTTTTTTATTCAGCCTTTTCCGCAGAATGTGCAGGGCAAAAAAAACCCTGACCATCGAGATCAGGGCGTGCTTTGCACGTTGTTTGGGGACTAACGAGCTTTGCATTTAGTTTGGGGAGAACAAAGCAATATTTGCCTGCTCGTAAGATTAGTCAGTTATTTATGGCATGAGTTCCCATCCAGCTTAAAAAAAATTTAAGCACTTGATTATAAAATAATTTTTTCTTTGTCCTCAGAGTTGTATGGCTTTTTCGGTTTGATAAAGCGCCAAACCGCTTAATGTGCCTCATCCCAGTTATCACCGACACCCACATCGACAAGCAGTGGCACATCGAGCCGGGCGGCATCGGTCATGCGAGCCTTGAGGCCTGACAACACGGCCTCCAGTTCAGCCTGGGGAACCTCCAGAACCAGCTCATCGTGCACTTGCATAATCATCCTGGCGTTGAGCTTTTTATCCGCCAACCACTGATCGACGCTGATCATTGCCAGTTTAATGATATCGGCCGCTGTTCCCTGCATCGGGGCATTGATCGCAGTGCGCTCTGCGGCCTGTCGGCGCATCCCGTTACTGGCCCTGATTTCGGGCAGATACAACCGCCGGCCAAACAGTGTCTCAACATAGCCTTGCTCGGCTGCACGCTTTCGGGTGGACTCCATGTAGGCCTGCACCCCGGGGTAGCGGGCAAAATACAAATCGATATATTCCTGGGCCTGATTCCGTCCAATGTGCAACTGGCGGCCCAGACCGAAGGCTGACATGCCGTAGATCAATCCAAAATTGATCGCCTTGGCACTGCGCCGCTGTTCTCCCGTCACAGAAGCCAATTCGACGCCAAACACCTCTGCGGCTGTGGCACTGTGCACATCAAGATTCTGATCGAATGCTGCTTTTAATCCGCGGTCTCCCGAGAGATGGGCCATGATTCGCAGCTCGATTTGCGAATAATCGGCCGCCACTATCTTGCAACCTTCTGTGGCTACAAATGCCTGGCGAATGCGGCGTCCCTCTGCGGAGCGCACGGGAATATTCTGTAAATTCGGGTCAGAGGAAGACAACCGACCGGTTGCCGTTACCGCCTGATGATAGGAAGTATGAATTCGCCCTGTAGCAGCATTAACCAGCGAAGGCAGCTTGTCGGTATAGGTGGACTTGAGCTTGCTGAGGCTACGATGCTCAAGCAGTAATTTCGGCAGTGGGTAATCCAGCGCCAACTCCTGCAGCACCTCTTCTTTGGTGGAAGCGGCGCCCTTGGCCGTTTTCTTTTGTACCGGAATTTTCAATTTTTCAAAGAGAATGTAGCCGAGCTGTTTTGGTGAGGCCAGATTGAATTCTTCCCCCGCCAACTCAAAAGCCTGCTGCTCCAACTCCGCTATGCGTTCACCCAACTGGTCGCTTTGTTTCCGAAGTAAGTCAGCGCTTACTTTTGTTCCATTTCTTTCTATTCTTGACAGAACAGGCACCAATGGCATTTCAATGGCCTGGTAAACATGCACCAGCCCGGTTATGTCCTGCAATTTTGGCCAGAGTGTTTCATGAAGCCTCAGGGTGATATCCGCATCTTCTGCCGCGTAGGGAGCGGCCTGCTCAATGGCAATCTGATTGAAGGTGAGCTGATTGGCACCTTTGCCAGCTATATCCTGAAAGTGGGTGGTTTTTTCCCCGAGGTACTTCAATGCCAGGCTATCCATATCGTGCCGTGTTGCAGTGGAATCCAGCACATAGGATTCAAGCATGGTGTCGAAGCGGATGCCCTGCATGGCAATACCGTGATTGGCCAGTACACTCATGTCATATTTGAGATTTTGGCCTACCTTGGCGAGTTTTGGTGACTCGAGCAACGGCTTCAGTTGCTCCAGCACCGCATCCCGATCGAGTTGCCGGGGTGCACCCAGATAGTCGTGGGCAAGGGGGACATAGGCCGCCTGATTCGCAGCAATTGCAAAGGAGACGCCGACAATGCTGGCCTGCATGTAGTCGAGGCTGGTGGTTTCCGTGTCAAAGGCGACCAATTCAGCCCGCTCCAATTTCTGCAGCCACTGATCGAGTTGCTGCTGAGTGAGAATCACCTGGTAGTCTTTGTCAGCGGCTGGCGACAACAAACTGTTGTCACTTTCCCCGGCAGCGAGCAATTCCTCAACCCAGCCCTTGAACTCCAGTTGGCGGAACCAGTCGAGCAGGGCGGCGTTATCGGGCAAGCCATTACCCAGCTCCGACAAGGTTACCGTCAATGGCACGTCGGTTTTAATGGTCGCCAGCTGGTAGGAAAGAAATGCCTGGTCCCGGTTCTCGGCAAGCTTTGCCGGTGTTTTTTTGGCGCCGCGGAAATCGAGCTCGGCAACCGCCTCCAGATTGCCGTATATGGCATCCATACCACCCAGATTTTGCAGTATGGCCAGGGCCGTTTTTTCACCGACGCCAGGGACACCGGGGATGTTGTCTGATTTGTCGCCAACCAGCGCCAGATAATCAATCATCAATTCTGGCGGAATACCGAATTTGTCGATCACCCCCTGCGGATCCATGACCGTTTCAGTCATGGTGTTGACCAGCGTAATCTGCTCTGAAACCAGTTGAGCCATATCCTTGTCACCAGTGGAGATCACCACAGGGGTCTGGTTTTGCGAGGCTTTCAGCGCAAGCGTGCCAATGACATCGTCTGCTTCCACCCCCTCTTCCACCAGCAGGGGCAACCCCATGGCACGGATAATCTGATGGATCGGTTCAATTTGCTGTCTCAACTCATCGGGCATCGGTGGGCGGTGTGACTTGTACGCTTCAAAGAGTTCATCGCGAAAGGTTTTCCCCTTCGCATCAAAAACCACCACCAGCGGGCTTCCCGGGTAGTCCTTCAACAGGCGGCGTATCATTGAGATAACCCCCTTGATAGCGCCAGTTGGCTGTCCACCCGAAGTAATCAGGGGAGGTAAGGCGTGGAAAGCCCGGTAGAGGTAGGAGGATCCATCCACCAGTACGAGCGGTGTTTTATCATTCATTGGCAGGCAACTTGAGCAGAGACTTGGATGGGTGAAGCATACCCCAAATTGTTTCTTTCCAGCCAACAAGCGGCTAATCTAACCAGGAAATTCGTGAGGTATCATTAACGCCATGTCTTCGTTCCTGCTGCCAGATATCCGGACACTCAATCATTTTCTTGTCCAATACTCACCGGAAAGATTGGTCGCTGGCATTGATGCCATTTATTCAGCCCGGAATCACCTGACCTGCAGATTCAGTGTTGTCGCCGGCGACCGTTTTTTTCTCGTGGTGGCGGGGGAGGCTGCCAGGGATCGGCTGGCGTTCTCAGCTCGATTGGTGAATTACCTCCGGGGGCAACAAATCCCCGTCACGCCCTGTCTTGCCGATCACTCGGGTCATCATGTGACCAACTATGGCGAATCGCCGGCACTGCTGTTTCAGTTACCGGAAGGGCAGGCGCCAGAGCAGCCAAACCCTTCAATATGCCAGGAAATTGGTACGTTCCTTGGCAGAATGCACGCCAGTACTTGTGGCTTCAGTGAACAGCACAGCAACCCCCGCAGCCTGATATGGCTGGATCTTGCCGCGCAGGAAGTGATAGACCAATTATCGGCAGGTGATGCGGCGTTACTGAAAGAACAGTTGATCCGATTCAGACGGACAGCCGAGGCTGGCCCTGTGCTACCCTCCGGCCCCCTGATAGGCAGCCTGTTTGCCGACCAGTTGATTTTCAGAGGGGCGCAACTTCAAGCCGTGACGGGGTTCTTCTTTGCCTGCACTGACTGGCTCCTGCTGGATGTGGCCCAGGCAGTTAATGAATGGTGTTGTAATCAACAGGGTGAGCTGGACCGGCAACTGACTAGCGCATTGCTGGACGCCTATGCTGCTGAAAGACCTTTCACCACTGTGGAAAATCAGTATTGGCAAGACATTTTATGTTTCTCTGCCACCCGATTCTGGATATCCAGACTATTAAACTCACTCCTTCCCGAGCACAGCGACACACTGTCAGTAAAACGTGATCCGGCTGAATACAAGGAAAAGCTTCGCCGCCGGATTGTCGGTTACATTCCCCTGCCTGATTAACCGCACTTCTTCGCTCAGGCAACTGACAAACGCGTCCACAACACCCTCTATCAGCGCTGGATAACCCTCCTTTGCTGAATCCAGATGGATACCCAGGGGGTCGAGCTCGGCACTTTTTGCCCCCAGTTGCTGCGCTAACTGGTGGGCGGCCTTACTGTCCAGTTGCGGCTCGCTGAAGACACAGCCTACTTGCTGCCCCAGCGCCAACATTTGCCCGTAGTGGCGGATGCCTTGTGTTACCCCGCTGGACAGCTGCATCATAGCCAACTGCGTCAGTCCGTAATGAGCGACAAAATGACTATAGCCATCATGCATGACGATAAAACCGCGTTCGCGCAAACCCGCAAGCCGCTGCCTGCTCACGGAGTCCAGTTGAGTAACCACCTCGGTAAACGCCTCGAGATTCTGATCAAAAATGGCCTGTTTGGCAGGGTATTTCCTGGTTAGCTCCGCCGCAATCGCCCGGGCAATCACGATTCCATTCATCGGATTGAGCCAGACATGTAAGTCCCGTGTGAGACTATCATGCGCATGTCCGTGTGAGTGCTCCGAGGTTTTTTCCGTGTGTTCCGGTGGCCAAATCAACCCGTTTAATTGGGCAATCTGTAACTGCGAGTCAGACCGTTGTGCCAGGGGTTTCTGCAACACAGACTCAAAGTGTGGACCAATCCAAATGATCAGCTTGGCAGACCTTAGTGCACGAAGATCGGAAAATTTCAGTGAGTAGTCATGGGGTGAGATATTTGCCGGTAATAACACTTTGACCACAACGCTTTCGCCAGCAATCGCCTCAGCTATGGCAGCGAGGGGCTTGATGGAAGCGATCACTTCCGGGACTTCATCTGCAATGACCCTGTTTGCCAGCATTGCGCCAGCAATCAACAGGGCGATCCCATGTGTATATGTCTTCTTTTTCATTATCTATTGCTATATTGTTTCATCAATGGAGATTCAACTACAGGCTCTGAAAGTATACTGACTGCCAGGCTCTAGAGCCATAAATGGTTCATACCGTGGCAACCAAAGCTAAATGCAACAATATATCAATATTACCTATTTGAGTTGAACTGTATTCTCAACTACAGAATAAACGATATAAAGTAACATCTTTTCTGAAGAGACTAGAAATGCTGACCAACTCCCGAATCGCTTATCACCGCCATGACCACAAGCGCTGCATCAATGCAGCACTGTGCCGTGCCAGGGAGCTTTGTGATGCCAGAAAAGCCCGGCTCACGCCGATACGTGAAACGGTTCTGAAAACCATATGGGCCAGCCACCGCCCGCTCGGTGCCTATGAAATAGTCGACCTGATGTCGCAATCAGAAACATCTGCTCATCGTGTTTTGCCACCCACGGTTTACCGGGCGATTCAGTTCCTGCTGGACCAGGGCCTGATTCATCGTCTCTCGTCCCTGAACGCCTACATAGGCTGCCCGTTTCCCGGTAATTATCACAGTGATTTTTTTCTCATCTGTGGACAATGCGGTTCAACGGCAGAATGCAGCGACGACCAGGTGGATCATGCCGTCAAACACGCCGCCGGGCGGGCAACCTTTCAGGTGGAATCCAAAGTGATTGAAATCGTCGGTATCTGTCCGGAGTGCCAATTGTGAAGGCGCCGCTGATCGAACTCAGCGCAATCGGGCATGCCTTTCAGGGAAACCGTGTTTTATCGGACGTCAGCCTGACCATCGAGACGGGGCAGATTATTACACTGATTGGACCGAACGGGGCCGGCAAAACCACCCTGGTAAAAATTGTCCTCAGTTTACTCAAACCGGATACTGGTACAGTGACCCGGGCCCCTGACCTGCGTGTCGGGTACATGCCACAGAAATTACATATCGACCCGACATTGCCCCTTACGCTGCGGCGTTTTCTATCGCTGGCAGAACCCAGCTTGCAGCTGTGCCTTAATGCACTGGCCGAAGTTGGCATTGAGAAGCTGATTGATATGCCCTTGCAATCCCTCTCCGGCGGCGAAATGCAGCGGGCCCTGCTGGCCCGGGCTATCCTGCGAAAACCCAATTTACTGGTACTTGATGAACCGGTTCAGGGGGTTGACGTGATCGGTCAGGAAGGCCTTTATCGCTTGATCGGGCAACTCCGGGATCGACTGGACTGCGGCGTGCTGATGGTCTCCCACGACTTGCATCTGGTGATGTCGGCCACGGACGAAGTTATCTGCCTTAACCAGCATGTCTGCTGTCACGGCCATCCCGACCAGGTCAGTACAAATCCGGCTTTTATTGAGCTTTTCGGCAGCAGGACCGCGCCCTACACGCACCACCACGATCACAGTCATGACTCGGAAGATAACAGCCGCAATGGCCATTCCGGAGGTGGCCACCATGATTGATGTTTTGCTTTACGCCCTGCTGGCAGGGCTGGGGGTTGCCCTGGTCACCGGACCGCTGGGTGCCTTTATTGTCTGGCGGCGCATGGCCTATTTTGGCGACACCCTGGCTCACTCTTCCCTGCTGGGGGTGGCGCTGGCCCTGTTGATGTCCATTCACCCAACCCTGTCGGTGGTCATTGTCTGCCTGGTACTGGCGCTAATCCTGGTGGTATTGCAACAACAGCAAAATCTTGCCTCAGACACCCTGCTGGGGATTCTTTCACATACCTCACTGGCCATTGGTCTGGTGGCAATCTCGCTGATGCCCTCTGTCAAAGTGGATTTGCTCAGCCTTTTGTTTGGCGATTTATTAACCGTTACAGCGCAAGATATTGTGATTATCTACAGTATTGGTACCGCATCGATTTTATTGATGGTACTACTCTGGAGACCACTCCTGTCGATCACCATCCATGAAGAACTGGCCAGGGTGGAGGGAATACCGGTAACGGCTGTGCGGTCGGCTTTTATGTTGATAATTGCCCTGGAAATTGCCATTGCGATGAAAGTCGTGGGAATCCTGTTAATCACATCGCTACTGGTTATACCCGCCGCCACGGCGAGACGCTTCGCGCGGACCCCGGAGCAGATGGCATTGCTGGCCAGTCTCTTGGGCTGTATCGCCGTCATTTGCGGGTTATCAAGCTCCTGGTTTCTGGACACACCAGCCGGGCCATCGATCGTACTCTGTGCCGGAGGACTGTTTTTGCTCTCATTGATTAAAAAGCAGTGGGCTCAGTGAGGACCTATCAAATAGCGGCGTTAATGTCGAAATGAAGCAATAATCGAGCGCAAAGTCAGGCGCATCTGTTCTTCTTCAAAGGGTGGCTTGAGGAAACCGTGGTAGTCTCCATAGGGATTAACGAGCACCATGTTACCGCTGTGATCTATGGTGTAATCACCGCCTTCCAACTCAACTTTCGTAAAGGCGACGTTCAGCTCGGTGGCCAGCTTGAGCAACACATATTTGTCTCCGGTGGCACCAACAAATTCCGGGTTGAAATAGGGCACATACTCAGCAAGTTTATCCGTGGTATCCCTTTCTGGATCCAGCGAAATCAGGACGACCTGGAGTTTTTCCTGCTCCTCGGGTCCGAGGCCGGCGTACATTCTGGCAGCCGAAGCCATGGCAGTGGGGCAGATATCGGGACAATGGGTGAATCCGAAAAACAGCAGTGACCACTTTCCCTTCAGACTGTTTTTGTCGAATACTTCGCCCAGATGGTCAGTTAACTGAAATTCGCTGAACTGGCGGGGAGTGTCCAGCAGAACAGCACCATTGGCCTGCAGCTCCTGCTCACTAAGGAGGTGAGGCTGATTCAGTTTGAAGACAAAGCCAGTGACCACCAGCGCAATAAAAACCACCAGCACCGTGACTGTCAGTTTCACACTGCCCCTATTTTTTTGCCTGATTAACACGTTGGATATCTCACTTTTTTATTGGATATAGTTATTCAAAACACCTTGCTAGGGAAAGAATGCGGGGACCGTAATCAGATAGTGATCGAGTAGCATAATCACAAACAGCGCCATCAGGTAGATGATCGAGTACTTAAAAGTATCCATTCCCGCATTGGCTTTTTTGCCGACCATCATGACAATGGCCCAATAAATGAACCCAACCCCGAGCGCCAACGCCCCCAGCAGGTAGAGCCAGCCGCTCATGCCAGTCACAAAGGGAAGTACGCTAATTACCAGCAACATCAGGGTATACAGCAGAATATGCAGCTTGGTGTATTTTTCACCGTGGGTGACCGGCAGCATCGGGATATCCGCTTTGGCATATTCGTCCTTGCGGTGTATTGCCAGCGCCCAGAAATGCGGTGGTGTCCAGGCAAAAATAATCAGCACCAACAGCAGTGCATGGCCGTGGATTTCACCGGTCACCGCCGTCCAGCCCAGCAGCGGGGGAGCAGCACCCGCCAGGCCACCTATTACAATATTCTGAGGTGTGGCACGTTTCAGGAACAGGGTGTAGACACCGGCATAGCCCACCAGTGATGCCAGGGTCAGCCAGGCAGTGAGCGGGTTGATGTAGACCAACAGGATGGCCATGCCCAGCAGGCCGAGCACAGTGGCAAATGCCATGGCCTGGAGCGGCTCGACACGACCTTTTGCCACCGGACGATTAACCGTCCTGGCCATTTTGGTATCGATCTGGCGGTCCACGACATGGTTAACCACAGCGGCAGCCCCGGCGCAGAGAGCGATCCCAAGATTACCTAAAATCAGCACATTGACTGGCACCATACCCGGCACCGAGAGGAACATACCAATCACTGTAGTGAGGATCATCAACGCCACTACATTGGGTTTTGTAAGCTCCAGATAGTCGCGCCAGACCGCTTTCGCCATCTCGGCCCCTGTTTCATTGATCATTTAAAACTCCCGTATCTGTCATTCCAGCCTGGCCGTCCAGGTTCTGGCGGCGATCGTGACCAATACCAGCAGTAACAGGACACTTGCCAAATGATGCATCAATGCCATGAGCAGTGGTGACATCAGAAAAATATTACTGACCCCGAGGACAATCTGCACGGTCAAAACAGCCAACGTTATCAGCCCCATGCAGCGAAACCGAGTACTTTTAATTGTGAGCAGCCGCACTGCAAAAGCAATCATCAACAGCGCAAGGATCAAACCACCTAGGCGATGCATGATATGAATGGCCACTCGCGCCTCACTTTCCAGCTTTCCACCCAAATAATTGGGTCCGATCGTTTGGATGAGGTTAAAACCGTTTTTGAAATCCATCTCGGGCCACCATTCACCGCGACAAGTGGGAAACTCGACACAGGCAAAAGCAGCATAGTTGGCACTCGTCCACCCACCCAGAAGAATCTGTAGCAGGGTTACGGTTATCACAACCAGCAACCAGGATTTAACGCTGCCCAGCTGATCCATTACTTCCGGAGAAAGTCGCCACTTGCGACTACCCAAACGGAGGGTGAGTAACCATAACAGCGAACAAGTCACCATGCCAGTGAGCAGATGGAGCGTCACAATCTGCGGCCACAGCTTTAAAGTGACAGACCACATGCCAAACAGACTCTGCCAGACCACAAGGAACAAAATAAATGTTGGAAGTCGAAAAGGATAGCCTTCGTCCTCCCTGCGAAACCAGGAGATAACAGCCAGTACAACCGCCAATAAACCCAGCACCGCCGCTGCATACCGGTGAACCATATCGACCATGGTTTTCTGGTGTTCGATCAGATTATCGGGATAAAGACGTTCAGCACGCGCAATGGCATCAGCATTGCTCAGCCACGAAAAATGACCATAACAGCCCGGCCAGTCGGGGCAACTCAACCCGGCATCCGTCAGGCGGGTAAAAACACCGAGCAGTAAAACGACCACCGACAGGACTGTGGCGGTTACAGCCAATCTGAACCCGGCCTGGCGTTGTTTAGGGGAATATGCGGACATCAATCACAGTTCACTACGTGGTTTATTTACTTCACCAAAGCACCATTATTGCTTAATCAGGAAGCTAGCAACTCTCCCTCATCTTGCAACAAATGTTTTCAACCGGGCGAATATTTCATCAGGTGCTCTATGTCCTCGATCATTTCCTTGCCATCATTGGCCAGGGTGTACGACATCATGATCAAACCTTCCTGGTCCACCAGGTAGGCTCTTAGAGGTGCACCTTCTGTGAATAGTGGTGCGTTAGTGGCTTTCAACAACAACACCAACTCGTCCTGCTTACCATGAACAATGCTCAGATAGGGGTGCTCCTCCATATAACGCTCTGTTTCCGGATCAAGTTCATCGTCCAGGGCGATGTATACCCGCTCGAAACGGCGACTGTATTTTCCCAGACTGATATGAACCTGCCTGGTGGTATGAAGTAGCTCACGACATTCATCAATGCATTTTCCGGCGCCGGGAATGATCAGACGCCATTTTATTTTTTGCTCGGAAAATACCCAGGGCTTGCCATCCCCCGCCTTCAGGTTCAGATCCGTCATGGATACGGCCGGGACTACAAACTCACCAAAATTGGTTGTCCCGAGGCGACCCAATAAACTATTGCGTTCATCAGGCGTTTTCGGAAACAGCAGAAAACCGGCCACAATAACCCCAGACAAAACCCCGATCATGATCAATATTGGCCCGTAACCCGGCTTGGCCTGATTCTCGGTCATTACCATTACTCCGTTTTTTTACATGTATATGACTTTCGATGCTTTAGGACAGCACCAAGATTTGAGTTGGCAAATAGCGTCAGAATGAGCAGCGCCATGGATAATGCCGACCACTGAACCGCATATCCAGTATGCATACCCGGCACCACATTCACTACCTGCCAACCGGTTTCAAGCGCTCCCGGCATGCCTGCATCGAGCCGCAGCGTGTAGTCATAAAAAGGGATGGCCAATTTTTCCGAGACTTTTTTCGGTGCCGCATTCTGAATGATTTTTGGTCCGCCGCCCTCTCTCCACGGATCTTCACCCAGCATCAGCTGTTTACCGGGGGAGCGATACAGGTATCCAACCAGTGTGACACTGCCAGGCACCGCGCCCACATCGGGCAAAACACTGCGATCTAGCCCACCCGGCAACCAACCCCGGTTGACCAGAAACCACCCACCCTGGGATGACTCAAACGGGCTGACAACTTCATAGCCCGGACGCCCGTTGCGGACTTGATTGTCTATCAACAGGGGAGAGCGATTATCATATTCTCCCTTGAGACGAACACGAACATACTGCTGATCAGGAAGCTTCATTGCCTCGGCGATGGAAACAGGTGCTGCAATTTTTTTCTGTCGATAGGTTTCCAGCAGCGCGTGCTTTTCATCGGCACGCTCCAATTGCCAGAAAGCAAGACTGAGTGTGATTGGAAAAAAAATGCCGGCGAATAGCAATATTTTCCAGTTCCACTGCCACCGGAAGGAAATTTTAGTTTGCTGCTGCGGTTCAACTGGCATCTGTGTTTAAATAAATTCTCTGAATTTCGGGGGCACGTTCATGCTACTCAAAACTATCATTGTTTTTTTGTTTATTGCGGTTCTTATCAGCCTGAGCAGTGCGCTGGTTTTTCTGATGAAAGACGTCGGCAACCCGAGCAAACGAACACTTTATGCTCTCGGTGTGCGAGTGGTGCTGGCCGTAGCATTGGTGGGAACAATTGCCTGGGGCATCTACTCCGGACAACTCACCAGTAAAGCACCCTGGGATCGCCAACTGCACCCCGAACGGGTCGCGCCGCAAATGCATCAATAAATTTTTCTTCTACAAAGTGAGAAAAAAGCGGCCAGGGAAACCCTGGCCGCTTTTTTTATTGCAGCCCGAAAAGTACTGAATCAGGCAAGCACGTAGACAAAAATAAACAAACCGACCCAGACCACGTCAACAAAGTGCCAGTACCAGGAGGCTGCCTCAAACCCGAACTGATCGTCGGGACTAAAGTGGCCCTTGAGCCCACGTAAGAACATTATCAGCAACATGATAGTCCCCATGGTCACATGAGCACCGTGGAATCCCGTGAGCATAAAGAAGGTTGTTCCGTAAATGCCTGACTCCAGAGTCAGCCCCATATGTTGATAGGCGTGAATGTATTCTTCTACCTGAAGTACAATAAAGATAGCGCCGAGAAGAACAGTGATTCCCAACCATAAATTGAATTTTGCGCGATTACTGTTTTTCAGTGCAGTGTGAGCAATGTGTACAGTTACACTCGAAGACAGTAGAACAATGGTATTCCACAGCGGCAACCACCCCAGCAGGTTGGCCCAACCGGGAAAACTCATATGCTGCTCAGGACCCATGAATTGGGCATTTTCGCCATTGACGACCATATCGGGCGTGGTCATCAGAGGCCAGGCGGGCTCGAAACCTTCCCACAGCAAATCATTGCCCGCGTGACCACCCTCACCACCCAACCAGGGCAGTGCCAGTACGCGCACATAAAACAGGGCGCCAAAGAAACAGGCGAAGAACATCACTTCAGAAAAAATAAACCAGCTCATACCCCATACGTAGGAGCGCTTCAGCTGGGCACTGTTCATTCCCGCCATATTTTCGTGGATAACGGTGCTGAACCAGTTGTAGAGGGTAAATACCATCACAAGCGCGCCGGCAAGTAACACCAGTGCCGAACCACCCTGCACCCAACTCCCAGCACCATAGGCCATCAAGCCCATTCCCAGTGCCGCCAGCACAGGCAACTTACTTTGTTCAGGAACGTAATAGCTGCTCTCTGTAGACATTACTTTTTCTCCATCAACGCCAACCCTGGTGGGTCGGTTCTTATCATCAATTTAATTTTGCTACTGAACCGTCGTTCACACGATCCGTTATATCAAAAAGGGTATAGGACAGCGTGATTGTCTTAACCGCCCTGGGCAGATCACGGTCCACTATAAACACCAACGGTAAATCGGCTTCTTCACCCGCTTTCAGCGGTTGCTGGTTAAAGCAGAAACACTCGGTCTTATGGAAATAGGATGCTGCATTAAAGGGTGTAACATTGGGAATTGCCTGGGCAACCATATCCCGATGCGTGCTATTTTTGGCATAAAACGCCACCTCGGTCGCCTCACCCGGATGCACAACCACCTCATATGTCTTGGGCGAAAACTGCCAGGACATGGCGGCATTGTTGGTGGCGATAAACTGCACCTTGACCGTCCTGCTGGTATCAATACCAGCTTGAGAGGCCACATAGGGGCCCGATGTTTTACCACCAATACCGGTGACCTCACAGAACATGTCATACAACGGCGGCATGACAAACAGGGCAAACAGGAACATGCAGACCACTCCGCCAAGCAGTTTGAATATCAGTGGTCTGGTTGGATTGGCCCACATGTTCTTTTGTTTTCCTGTTATTTGACAACCGGCGCTGTACTGAAGGTGTGGTATGGAGCTGGTGTGGCAACAGTCCACTCCAGGCCTTCTGCACCTTCCCAGGTTTTTGGTTCACTCACGGGTTTGCCAGATCTGATGGTCCGAACAACATTGAACAGGAACAACAGCTGAGCAGCACCGTAGATGAATGCACCAATACTGGAAATCATGTTCCAGTCAGAGAACTGCAACGCGTAATCGGCGTAACGGCGCGGCATACCGGCCAGGCCCAGGAAGTGCTGCGGGAAGAAGGTCACGTTGAAACCAATGAACGAGATCCAGAACTGCACCTTGCCCATCGTTTCGTTGTACATCCGTCCACACCACTTGGGCAGCCAGTAATAGACAGCTGCGGTGGCAGAAAACAACGAGCCGGCAACCATCACATAGTGAAAGTGGGCCACGACGAAGTAGGTGTCGTGATATTGAACATCCGCAGGCGCAATGGCCAACATCAAGCCGGTAAAGCCACCGATGGTAAACAGAATCACAAATGCTATGGCAAACAGCATCGGTGTCTCATAGGACAGGGAGCCCCTGAACATGGTGCTGATCCAGTTGAACACCTTGGCGGCGGTAGGCACGGCAATCAGCATGGTGGCGTACATGAAGTACAGCTGCCCGCCCACTGGCATTCCCACCAGGAACATATGGTGTGCCCATACGATGAACGACAGGAAGGCAATGGATGCCGTTGCATACACCATGGAGCTGTAACCAAACAACGGCTTGCGGCTGAATGTCGGAATGATGTGTGAAATCACCCCGAAAGCCGGCAGGATAATGATGTAAACCTCGGGGTGGCCAAAGAACCAGAACACGTGCTGGAACAATACCGGATCACCACCACCTGCTGCATTGAAGAAGCTGGTACCAAAATTGATATCCATCAGCATCATGGTCACGGCACCCGCCAGTACCGGCATCACAGCAATCAGCAGGAATGCGGTAATCAACCAGGTCCAGACGAACATCGGCATTTTCATCAATGTCATGCCAGGTGCGCGCATGTTGAGCACGGTAGCAATAATATTGATGGAACCCATGATCGAGGAGGCACCCATGATATGAATGGCAAAGATGAAGAAATTCACCGAATCAGGGGCATAGGTCGTCGACAGCGGTGCGTAGAACGTCCAACCAAAGTTGGGAGCGCCACCATCCATGAACAGGGTGGAACTCAGCATCAGAAACGCAAACGGCAGGATCCAGAAACTGAGGTTGTTCATCCTCGGCAGCGCCATATCCGGCGCCCCGATCATCATCGGGATCATCCAGTTTGCGAGACCGACAAATACCGGCATGATGGCACCAAATACCATCACCAACCCATGCATTGTCGTCATCTGGTTAAAAAATTCGGGTTTGACGAGCTGCATGCCGGGCTGAAACAGCTCGGCACGAATCACCATGGCAAAAAAGCCACCCAACAGAAACATGGTAAAACTAAACCATAGGTACATCGTACCGATGTCTTTGTGGTTCGTAGTAAATAGCCAGCGGCCAATACCTTTTGCGGGACCGTGTGCCATGACTTAATCCTCCGATTATTGGCCTTGCTTATGTTTGAGAATATCGATGGGCTGCACGACATCACCGGTATTATTACCCCAGGCATTGCGCTCATAGGTAACAATCGCAGCAATATCCACCTCTGATAATTGACCACCGAAAGCCTGCATCGCCGTTCCCGCCTTGCCATTCACCACGATATCGATATGTGAAGTAATGTCGCCAGTCGTTATAGCACTACCAATCATTGAGGGGAACACGCCGGCAATACCCTGGCCGTTCACCTGGTGACAGGAGGCACAAGAGCGATTGTAGGCCTCTTCCCCCTGAGCCATCAGCTCATCCATCGTGAAGGTCTTTTTGGACAGTTCACGAACCGCGGCAGCGGCTTCTTTCTTCTCTGCCAGCCAGGAATTATAGGCTTCTTTTTCAAGCACATTGACCACAACTGGCATGAACGCATGACCCTGCCCACAAAGTTCGGTACAGGCTCCACGGTAGATACCCGGCTCATTGACATAGGCCCAGGTTTCGTTGACCAAACCGGGGATAGCATCTTTCTTGACACCGAGATCAGGCAACCACCAGGAATGGATCACGTCTTTCGCCGTGATCAGGAAACGCACCTTGGTATTGGCCGGTATCACCAGGGGTTCACTCACCTCCTGTACGTAATACTGGCTTTTCGGCGCCGTATTGTAGATTTCAGATTCGGGCGTGGCCAGCTCGCTCATGAAGGAGACATCCTGACCGAGATACTCGTACTGCCATTTCCACTGGTAGCCGGTAACCTTGACATCCATCTCGGCTTCACTGGCATCATAAACCTGCAGTAGCGCGCTGGTTGCTGGAATCGCCATAACGATCAGCAAAACGGCTGGAATCACGGTCCAGACAATCTCAGCGGTGGTATTCTCATGGAAGTTTGCAGCAACGGCACCCTTGGACTTGCGGTGCGCATACATGCTGTAAAACATCACGCCAAATACGCCAACCGCGATCACCACGCAGATCCAGAAAATGATCATGTGAATATCGTAGATTGCGTTGCTCACAGGGGTTACCCCCTTGGGCATATTGACAGCCCAACGCTGTGCATCATCTGCCAATGCCTTGCCAAAAGTGGCCAAGAACATCGCAGGGGCTAGCATCAGCGCGAAAAGCATACGTGCTCTTCTTGACATCGCCCTATCTCCAGTCAATAAGTTATTGTTTCTAGTTATGAATTCCATCCTGCGAGGGCCAAGCAGCCGCTCTGGACACGAAAAACCGGGCGAGTATACCAGATTTTTTCCGCACCGCTCCAGACTATTCCGCCCAAAGAGTGAATGCTTTTTCTGCCAAAATGGCCTCTTTAACCACCCAGGGACAAAATGAAATCACCGCCTATCCAACAAAAAGTTTTAGTGATCGCTCTGCCTATGACTCTGGCGAGTATCAGTATCCCGATCCTCGGCCTCGTCGATACCGCGATTCTCGGTCATCTGGCAAATGCCCGTTTTCTCGCTGCCGTGGCTGGTGGCAGTAGCGTACTCACCATGTTGTTCTGGTTGTTTGGATTTCTGCGGATGGGCACTATCGGCCTAACTGCCAGGGCCTGGGGTGCCGGAGATGCATCCCGCTGTGTTGAAGTGCTGGCTCAGTCACTGGTGATTGCATTCACTTTCGGGATCCTGTTGATCCTGTTGCGGCAACCCATCCTCAGCCTGATTCTCGATCTGATCAAACCCTCCACTGAAGCCAGACCACTGGCCATGGAGTACTGTCAGATTCGCATTCTGGCTGCTCCCGCCACCCTCGCCACTTTCTGTGCGATGGGCTGGCTGCTCGGGCTGCAGCGAGCCGGTACCACGCTGCTCCTCATGCTATTCGTCAATCTCACCAATGTTGCTTTTGATTTCCTGTTCATAGTCGGAATGAGGCTGAACAGTGCCGGGGCGGCATGGGCCTCTTTAACGGCGGAATATCTCGGTCTGGGGCTCGCTCTGCTGCTGGTGACAGTGACCATACGCCAGCTCAAAACACCGATCAGATCAATACAACTGACCAAATGGTCTAGATACCGCGAGCTGTTCAGGGCCAACCGCCACCTGTTTGTCCGCACGGCCTGCCTCGTATTTATCATGACTTTTTTCACCGCCCAGGGTGCACGGCAGGGCGATGTTATTCTCTCGGCCAATGCCATCCTGATGCAACTAATACTACTGGTGGCGTTTACACAGGATGGCTTTGCGCACGCCGCCGAGTCCCTTGCCGGGCATGCCATCGGCAAGAAAGACCTTAAAGACTTTTACCGCATTTGTCTGATTACCACTGCCTGGGGGTTGGTCATCGCCTTGATCGCCACCCTCATTTATGCGTTTTTCCCGGACACCATTATTCGTGCTATTACCGATCTACCAGAGGTTTTACCTGCTGTGAAAATCTATTGGCCCTGGCTGACAGCCATGCCACTGGTCGGCCTTGTTTGCTTTATAGCGGACGGTATTTTCATCGGCAGCGGCAAAACCCGCGCGATGCAGGACAGCATGCTGGTGGCGTCTTTCCTGGTTTTTTTGCCACTGTGGCACTTCTCAGCCTCGCTCGGCAATCATGGGCTATGGTTAGCGTATCTCGGTTTTTTAGCGGCACGCAGTGTTCAGATGGCATGGCTATTCGCCCTGTTCAGCAAACGCGACCAGTGGATCGCTTACAAATGCTGATGGACAAAAAGTCGCGGGGCTTATAGCGAGATGTTCTTTGCCTTTTTATCCAGCTCAACTAACTTTTGACTATGGACACTGTAATTATTCGCCAGGCTATTGCCGCTGCCAAAACGCATGAAAGGGCAACCGGTCAGCTCGCCACGTTGCTCAGAACCCGCGTCAGCGCACTCCACAAGTCCATTCAGTTGCCGTCCGAAAATATCATTCCAGCACTGCTCAATTTTATTATTCACTACATAGATCAGGTTCCAGAATTTATTGATGCGGTAGATTGCATCGCAGATGAATGCGGACTGATCGACTACATAGAGCCGGTGATTTCCACTGCCAAGGAGTTTTTCATCAGACCGCCGGCGCTGGTGGCCGGCCACGAGGGACTCAACTCTCTTATGGGTGAATCCTATCTCGCCCATCGATTGATCGAAGAGGTCAATGACCGGTTTATCTCGGGCTACAACACGCCATTGGTGCCGATGGATATCACTCGTTCAAACCTGATCATTCATCACCTGATTGGCGAACCCTTCGCCAATCAACTCGACAGCGCTGTTCACCTGACCGTGGATGAGCTGCAACAAAAGGATCTGGTGTTTGTTCCCGAGGCATGCCGGGAGGACCGCAGCAACCGGTGGGCAAGTGATCTACAGCGGTGGCCCTGTCTGATCGACAATCTGTCGGTCAATCTGTTGTTCAACGGATCGGGGCAGTTATTGATCCATTGATGCTGGCAGGGTTCGTCATTTTTTGGGATCGACGAGCTTCACCGTCTGAACGTCAACCCGCCTTTCCTCGGGAGAGAGATTGACCCGGGTCTCCAGTTCGCGGGGGGCGCCCTGCAGAAACATCTGCTCCCGAAAATCACAGCTGACACAGGCCCTGAAATCCTTGCCATCCTCATTGAAAATGACCAGTTTATCCATCTGGTTACAGCGCGGGCAGACGGCACCTGCAATAAAACGCTTGTCAGCTTTAAACATCGATGAAAGGCCTTCAGGTCGCGGATAAGTGAAAAAATTCAACCAATTGTTATGCCAGATCGCTACAACGGCTATAAGCCAGCCATCTGGCAACGTATTATATCGCTCTAGATCAATTAGTCAGCGCAGGCGAGATGATGACAGAGAATATCCGACCCTATAAAGGTGTTTTACCCACCCTCGGTGAACGAGTTTACATTGATCCGGCGGCGACCGTAATCGGCAATGTCACCCTCGGCGATGATGTCTCAGTGTGGCCCGGGGCCGTAATTCGCGGCGACATGCACCGTATTACCGTAGGCAATCGCTCAAATATTCAGGATACCGCCGTATTGCACATTACCCATGCAAGTGATTTCAACCCCGGCGGCTGGCCACTGACTATCGGCGAAAACGTGATTGTCGGCCACGGCGCCATTCTTCACGGCTGTACTCTCGGCAGCTACATTCTGGTGGGCAATGGCGCCATTATCAATGATGGTGCCGTAGTAGAGGATGAGGTGATTATCGGCGCCGGCACAGTAGTGCCGCCCGGCAAGCATCTGGAAAGCGGCAACCTCTATGTCGGCAATCCCTGCCGGTTACTGAGGCCGGTCTCTACCGAAGAGCGGGCGTTCTTTTCCTACTCCCCCGGCAACTACGTCAAACTCAAAGATCAGTATCTCGCCGAGCAGGCTGATAACGGGCGCAATGGTGCAGAATAGGGCTGTAAAAATGTTTTATGGGGTGTCCGAACAAGCCTGGTCTACCAGCATCTGGCGAATTTCAGCAATAACCGGCGCAGTGTTTGGACTGATACCACGCCAGAGCCGAAAGGATTCCGCCGCCTGTTCGACCAGCATGCCAAGTCCATCGGCAACACCGGCGGCACCCTGCTGTTTGGCCCAGCTCATAAATACCGTTGGCTGTGCCGCGTACATCATGTCGTAGCAACAGGCCTGGTCTGCCAGTAGACCATCGGGGAGGGGCGGTAGCTGTGCTGCAAGGCTGGCACTGGTGCCATTGATGATCAGGTCAAACTGCTGACCCTCGAGCATCTCATAGTCACAACCGAGCAAGTAACCCATTTCCGCAAAACCCTTAGCCAGTTGCAGCGCCTTGGCGAGTGTGCGGTTGGTAATCACCACATGCTGAGGCAATTGCTCCAGCAGGGGCTCAAGGACACCACGCACTGCACCACCGGCACCGAGAACCAGCACTTTCTTGCCTTTGATCTGCCAGTTGAGGTTTTCAAGCAGGTCTCTGACCATGCCGATGCCATCGGTGTTGTCCCCCAATACCGTGCCATCATTCTGCAGGGCCAGGGTGTTAACTGCGCCCGCATGGCGGGCGCGGGTCGTCAGCCTCGCAGCATAACCATAGGCCTCCTGCTTGAAAGGCACTGTGATGTTAAGACCCTTGCCACCCTCTGCAAAAAAAGTGTCCGCAGCGCGATAAAAACCATCTGGTGCCACAGATTGTTTGTCGTATTCAATCCCCTCACCCGTCTGGGCGGCAAAGGCCCGGTGAATTTGCGGCGACTTACTGTGCTCCACCGGATTGCCGAAAACGGCGTATCGATCAGTCATGCTGGTCTTCCATTATGTAATGGTTCAAATCCACTGGCGGGGTTGCAGATAAAACTGGTAGAGCTCCGCCTCAGCAGAACCGGGCTCGGGCTGCCAGTTGTATTCCCAACGAACCAATGGCGGCAACGACATGAGAATGGATTCGGTCCTGCCACCAGTCTGCAGACCAAACAGTGTGCCCCGATCATAAACCAGGTTAAATTCCACATAGCGGCCACGCCGATATAATTGAAACTGGCGCTCGCGCTCTCCCCAGGGAACATGTTTTCGGCGCCGGACAATGGGCAGATACGCATCAATATAGCTATCGCCAACCGCCCGTGTCAGGGCAAAACTCTGCTCAAACCCCGCCTGGTTATAATCATCAAAAAACAGGCCACCAACCCCACGGGGTTCGTTGCGGTGCTTGAGGAAAAAGTACTCGTCACACCACTGTTTGAAACGGGGGTAAATCTCCGGACCAAAGGGTTGGCAGGCGGCACGGGCTGTCTGGTGCCAGTGGCGACAATCGTCCTCATTGCCGTAGTAGGGCGTCAGATCATAACCACCCCCGAACCACCATACAGGCTCTTCGCCCTCTTTCTCCGCAATAAAAAACCGGACGTTCGCATGGGATGTGGGGACATAGGGATTTTCCGGATGGATCACCAGTGACACACCCATGGCCTCAAAGCTTCGCCCCGCCAGTTCCGGTCGGGCTGCGGTGGCAGACGGGGGCAACTGTGACCCATAGACGTGGGAAAAATTCACCCCGCCTTTTTCAAATACCGAGCCATCCACTATCACCCGACTGCGACCGCCACCACCTTCTTCACGAATCCAGTTCTCCTCTGCAAACCTGCTGCGATCGTCTTCCAGCTGCAAGGCATGGCAGATACGATCCTGCAAATCCAGCAGGTACTGTTTAACGGCCGCTTTATCTGTCATGAGATCCTCAAAACAATGGAGTTAGGTCACATAGTACACAGTGTGATAGGCCAACCCGTCATTGACAACTTGCCGGCAATGTAAAGACCGGACGCATCAGCTGCCCCGAATCACCTCTCCGGTTTTCAGATTTTTGATCGGTGTCGGAGATGTCAGGCCTCCCAATGAACCGGGCAGCACATAATCAAGCTGGCCATGGAAATAAAGATTCAGCTTTAACAAAGACATGGCTGGCCTAAAGCCATGCGGGTTGGCCGACGTGGAAATCAGGGGGCCCCCGTAAGCACGACAAAGTGCCGCAGCCACAGGGTGGTTCGTCACACGTAGAGCCAGGGTTTCCCTGCCACCGGTAACCCAGCTTGGCGCACAACCGTTATTGGGTACCAGCCAGGTTTGGGGTCCCGGCCAACTGGCCGCGAGTCGCTGGCGATCAGACGCCGGTATGCCCGCCAAAAAAAGTTCCAGCTGTGCCATTGAGGCGGCGATCATGATGAGTCCCATGTCCCGACGGCGTTTTTTGAGCGTCAACAGCTGCATGACGGCTGCCTCTGAAAACGGGTCGCAACCGAGGCCCCATACTGCTTCTGTGGGATAAGCCAGCAGCCCCCCACCACGCAGGTAGTTCACGGCCCGGACTACACGAAAATTGCCCACGGGGAACCGGCTCAGAGGCTTTTCAGCTTCTCTTGCAATGCCGCATCTTTTTCCAGAATGGCACGGGCATTATCTGCTCGCTCATCCAGCAGCTTCTGGTGCAACACACCATCACTGACACCCATTATCTGGACTGCCAGATAGGCCGCATTCTTTGCCCCTGCCTTGCCGATTGCCACGGTAGCAACCGGGATTCCGCCGGGCATTTGCACCGTCGAGAGCAGCGCATCGAGGCCATCCAGTGATGAATTGATAGGCACACCAATCACGGGCTTAAGGGTATTGGCTGCAACGGCACCCGCCAGATGCGCCGCCATTCCTGCGGCACAAATAAAGGCCGCACAACCCCGCTGGTCGGCATCCTTCACATAACGGTGCGTTGCCTCCGGCGTCCGATGCGCCGACATTACTTTAACTTCGAAGGGCACCTCGAACTTTTTGAGCACTTCAAAGCTGGCTTCCATGACTGGCAGATCCGAGTCCGAACCCATCAGGATGGCAATAAAGGGTTTGTTCATTTTTTAATCCCCCTGTAAAACGCGGCAGGCTACCGGAAGCCGGGGAATTTCGCAATAAAATGCGCCTGTTAACGGGAGGGTTTGTTGCTCATAACTGCATGAACCCCATGAGAAAGACCGTCTGTTACCGCAACCGCTGGTAGGTTCCCTGTCCGGAGGCAATAGCACCCTCCAGTTCCAGCAACAGCAGCTCCTGTGTCAACGTATTCACAGACATGGCCGTACGCTGCACAAGCACATCCATATCAACCGGGTCGAATCCCATGGCTTCCAGCAGGGCATGCCTTGTTTCTGTCAACGGTTGCTGTCCTGTTTTAACCTCCGGCGCTATACAGGCCAGCAGACCACCCAGTTGCTCTGCAATATCTGCTGCTGATTCAACCAGGATGGCGCCCTGCTTGAGCAGCTGATGGGTACCTTTACTGAAGGCACTGTGGATCGAACCGGGAATGGCAAAGACTTCACGCCCCTGTTCCAGACCATATCGCGCAGTAATCAGCGACCCGCTCTTCAATGCCGCTTCAACCACCAGAATACCCAAACTCAGACCACTGATTATCCGGTTGCGCCGAGGAAAATTGCCCGCGAGGGGTGGTGTTTCCGGCAAAAACTCACTGACGACCGCACCACCCTGATCAATTATCCGCCGATACAAATCACCGTGTCGGCGAGGGTAGATCACATCCAGACCGGTGCCCAGCACAGCGATGGTTTTGCCCGTTTGCAGGGCACCATCATGGGCCGCCCCATCAATGCCCAACGCCAGACCACTGGTGATCACAAAACCGCTGGCCGCCAAAGCGGTGGCAAAGGCCCGGGCATTGCCCAGTCCACCGGGGCTGGCATTGCGACTACCAACAATAGCGATTTGTGGCATGGAGAGAAGTTGCGCATCACCGCGAACAAACAACAGCGGTGGAGGAACACTCAGTTCCTGCAAAAGTGGAGGGTAATCCGGATCGAGCAAATTGAGGCAGGTCACCTGATTATACCGGCACCAATCCAGCACTTGCTCTGCCCGATCTTCCCGTTCCGCTCGACTGTTAGGGTGTTTTCGGAAAAACTTTCCCGCCCGACTGGCGCGCCCGGAGGAAAAATAGTCTTCTGCCTGAACAGCTGCTTCGACAAATGAACCCAACGTCCGGCACAACCTGACACTGTCAGCAGGTGAGCATCCGTCGAGAAAAGCCATGACAAGTGCTGCTTTGGACTCCCTGTCCATAGAGTTGGTACTCCCCTGTACCCGTTTGATGTCCCTTGCCCACAAAAAACGCCGACACAGGCCGGCGTTTTAGTTGCCCCGGTGGCTAGGGGTTTTTGACAATATCGTTTACCGCCAGAGGGCGCTCGGCTTTAATCACCAGACCATAGCTCATTTTTTCAAACGCGCGGAATATCATCAATAAACCGGCCTGCTCGTTGGGCAGATTTATTTTTTCCTTGGCGATGTAGTCAGTTACTTCCTCACCACGTTTGAAAATGGCCAGAATATTTCCCGCTTCGAGCCCTTCGCGCTCGCCTCGATTAATCGACACCACATCGAGATGCCCGATCTGGGTGAGACCACCCTCAACTGCCATAATCTCACCCTCGACCGTAGACTCGGGGGCGCTGGGGTAGAAGATTGAATTGAGTGGTCGCTCTTCATGGGGTAACAACCGCTCCCCAATACGCACTTCCTCGAGAGATCGGGTCGCCAGCATGGTCGCTATATCATCGGCCACTTTTTGTACCTTGGCAGACCCCACATCCTGCGCGCGTATACCCAATATTTCCTGGGTCACCGGATCCACATAGGGCGCACCAACCCGGTAGAGACCATAGGTCGGCGTTTCGTCAAACTGACCGCGTGCGTAGAAAGTATCTCCCGAGCCAGAGAGCAGTTTTTTCTCATGACCGGCCACCACATACGGTGCCGCATCGATTTCTTCCTGGGTGACAATACGGTTGCGGGTCAGAAAGCTGTTGATGATATCCAGCGGCAGTGCCGGAATGGCCTCCGACTCAGGCACAACCTTCACTTCGGGAGACAGTTTTACCCGCCGGTCACGCTTCTCCAGCATCAAACGGGGACGGCCATCGATATAAACCATGGAAATGATGTCACCGGGGTAAATCAGGTGGGGGTTGGCAATCTGGGGGTTGGCGTACCAGATCTCAGGCCATAACCAGGGATCCCGCAGATACAGATCGGAGATATCCCACAGTGTGTCGCCTTTCTTCACGGTATATTTTTCAGGGACATTCTCATTAAAGGGTGCCTCTGCAGCAATGGCGGCAATTGCAATAGCGCAAGCAGCTACTATTCCCAACAATGTTTTTTTCATCTTATGGCCGTCCTGTGTGCTATATCCGGATTGTGTGTATACTTCTCACCCGACTATATTAAGTGATATTCCACTCCATTGGCCTTATGTTAGCAGTGGTTTACGCCAGATAGCTAGAAACTCGTCACAAACAAATGTCAATACTCAACATCCTTGAATTTCCTGACCCACGACTGCGTATCAGGGCTGCTCCCGTAGCAGAAATCGATCAGAACACCAGGTCGCTGGTGGACGATATGCTGGCGACCATGTACCAGGCTAACGGCATTGGTCTTGCCGCCACCCAGGTCAACGTCGACAAGCGGATTGTGGTCATGGATTTATCAGACGAGGGTGATCAGCCGATCGTGATGATCAACCCGCAGATAGAAGTACTGGACAATACCACCTGCCCCCATCAGGAAGGCTGTCTGTCAGTGCCCGGTTTTTATGAAACCATTCAACGCCCCGAACATATTCGTCTGAGCGCACTCGACCGGGAAGGGCAGCCCTACGTGCTTGAGCCGGAAGGTCTGCTGGCCGTCTGTATCCAGCACGAAATTGACCACCTCGACGGCAAGCTTTTCGTGGATTACCTGTCACCCATCAAGCGGCAGCGAATCCGGCAAAAACTGGAAAAACTCCACCGTCAACAAGACTGACACCGGTTGGTCAATCCCGAGGATCCTTCTTTGCGCATCGTATTTGCCGGCACCCCGCAATTTGCAGCATCACACCTTCAGGCGTTGCTGGATTGCCCATCCCACCAGGTGGCCGCCGTATTCACACAGCCCGATCGTCCGGCCGGGCGCGGCAAAAAACTCACTGCCAGCCCGGTCAAGTTGCTGGCTGCCAACCACCAGATACCTGTTCATCAGCCACTCAGCCTGAAAGCGGCGGCGGAGCAACAAATCCTGGCCAACTATAGTGCCGACATCATGGTGGTTGTGGCCTATGGCCTGCTCTTGCCAAAGGCTGTGTTGGCCACCCCCGGGCATGGCTGTATCAATGTGCACGCCTCGCTGTTGCCCCGCTGGCGAGGCGCCGCCCCCATTCAGCGCGCCATCGAAGCCGGAGATACCGAAACCGGGGTAACCATCATGCAGATGGCTGAAGGCCTGGATACCGGCGATATGCTGCGCAAGGCCCACTGCCCCATAACAGCGGACGATAATGCCGGCACTCTCCATGACAAACTGGCCGGGATCGGCCCCGATGCCCTGCTCGCAGTCCTGGACGAGATTGCACAGGGAACGGTTGTGGCGGAGAAACAGGATGACGAGCAGAGCAATTACGCACCAAAAATTACCAAGCAGGAAGCCTTGGTAAACTGGCATGAACATGTCAAAACGCTGGTTTTGAAAATTCGGGCCTTTAACCCTTTCCCGATCTGTTACAGCACGCTCTCGGGAGAGCGCATCCGTATCTGGAAAGGTGTCGCGGTGCCAAATCAACACCACAAGGTGGTGCCGGGTACGATCATTCATACCGATAAATCCGGTATTCTGGTACAAACCGGTGAAGGGTGCCTGTTAATCACGGCACTGCAACTGCCCGGCAAGAAGCCACTCAATGTCGGAGAAGTGCTCAATGCACATGCCGATCTGTTTTCCCCGGGTACGGTAATGGGCACATGAATGTCAGGGTGGCTACCGCTAAAATTATCGCGTCTGTGCTGCGGGGAGAGGGCTCACTCAATACACTTCTACCCGAGTACCTGGCCAAAGTAGATGACCGCGACCGCGGCCTGTTACAACAGCTGTGTTATGGCACATTGCGGTTCTACCCGCGACTGTCTGTTTACCTCGCCGAGTTGCTGGCAAAACCCTTCAAGGCAAAGGATTTTGACATAGAGGCAACCCTGGCCTGTTCGCTTTATCAGCTACTGGAAACCCGGATCCCCCCTCACGCAGCGGTCAATGAAGCCGTAGCCACCTGTCAGAACCTGAAAAAAAACTGGGCCAAAGGGCTTACCAACGCGGTACTGCGACGATTTTTACGGGAACGAACCTCACTCGATATCAAGCTGGGGAATCGTCGTGAATTTCAGACCGCACACCCTGATTGGCTCATTGACCTCTGGCAAGCGGCCTGGCCGGAGCAACTGGATCAACTGGTGGCGGCCAACAACCATCAGCCACCCATGACCCTGCGGGTAAACCAAATCCGCTGCAGCCGGGACCAATACCTCTCGACACTGGCAGAGGCCGGTATCGAAGCAGCTCCCACCCCGTTCAGCGATGTCGGTATCACCCTGCAGCAACCCTGTGATGTTATTAACTTACCCGGTTTTGCAGAGGGTGATGTGAGCGTGCAGGACGAAGCGGCCCAGCTGGCTGCCCAGCTATTGGCCCCCAGGCCCGGTCAACGCGTCCTGGATGCCTGTTGTGCACCGGGTGGAAAAACCGGCCACCTACTCGAACTGCTTAACAATCAGGGCGATGTCGTTGCCATCGACATCGCGGCAGAACGACTGACGCGAGTAACCGATAACCTGTTGCGGCTCGGTTTGCAGGCCGAGCTGATCGCCGCAGATACCGCCGACCCGGCCAGCTGGTGGGATGGTCGCCCCTTCGATCAGATTTTACTGGATGCACCCTGTTCCGCCACGGGCGTTATCCGCCGACACCCTGATGTGAAACTAATGCGCAGACCAACGGATATTGCTAAGCTGGCCATCTTGCAGTTATCCCTGTTGAGGGCACTGTGGCCACTGCTGGCAGAGGGCGGCGTTTTGCTTTACGCGACCTGCTCCACACTGGCCCAGGAAAATGATCAGGTGATCGCAGACTTCGCCAGGGACAACCATTCTGTCCGTATCGAAACAGTGGTAACCGAAGCGGGTATGGCAACATCGGCAGGGCGCCAGTTGATGCCACAGATAGGCGGCCATGACGGTTTTTATCTTGCCCGTCTGGTCAAGACGGCAATCGCTTAACAGCGTTGTTTATTTTTTCTCCAAAGTCCGGGTTATTCATCAAATAACGGGAATTTCCAGCTATGAAAATCGTCATTACCGGTGCCGGTCAAGTGGGCGGAACACTCGCCGAGCACCTGGCCGGAGAAGCTAACGATATTTCTGTCATCGACACGAACGACCGCCGCCTGCGCGAACTCCAGGATCGGCTGGATATTCGCACGGTCAATGGCATGGCCTCTCACCCGGACGTCCTGATCCGCGCAGGGATTGAAGATGCCGACATGCTGGTGGCGGTAACCAGCAGCGACGAAATCAACATGGCATCCTGTCAGGTTGCCTATTCCCTGTTTCGCACACCCACAAAAATTGCCCGTATCCGTGATCGCAGTTACACCGACGATAAAGTTCGTGAACGCTTATTCAATGATACCAACTGCCCGGTGGATTTTTTGATCACCCCGGAACAGGTGGTCACCGACTACATATTCCGTCTGATTGAGCAGCCCGGCAGTCTTCAGGTTATCGATTTTGCCGAAGGTCTGATCCAACTGGTAGCCGTCCGCGCATTCATGGGTGGACCGCTGGTGGGTCAGGAATTGCGACTCCTCCGCAAGCACATGCCCAAAGTGGATGCTCGGGTCGCCGCTATTTTCCGCCGCGACCGGCCTATCTTCCCCCAGGGCGACACCGTCATTGAAGAGGGTGACGAGGTATTTTTTATCGCTGCCAAAAAAGATATCCGCAAGGTCATGGGTGAGTTGCGCAGGCTTGAAAAGCCCTACCAGCGGATTGTTATCGCTGGCGGTGGCAATATCGGCTACCGGCTGGCCAAGGCACTGGAAAAGCAATACAACATCAAAATCATCGAGTTTTCGCAGGAACGCTGCCAATACATTTCCGAACGACTGGATAAAACCGTCGTGCTCAATGGATCCGCCACGGATCAGGACCTGTTACTCGAAGAAAATATCGAGCGAACCGACGTTTTTCTTGCCCTGACCAATGACGATGAAGTGAATATCATGGCTTCACTGCTGGCGAAAAGGCTGGGTGCCCGCAAAGTGATGACCCTGATCAACAACCCGGTTTATGCCGATCTGGTTCAGGGGGGCGAAATTGATATTGCCATCTCCCCTCAACAGGCCACCACCAGCATTCTGCTCAGCCACGTGCGGCGCGGTGATACGGTTAAAGCGCACTCACTTCGCCGGGGGGCTGCCGAGGCAATGGAGATTGTCGTCCACGGCGACAGTAAAACCTCCAAAGTGGTCAGCAGGACCATTGAAGAAATCAAATCACCCCCCGGCGTCACCCTCGCGGCGCTGGTGCGCGACGGCGAGGTCATCATTGCCCATCACGACACGGTGGTGAAAAACAACGATCACGCCATTGTCTTTGTAGTGGACAAACGCCGTACCCGGGAAGTGGAAAAATTATTCGCTGTCAGTTTCACCTTCTTCTAGCCGTGGTTATCTAAGTGATGCAATTCAGAATTGTTTCAAAAATCCTTGGGTTGATGATGATGGCCTTCAGCCTGTCACTCCTAACGCCCATTATTATTGCCAGCATTTACCAGGAGCAGACCCACGGAACATTTCTTTTCTCTTTTGCCATCACCTTTTCACTGGGCATGCTCATGTGGTTGCCGTTTAGCAGGATCAATGCTGATTTAAGAATTCGGGATGGTTTTTTAATCACGGTGATGTTCTGGATAGAACTATGTTTGGTCGGTGCACTTCCCTTTATTCTGGTTGATACCGTTCACCTATCCATTACCGATGCTGTATTTGAATCTGTTTCTGGCCTGACCACAACCGGGGCGACCGTCATTACGGGACTGGAACTGCTGCCAAAATCCATTCTCTACTATCGACAACAGCTGCACTGGCTGGGCGGTATCGGGATCGTCGTCATCGCCGTGGCCATCATGCCCATGCTGGGCGTTGGCGGTATGCAGCTATACCGAGCGGAATCACCGGGACCCGTGAAAGACAACAAATTAACACCTCGTATTACGGAAACTGCAAAAGCATTATTTGCCGTGTATCTGTTTTTAACGATTATTTGTTCAATAGCCTATTGGCTGGCAGGAATGAACCTGTTTGATGCGATAACCCATGCCTTTTCAACGATTGCAACTGGCGGATTCGCCAACTATGACGCCAGCATGGGGTATTTCAACGACAACGTTATTTATATTATCTGTATTTTCTTTATGGCCATTTCAGGCATCAGTTTTGGCCTTCACTATTACTCTTGGGTCAGGGGCAATGTGGTCCATTATTGGCGCAACCCGGAAGCCAAGATGTATCTCAGCCTGCTTTTTGGGGCCAGCACAATTTGTTGCGCCTATTTGTACTTCAGCAACACGCTTTCGTGGTCTGAAAGTCTTGTGCACGGGGTTTTTCAGCAGGTTTCCATCATGACCAGCACCGGCTTTGCCACCGTAAATTTCAGTGCCTGGCCAACTTTTTTACCCGTCTTCCTGATTGTTCTTTCTTTCTTTGGTGCCTGTGCAGGCTCAACCGGTGGCGGTATCAAAATTGGTCGTATGCTGATCCTGACCAAACAGACATTGCGAGAAATTTACCGTTTGATCCACCCAAGTGCTGTCTTTCCTATCAAACTTCGCAACCGCACCGTACCGGAGAGGGTAACCGACAGTGTTTGGGCCTTTTTTGGCGTCTATCTGGCAGTTTTCTATATAGTTGTCTTGCTTTTACAGATGACGGGGCTTGATTACCTCACCGCATGGTCTTCGACGGCAGCCGCAATCAATAATATGGGCCCCGGCCTTGGCGACACCGCTGCACACTTTGGCGATGTGAATATTGTTGCGAAGTGGATACTCTCGGCCACCATGATCGTCGGCCGACTGGAAATTTTTACCGTACTGGTCCTTTTCACGCCCATGTTCTGGCGCCGTTGAAAGCGCTTGTATGAAACCATTGATCAGAGAGGCTTCAATGACACTGATCGATAACCTTGAAGAGATGCTCGCCCGAGGCAACGATTCGGCAATGCTTCGGTTTGGTCTCGGCAGCGCCTGTCTCCGTGAAAAACGCCATACGGAGGCAATCGAGCATCTGCAGCGCTGTCTGGCATTGGATGAAAACTATGCCGCTGCCTACAATCTGCTGGGGCGGACACAATTCAAACTTGAGCAGCTGGATGCCGCAAAACAGACTTTCACGAAGGGACTTGAAAAAGCCCATGCCGCCGGCGACATCCAGGCCGAGCGTGAAATGCAGGTTTTTTTAAAGAAGTTAGCCCGTGATTGATCCATCGACGGACAACGCTGTTACCCGGAAAAACAGCATGGCTCAGCTGATTGGTTGGCGGGAATGGTTGGCGTTACCCGATTTGGGCATTGCCCGAATCAAAGCCAAGGTGGATACTGGCGCGCGCACGTCCTGTTTGCATGCCCATCGCCTGGAACCCTTCACGGAACGGGGTTCACCCTGGGTAAGAATCTGGGTCCACCCCCTGCAGAGAAATACGCAAAGTATCTGTTGCGCAGCACCCATTGTAGATGAGCGTGTCGTCACTGACTCCGGGGGTCATTGTGAGCGACGTATTGTAATGAAAACCACTGTAGTGCTCGGAACCCAGAGCTGGCCCATAGAAATGACCCTTACCAACCGGGATACCATGAGATTTCGCATGCTGTTGGGCCGTTCCGCCCTGGCAGGGCAATTCATTGTGGATCCACAGACATCCTTTTTAGCGGGAAAAAATAAATGAGAATTGCCATTCTGTCCCGCAATGCCGACTTGTATTCCACCCGCCGCCTGAAAGAGGCGGCAATAGAGCGCGGTCATGAAGTCAGGATTATTGATGTGTTGAAGTGCTACATGAACATCAATATCCAAAATCCCAGCATTCATGTGAAAGGCGTGGAGCTGCCGGCCTTTGACGTTGTGATTCCACGCATCGGCGCGTCGGTCACCACTTACGGTACGGCCGTATTGCGTCAGTTCGAGATGATGGGGGTTTATCCACTGAATGAATCCGTGGCCATCACCCGTTCCCGGGATAAATTGCGCTCCCTGCAATTGTTGTCGCGCAAGGGGATTGGTCTGCCCGTCACCGGTTATGCCAACAAACCCAGTGATATTCCCGATCTGATTGATATGGTGGGCGGACCACCGCTGGTGGTCAAACTGCTCGAGGGCACCCAGGGTATCGGTGTGGTGATGGCGGAAACCCGCAAGGCAGCTGAAAGCGTGATTGAAGCGTTTATGGGCCTGAAAGCCGACATTATGGTTCAGGAATATATCTCGGAATCCGGTGGTGCCGACATTCGCTGCCTGGTCATTGGTGACAAGGTGGTCGCAGCCATGCAGCGACAGGCCCAGCCGGGAGAGTTCCGCTCCAATCTGCACCGGGGCGGCACGGCGACTTTGGCAAGGCTTTCTCCAGCGGAGCGTTCCACCGCTGTTCGTGCCGCCAGAACCATGGGGCTGAATGTGGCGGGGGTGGATATCCTTCGCTCCAACCACGGGCCACTGGTGATGGAAGTAAATTCATCGCCGGGCCTAGAGGGCATTGAAACGGCCACCGGCAAGGACGTAGCTGGCAATATCATTCAGTTCATGGAAAAAAATGCCCGGCAATCCCGCACCAAAACCCGCGGACAGGGCTAGAGGGATCGCTGTTTTGAGCAGATCACCCCTGAAACTGGCAGGCGAGGTCATCAATCCCGGGGAGACCCGATTGCTGTCCATCCCCGCTGCACGCCTGTATACAGACACGCCCATCGACTTGCCGGTCGAGGTCATCCACAGCCGCAAACCCGGGCCGGTGCTATTGGTTTGCGCAGCGATTCACGGGGATGAAATTAACGGTATCGAAATCTGCCGTCGTATTGTTGGCAAGCGCTTACTTCGCCGGTTGTCAGGTACATTGCTGATTGTGCCAATTGTAAATATGTTCGGTTTTATCCAGCAATCCCGCTATTTACCGGATCGGCGGGATTTAAACCGCTGTTTTCCCGGCTCCCCCCGAGGGCCGCTGGGAAACCGCCTGGCCAACCTGATTCATACGGAACTGCTCAGTCACTGCACGCACGTTATCGACCTTCATACCGGCGCCATCCATCGCAAGAATCTTTCACAAATTCGCGGTGATCTCGATGACCCCGCTGCACTGGGTATGGCTGAGGCATTTGGTGCGCCCATTTTTATGGATGCCAAAGTCAGGGATGGTTCACTGCGTGCCGCCGCCGCCGAGCTGGGTATCCCGGTCATACTGTATGAGGCCGGAGAAGCACTGCGTTTTGACGAACCTGCCATAAAAGCCGGTGTGCGGGGCATCATGTCGGTCATGCGTCATCTTGGCATGCTGCCGGCCCGAACCGATCAGGCCCCTCGCAAGCTGGTACCGGTAAAAGCCAGTCGAAGCTATTGGCTGCGGGCGGAGCGGGATGGCATCGTGATCAGTAAAATCAAGTTGGGACAACGGGTCAAAGAGGGCCAGGTACTGGCCTATCTCGCTTCGCCATTCGGTGGCCCGGAAAAACCACTGAAATCACGCAGTGATGGCATTGTTATCGCAGCATCGCAGATCCCTCTGGTAAACGAGGGGGAGGCGCTCTTTCATATTGCGGAATTTACCACCCTGGGGAAAGCCTCGGACAGCGTTGAGGCATTTCAGGAACAGTTCGACGATCAGCCGGAACCGGAGACATTTACGCAGCCCCTTTGAGTTTCTCCGCCGGGACAACCGGCTATTTCAGCTCCCGGGCACGATAGTACGCTTCTTCCGAGATTTTGTGATAGTCCATGACACCGGTTTTGAAGGCATTCTGGGATTCGTAAACCCGCTTGAATAGGGGATCCTTGTTGGCAATTTCCTCCAGAACCTGATCGGTGACACGATTCAGTTCCGCCAGAACCTCATCGGGTAGCGGCCGCACCTCGACACCATGAGTTTCCACCAACTCCTTTAACGCACCGTTGTTGCGAGCAGTGTAATCGTCCAGCATATCCTGATTAATCGCTCGCGCTGCAACTTCGACAATCGCCTGCAGATCATCTGGCAGGGAGGAAAAAGCCTGTTTGTTAACCATCAACTCCAGTGTCGGGCCCGGTTCGTGCCAACCCGGATAGTAGTAGTACTTGGCTACCTGATGAAAACCAAATGCCAGATCATTGTAAGGTCCCACCCACTCGGTGGCATCGATCACACCCGTTTGCATCGCGATATAAAGATCCCCGCCGGGGATATTGACCGCCTCCACGCCCATGCGGCTGATCACCTCGCCGCCCAAACCCGGGATCCGCATTTTCAACCCCTTGAGATCTTCCAGGGAATTGATTTCACGATTAAACCAGCCGGCCATCTGTACACCGGTATTTCCCGCTGCCAGGGGTATCAGGTTGAAGGGCTCATAAAGCTCGCGCCATAACTCCATGCCGCCGCCGTAGTGTAACCAGCCATTCATTTCCTGTGCATTGAGGCCAAAGGGAATGGTCGTAAAAAGCGCAGTGGTCGGGGATTTTCCCTTCCAGTAATAGGAAGCCCCATGCCCCATTTCAACGGTACCCTGTGAGACAGCATCGAACACCTCCATGGCCGGTACCAACTGACCCGCGCCGTAGACCTTTACCTTGAGCCGGCCACCACTCATGCGCGCCACCAGTTCGGCAAAATTTTCAGCGGCCATACCCAGGCCGGGAAAGTTTTTTGGCCAGGTAGTGACCATTTTCCACTGGTAGGTTTTCTGGGTGGCCGGCTGTTTACCATCCGGGGATGCAGCGTCGGGGTCACCACCACAGCCCACCAGGGTCAATAACAGCATTACCAACAAGATAGGCGCTTTCATAGTTTTTTCCTGAATGATCAAGCAACCGGACTCAGTTTGGCATAGGCCAAAACCAGCCATTTGGTCCCTTCTTTATCAAAATTAACCTGTACCCGGGCATGTGCACCATTACCCTCAAAATTGATTACGACTCCCTCGCCGAAAATAGGATGCAGAACCCGCTGCCCCAGAGAGAGACCCGTGTCTTCACCACGATCACTGAGATTCATTGCCGGTTGTCGCGCATAGCTGGTAGGGCGCTTAATCTGGGCGCGCAACCGAACCTCTTCCACCAGATTGGCCGGAATATCCCGGACAAAGCGGGACACCCGGTTATAGTTTTCGACGCCATATTGCTGGCGGGATTCGGCAAAAGTGAGGTAGAGTTTTTGCATCGCCCGGGTAATCCCCACATAGGCCAGCCTTCGCTCCTCCTCAAGTCGATCTGGATCCTCGGCAGACATCCGGTGGGGAAACAGATTTTCTTCCATACCCGCCAAAAAGACCAACGGAAATTCAAGCCCTTTGGCAGAGTGTAATGTCATCAATTGCACCGCATCCTCCCCGACATCTGCCTGCCGGTCTCCCGCATCCAATGCCGCCCGATCGAGAAATTGCGGCAATGGTGGCAACTCCTTTTCCTCTGGTTCAAAGGATCGGCAGGCGATCACCAGCTCCTGCAGATTTTCCACTCTGGATTCACCGCGATCCCCTTTTTCCCGGCGATGGAAATCAATCAATCCACTCCCTTCAATTATGTGGTCTACCAATTCATGCAGCGGCAACCCCGCAGACTCCTCACCCAGTTTTGCCAGCAGTTTCAGAAAGGCTTCCAAAGCATTGCTGGCCCGGCCAGAAAACCGTCCGGCAGCAATGGCATGCTCGGCTGTTCGCCAGAGCGACATGCCTTCGTCACGGGCCAACTCACGCAATTCCTGGATTGTTTTGTCACCGATGCCACGGGTCGGCGTGTTCACTACCCGCTCAAATGCAGCATCGTCGTGACAATTGACCAACAATCTCAAGTAGGCGAGGGCGTTGCGTATTTCCTGACGTTCATAGAATTTTTGTCCACCGTAGATACGGTAGGGGATAGCCGCTCGCAACAGGGCTTCCTCGAGTACTCGGGATTGTGCGTTTGAGCGATAGAGAATGGCCGACTCTTCGCGCAGATTGCCCTGATTGACCCATTCTCTCAGCCGCTCGGCAATGAAACGGGCTTCATCCTGCTCGTTGAAGGCGGCATAGAGTGAAATAGCCTCACCTTCATTATCCTCCGTCCACAGGTTTTTGCCCAACCGATTGGCGTTGCGCGAAATCACCGCATTGGCTGCTTCGAGAATGTTTTTGCTGGAGCGGTAATTCTGTTCCAGCCGCACCATCTGGGTGGCCGGATAATCGCGGGAAAAAAAGCGTATGTTTTCCACCTTGGCACCGCGCCAGCCATAGATTGACTGATCATCATCACCCACCGCTGTTACCGGTACCTGATCACCTGCCAGCACCCGTAACCAGGCATATTGAATGGCGTTGGTGTCCTGAAATTCATCTGCCAGCAGATGCCGGAAACGATACTGATAATGCTGCAGAAGTTCGGGATTTTTCAGCCAGAGTTCGTGGGCGCGAAGCAGTAGCTCTCCAAAATCCACCATGCCACCGCGCCCACAGGCTTCCTCGTATGCGGCATAAACCTGTTGCATGGTTCGCTGATAGGGGTCATGGGCCGGTTGCAAATCGCGACTGCGCAGTCCCTCATCTTTCTGGTTGTTAATGAATGACTGGGCCTGTCGGTGCGGCCAGCGACTGTCATCAATACCAAGGCCCTGATAGAGACGTTTAACCAGCCGAAGCTGATCATCGCTGTCCAGTATCTGAAAATTTTCGGGCAGACCGGCATCTTGCCAATGCATTTTGAGTAGTCGATGTGCCAACCCGTGGAAGGTGCCCACCCACATTCCACGGGCGGAGAAACCCAACAGTTCTTCAATACGTCCCCGCATTTCCCGTGCCGCTTTATTGGTAAAGGTGACCGCTATGATCGAATAGGGCGAAACCTGTTCCACCTGTATCAACCAGGCAATCCGATGGACAAGAACGCGGGTTTTACCACTACCCGCGCCGGCCAGGACCAGAAGATGACTGGCGTTGCTGGAAACAGCCTCACGTTGAGCAGGGTTCAGGGGGTCGAGTATTGTCGTGACATCCATGGCGGTGAATTCTATCAGAACCCCCGCTCGGGGTGGGTGATCCGTTCGCCCGACAACCGGTTTTTACTACAAGAATTCCATTTTTCTGTAAATTATTTACAATAAAGCTCGTATTACGGAGAAATCACCATGAAGCCTGCTGCACTCACCTGGGCTATCAGCAGTAGCCTGCCCAGCTTACGCAAATCGGAGCGCAAGGTAGCAGAATTTATTCTGGCCAACCTGACCGATGTCATTCGCATGAGAATCGTGGATCTGGCAGGCAAAGCCGAAGTCAGTGAGCCCACGGTAGTGCGTTTCTGTCGCGCCGTGGGCTGTGAAGGTTTTCAGGATTTCAAACTGGCCCTGGCACAACAACTGGCGTCCAGCCCGAGCTACGGGCAGATCGCAGTCACCGACCAGGATTCTGTGGCCGAATATACATTCAAGGTCTTCGATTCCACTGTCGATACCCTGCTGAAGGTTCGTGATTCATTGGACCTGAAAATGCTCGACCAGGCTGTTCAGGCTCTCTGTGTAGCCAACCGGGTGGAATTCTACGGGTTTGGCGCGTCCGCCGCCGTGGCAACCGACGCCCAGCACAAATTTTTCCGTCTGCAGGTCTCTGCGGCGGCCTATGCCGACCCACACTTGCAGAACATGTCCGCCGCTTCCATGGCACCCGGGGATGTGGTCATCGCCATTTCCCAGTCGGGAAGAACCACGACATTGATCAATGCCATGGAGCGCGTAAAGAGCAGGGGTGCCATTGTGATCGCCATCGCACCCTCAGATTCACCGGTCGCCAATGCCGCAAATATCCCGTTAACCATCGACGTCAAAGAAGACTTCCAAATCTATACGCCGCTGTCATCCCGTATTGCTCATCTGGTGCTGATCGATGTACTGGCAATTGGTGTTGCCCAGCATAAAGGCGGTCGTCTGCAGGAACACCTGCTGGAAATGCAGCTGGGTCTGGAAGTACTGCGTGAACCGCTGGAAAATCACTAACTCTGCATTTCACCAAAAAACAGCCAAAAAAAACCCCATTAAAAAATGGGGTAAAGGTTCGAGCTACGAGATAAAACAGATTTCGGTAGACAGCCTTGGTTGTTCGAATATTTTCCTGTCCACTTCATAAAAAATATTTTCGCCATCAGCAATTTGCTCGTTCGGGCGGCGCGGTTGTGTCTGATTTAACTTTGAATCTGATACAACTCATTTTTCATTATCATACTATCATCATCTTATGATGATCAATTACTAATTTTATCATGCTTGGTAGTCAGCTACGCTACTTGCCAGGATTCATGACTCAGGCAACGGGCGGCATAACCTGCTCTTTGTTTTGACGGGCCAAACCCTGTGCAACAGTGATCAGATACAATTAATGAGGAGTGGGGGGTTTTTAATAAAGCCTGGGGCTAGCCGGGGAATAAGCTGTATCGCGGGAAATCGAAGGAACCGGTTTTTTGACAGATTGCCAGACAAACCGAAATAGCCGGGGAATAGTGGGCATTCCTGGAAAACTGCCTGAGCGGCAGGCAGTTTTAGTGGTTACTCTACGGTGACCGACTTCGCCAGGTTGCGCGGCTGATCGACATCAGTTCCCTTCAGTACAGCCACATGATACGAGAGTAGTTGCAGTGGTATCGTATAAATGACGGCTTCGAGGCTCTTCGGAACATGGGGAAGATTAATCACCGTCACATCCGTTTCATTTTCAAATCCGGCATTCAGGTCGGCAAAGACAAACAGCTGACCACCACGGGCTTTTACTTCGTGTAGATTTGATTTCAATTTCTCGAGTAAATCATTGTTGGGCGCTACCGCCACCACCGGCATATCCTTGTCGACCAGCGCCAGGGGGCCGTGTTTGAGTTCACCGGAGGGATAGGCTTCAGCATGAATATATGAAATCTCTTTGAGCTTGAGCGCGCCCTCAAGCGCAACCGGGTACTGTACACCCCGGCCCAGATAAAGGGCGTGTTGCTTATCCGCAAAACACTCAAAAATTTCTTCAATTTGCCCGTTCAGTGAAAGCGTATCCCGGCAGAGCTGTGGCAACTGACGAAGAGCTTCCACCAACAATCGCTCTGTTTCTTCAGGCAGGCCATGGCTCTTGCCAATGCCGATACACAGTAATTGCAAGGCCACTAACTGAGTCGTGAATGCCTTTGTCGATGCAACGCCGATTTCCGGTCCGGCATAGGTCATCAACGCCATATCCGACTCTCTCACCAGTGAGCTGTTGGCAACGTTACAGATGACCAGTGTGGCGAGATAGCCGGATGTTTTTGCTGAGGCCAAAGCGGCAAGGGTATCCGCCGTTTCTCCGGATTGAGAAATCGTGACAAACAAGGTATCGGCGGGAACAACGACCTTGCGGTAGCGATACTCGCTGGCCACCTCGACCTGACAGGGAATACCGGCCCATTCTTCCAACCAGAAGCGGGCCACAAGCCCGGCGTGATAGCTGGTGCCACAGGCCACTATGTGCACGGCTCTTATCTTGGGAAATATCTCAACAGCCCGACTTCCAAATGCTTCCGGCAATACATGGGTTTGGCTGATACGCCCCTCCAGGGTGGATTCAAGGACTTCGGGCTGCTCAAATATCTCTTTCATCATGTAATGCCGGTAGCCGCCCTTGTCGGCGACATCATCACCACCGGAAAGTGTATCTATATCGCGTTCCACCAGGTTGCCTGTCCTGTCAAAAACGTTGTAGTCGCCTTCTTTTAATTCAACCAGATCACCCTCTTTGAGGAACACAAATCGATCCGTTACCTGGCGCAGTGCCATTTGGTCAGAGGCCAGAAATGTTTCCTCGATACCGACACCGATAACCAGCGGACTACCGCTTCGGGCACCAATTAATAATCCGGGTTCACTAGTACTGATCACTGCCAGCGCATAAGCACCGCGCAACCGCGTCAGACAAATTTGCACGGCCTGACGCAGTGATCCGGCATCTTTCAGCAAATGATTCACCAGGTGGGCAATTACCTCGGTATCTGTTTCGGACGCAAACTGATAACCCAGATCCAGCAGCTCTTTCTTCAACTCAGCATGGTTTTCAATAATGCCATTGTGCACAACGGCCACACCGCCGGATGTATGTGGGTGGGCATTGATTTCATTGGGGATGCCATGCGTGGCCCAACGGGTGTGGGCAATTCCCAGGCTACCACGGGTGGGCTGCTCAACCAGCCGATCGACCAGCTGTGCCACCTTGCCTTTGTTTTTACGTAACTGCAGCTCACCGTTTTGATCAATCACAGCCAAACCGGCAGAGTCATAACCGCGATACTCCAGTCTTTTGAGACCCTCGATCAGGATGCCGATCACATTCCGCTGTGCTTGTGCCGCAACTATTCCACACATAAACTTTTCCGTTAATTACTGGAGGGATGTATCTTTTTTGTCGGCCGCTTCCAGCCCTGAATGTTCCGCTGCTCCGCTCTGGTCAAACCCAGCTCATCATCAGCCACATTGCATGTAATAGTGGAGCCTGCCCCTATTGTGGCATCGTTGCCAATATTGACCGGCGCCACCAGAGAGGTATTTGAGCCAATAAACGCATTGTCGCCGATCACGGTCTGATGCTTGTTCACACCATCGTAGTTGCAGGTGATGGTGCCAGCTCCAACATTGACGTTGACACCCAGGGAAGCGTCACCCACATAACTTAGGTGATTGATTTTTGTGCCTTTTCCAAGGATAGATTTTTTGGTTTCAACAAAATTACCTATTTTGGCATTTTCGGCCATCTCGGTACCCGATCTCAATCTCGCGAAGGGTCCGACGACACATCCAGGGCCAATCACGCTACCTTCCACAATACTGTTTGCTTTTATTTCGACACCGTCGGCAATACGACTGTCAATAATTACACAATTGGGACCAATCTGTATGTTATTGCCCAACTGAACCTCACCCTCGAAAAGCACATTAATATCAATGAAATTATCTGTCCCAGTAGTCAGCTTTCCCCTCACATCCAGTCTCTCCGGATCGGCGATGGTCACACCTGCCATCATCAGTTGTTCTGAATACTGCCGCTGATAATAACGTTCCAGTCGGCTTAACTGACTGCGATTATTCACACCCTCTACCTCTTCCGCAAACAGTGGTTGCGAGGTTTTAATCTTGCAATTGTCTTGGTGGGCAAGCGCAATGATATCTGTTAGATAGTACTCCTGTTGGGCATTGTTGTTGTCGATAGCCGGTAACCAGTTTTTTAACTTTGCCACCGGCAGTGCCATGACGCCTGTATTCACTTCAGTAATGCCCAGCTGCTCCGGGCTCGCATCTTTTTGTTCAACAATCGCTACCACATCGTTTGCACTGTTTCTGATGATTCGCCCGTAACCGGATGGATCATCCAGTATCGCCGTTAACAGCACCAATGATCCGTCAGTTGACAGATTTACCATCGCCTGTATCGTTTCCGGCTGAATTAACGGAACATCGCCATAAAGTATCAATACTGTGGCATCAGCGCGAACTTGTGGAAGGGCCTGCTGCACAGCATGTGCCGTACCCAATTGCCGTTGCTGTTCAACGTAGCACAGATCGGTGCCCTTTATTTCCGATCTGACCCTGTCAGACTCGTGACCAGTAACAATGATAACTTTAGGTGTTTCTAGACTGTTTGCGGCATCGACAACATGTTGCAACAAGGGGCGTCCGGCCAAACAATGTAGAACTTTTGGCAGACTGGATTTCATTCTGGTACCTTTGCCCGCGGCCAGTACGACGACGTCCGTTGCCATAGATATCTCCTCGGTAAATCAAGGTATTTAATCAGTATCAGTTGTGGATTGCCACCTTGAAACAACCTGTATCTGCCCTTGTCACAGGGAAAGAATCAAGCATAAAAAAAGGGTGGCAAGAGCCACCCTTCATTAAAGATATTTCAAAAAGAGTTATTTTTTTCCACCCATTTTTTTACGCAATTGTTCAATGGTGCGGAGCTGAGCAGCGGCGGCAGCCAGCTGGGATGCAGCTCGGGAATAATCAAATTCGCCGCTCTGGTTGGTCATAGCCTGTTCAGCATGTTTCTTGGCTTCCAGTGCCGCAGCTTCATCGAGATCATCAGCTCGCAATGCAGTATCCGCCAGAATAGATACCTTGTTGGGCTGAACTTCCAGATAGCCGCCAGACAGGTAATAAATCTCTTCTTCACCGTTCTGCTTAACAATCCGGACAGGGCCAGGTTTTAGGTCTGTTAACAGCGGCGCGTGACCAAAGGTGATACCCAGCTCTCCCTGTGAACCACTGGCGACCAGAAGCTCTATCAGTCCGGAGAACAGGTACTGCTCGGCACTTACGATGTCACAGTGCACAGTCATAGCCATATCTTAGTGCCTATATTGATCGTTTACTTCATTTTTCCTGCTTTCTCAACAGCTTCATCAATCGTACCTACCATATAAAATGCTTGCTCGGGCAGGTTGTCATAGTCGCCGTTAAGAATTCCCTGAAAACCAGAAATCGTATCTTTCAAGGAAACATATTTTCCAGGTGAACCAGTGAAGATCTCAGCCACATGGAAAGGCTGCGAGAGGAAGCGCTCGATTTTTCTGGCACGGGAGACCACCAGTTTGTCGTCCTCTGAAAGCTCGTCCATACCCAGAATGGCAATGATGTCTTTCAATTCTTTATAACGTTGCAGAACCGTCTGGACACCGCGCGCTGTATCATAGTGTTCGTGACCAATAACCAACGGATCGAGCTGGCGGGAAGTAGAATCCAGCGGATCTACCGCAGGATAAATACCCTTGGCTGCAATATCACGACTCAATACAACTGTGGAGTCAAGGTGAGCAAACGTGGTAGCGGGGGAGGGGTCAGTCAAGTCATCAGCAGGAACATAGACAGCCTGTACCGAGGTGATGGAGCCAACCTTGGTCGAGGTAATGCGTTCCTGGAGAACACCCATTTCCTCTGCCAGTGTTGGCTGGTAACCAACCGCTGAAGGCATACGACCGAGCAGTGCGGATACTTCCGTACCCGCCAGGGTGTAACGATAGATGTTGTCAACAAACAGAAGTACGTCACGACCTTCATCACGGAATTTTTCAGCCATGGTCAGACCGGTCAGCGCCACACGAAGACGGTTACCGGGTGGTTCGTTCATCTGGCCGTAAACCATAGCCACTTTGGAGTCACTGGGGGTTTCGATGTTAACAACTTTCGATTCCTGCATCTCAAAGTAGAAATCGTTACCTTCCCGAGTACGCTCACCAACACCGGCAAACACGGACAGACCGGAGTGCTCGGTGGCAATGTTGTTAATCAGTTCCATCATGTTGACGGTTTTACCGACACCGGCACCACCGAACAGACCTACCTTACCACCCTTGGCAAACGGGCAGACCAGGTCAATCACCTTGATGCCTGTTTCCAACAGATCTGTAGACGCAGCCAATTCATCATAGGCCGGTGGCTTACGGTGAATGGAAGCGCGCTCCGTTTCACCAATAGGTCCGCAATCATCAATCGGGTCACCCAATACATTCATGATGCGACCGAGTGTTGCAATACCTACTGGTACGCTGATCGGTGCATTGGTATTACCGACACTGAGGCCCCGGCTCAAACCCTCTGAAGAACCCATGGCAATAGTACGCACAACGCCATCACCAAGCTGCTGCTGGACTTCCAGAGTCAGACCTTGCTTATCAACTAATAGTGCGTCATATACGTTGGGTACCTGATCACGTGGAAACTCCACGTCAATCACCGCACCAATAATTTGTACGATACGTCCGCTACTCATGTCTGATTCCTCTTAAACTAAGGCTGTAAAATCTTGTATTAAACGGCTGCTGCACCACTGACGATCTCGGACAGCTCCTGGGTAATTGCCGCCTGGCGTGCTTTGTTGTAAAGCAACTGCAACTCATTGATCAAATCACCCGCATTATCGGTGGCGCTCTTCATGGCGATCATTCTCGCCGCCTGTTCGCAGGCCTTATTCTCAACCACACCCTGATAAACCTGAGATTCGATATAGCGAACCAGAAGTCCGTCGAGCAGATCCTTGGCATCGGGTTCATAGATGTAATCCCAGTGATGCTTCATCTTATCGTCTTCGATTGGCAGCAGGGGGAGCAACTGTTCTACCACGGGTTTTTGGGTCATGGTATTAATAAAGTCATTCGATACCAGATAAAGGCGATCAATGGCTCCCTTATCGTAGCCATCGAGCATCACCTTCACGCCGCCAATAAGATCACTGGCAGAGGGCTGGTCACCCAAATCTTTAACGGTAGCGACAACATTGCCACCGTAACTGCCAAAAAAAGCCGCTGCCTTGTTACCCAAAGCGCAGAGATCAATCTCGACACCTTCATTTGACCAGGACTTCATTGACTTGATAACTTCTTTGAACAGGTTGGTATTCAAACCACCACATAGACCGCGATCGGTCGAAACAATAATAAAGCCCACCCGTTTTACTTCACGCTCTTCCATGTAGCGATGCTTGTACTCCACATTCGCATTGGCGAGGTGACCAACAACAGAGCGAATTCTGTCGGCGTAGGGCTTGCTTATCTCGCGACGTTCCTGTGCCCGCCGCATTTTGCTCGCAGCAACCATCTCCATAGCACTGGTTATTTTCTGTGTGCTACGAATACTGTTGATTTTTGTTTTGACTTCTTTTCCGACTGCCATAATTTAGCCTTTCACCATTTTGGGCTGACAATGTCAGCCCAAATCAGAAATTACCAGGTTTGAGTGCTGATGAACTTATCCAGCGCAGCCTTGTAACTGGCATCAAGGTCGTCGTTCCAGTCACCGGTCTGATTGATCTGATCAAGCAAGTCACCGTGTTCAGCTTTCATATACGAAAGCAGTGCTTGCTCAAAATCACCAATCTTGTTGACTGCGACTTCTTTCAGGTAACCCCGGTCAGCGGCATAAATCACCACGGCCATTTCTGCCACGCTTTGTGGCGAATATTGGTCCTGCTTCATCAGCTCCGTAACACGCTCACCGTGATCAAGCTGAGACTTGGTCGCTTCATCCAGGTCAGAGGCAAACTGAGAGAAGGCGGCGAGCTCACGGTACTGGGCAAGTGCGGTACGAATACCGCCCGACAGTTTCTTGATGACTTTGGTTTGTGCAGCACCACCAACCCGTGAAACCGAGATACCCGCGTTCATGGCAGGGCGGATACCGGCATTGAACATATCAGCCTCGAGAAATATCTGCCCGTCAGTGATCGAAATCACGTTTGTCGGAACGAAGGCTGATACGTCGCCCGCCTGGGTTTCAATCACGGGCAACGCGGTTAGTGAACCAGTTTTTCCCTTGACTTCGCCGTCGGTGAATTTTTCAACATACGCCGCGCTAACACGTGCAGCACGCTCCAACAAACGTGAGTGCAAATAGAAGACGTCACCCGGGTAGGCTTCCCGGCCCGGCGGACGACGCAGCAACAGCGAAATCTGACGATAGGCCCAGGCTTGTTTGGTCAGATCATCGTAAATAATCAGGGCGTCCTGGCCGCGATCGCGGTAGTACTCACCCATGGTACAGCCGGCGAAGGGTGCCAGATATTGCATGGCAGCGGGGTCGGACGCAGTTGCCGCAACCACAATGGTGTGGGCCATGGCGCCGTGCTCTTCGAGCTTGCGCACAACGGCTGCAACGGAAGAGGCCTTTTGACCAATCGCCACATAAATACACTTAATGCCGGAATCTTTCTGGTTGATGATGGCATCTACTGCGATCGCTGTTTTGCCGATTTGGCGGTCACCAATAATCAATTCCCGTTGACCACGACCGATCGGTACCATCGCATCGATTGCCTTGAGGCCGATTTGTACGGGTTGATCCACCGATTGACGGTCAATAACACCCGGCGCCACTTTTTCAAGCGCTTCCGTCATCTTGGCATTGAGCGGGCCCTTGCCATCGATGGGGCTGCCCAGGGCGTCAAGTACACGACCTTCCAGCTCTGGTCCAACCGGAACCTCTAGGATGCGACCTGTACAGCGGGCTTTTTGACCTTCGGCCAGACTTTTATAGTCCCCCAGAATAACAGCACCGACAGAGTCTCTCTCCAAGTTGAGAGCCATACCGTAGATGCCACCTTCGAATTCAATCATCTCACCGTACATCACATCGGCCAGGCCGTGTATGCGAATAATACCGTCAGATACCGAAACGATTGTGCCTTCGTTTTGCGCCTCAGAGGAAACATCAAGGCTATCGATACGCTCTTTGATGATCTCACTGATCTCGGATGGATTCAGTTGCTGCATGTGCTCTGGTCCTCAATCCTATGAATGTAATGCTTCGGCGAGTTTTGACAATCGCCCGCGTATGGATCCGTCTATGACGGTGTCACCAGCTCGTACCACGGCACCACCTATCAGTGTGCTGTCGATGGACACCTGCATGTTAACGGTGCGTTCCAGTTTCGCACTGAGCGCACTGGCCAGCTTTTCTTGTTGCTCAGCACTGATTTCCCTGGCTGACACGATATTCACCTCAACGGTTTTTTCGCGATTGGCCTTAAGTATCTCAAATTGCTGATATATCTGTGGTAACAGCTTGAGACGATGATTGTCTGCCAAAACCCGAATAAAATTCAGCATCTTGCCAGATAGGGCATCACCACAAACGGTTATTACTTTTTCTGCCTGCTGTGCTGCCGTGTAAGTCGGCGAACTCAACAGTTTGTCTACTACATTTTGCTGTGCAACAGCAGCGGCTACAGCAAGACCATCAGACCAGTTTTGCAGATCTCCCGCTGCCGCAGCATGTTCAAAAGCTGCTTTTGCGTAGGGCCGAGCCAACGTGCTTAATTCAGCCATGTTAAACCTCGGTTACAGCTCTGCTGCAAGCTTATCGACCAGTGCACTGTTTGCACTTTCATCGATATTTGCCTGCAAGATTTTTTCAGCACCAGCCAAAGCAAGCACGGCAACCTTTTTACGAAGCTCTTCTTTCGCACGGTTAACGTCCTGTTCGATTTCTGCCTGAGCTGCTGCTTTGAGACGATCACCTTCGGCCCGGGCTTGCTCCTTGGCTTCACCGACTATCTGGTTAGCACGCTTATTTGCTTGCTCAAGTATGGATGCCGCTTCTTGCTTGGCTTCCTTGAGCCGCTCGGTGGCTCTTTCTTGGGCCAGCTCCAGATCGCGCGATGCGCGATCGGCAGCATCCAAGCCATCGGCTATTTTCTTCTGCCGTTCTTCCATTGCATTGATAATGGCTGTCCATACAAATTTCTTGCAGAACCACACAAAGAACAGAAAAGAAATCAGCTGCCCGAATAGGGTCAGGTTAATATTCACGCCAACACCTCGTTCCTAGGGTTAAAAAAAGAATCGGGTTGTTGTTGCTTAACCGGCATAAACCGCAAAGATCAGGTACATACCGATACCCACACCGATCATCGGGATCGCATCGATCAGGCCTGCCAGAAGGAACATTTTACCTTGCAGCATCGGACCCAGCTCCGGTTGACGAGCAGTGCCTTCCAGGAGTTTCCCCCCCAGCAAGCCCATACCAACTGCGGCACCCAAGGCACCAAAACCAACCATAATTGCGGCTGCAACCAAGATGAGTTCCATTTTTATCTCCTAATGACTGTAGTAGTAAAGTTAAAAGTAAATCAGTGATCTTCGTGTGCCATGCTCAGGTACACAACGGTCAAAACCATAAATATAAATGCTTGCAGGGTAATGATCAGAATATGGAAGATTGCCCACCCCAACTGCAAGGCGCCACCGAAGGTGCCCAATACCCAACCTGCGCTGTACATCATCGCAATAAGGATAAAGATCATTTCGCCGGCATACATATTGCCGAACAACCGCAAGCCCAGCGAGAAGGGTTTGGCCAGCAGGCCCACCAGTTCAAGGGCCAGATTAATTGGAACAAAAACAGCCTGTATAACAGGGTTTTTGGCAGAGAAGGGTTGCAGGGTCAACTCACCCAGAAATCCACCAACACCTTTCACTTTGATACTGTAATAGATAATCATGGCAAAAACGGCCAATGCCATGCCAAGCGTGATATTCGGGTCGGTGGAGGGGACGATTTTCTGGAAATGCACACCCGCCTGAAGCATTAGCCAGGGAATGACATCAACCGGTATCAGGTCCATCAGGTTCATCAAAAAAACCCAGACAAAGATTGTCAGGGCCATCGGGGCTATCCAGGGATTTCTGCCATGGAAGCTGTCTTTTACAGTCCCATCGACAAACTCCACCATCATTTCGACAAAATTTTGCCACCCGGATGGAACGCCGGTGGTGGCGCGCTTGGCCGCCCAACGAAACAAAAGAAGGAAAATTACGCCCAGACCAAATGACCAGCCCAGACTGTCAACATTAACTGCCATGAAGCCCATTTCTGAGGCTTCCTGGGCGTTGTGAGCAAAACTCCAGCCATTTTCCGGGTGCTGACCATAGGTAAGATTGGTCAGGTGGTGCTGGATGTATTCTGTTCCCGTTTGTTGTGTATCGCCTGCCATTTTTATCTCTCAAACCAGCGAGGTCTAATTGCTCGATTGACTTAATACCCGTGCAACGCAAAACCACTGCACAATTATCATGGCACCATAACCGAGAAAAACGCCGGGCAGACTGATTGGCGACACATAACTAAACGTCAAACCAAACAACACAACCGTGAGCAATAATTTGCCCGTCTCTCCCCTGTATATGGCACGTATTATTTTTGGGGTCTGCCTGGCTCCCATATAGCGAAAGGTCTGTCGGGTAAAATAGGCTTGTGGGCCTATCTGAATTACCCCACCAATCAGCAAGGACCAGCACAGTACTCTATCGACCGGTAGCGAAGCTAACACCACAACCAACAAAACCATCAGTTGAATCAGCGCTATTCGAGCTACCGGCGGAGATTTAATGGTAGCTTTCATCCACCACCTCCCCCATCCGTGCTTTCTGCTTGAGCTGACAATTTTGCCAACCCAAACGGGCGGCAATTATAGGTAGTACAAGTTGTAGATTCAACTAAACTTTGCCATCGAGGTAGGTTTTGGAGCGCCGCGAAATAAATAGCCGCCATTGATGCCGCTTATGGCTTGGCGCTATTTTATGTGTTCAAGAATACCTTCCAGCTCATCCAGGCTGTTGTATTTAAGGGTCAGTTTTCCCTTGCCTTTGGTTGAGTGCTCAATCAGCACAGGGACACCGATTTGCTCTGATAGTTTGTCCTGCAACACCCTGATATCACTGTTGTCTTTCTGTTTTTCCTGCTCAACCGGGGGTTTGAGCATCTTCCTCACCAGCGCTTCTGTTTGCCGGACAGTCAAGCCCTTTGCCACGGCCGTTCTGGCCACCTCAGCCTGCATGAGACCTGACAATCCAAGCAGCGCCTTGGCGTGGCCTGCTTCTAGATCACCGTGCTCAAGCAGTTTTTGCACATCTTCCTCCAGGCTCATCAGGCGCATGATGTTCGCTACCGTACTGCGGGGTTTACCAACCGCATCGGACACCTGTTGCTGGGTCAGACCAAATTCCTGTTGCAGACGAGTGAGTGCCTGGGCCTCCTCCATTGCATTGAGATCTTCGCGTTGAATATTTTCAATCAACGCCATCGCAATGGCAGATTCGTCTGAGACATTCCTGATCAGCGCCGGTATGGTTTCCAGTCCAGCCTGCTGGGCCGCTCTCCAGCGACGCTCTCCGGCAATAATCTCATAGCTGTCAACCCCAATGGCTCGCACAACAATGGGCTGCATAACCCCCTGTACACGAATGGAATTGGCGAGCTCCTCCAGTGCTTCAGGGTGCATATCCCGACGGGGCTGGTATTTGCCACGGGTCATCAACTCCAGCGGCAACTCTTTCAGGTGATCGCCTTCCGGCGCGTGTTGAGAAGCTGAAGCCTCCTCGTCTTCGTCAACACCCAACAGTGCATCCAGGCCCCGCCCCAAACCTTTTCTTCTGACCATAACGTTAACCTGCTCTGTCAATCTGTGCTCTCGCCGATTTGCCTCTGCGAATGATTTCCCCTGCCAGCCCGAGGTAAGCAAGCGCACCTTTGGAATGTTTGTCATAGCTGAGAGCCGGCTGTCCGTAGCTCGGTGCTTCTGCCAGTCGGACATTGCGCGGGATCGCGATACGATAGATTTTGTCGCCAAAGTGCCTTCGCAACTGCGCGGTAACCTCGTTGGTCAGACTATTTCTTGGGTCGTACATTGTCCGCAATATACCCTCGACCTGCAGTTTTGGATTGAGAAATTTCCCTATCCTACCGATCGTCGTCATCAACGCCGATAAACCCTCCAGGGCGTAGTATTCGCACTGCATGGGTATGATGACGCCATCACAGGCCACCAGCGAGTTTACTGTCAGCATACTGAGCGACGGGGGACAGTCGATAACGATGTAATCGTAACTGCTTTTCACTCTGGCCAATGCATGGCGCAACCGGCTCTCTTTATTGGTCACTCGAAGCAGTTCCACTTCGGCTGCAGTGAGGTCACCATTGGCTGGTAACAGATCAAAATTGCCCGTCTCACAGCGCTGTAGTGCATCTTCTGTTTTGATGTCGCCGGTGAGCACGTCAAGAATCGTTATTTTCAGCTGGCTTTTTTCGATGCCGCAACCCATGGTGGCATTACCCTGAGGATCCATATCCACCAGCAGGATACGTTTGTTGTAGCTGGCCAATGAAGCCGCCAGATTTACACTGGTGGTGGTTTTCCCCACGCCACCCTTCTGGTTGGCAATGGCAAATGTTTGACTCAAAGCAATGTCCTCAGGCGGGCGCAATTTCTATCAGGTGCCGATGACCTTCAATACCGGGAACAACAAGCCGGTGTGAGCCGACGACATTATAGTGTTTTGGCAGCTCGCTCAACTCCTGCTCGGGATATTGCCCCTTCATGGCATAGAAACGCCCATGCTTCGACAGCAGATGGGCACAGCTCTCGGTCATGCCTGCCAGGCTGGTAAACGCGCGACTGATGACGGCATCGAAGGGCTGTTCCGGGCGAAAGGTTTCAGCACGAGACTGCCGTTGCTGCACATTATCCAAACCGAGCGTGGTTTTTACCTGAAAGAGAAAGCGGGTTTTCTTGCCATTGCTATCGAGCAGGGTGAACTGGCGTTCCGGGAAGCATATTGCGAGCGGTATACCGGGCAACCCAGGGCCGGTCCCCACATCAATAATACGCATTCCCTTTACTCGCCTGGCTATACTGAGGCTATCCAGCAAATGATGGGTAACCATCATTTCGGGATCGCGAATAGCGGTCAAATTGTAGGCGTGATTCCACTGTTGCAATAACGCCAGGTACGCAAAAAGTGCATGGATCTGCCTATCCTCCAGGGGTAAACCCAGAGTTTCCAGCCCATCCCGAAGCATTTTTTCCCGATGCGGCATCTAGGAGGCGATCTTCTTTTCAACCATGGATTTTCGCTTGAGATAGATCAGCAGCAGAGATATTGCCGCTGGTGTAACACCCGGTATGCGGGAGGCCCTCGACAGGGTATCCGGGCGTGTCGCCATCAGCTTTTGTTTCACCTCATTGGACAACCCCTTGACTGCACTGAAGTCAAAATCGGTGGGGATCGGGGTGTTTTCCTGGCGTTGCATACGAGCAATTTCTTCCTGCTGGCGTGCGATATAACCAGCATACTTGGCATCTATCTCGACCTGTTCCGCCACCTCCCCGGCAACCTGCAACGGCGCTTCCTGCAGTGATTGAATATCGTCGTAATGCAGTTCCGGTCGTTTCAGCAGTTCAAAAAGACTGTATTCATGCATTGGCACCGAGCCGGTTTTTTCGGCAATCATTGCTGCCTGAGGACTGCCAGGCTGGATCCAGCAACTCTTCAATCGCTGCTGCTCCCTTGCTACCGCTTCACTTTTTTCACAGAAGCGCTGCCAGCGTTCATCGTCAACCAACCCCAGCTCCCGCCCTTTTTCGGTGAGCCGCAGGTCCGCATTGTCCTGCCGCAACAACAGTCGGTATTCAGCACGACTGGTAAACATCCGGTAGGGTTCGTGCGTCCCCATGGTGATAAGGTCATCGACCAGCACGCCAATGTAGGCTTCATCGCGCCGGGGACACCATGGTGCCATTTCACGACTCTGCAGTCCGGCATTCAAACCAGCCAGCAGGCCCTGAGCGGCAGCTTCTTCATAACCCGTCGTACCGTTAATTTGTCCGGCAAAGAACAACCCGTCAATATGCTTACTCTCCAATGAGTACTGCAAATCCTGCGGATTGAAGTAATCGTACTCAATGGCATAACCCGGCCGGGTTATATGCGCGTTTTCAAAGCCAGCTATTGAGCGAACCAGCTCCATCTGCACATCAAAAGGCAGACTGGTTGAAATACCGTTGGGATAGAGCTCATGGGTTGTCAGCCCCTCTGGTTCAATGAAAATCTGATGACTTTGCTTGTCGGCAAAACGGACCACCTTGTCTTCGATCGAAGGGCAGTAACGGGGACCAACACCCTCAATTACACCGGTATACATCGGTGAGCGATCCATTCCACCACGAATGATTTCATGCGTGCGCTCGTTGGTGTAAGTAATGTAACAACAGGTTTGCCGCGGGTGCTGCGAGCTATCCCCGAGAAATGACATGACAGGTTCCGGCTTGTCACCCCACTGGACCTGCAGTCCCTCAAGATTGACGCTTCGCGCATCGATTCTTGGCGGCGTACCGGTCTTTAACCGGTCAACCCGCAGGGGTAATTCCCGGAGCTTTGCCGCCAACCCCATTGCAGGTGGATCCCCGGCCCGCCCACCGGCATAGTTTTCCATCCCGATATGAATCTTTCCGGCGAGGAAGGTGCCCGCTGTCAAAACAATGGTTTTCGCCTCAAAACGCAATCCCATCTGCGTTACCACGCCACTGACCCGAGTGTCGGTCATAATCAGATCTTCAGCCGCCTGCTGGAAAATCCACAAATTGGGCTGATTCTCCAGAACTTGGCGAACAGCTGCCTTGTATAAAATACGGTCTGCCTGGGCTCTGGTTGCTCTGACAGCCGGGCCTTTTCGGGCATTGAGCGTTCGGAACTGAATACCACTGAGATCCGTTGCACGGGCCATGACACCACCCAGGGCATCCACTTCCTTCACCAGGTGACTTTTGCCGATCCCGCCAATCGCCGGGTTACAGGACATCTGCCCTAAGGTTTCAATATTATGTGTGAGCAAAAGGGTCTTGCAGCCCATTCGAGCCGCAGCCAGGCAGGCTTCGGTACCGGCATGGCCGCCACCAATAACGATGACATCGAACTTTTCCGGGTAAATCATGGGCAAAAGACTGTTCTCTGGTTTTTTGAGCAAGGGCGGGGAGTATAAAGTAAATTGTCTATAATTTAACCGTTTCGTTTCTCCCCCAAGCTCACAGCTTCCCTATTTCATTTGCCGGGTTCAGTCGAACATCAGGCAACCATTAAAATAGATTAAATATTTTCTTTATATATAGATATGAGTAAATAGTAGTTATATATATACAACAGCTTTTCTGTGGGTATATCAAAATATTTATTTAATATCAATGCGTTACAAGTGATGTAAAACACTTGGTAAGTTGCTTCGAGAGGGCTTCTTTTCTTTGTGTAACCTGTGGGCGAAGATGCCAGTTGTGCACAGGCTCTATTTATAATGAGTTACCCACAATTCTGTTCATAGGTAATCCACCGGATTTTCCCGTGAGTTACCCACAGTTTTAACACAGGTGTGGATAACCGGCTTTGGACCACTTGTCAGCCTGTGGGTAAGTTTGTTTCAAGGTTATTTTGTCCAGAGGATGATCTTTGATTGATCTGGCACTGGATATTCATTAAAATCCCCCGCCCTTTGAAGGTAACAGGCCAGCTTAAGGAAGTACGCCATGAAAAGAACATTCCAGCCCAGTGTATTGAAGCGCAAGCGTACCCACGGATTTCGTGCACGCATGGCAACAAAAAATGGTCGTCAGCTAATAAACCGTCGCCGGGCCAAGGGCCGTAAGCGTCTGGCAGCCTGATTGTTACCCTCGACCAGGGCAGTCCTGTGCCCGAGACCTCTTTTGGCAGAAACAAGCGTCTATTAACAGCCCGGGCTTACCAGGCTGTTTTTGCTGATACCTGTTACAAAGTTGCACATCCCAACCTTTTATTACTGGCCAAACCCAACGGGCTTTGCCAGCCACGCCTCGGTCTCGTGGTAGCAAAAAAACACATTCGTCGATCGGTAGATCGCAATCGTGTGAAGCGAGTTGTCCGTGAAACCTTCCGTCACTCTCAAAATCTCCTTGATTCCCTTGATATAATATTTTTGGCACGTCAGGGTATGGACCGCCTGACGCCGAGGGAACAAACCGACCTGCTGGAAAACAGCTGGCGCCGGTTATCGCGAAAACTTCAGGCAGAACAGTAATCATGCGTTCATTATTGCTGGCTATGCTCAAGGGCTATCAGTACCTGATAAGCCCTCTGTTGGGAAAAAACTGTCGTTTTTATCCCAGTTGCTCCTGCTATACAGAAGAGGCAATCAAAGTGCACGGTGTTTCAAAGGGTGTCTATCTTGGGTTTCAGCGTCTGTTAAAGTGTCACCCCTTTCACACGGGTGGCTATGATCCCGTACCACAATCTGAAAAAGAAAAGAGTTAAATGACTATGGATTGGCAACGTTCATTACTGATAGCTGGCATGCTGGTAGTGCTTTATATGTTGTTTCTTGAGTGGGATACCTTTCAGAGCTCTCAACAGGTCAATCAGAGTCCTGTTTCTGAAGAAACTGTTTTAGCCCCGGAAACGGCGCAAATACCCAGCGACACAACACCGGCTTCTGCTAATAACGAAATACCTGCACTACAAAATGATACTTCCCCGGTAACGCCAACATCCGTTGAATCGACTGTACCCGAAACAACGACAGACCGCCTGTTATCTGTATCCACTGATGTGCTCAATGTACTGATCGATACCCGGGGTGGCGATATCGTTCGGGTGGCGTTGCCAGAACATCTGACTGAGCTGGAAGAGGATTCCTCGCCTTTTGTGCTGCTCAACCAGACAGCCAGTACGACTTACATTGCACAAAGTGGCCTGATTGGCGCCGACGGGACAGACAACAGTGAAGGGCGCCCGCTTTTCAAGGCCACAAGAAATGACTATCAACTCGCTGGAGATGCTGACCAGCTTCAGGTTGACATGGTTTTCCAGCAGAATGACGTCATCATCACTAAACGGTTCAGTTTTACCCGGGGCAACCACCTGATCCAGGTGAGCTATCTTGTCGACAATCGGGGTACTGATACCTGGAAGGCGGGCTTGTTTGGCCAGATCAAGCGCGATAGCCATGAGCCCCAGGTGTCCACCGGAATGGGAATGAACCCCTATGTTGGCGCAGCGTTGCGCACAACGGAAGACAACTACAAAAAACTCGATTTCGGCGATCTCGCTGAAAAACCTTTCAAGGACAGCCTGACAGGTGGCTGGGTTGCAATGATTCAACACTATTTCATCAGTGCCTGGATCCCGGATCAATCAACGACCAACACCTTTTCCCTGCGTCAGCTTGGCAACCAGGATCTTTACGCCATCGGTTTTACTTCGCCTCAGACCTCAGTTGAACCCGGCACTACCGGGGAGTTCAAGGCCGCATTTTACGCTGGCCCCAAGGATCAATACAGGCTGGAGAAGATTTCCCCTTACCTTGATTTGACCGTGGACTACGGTTGGCTCTGGTGGGTTTCCAAACCCCTGTTCTGGGTGCTCAACCAGCTGCACGAACTGATCGGCAACTGGGGTTGGTCGATCATTCTTTTGACCATCTTCATTAAGGCGGCATTCTATAAGCTCTCTGCTACCAGCTATCGTTCCATGGCGAACATGCGTCGATTGCAGCCCGAAATGCTGCGCCTGAAAGATCTCTACGGGGACGATCGCCAGAAGCTCTCCCAGGAGACAATGAACCTGTACAAGCGGGAAAAGGTCAATCCCATGGGCGGGTGCCTGCCTATCCTGGTACAGATGCCGGTATTTATTGCGCTTTATTGGGTATTGTTTGAGAGTGTGGAGTTGCGACATGCACCCTGGATACTCTGGATTCAGGATTTATCCGTCAAGGATCCGCTGTTTATCCTGCCGTTGTTAATGGGTGCCAGTATGTTTATTCAACAGAAACTGAACCCCACGCCTCCAGACCCCACTCAGGCAAAAATCATGCAAATGATGCCAATTGCCTTTACTTTTTTCTTTATGTTTTTTCCGGCCGGGTTGGTGCTTTACTGGACAGTAAACAATCTTCTTTCGATCCTTCAACAGTGGATGATCACCCGTCAGATAGAAGCAGCTTCGGCGAAAAAGAAATAGATACTTCAAGGCTCCTCCGGGAGCCTTTTTGGTGATACATGAACAGCCCCAGTCACGATCAGGATGTTATTGTCGCAGTGGCGACTCCGCCGGGCCGCGGTGGGGTCGGCGTGATACGTATTTCGGGGGCCGCACTGGGCACCTTTGTCGACGGGTTGATTGGGAAGAGCCTGGAACCGCGCAAAGCCGTTTTTACAGATTTTCACGACGGCAATCATCAGGTTATTGATCGCGGTCTGGCGATCTATTTTCCTGCACCCCATTCCTTTACCGGAGAACATGTGCTCGAACTGCAGGGGCATGGTGGTCCGGTCATCATGGATATGCTGCTACAGCGCGCCGTTGAGCTGGGTGCCAGGCTCGCCTTGCCCGGTGAGTTTTCGCAGCGCGCATTCCTCAACGACAAGCTCGATCTGACCCAGGCCGAGGCCATTGCCGATCTCATTAGTGCCACCTCGGTACAGGCCGCCCGTTGTGCAGTCCGTTCTCTGCAGGGGGCCTTTTCCACAAAGATCCACCAATTACTGGAGGCATTGACCGGTCTGCGGGTTTATGTGGAAGCGGCCATTGATTTCCCCGAGGAGGAAATCGACTTTTTGGCTGATGGCCGGGTCAGTGCAGATTTGCATGAGATCGTTACCCGGCTTGATGAGGTTTTTCATCAAGCAACACAGGGTGCTCTGCTGAAAGAGGGTATGACGGTCGTTATTGCAGGCAAGCCCAATGCCGGCAAGTCCAGTTTGCTCAATGCGTTGTCGGGTAGGGACAGTGCCATCGTCACCGACATAGAGGGGACTACCAGGGATTTATTGCGGGAGGAGATCAACCTGGATGGGATGCCGCTGCATGTCATCGACACGGCGGGCTTGCGCGAGTCTGCTGACCCCATTGAGCGGGAAGGTATTCGTCGGGCCTGGCAGGCAATAGAAGAAGCGGATCGGGTTCTGTTTGTGGTGGACAGCAGTCAACCCTACTCGCTGGATCCACAAAAGAACTGGCCGGAGTATTTCAACAGGTTTCCGCAAGCCGAAAATATCAGTTTCATCCTGAACAAAGCGGATGCGTCAGAGATTCCGGTGGGCATTACAGAGAATCGGGGGCATCCGGTGGTGACGCTTTCAGCCAAACAGAGCCATGGTCTGGATTATCTGGTTGACCATCTCAAGCAGTGCATGGGTTATTCGGGCAGTGAGGCGGGGGGGTTTACCGCCAGACGGCGTCACCTCGATGCGCTGCAGCGCACCCAACAATATCTGTGTAGCGGCGAAAAACAACTCAATGAGGCTGGTGCGGGCGAGCTGCTTGCCGAAGACTTGCGTTTGGCCCAGCAGTGTCTGGCCGAAATCACAGGAGAATTTACTTCGGATGATCTACTGGGTGAAATTTTTTCCAGTTTTTGCATCGGAAAATGACTTGTTTTTGATGGATAGTCATTAATCACTGCAGGCCAGTAACGGCGCCCGCTCATATTATCTCTTTGACAGCAAATCCCCAGTAAACACACATTTTGATAACAGGTTATCCACAGGGTTTGATTAAAAAACAACCATTACAAATATTTTTTCTGTGTATAACATAAAACCCCTTGTATTATATAACTTACTGATAAATATAAACATAGTGGGTTTATTGCCTGTTAAAGCAATAACAGATAGGTGTGGATAACCGGACCTTTTGTCGCTAGACTAGGCCCATAAAAACAACACGAAGTATCCGCATTTTCGTGCCGCCTACAAAGCAAAAAGGGGTTTGGTTTGGCTCAAATTTTATGGGAAAAGTGTCTGAGCTATCTTCAGGAAGAGTTGCCGGCACAGCAATTTAATACCTGGATAAGACCACTAAAACTCGATACCTCACAGCCTGAGGGGTCGACCACCTCAAACAGCGTCTGTCTGTTGGCACCCAATCGTTTTGTGAAAGACTGGGTATCGGACAAGTTTCTCGATCGAATCGTCGATATTTATCAGCAGGTTTGCGGGGAGCGATGTGCCGTCACCGTAGAATCAGGTGTTCATGAAAGGGAGCAGGGGGCGGCGGTTTCGAGGCCATCTCCTGATCTGGAGGTTGATGCCGGTGTTTCAGTCCCAGTGGCTGCTGCTATGCCGGCCCGCCCACAGACACATGCTGCTTCCAGAAACAGTGGTATTGAGGGCGGCCTGAATCACCAAAGCAATATAAATGAGGTTTTTACCTTTTCTTCCTTTGTCGAGGGGAAATCCAACCAGCTGGCACTGGCTGCTTCCAAGCAGATTGCTGAAAACCCTGGCGGTTCTTACAACCCACTCTTTATCTATGGTGGTGTCGGGTTGGGGAAAACCCACCTGATGCATGCGGTGGGCAATGCGCTGCGTCTGCAGAAACCCAATGCAAAGATTATCTACTTGCACTCCGAGCGTTTTGTTGCCGATATGGTCAAGGCTTTGCAGTTAAACGCCATCAATGATTTCAAGCGTTTTTACCGTTCCGTGGATGCCCTGTTAATTGATGATATTCAATTTTTTGCCGGAAAAGAGCGATCTCAGGAAGAGTTTTTTCATACCTTCAATGCGCTCCTAGAGGGTGGTCAGCAAATGATCCTGACCTGTGACCGCTATCCAAAAGAAATAAACGGCCTTGAAGAGCGCCTCAAGTCCCGTTTCGGGTGGGGGCTGACAGTCGCTGTAGAGCCGCCGGAGCTGGAAACCCGCGTAGCGATTCTTATTAAAAAGGCTCACCAGGCAAAGGTTGAGCTGCCGAATGACGCTGCATTTTTTATTGCCCAGCGTATCCGGTCAAATGTGCGTGAGCTTGAAGGTGCGCTGAAAAGAGTTATAGCGAGTGCTCACTTTACTGGTAGACCTATAGATATCGACCTGATTCGTGAATCTCTTCGGGATCTGCTGGCCCTGCAGGACAAGTTGGTGACCATCGACAATATCCAGCGGGTGGTGTCCGAATATTACAAGGTTAAACTATCAGAGCTTCTTTCAAAACGCAGAAGCCGGTCCATCGCCAGACCTCGCCAGGTAGCAATGGCGTTGGCCAAAGAGCTGACGAATCACAGCTTGCCGGAAATAGGCGAGGCCTTCGGTGGCAGGGATCATACTACGGTCCTTCATGCTTGCCGAAAGGTTAAAGAGTTGCAGGAAACGAGTCGCGATATAGGCGAAGATTTTAAACAACTCCTGCGGGCATTGACCACCTGACTGTCAGGTGACAAAACCTGTTCCCGGAATCCAGGATAGATCATAATAGTAGCCCTCAGATAACCGACCTTATTTACTTGTTGGAAGATAGCTAATGAAGTTCACCGTATCGCGAGAAGATTTTCTTAAGCCCCTACAGTTGGTGGTTGGCGTTGTTGAAAGACGTCAGACCTTGCCCATCCTATCGAATGTGCTGATTGGCTTGAGTGGCGGCCGTTTGTCGTTAACTGGAACGGATCTTGAAGTAGAAATTCTTGGTTATCTGGATCTGGGTGACAGTCCGGTTATAGATGGTGAAATCACGGTGCCCGGTCGAAAGTTGATGGATATCTGTCGCTCTCTCCCCGAGGGCGCAGAGTTGACTATTTCGGTCGATGCGGGTCGTGCAACCGTCACGAGTGGCAGGAGTCGCTTTACTCTGTCGACGCTTCCGGCAAATGAATTTCCAAGTGTAGAAGACGGTCCTGGTAACAGGGAGTTTTCCCTGAGTCAGCAAATCTTCAAACAATTGCTGGATAGCACAGCGTTTGCCATGGCCCAGCAAGATGTACGCTACTATCTGAATGGGATGCTACTTGAGGTTGGTGAAGGCCGAGTGCGGGTTGTTGCAACGGATGGTCATCGGCTGGCCATGCGTGACGCCCCCCTGGAGAATCTGGTCAGCGATGTGATACAGGTCATCATACCACGCAAGGGCGTTTTGGAGCTGTCCCGCCTGCTCGCTGAGGATGCTGAGGTTCAGGTTGTACTTGGCAATAATCACATACGGGTTTCAACACCAGAGTTTCGTTTTACTTCAAAACTGGTTGATGGCGCCTATCCTGATTACCAGCGTGTCTTGCCCAAGGGTGGCAATAAACAGCTCATCGGACGGCGGGAAGAGCTGCGGCATGCGTTTAGTCGCACCGCGATCCTTTCCAATGAAAAATACCGTGGAGTGCGTTTGCTCCTCGGTGATGGCCTGCTGACGTTGACCGCGAACAACCCGGAGCAGGAGGAGGCCCAGGAAGACGTGGCTGTTAACTACGATGCTGGTGAATTGGAAATAGGCTTTAATGTCAGTTATGTCATTGATGTGCTTAATGTCTTGCGTGGGGAGGAGGTCCGCTTTACTTTGTCCGATGCGAACAGCAGTGCGCTGATTGAAGATCCCGCGGCAGAGGGCGCTGTCTACGTGGTAATGCCGATGCGCCTATAGGGCGTGCCTGGTTTGGGTATAACAATAGACACAGTCAATGTATCTTAAACAGTTGCATGTGCACGGATTGAGAAATTTGAAGCACATTCAGCTGTCTCTTTCCCCACAGGTCAATCTTTTCCACGGTCTCAACGGCAGCGGTAAGACAAGCCTCCTGGAGGCGATCTTTCTGTTGGGCCGTGGCCGTTCCTTCCGAAGCCGTGTTCTCAATACCGTCATAAACACGCAAGAGCAGGTCTGTACTGCATATGGTCTGCGTGAATCCTCCGGTGTTTCAACCCCGATTGGTGTATCTCGCGGTCGTCAGGGGGATTTCTTGTTCAAAATAAATGGACAACAGATCGCCGCCGCATCGGCACTTGCTGAAACCTTGCCGTTGTTGCTTTTAAACGCCGAGGGCTTTGACCTGATTGGTGGAGGGCCACAATATCGACGTCGATTTATCGATTGGGGTGTGTTCCACGTGGAACACAACTACAAGCAGTTGGTGCGGCGTTATCAGCGTGTATTGAAACAACGCAATTCGTTAATGCGACATGATAGAATAGACGAACAAATGTTGGCTGTTTGGGATACAGAATTTGTCGATCTCGCGCAACAGATAAACACCTCGAGAAATGCCTATCTCAATGATTTGTTACCCATAGTCAAACAGCTGGCCTGCGAGTTGTCTGAGGGGTTGGGGGACGTGGAGTTCGCCGTGCATCCCGGCTGGGATGAGACAATAGGTTTGGCAGAGGTGCTGCTGAAAGATCGCCCTAGAGATCGCCTGCTAAAGACTACCCACCATGGTCCCCACCGTGCAGATTTGCGGATCAGGATAAAGAAACAAAATGCCAGCGATATACTTTCCCGCGGGCAGTTAAAAGTGCTGGCGACGGCTATGCAAGTTGCTCAAGGTTATCTTTTTTATAATAAGACCGGTCGGTCCGGCCTTTATTTGATAGACGATCTACCGGCAGAGCTGGATATAAAACACAGACAGCAGGTTTGTGAAAAGCTCAGCGCTCTCGGTGCGCAGATTTTCGTCACCGGCGTAGAGCGGAGGGATCTATTGGATCTCTGGTCTGGGTCGACAAGCGACCTGAGGTTGTTCCACGTGGAACAGGGTTCTGTTCGGGAAGAGCATTGCGCTGAGTGATTTGCGTCCAGAAATTAACACGATTGTTAGGGGCTCCACCTATGACTGATGAACAAAATAGCTACGATTCTTCCAGTATCAAGGTTCTCAAAGGCCTCGATGCCGTGAGAAAACGCCCAGGGATGTATATCGGCGATACTGACGATGGTACCGGTTTGCACCATATGGTGTTTGAAATTGTTGATAACTCCATCGATGAAGGACTTGCAGGTCATTGCTCAGAAATCAGGGTAGTCATCCATCCCGACGAATCCATATCAGTGTCCGACAATGGCCGGGGTATACCCACGGAATTGCACGAAGAGGGCGTGTCTGCTGCTGAAGTTATTATGACGGTGCTTCACGCCGGTGGAAAATTTGACGACAACACCTATAAGGTCTCCGGGGGGCTGCACGGAGTCGGGATTTCTGTGGTCAATGCATTGTCGGCTGAACTAAAGCTGACCATCAGACGCGGTGGGCATATCTATGAGCAGGTTTACCGCCACGGTGTACCACAAGAACCCTTGGCGGTGGTCGGTGATACGAGTGAAACCGGTACGACGATTCACTTTGTCCCCTCTACAGAGACCTTTACCAACATCAAGTTTCATTACGAAATTTTAGCCAAACGGCTGCGGGAGCTGTCATTTCTCAATTCAGGTGTGCGTATTGTTCTGCTTGATGAGCGGAGCGGTAAAGAGGACATTTATGAGTATGAGGGTGGACTCAAGGCTTTCGTGGAATATTTAAACACCAACAAAGCCACGATCAATCAGGTCATGCATTTTGATGTTCAGCGTGAGGACGGGACCGGTGTCGAGGTGGCCCTGCAGTGGAATGACAGTTTTCAGGAAAATATCTTCTGTTATACCAACAACATTCCGCAACGCGATGGTGGTACCCATCTGGCTGGATTTCGGGCGGCTTTGACGAGAAGTCTCAATACCTATATCGAGAAAGAGGGACTCGGAAAAAATGCCAAAGTTAATACCACCGGGGATGATGCCCGAGAAGGGTTGACCGGGATTGTTTCTGTTAAAGTGCCCGACCCAAAATTTTCCTCACAAACCAAAGACAAACTGGTCAGTTCAGAAGTAAAAACCGCTGTTGAACAAGAGATGGGCAGCAATTTCATGGACTACCTTTTGGAAAATCCCCAGGATGCCAGAAGTATCGTCAATAAGATGGTGGATGCCGCCAGGGCAAGGGAGGCCGCCCGTAAAGCCCGTGATATGACTCGTCGCAAGGGTGCGCTGGATATCGCCGGATTGCCTGGGAAACTGGCAGATTGTCAGGAAAAAGACCCGGCATTTTCCGAGCTGTACCTGGTGGAGGGTGATTCTGCGGGTGGCTCAGCCAAGCAGGGCAGGGATCGCCGAACTCAAGCTATTCTTCCCCTGAAGGGAAAAATCCTCAATGTAGAAAAGGCCCGTTTCGATAAAATGTTATCGAGTGCGGAAGTGGGCACACTGATCACCGCTCTGGGTTGTGGCATTGGTACGGAAGAGTTCAATCCCGATAAACTTCGTTACCACACGATTCTGATCATGACGGATGCCGATGTCGATGGTTCACACATCCGCACCCTGTTGCTCACTTTTTTCTTCCGACAAATGCGGGAACTGGTCGAAAGGGGACACATCTATATCGCTCAACCGCCGCTGTATAAAATCAGTAAGGGAAAACAGGAGCAATATCTTAAAGATGACCAGTCACTGACGGCCTTCCTGACACAGTCCGCCCTGGAAGCGGCAAGCCTGCATGTGACGGCGGAAGCACCGCCCATCAGTGGCCCTGCACTGGAAAGCCTGGTTGCCGACTATCGCCGTGTAATGAATATTATCGATCGGATGTCGCGGGTTTATCCGGAAAGTGTGCTGAAAAAATTGATTGATACCCCTGTCCTTGAACCTCGTCAGCTTTCTGACCGTGCCGTTGTCGAGCAATGGAGCGAAGAGCTGGCCGGTTCGTTTGAACAGGACAATATTGCCGGTAGCCACCGTTACAAGGTAAGCGTTATTGAAGACCCCGAACGGCATACTTTTTTACCCGTTGTTGAGCTGACAGCCCATGGTGTACCGACCAATTACCGGTTTAACCATGAATTTTTTGCATCGGGCGAATACGGTGCGATCGTCGCGTTGGGCAGACAGTTGCACGGCCTGATTGAAGAGGGCGCGTATGTCCAGCGTGGCGATCGCAGCAAACCGGTCACCAGCTTTAGTGAAACCCTTGCCTGGCTTATGGGTGAATCGCGCCGTGGTTACAACGTTCAGCGTTACAAGGGGCTGGGAGAAATGAACCCTGAACAGCTTTGGGATACCACTATGAATCCGGAAACCCGCCGAATGCTCAGAGTGACGATTGAGGACGCGATTGCTGCAGATCAGATGTTCAATACGCTGATGGGTGACCAGGTGGAACCGCGTCGGCTGTTTATTGAAACCAATGCGCTATCGGTAACCAATCTTGATGTCTAACTAGTTGATTTTAAATAAAAAACCCGGTAAATAGCCGGGTTTTTTATGGTCTGTTTGCCTGTACACAGGGCGTTCTATTCTTCGTGATCCCGCCAGACATCGTCATCTGTTTTCCGGCGACCACGATTTTCCCTGCGCTCGTCTTTGTTGGGTTCAACGCGAATATCATCACACCTATCGGGGCTTTTCCGGCGCTGCTCCTTGCGTCGATCCTCACCAATATAAGCACCCTTATCAATATCTTTCATGGATAAAACCCACGCTGATTGTGAACAGTCACACAATTCAGTCTAGGAGAGTATGAGTAGAAAATCTAACAGCTTGTGATAGAAAACTTACTGATCAGCCAATCTTAGCTGCTGTGTTTCAATCCAGTCTTTGACCTGTTCTGTCACAACCTGGCTGTTGCTCTCCGGTGTCACAATAATGGGCTTGCCAATAATGACATGGATCGTGCCTGGTCGTTTCATCAGCTGCCGGGCCGGCCAGCAATAGCCCGCATCATGGGCTACCGGAATGATGGGCACACCTGCTGCAATCGCCAGGGCGGCGCCACTACGGCCATATTTGCCAATTTTACCAAAAGGGATGCGGGAGCCCTCTGGATAAATAACCACCCGGTTCCCTTCGCTGATACGTTGCGTGCCCTGTTGCATAACCTGCTTCATGGCCTGGCGGGGGTTGCTGCGATCAATGGCAATGGGGTGCATCAGGCGGATACCCCAGCCAAAAAAGGGTATTTTCAGTAACTCCTGTTTCAGGATGGTGCTGACGGGCATAAAGAGCCGCTGCAGGAAAAAAACTTCCCAGGTGGATTGGTGTTTGCTGAGGATGACGCACGGGGTATGGGGAACATTTTCCAGGCCATCCACCTGGACGTTAATACCGCAGGTGAGACTCAGTGCACGGTTGATCAGCATGCCGGCGGTGGTGAGTAGACGGTGACGGTTCAGGTAGCCTAGAAAAGGCCCGGAGCAGGTGGCAATGAGGCCGAAAACAAAGACTATCAGCGTATAAAGTAGATAAAACAGCATTGAGCGCAGGAGCATAATCGGTTTATTCATGGGAAATTCCTGTGTCCTGGGCCAATAAATAATCCACAGCCTGGCCAAGATCATCAAAAACTGCCGCTCGCTGTAACTCGATTTCCGGTTGAGCAGGCAGTTTTTTTTCCGTGGCGGTACCTTTGCCGGTACGTACCAGAATGGGGGTGCACTGATGACTCAAGCCCGCCTGTAGATCCCGCAGGCTGTCGCCAATCAGGGGAACCCCATTGAGTGACACACCAAATTCACTGGCAATGGCATCGATAAGCCCGGCCGCCGGTTTTCGGCAATGGCAGTGGTCTTCAGGTGTATGGGGACAATAAAATATGCCCGCCAGCTCGGCACCCTGTTGTGCCAGAAGCTCAGACAACTTTTCGTGCATGGCTTCCAGATCATCGAGATCAAATAGACCCCGCCCAATACCGGACTGGTTGGTGGCCACGACCACGCTATAACCGGCCCGATGGAGCCTGGCTATAGCAGCTATACTGCCGGGCAGGGGGATCCATTCATCGACAGTCTTGATGTAATTATCGGAGTCCTGATTGATTACACCATCCCGATCGAGAATTACCAGCTTCGTCATTTACTTGGCCGGTACCAACAGGGAAATGTCCGCTATATTCAAAAACAATGCCTGCAGTTTTTGTAACAGCGCAAGGCGGTTCATGCGCACTTCTGACTGTTCTGCCATGACCATGACCTCATCAAAAAACTGATCGACCGGATCCCGCAATTTGGCCAGTTCTTTCAGTGCGCTGGTGTAATCCCGTGCCTGGAGAAGTGGGTTGACTGCACTGGTCAGTGCCATGAGTGTTCCGGCGAGTGCCTGTTCGGCGGACTCGGTAAGTAAGTCTTGATTCACGTCCTTGCCATCAGGCAGATCGGTTTGTTTGGAAAGAATATTGGACACGCGCTTGTTGGCGGCGGCAAGCGCCTCTGCTTCCGGCAGTTGGTTGAAGGTGTGCACAGCCAGTACTCGCAGATGAATGTCCAGAGGGTTACTGAGCTGTCGCGCAGCGACTGACTGGAAGACTTCTGCAGGGATATGCTCATCTTCATATCGCCCCTTGAAGCGATCCAGCATGTAAGTGAGTACTTGCTTGTTTATATGGTCGGCACTCTCTACCAGCGCCGATGCATCGAGTTGGGCGAGTGCCAGGTCCAGTGCTGCCTTGAGATCAATATCGATATTGTGTTCGACAATAATCCGCAATACACCGAGGCTTGCGCGGCGCAGGGCAAAGGGGTCTTTTGAGCCGCTGGGCGGTTGCCCGATACCGAAGATGCCGACAAGCGTGTCCAGGCGGTCGGCTATCGCCAGGGTAATCCCGGTCCTGGTGGTGGGAATGATGTCACCGGCAAAACGGGGCAGGTATTGTTCAAAAAGCGCATCGGCCACTTCCGGGTCTTCGCCATCGTGCATGGCATAATAGCGGCCCATGGTCCCTTGCAGATCATCGAACTCACCGACCATTTCGCTCACCAGATCCGACTTGCTCAACTCCCCGGCCCGGAATGCCAGCGCGCCGTCGGCACCGGTTGTCTCCGACAAGCTCCGGGCCAGACTGGCGACCCGTTCAGTCTTGTCAAACAGCGATCCGAGCTTCGCCTGGAACACAATGCTGCGAAGTAACTCGCGCTGATTGGCCAGCGTGGTTTGCCGGTCAGTTTCGTAAAAGAAGGCGGCATCCGACAGGCGCGGTCGTATCACCCGTTCATTGCCGCGGATTACCTGCTCTGGGTCAGTGCTCTCAATATTGGCGACGGTAATAAAGACCGGCATTAACTTGCCACTGTCATCCAGCACATGAAAATATTTCTGATGGGATTTCATGGAGGAGATCAGTGCTTCCGCGGGGACGTCGAGAAAGCGTGCTTCAAACTGTCCCACCAATGGCACGGGCCACTCGTTGAGGGCGGTCACTTCATTCAGTAAATCGTCATCGATAACCGCATGGCCGCCGGCTTGTTTGGCGGCGGCGTGAACGCCTTCCCGAATTAAATGGCGACGTTCAGCAAAGTCTGCCAGCACGTAAGCCTGCTTCAGTTGCTGACCATAGCTGGCCGGACTATCAATAACGATGTCGTTGGGGGCATGGAAACGATGCCCCCGACTCCGGTTACCAGCGGGCAGGCCCATTACCTCTGTCTCGACGATTTCGTTACCGAATAACATAACAATCCAGTGAACGGGCCGGACGAATTCTTCGCGGCGTGTACCCCAGCGCATCCGCTTTGGGATGGGCAGTGCCGCCAGGGCGCCGGACACGACATCCCCCAGCAGGGCAGTGGTTGATTGTCCCGGTTGGTTGGCCCTGTGGCACAGTTTTTCCTGTTTGCCATCGTGCTCCACCATTTCCGGCAACGCAGCCAGCGGACAGTTGTTTTTCTCGGCAAAAGCCTGGGCGGCGCGGGTTGGCAAGCCAGCCTGATCGAAGGCAACGGATTTGGGTGGCCCCCAGTTGATGGTTTCCTGCCCGGGTGTCATCGGATCGAGCGCGCGAACAACCACTGCCAGGCGACGGGGTGATGCAAATGAGGAAACGGTGCCAAAATTCAGCTTTAGCCCGGAGAGACGATTTACAATCTCCTCCCGAAAAGCCTCTGACAGGTTCAACAGTGACTTTGGCGGGAGCTCTTCTGTGCCAATTTCAACAAGAAAATCTGAACTCATGTTTGAGCCTCTGCTGCCAGCTGTTTAACGTGATTGGCAAGCGCCGGTGGTGCCAGCGGGAAGCCAAGTGCCAAACGTGAGTTGAAATACGCCTGTGCCACGGCTCTTGCCAGGGTTCTCACACGGAGAATGAAACGTTGTCGCTCCGTGACGGAGATGGCATGCCTCGCGTCCAGCAGATTGAAGGCATGGGAGGCCTTCATGACCATTTCATAGGCGGGCAGTGGCAGGCCTTTTTCAATTAAACGCTGACTTTCGCTTTCGTAAACATCGAAGCTGTGGAACAGGAAATCCACATTGGCCTCATTGAAGTTAAAAGCTGACATCTCCACCTCATTCTGGTGAAAAACATCCCCGTAAGTGACGCGGCCTTCCGGTCCCTCGGTCCATACCAGGTCATAGATGCTATCCACGCCCTGCAAATACATAGCAATTCGTTCGAGACCGTAGGTGATTTCACCGGTGACCGGAAAACATTCCAGCCCGCCCACCTGCTGAAAGTAGGTGAACTGTGTCACCTCCATGCCGTTCAGCCACACTTCCCAACCGAGCCCCCAGGCGCCCAGCGTGGGTGATTCCCAGTTATCCTCCACAAATCGAATATCGTGGATATTGGTATCAATGCCGAGTTGTCGCAGGGAGTCGAGATACAGCTCCTGAATATTATCGGGGGACGGTTTCAGGACAACCTGAAACTGGTAGTAGTGCTGCAGTCGGTTGGGATTTTCACCGTAGCGGCCATCTGTGGGGCGGCGACAAGGTTGCACATAGGCGCTGTGCCAGCTCTCGGGGCCGATGGCGCGCAGGAAAGTTGCCGGGTGGAAGGTTCCCGCACCCACCTCCATATCCAGCGGTTGCAGGATGACGCAGTGGTGCTTTGCCCAAAACTGTTGCAGAGACAGAATAAGCCCCTGGAAAGTTGAAACATCCGGTGTAGTCTGTGACAACTGAGTTCCCCCCATGGCATACAAAGTCGGCAATTATAAGGCTGCAACCCCCGAATAGTAAGGGCTTTATTGACGCCGGCTATGCAGCATCGGTTTCTGAGCAGGTATAGCCAAAGGTTGATACAGTACTTCCTGAAGGTATAGGAAAACCATTGAAGAGGGGTTGCACTAAAGCCCACCGTCGGGTTGGACGGGCAGCGGGACAATGGTCGGTTCACCGGGGAGCTGTGGCCAGGGATAAATTATCCCCGCCTGGCGATGTCCTGGAGGGCGTTCCTGCCTGGTATTCCTGCCCAGTAATAGGGATTCTCTAAGGGTGCCAGAAAAATGTGCTCAGGCCATGGATAAAAAAATTGCGTTCCTGTTACTTATACTGGTCAGCGTTACGGGCCTGTTTTTTCTATTGGTAGAACCCGTGGCACAGCCGAAAAAGTATCTGCAGTTTGCCGACCAAAGAATGCTGTTCGGCATAAACAACTTCCTGAATGTGGTGTCCAATCTGCCACTTATCCTGCTCGGTATTTGTGGTGTTGTGCTGACGTGGAAAAGGCAACTGGTGCATGATAATTTTTCCGTGACGCCTGCCTACCTGGCGCTATTTGCAGCCGTTATGTTTACCGGTATGGGTTCGATCTGGTTTCATCTCAATCCCAGCAATGGGACACTGCTCTGGGACCGGCTACCAATGGCCGTTGTTTTTATGGCGTTGACCACGGCGTTGTTTGCTGAGTATTTGGGCCGCCCATTGCAAAAAATACTTTTTTATCCACTGTTGTTGGTCGGTGCAGGATCCGTTATCTACTGGCATATCACGGAGAGCCTGGGCCGGGGAGACTTGCGCCCCTACCTGGTGGTGCAGTTTTTGCCGATACTCTGCATTGTCCTGCTGATGGTCATTAGCCGATCACGGTTTACCAGAAGCCGGGATATCCTGGTTATTTTGCTCTGCTACGGTCTGGCGAAGCTGACGGAATATCTGGATCAGCAGATTTTTGTCGCAACCACTCTCATTAGCGGTCATACCCTCAAGCATCTTCTGGCGGCGGTAGCGATTTTGATTTTGCTGAGAATGCTGTGGTTGCGTGAAGAAATAGTTAACCTCTGATTGCGTATTACTATTACCCGTATAGTAATAATTAGCTAGAGCTATTGTTGGTCGAAAGCTAAAGTATTTACCATGAATATCTGATTCCAACAGGAGAAGAACTATGCAACCTTTTACTATCTTCGGCCACGATGCCTGTGGTTTCTGTCGCCGCGCCAAGGAGCTGATGGAAGCCAAGGGGCTGGAATACCGTTATGTGAATATCCACGACGAGGGTATCAGCCCGGCGGATCTGGCCAAAACCATTGGCCAGCCGGTCAATACGGTACCGCAGATATTCCACGGCAAAGAATATATAGGCGGTTTTCAGGAGCTCACGGAATATTTTGAGAAAATAGAAGCCGGGCAGCAGCAATAAACGCTTTTCAGCACTTTCAGGCCAACTTCCCGTCCGCGCAATATTGCGGCTCCCGACACAAACATTGAACGGTATTGGTGGTTAGACCAGTACCGTTTTTATTTGTCCTTGCTGACCGTGCGGGTTTTGCCCCGTTCGTCGATGGCAACAAAGACAAATTGTCCTTCCGTTACCTTGGCGGGTTCATTGGTGGATTCAATGTTGATCCAGACCTCAACGTTGATGGTCATGGAGCTGCTGCCGACCTGCATCAATTCACAGTAGCAACTGACAATGGCGCCAACCGGGACCGGACGAAGAAACGACATCTCACTGATTGCCACCGTGGCCACGCGACCTTTGGCAACCCGCTGGGACAGAATGGAGCTGCCGAGGTCCATTTGTGAGAGCAGCCAGCCGCCAAAAATATCACCACTGGAGTTGGTGTCTTTGGGCATGGCGATGGTCTGCAGGGTGAGTTCGCCGCGGGGTGCCGGCGGTTGATTGATCTCAGTCAAGCTCTACTCCTTATTATTAAATTATGTACGGATTTCAGAAAACGATGGATGGCAGCCAAGTGGCCAGCGATGGCCAGATGGCCAGCATTAACATCAGCAATAGTTGAATGATGATAAAAGGCACGACGCCACGGTAAATATCGCGGGTTGCTACCGAGGGCGGTGCAACACCGCGCAGATAGAACAGGGCAAAGCCAAAGGGCGGAGTCAGAAAAGAGGTCTGCAGGTTGATGGCGATCATGATGCCAAGCCAAACCGGGTCGAGTCCCATTGCCAGCAAAATAGGTCCGACGATGGGCACGACGACAAAGGTGATTTCGATAAAATCGAGAATAAAACCCAGCAGAAAAATGACCACCATGACCACCAGCGTGGCGCCGACAACCCCGCCGGGAATATGAGTGAACAGGTCTTCCATCAACTCCTCACCACCAAAACCCCGGAAGATCAGGGAGAATATAGCGGCACCGATCAGGATCAGGAACACCATGGCAGTGACTTCAGTGGTGGACTGGGTGACGTCCCGCAACCTTTTCATGGTCAGTTGCCGACGCCCCAGAGCCAGCAGTGTAGCGCCCATCGCACCGACCCCGGCGGCTTCCGTGGGGGTGGCCGCACCGCTGAGAATCGAGCCCAGTACGGCCACGATCAGGACCACCGGTGGTAACAGGCTGCGCAGCAATCTGGCTGCCGAGAGGCTGGACTCTCCGTCCACCTCAGCCACTGGCGCAAGCTCGGGTTTAAGCCGTGAGATTACGATCAAATACAGAATGTACAGGGTCACCAGCAACAGGCCGGGCACAATCGCGCCCACAAACAGATCCCCGATAGAGATTGTTTTCGGGTTAAAAATACCCATCCCCAGCTGGGCCTGCTGGTAGGCGCTGGACAGGATATCGCCCAGCAGAACCAGGGCGATGGACGGGGGGATAATCTGCCCCAGGGTGCCGGTGGCGCAAATGGAGCCGGTGGCCAATGCCGGATCGTAACCCCGTTTCAGCATGGTGGGCAGGGACATCAGGCCCATGGCTACCACCGTGGCACCGACAATTCCGGTGCTGGCGGCCAGCAGCATGCCCACCACCACCACCGAAATACCCAGCCCCCCTTTGAACTTGCCAAACAGCAGGGCCATGCTGTCCAGCAGGTCCTCCGCCAGCCTGGATTTCTCCAGCATGACGCCCATTAGCACAAACAGGGGCACAGCGATCAGGGTGGTATTGTCGATCGTGCCGTATAAACGGTTGGGCAGGGCATGCAAAAAAGACATATCGAAATGGCCGGTGGCGGAGCCTACCATCGCAAAAATCAGGGCGGTGCCCGCCAGTGAGAGCGCTACCGGGTAGCCAGCCATCAGCATCAGGCAGACCACGGCAAACATCAGTACTGGAATGTATTCGGCCATCAGAGCAGGTGCTCCTGATGTTCAACGGTTTGCATCCGGCTGAGCCCAAAGAAAAAAAGCAGGTTTTTGATGACTTCCGCAATACCCTGTAAAAGCAGGGTAATCGGCATCAGAATTAACAGGCTTTTCAGCAGGTAAACCCAAGGTAGCCCGCTCGCCTCCTTGGAGACTTCCCTTATTGCCCAGCTGTTTGTGACGTATTCCCAGCAGAACAGCAGTATCAGAATACAGACGGGGATGAGAAACAGCAGGCCACCCAGCGCATCCACCAGTGCTTTCATGCGCGGGCTGTAACGTTGATAGAAAATATCCACACGAACGTGGCCGCCCCGTTTCAGGGTGAAGGCGGCACCCAGCAGAAAAACCACCGCATGAAAATAAGTGACCGACTCCTGCAGGGCGATCGAGCCAGACTGCAGAAAATAGCGCATGACCACCACCAGGCAGGTCAGTACCATCATGGCGAGGGTTAGCCAGGCCACCAGTCTACCGGTCCATTCGGTAAAACAGTCGATACCGCTGGCCAGATGCTCCAGAAAATGTATCAATCGAGGCATTTTTGTTATCTCTCGTAACCGTTGCACAGTTTATAAGACCGGGCGGGTCGCGACCAGAACAAACCTGCCCGGGCAGTAAGGTGGGGCGCTTATGGCAACGGGTGAAGCCGACATGGTAATCCAGGCTGAAGCATGTTTGTATTGCGCCATCTGAGCTGTGTCACATTACTGTCATACAAGATTCATAGAGTTGTCACGATAGACCACTAGCATCAGTCCCGATGTTAATGATCAGCCCTGGAGGCAAACGTGAAAAATACCCATAAATTAGTACTCGCTGCAGCACTGGCTCTGTCCAGTGTGCCAGCAATGGCTCGTGATACCGTTTCCATAGTCGGTTCATCCACCGTCTATCCCTTTGCCACTGTGGTAGCAGAACGGTTCGGCCGCAATACCAGTTTCCCGACCCCCAAAATTGAATCCACCGGCTCCGGTGGTGGACTGAAGCTGTTTTGTCAGGGCGTTGGCACCCAGCACCCCGATATCACCAATGCTTCCCGCCGTATGAAGCAGTCCGAGTTTGAGCTGTGCAAGTCCAACGGTGTTAAAGACATTACCGAAGTACAGATCGGTTATGACGGTCTGGTAGTTGCCAATTCCGTAAAAGGACCAGATCTCGATATTTCCCTGCGTGATTTGTACCTGGCGATGGCCAAGGATGTGCCAAATCCGAACGGCACAGAAGAGCTGGTAGCCAACCCCTACAAAACCTGGAAAGACGTCAATCCGGCACTGCCAAATGTCAAGATTGAAGTGGTAGGCCCGCCGCCCACTTCCGGTACCCGTGATTCGTTCAACGAACTGGGTGTTGAAGGTGGCTGCAAGACCTTCCCCTGGTTGAAAGCGATGAAGGATCAGGACAAAAACAAATACAAATCGGTTTGTCGCAGCATTCGTGAAGATGGTCACTACATCGAAGCCGGCGAAAACGATAACCTGATTATTCAGAAACTGGAATCTTCACCCAATATATTGGGTGTCTTTGGCTTCTCCTTCCTCGATCAGAACCGCTCCATTGTGAAAGCCGTAAAAATCAAAGGTGTGAGTCCGAACATGGAAACAGTAGGTAGTGGTGAATACCCGATGGCTCGCTCCATGTATTTCTACGTGAAAAAAGCCCACGTCGGTGTGATTCCCGGTATCCAGGAGTACGTGAAAGAGTTTACTCACGACCGCGCCTGGGGTGACGAAGGGTATCTGGCAGACAAGGGCCTGATTCCTTCACCAAAAAATGAGCGCATGAAGTGGGCGGATAACGCCAAGTCGCTCGGCAGCATGACCGGTAAAGAGTTTGAATAAGGTTGACTAGCGACAGCGGGCCCGGCGTAGAACACGTCGGGCCTTCTTGTCCCTGGGTATTGAGACATTCCCACCGCTAAACGGTTGTAGGTGGAAAAAATAATACTGGAGCAGTTCATGCAGACCGGACAGCTATTATTAATACTTGCTGCGATGATTGTTACGGCCTTCATCATGGGTCGCCACCGGGCGCTGCAGGTTGCACAGCCGTTGGGTGGTATCCGCCATCTGCGCTCACTACCGTTTTACTATGCCATGCGCTCAGCCATCTGGTGCGCGTTGCCGGCGTTGACAGTACTGGTGGCCTGGCTGATATTTGATCAGACCCTGATCCGTATCATGGTATTGGACAGCCTGCCCACAGAGCTGCAACCGGTGGATGGTACTGCACGCAACCTGATGCTCAGTCAGATTGGCAATGTGGCCAGTGGTGCACTGCCGACAGACTTTGTGGATGCTGCCGTGGCTAACGCCGCCGGACGACTAAACCAGTTGCAATCGATCAGTGCCATGGCCATGGCCGTTGTTGTGATCGTACTGGCCATGCTGGGTGGTGCCTGGGCTTGGCTGCGGGTTTCCGCAAGAATGCCAGCCCGTGAACAGGTGGAACGGGTATTGCTGGTCGTCTTCATGCTCTGCGCGGTACTGGCAGTGGTGACCACAGTTGGTATCGTGTTCTCTGTGCTGTTTGAATCGATCCGGTTTTTTGGACAGGTGCCGATCGCGGATTTCCTGTTCGGGCTCAACTGGAGTCCGCAAATGGCGCTGCGTGCGGACCAGGTGGCCTCGGAGGGTGCCTTTGGTGCCGTACCGTTGTTCGCCGGCACCCTGCTTATTTCAGCCATTGCTCTGATGGTGGCGGTACCGGTGGGATTGATGTCGGCCATTTATCTGGCGGAATATGCCCACTCCAAAGTGCGCTCGTTCGCCAAGCCCGCGCTGGAGGTGCTCGCCGGGGTCCCGACCGTCGTCTACGGTTTTTTTGCAGCGCTCACCGTGGCACCGTTTATTCGTGATGTTGGTCAGTCGCTGGGGCTCTCCGTCGCCTCTGAATCTGCACTGGCGGCGGGGCTGGTGATGGGGATTATGTTGATTCCCTTTGTCTCTTCCCTGTCTGACGATGTGATCACTGCGGTGCCCAGAGCGATGCGGGATGCCTCTCTGGGGCTCGGTGCCACCCGCTCGGAAACCATCAAAAAAGTGATTTTCCCCGCGGCGCTGCCGGGCATTATGGGCGGTATTCTGCTGGCGGCCTCGCGGGCCATTGGTGAAACCATGATCGTGGTTATGGCGGCCGGTCTCGCGGCCAATCTCACCGCCAACCCCCTGCAGGCGGTGACCACCATTACGGTACAGATTGTCACCCTGCTGACCGGCGATCAGGAATTCGACAGTGCCAAAACACTGGCGGCGTTTGCCCTGGGTCTGATGCTGTTCATTACCACCCTGTTGATGAATGTGGTCGCTCTGCACATCGTCAAGAAATACCGGGAACAGTACGAGTAGGCTCGGCTGCAAGAGGATTAAAGTATGAGTGTAACCACCGAACAGGTTCGCAAAACGCTGGCACGGCGCTATCGGGCAGAAAAACGCTTCAAGTTCTTTGGCATCTGTGCCATCAGCATTGGTCTGCTGGCACTGCTGTTGCTGTTCACCGATATCATTGGCAAGGGCTATCGGGCTTTCTACGAATATTCCGTTTCTCTGCAGATCACCTTTGACGCGGAAACCCTGGGCATCGACGATCCGCGCGACCCGGAACAATTGCAGTACGGCAACTACGAAGGGGTTGTCCGCAATGCCTTGCAGGCACGCTTTCCCGGCGTGGAGGAGCGCGAAGACAAGCGTGCACTATCTGCTCTGGTGAGCACCGCTGCGGGCTATCGACTGCGCGCCATGCTGGAAGAGTCGCCGGAATTGCTCGGCCAGACCCGCACGCTGTGGTTACAGCTCAACGATGACGCTGATATGTACATGAAAACCAGTGAGGCAAAGCGCGAAACCGCTCGCCTCAGTGATCGGCAGCAGGCCTGGATGCAGGAGCTGGAGCAGGGTAACGAGGTTCGCGCAGGCTTCAATCACTCCCTGTTTACCCGCGGTGATTCCCGCGAACCGGAACAGGCCGGTATCCTCGGGGCGATATTGGGTTCGCTGTTTACCATGCTGGTGACGTTGGCGCTGAGTTTCCCGATCGGTGTCGCTGCGGCCGTCTATCTGGAAGAATTTGCCCCGAAGAATCGCTTCACCGATTTTATCGAGGTGAACATCAACAATCTGGCTGCAGTGCCTTCCATCATCTTCGGTTTGCTGGGTCTGGCGGTATTTATCGGCCTGTTCGGCATGCCCCGCTCGGTGCCGTTAGTGGGCGGGTTGGTACTGACACTAATGACGTTGCCCACCATCATTATCTCCAGTCGGGCGGCGATCAAGGCGGTTCCCCCCAGCATTCGCCAGGCGGCGATGGGGCTGGGTGCCTCAAAAATGCAGGTGGTGCTGCAATTTGTACTGCCGCTGGCGCTGCCGGGGATGCTGACCGGTGGCATCATCGGGATGGCCCAGGCCCTGGGTGAAACCGCACCACTGCTGATGATTGGCATGGTGGCGTTTATCGTTGAATTGCCCACCGGCGCGCTGGATGCCGCCACCGTATTGCCGGTCCAGGTCTTTCTCTGGGCCAGCAGCCCCGAGCAATCGTTCGTCACCATGACATCGGCTGCCATCATGGTGCTGATGACATTTCTGATCACTATGAACACCCTGGCGGTGGTCATGCGAAAACGCCTTGAACGCCGCTGGTAACTGACAGGAAACAACATGGATATTGCAGAAAAAATGAATGTGTTTCAGGATGCTGTGCAAGTGGACCCTAGGGTCGTTGCACAAGAGCATATGATGACAGAAGAAAACTTGTACATTCCGGAAAAAACCGTTGGCGCACCCTTTGTGGATGATCCCAAGATGCGCATGCGCGATGTAAATGTATTTTATGATACGGATCAGGCTATCCACGGGGTCAGTCTGGATATCGGCAAAAACGAGGTGGTGGCACTGATCGGCCCCAGTGGCTGTGGCAAGTCCACCTTTCTGCGCTGCATGAACCGGATGAACGACACCATTGATATCTGCCGGGTGGAGGGTAGCCTGCACCTGGAAAATCAGGATATTTATGATCCGAAGCTGGATGTGGTGGAGTTGCGCGCCCGGGTAGGGATGGTCTTTCAGAAGCCCAACCCTTTCCCCAAGTCGATTTATGACAACGTCGCCTACGGGCCACGGATTCACGGTCTCGCCAATCGCAAAACCGATCTGGACGAAATTGTGGAAAACAGCTTGCGCAAGGCGGGGTTGTGGGACGAGGTGAAAGATCGCCTGGATTCTCCCGGTACCGGGCTTTCCGGTGGGCAGCAGCAACGGTTGTGTATCGCCAGGACCATTGCCGTCAGCCCGGAAGTGGTATTGATGGACGAGCCCTGTTCGGCGCTGGACCCGATTGCCACCGCCAAGATCGAAGAGCTGATCAGGGAACTGAGCGAGTCCTACACGATCGCCATTGTTACTCACTCGATGCAGCAGGCCGCCCGGGTTTCCCAGCGCACCGCCTATTTCCACCTTGGCTGGCTGGTTGAAATGAACGACACAGACACCGTCTTCACCAAGCCGCAACACGAGCTGACGGAATCCTACATTACCGGGCGCTTTGGCTAGGGCCTGTTCACACCCATTGCATTATCGCTGCTGGAGGCCATTTTTTTGTCCAGCAAGGCAGAAGGAGAAAAGTATAGTGGTTCTATATGAGCGAGTGATAACGACGCTGGGCGAAAAAATGACCCCAGCCCTTCGGGTTGCGGCAAAAAAAGCGCCACTCTATGTTGCGGCTCGCTACTTTGGCACCACCAAAGTACGTTCACCACGCCGTGATTGGCACTGTTTTAACCACAACAGCGGCAATGCAATGGGTGTGAACAGGCCCTTAAGGAGCTGAGGATGGACAACTTGAATCTCGACCAACATATTTCCAGACAATTTAATGAAGACCTGGAAGAAATCAGGACCAGCATGCTGGAAATGGGCGGCCTGGTGGAAAGGCAGGTAGCCGATGCGATTCGCGCCCTGGAAGATGCCGACAGCACTTTGGCAGATAAAGTGATGGAGGTGGAAGCCAGAATAGATTCCATGGAGATGGACATCGATGACACCTGTACCACGCTGATTGCCCGGCGTCAGCCGGCAGCCAGCGATCTGCGGATGGTGCTCGCTGTGTCCAAGACGCTCCGGGATCTGGAGAGGATCGGCGACGAAGCCAACAAAATTGCCAAAATGGCGATTCTGCTTTCCGAGCAGGGTAGTGCGCCCCGGGGCTATACCGAGGTGCGTCATATCGGCAATTGCGTGCGCAAGATGCTCAACGACTCTCTGGATGCCTTTTCCCGTTTTGATGCGGAATCCGCTATCGTCACCATGAAGGCCGACCGCCAGGTGGATATGGATTACAAGTCAGCGCTGCGGGAAATGATCACCTATATGATGGAAGACCCCCGCAGTATTTCACGCTCCATGAATATTCTCTGGACGTTGCGCTCCCTGGAACGCATTGGTGACCATGCCAAGAATATCTGTGAGCATATTGTCTATCTGGTACAGGGCCGGGATATCCGACATCGCGATCCCGATTGAGCCGTCGCAGCGGGTCAGCCATACTCACTTTGAAAAACCGGACTAAAAATCCGGTTTTTTTGTGTCGCCACTGACCGTACACTTGTCTGCTGAAGTAGCCCTGCGGAGTATGTTCAGTGAAAGAACTGTTCGAGAAAAATGTTGCCTGGGCCGCTGCCCAGAAAGAGAAAGATCCTTCCTTTTTTGAACGGCTTTTAAAACAGCAGACGCCAGAGTATTTGTGGATCGGCTGTTCCGACAGCCGGGTGCCGGCCAATGAGATTGTCGGTCTGATGCCCGGTGAATTATTTGTCCACAGGAATGTGGCCAATATGGTGGTGCACAGCGACCTCAACTGCCTCTCGGTAATGCAATATGCCGTCGAGTATCTCAAGGTAAAACATGTGATAGTGAGCGGTCACTATGGATGTGGCGGTGTTAGAGCAGCGGTATTGAAGCAACATCTGGGCTTGATCGACTACTGGCTGCTGAATGTTCAGGATGTGCAGTACATCCATCAGGCTTACCTCACCGATGGGGCCGATCAAGACCGCGTGATCGACGAGATCTGCGAGTTGAATGTCATTGAGCAGGTGGTCAATGTCTGTAAAACCAATATAATCCGTGATGCTTGGACCCGAGGCCAGCCGGTGACCGTACACGGCTGGATTTACGGTATCGCCGATGGTTTGCTGCGCGATCTGAACATGAGCATCAGTCGTCGTGATGAAATACGCGACGTCTACCACGCGGCCGCCGCAAGCATCAGACAACGCTATGCCGAAACCACCTGATCCCGATAACAAGAGCCCGATACTATGAGCAATTTGGACGCCCCGGTTGTGCTATCCATGGAAGGAGCGGTGGCCCGTATCCTTCTCAATAACCCAGCCAAACACAATTCACTGACTGCCGCTGGCATTGATCTGTTTATCGACTGTCTGAATCAGGTGGAGGCCAACCGGGATATCCGGGTTCTGGTGGTTACTGGTCAGGGAGAGAAAACCTTTTGTGCCGGCGCATCGCTGGAAGAGATGACCTCGGGTGATATGACCGGTGAAAAATTTGAAACGCTCACCGATCGTCTCACGGCCATGCCCATGCCGGTCATCTGTGCCCTCAATGGCAGTGTCTACGGGGGTGGTTCGGAAATTGCCCTGTGCTGTGATTTCCGGATAGGTGTTTACGGCATGCGGCTCAAGGTGCCTGCTGCAGAAATCGGTCTCTGCTATCCACCGAACGGCATTCGCCGCTACGTGAAACGTTTGGGTGTCACCACGGCCAAACGGATTCTGGTTGCGGCGGAAGTGTTGGACGCGGAAATGCTGTTGCGGGCCGGGTACCTGACGCATCTGGTGCTTCAGGATGAGCTGGAGGTGGAAACCTCGAAGCTGGTGGACACATTGACACCACTCTCACCAACCACGGTTGCGGCTATGAAGCAGCTCTGTGATCAGATGGCGGACGGCAATCTTGATCTCGCCAGGGTCCTCGCTGTCACCTCGCACTGTCACCGCTCCGGGGATCTGAAAGAAGGGTTGCTGGCGCGCCGGGAAAAGCGCGAACCGAATTTTACCCGCCGCTAATCATCCGGTAGGGAAAACAGCGCCGTATTGCCGCCCCGGGCAGTGGTATTTTCCGTGCGGGTTTTCTCGGTCGCAAAGGCCATCAGGTAATGGGGGCCTCCGGCTTTCGGGCCGGTGCCGGATAGTCCGCAGCCGCCAAAGGGGTTGCTGCCCACCACAGCGCCCACCATGTTGCGGTTGATGTACGTATTGCCCACCCGGGTATGGCTGAACACATAATCGGCAAACCGTTTCAGGCGGCTTTGAATACCCAGTGTCAGGCCAAAGCCACTGTCGTTGATTTGCGCGAGCACCCGGTCAATATCTGCGGCGCGATAGCGGATCACATGGAGGATAGGCCCAAACACTTCCTCCGGCAGTTGCGCCAGTGAGTCGATCTCAACCAGATGTGGCGCCACAAAATACCCTCGCGATGGTATTTGCTCCGTTTTCAGACTCCCCAATAATGTGCCTTCCCGACTGATCCGCTCGATATGGGCCATCAGGGTATCCCTGGCGCGCCCGTCAATCACCGGACCAATATCGGTAGCCAGGCTGGCCGGGTTGCCGACTTTCAGGGTTTGCAGCGCGCCGGTAAGCGCAGTCAGCAGGCCATCGGCAATATCGTCCTGAATAAACAGCACTCGCAGTGCTGAGCAACGTTGCCCGGCACTGAGGAAGGCCGAGTAAATCACATCGTCCACCACCTGTTCCGGCAGGGCGGTGGAATCCACCAGCATGACATTCTGGCCACCGGTCTCCGCGATCAGTGGCACGATGGCACCGGGGCGGCGGGCCAGCTGGCGCTGGATGGTTTTGGCCGTAGCGGTGGACCCGGTAAAGGCGACGCCGGCAATCCGCGGATCCGGCAGCAACCGTTCACCCAGTTTCGCGCCCTCACCGGGCAGGAGGTGCAACACCTCGGCTGGCACACCGGCCCGATGAAACAGTTCGGTGGCTTTGGCGGCCACCAGCGGTGTCTGCAGGGCGGGCTTGGCGATCACCGCGTTCCCCGCCACCAATGCCGCTGCGGTCTGTCCGGTAAAAATGGCCAGCGGGAAATTCCACGGGCTAATGCAGAGGAACACGCCGCGGCCTTCGAGACAGAGCTGGTTGCTCTCCCCGGTGGGGCCGGGCAGATCGATACCCCCGGAAAACCGGTAGCGGGCCTGCAGAGCGTAATAGCGGCAGAAGTCGATTGCTTCGCGCACCTCCGCCAACGCATCGCCAACCGTGCGCCCCGCCTCCTGCACAATCAGCTTCAACAGCGTTAGCTGGTGTTCGGCGAGCAGCTCGGCCATTTGTTCCAGTATGTCGGCGCGTGCGGCACCGCCCCGTTGGTCCCAGGCCCACTGCGCTGCAGAGGCCTGCTGCAGGGCTTTGGCCGCATCCTCATCATTGGCCATCGTGCAGTGGCCCACCACCGTTATGTTGTCGGCGGGGGACAGGATCGGCTGCTGCGGGTCCCGCTGGATCCATTCCCCGCCCACCACAGGCCCGGTTTGGACAGTGACGGGTGTCTCGTTGAGTGCGGCAACCAGTGGTTCACTGATCAGTGGGTTGTTCAGATCCAAACCGGCCGCCCCGGCGCGCTCTTCACCGGCGGCGCGGTAGATATTCACCGGCAATGGGATCAGCCGGTGGCGATGGGGCGTCACCGAGCGAATCTGGGGTAACAGGGGGCTCACCAGGGAGTCCACCGACATCTGTTCATCCAGCAGGTGGTTTAAAAAGGAGCTGTTGGCGCCGTTTTCCAGTAAACGCCTCACCAGATAGGGCAACAGATCGCGGTGTTCGCCCACCGGCGCGTAAACCCTTACCGGTGGCAGCTCAGCCGGCTGCCGTTGCGATTGCCCATGTTGCCATTGCCCGTAGAGTACCTCGCCCATGCCGTGCAGGCGCTGGAATTCATAGGGAGCATCGCCGGCCAGCTGCTGAATGGCGGTGATGGTCTGGGCATTGTGGGTGGCGAATTGCGGATAGACAGCTTCCGGCGCCGCGAGCAGCTGTTGCGCGCAGTGCAGGTAACAAAGGTCCGTATGTGCCTTGCGGGTAAACACCGGGTAGTCGGCCAGCCCCTGTTGCTGGGCGAGTTTGATTTCCGTATCCCAATAGGCGCCTTTCACCAGCCTGACCATGAATTGGCGATGGGTTTCTCCGGCCAGCCTGACCAACCAGGGAATAACGGCCGGGGCACGTTTCTGGTAGGCCTGTAGCACAAAGCCCAGGCCATTCCAGTCTGCCAGTGCCGGATCCCGCGCCAGTGCCTCAAAGATATCGAGGGACAGATCCAGTCTGGCGGCTTCCTCGGCATCAATGCTCAGGCCGATATGATGTCGTCGGGCAGTCATGGCCAGCTCACGGATGCGCGGCAGCAACTCGCTCATCACCAGGTCCCGCTGGCTGAACTGGTAGCGAGGGTGCAGGGCGGACAGTTTCACCGAAATGCCGTCTGCGTTGAGGGGCGTATCACCCGGGTTGGCTTTGCCGATGGTTTCAATGGCGGACGCATAGGCCTCGAAATAACGACGGGCATCCGCCTCTGTGCGGGCACCTTCACCCAGCATATCGAAGGAAAATCGGGTATTCGGCAGGGCTTCGTCGTGGCCTCGGGCGATGGCTTCGGGCAGGCTCTGGCCCAGCACATAGTGGCTGCCCATCATCTGCATCGCCCGTAGCATGGCGCGCCGAACCACCGGCTCGCTGAGTCGGCCCACCAGTTGTTTCATCCAGCGGTTGGTATCTGCGGTGATGTCTTCACTTAGGGGCAGTATCGCACCGGTCAGCATCAGACCCCACACCGAGGCATTGACGAACAGGGAGTCCGAGTGCCCACGGTGATTGGCCCAGTTGCCGTCGCGGATTTTTTCTGCGATCAACTTGTCGGCGGTGGCCTCATCCGGCACCCGCAGCAGTGCCTCCGCCAGACACATCAGGGCAACGCCTTCGCGATTGGACAGGCCGAATTCCTGTAAAAAGGCATCCAGCAGGTATTTACCCTCGGTTGCCTTACGGCAACTCTCTACCAATTGGCGGGCCTGGTTAAGCGATTCCTGTTGCTGCGCCTCGCTGAGGGGGAAGGCCGCCAGCAATTGCTCGACACAAGCGTGCTCGTCGGTATCGGTGGCACGCTGAATCCGGGTTCTGAGATCGGTCAATGTCATGGCTATTCTGCTTGAACGATAACCGCTGTGTTGAATAGGGGCGCTTGCGCTAAGTATGGACGCTGAACGGGCAATTTTCGAATAGCAAAGCTGGTGATTACCACGGCTATTCTGTCGTTGCTGTAGTCCGTCGCGGTGTCTGCCCTGGTTATCGATAAAGCATAAGCGGGAGCAATCTCAGCGCGTGATGGGTGCTCATACCGGCAACGTTGCCGTATTCTGCGGCGATTTCAAAACAAAGGACGATTGCACCCCGGATACCCCCTCGATACGGGTAATTTTATTCAGCAAAAACCGCTGGTAGCCGTCCATATCCTCCACCACCACCTTGAGCAGGTAGTCCGCCGCCTGACCGGTGATCAGGTGGCACTCCAGCACTTCCGGGAAGTTGGCAACTGCTGATTCGAACCCTTCGAAGCGCTCGGGGATATGCTTGTCCATGCTGATCTGGATAAAGGCCATCAGGTTTAATCCCAACTGCCGGGCATTCAGCCGGGCGGTGTAGCCATCGATAACCCCTTCCTCTTCGAGTCGCCGCACCCGGCGCAGGCAGGGAGATGGTGAGAGGTTCACCTCTTCCGCCAGATCCTGGTTGGAGATGCGCCCTTCCTGTTGCAGCTTTCTCAGAATTGCCCGGTCGTAGGAATCTAGTTTCATATAATTGCTCAATTAATATTTATATAAACATATTATTGCTTAAATAATAAAAATTGCCATACAAGTAGCAATAAAATGCCGCCGTTAACGCATTAAACTGTCAACCATCCTGAGGAAAGCAGTGGGCCAGAAGCCCCTGGCACCGACAGAGTTCCGTTACCCGCACCCTTTGCTTCGGTTGCCGGTTTTTCTCAGGGCCTTATTTGTCAATCGTGGAGAACCGTATGATCACCAATCCCGCCAGCAAATACCGGGCTTTCGTGCCAGTGCAATTGCACGACCGCCGCTGGCCCGGCCGCACCATCGAAAAACCGCCCATCTGGATGAGCACCGACCTGCGGGACGGTAACCAGTCCCTTATAGACCCCATGTCGGTGGACACCAAGCTGCGCTTTTTCGAGATGCTGGTGGAGATTGGTTTCAAGGAGATCGAAGTGGCCTTCCCAGCCGCCTCCGACACCGACTTCAATTTCGTGCGCCGCCTGATCGAGGAGGACCGCATTCCCGAAGATGTCACCATCGAGGTGTTGACCCAGGCCCGCGAGGATTTGATTGCCCGCACCGTGGAATCCCTGGTGGGGGCGAGGCGGGCCATCGTGCATCTGTACAACCCCACAGCGCCACAATTCCGCCGCATCGTCTACAACACCGATGTGGTAGGCGTGAAGGCCATTGCCGAGCAGGGCACCCGCTGGGTCAAGCACTACACCAGCCAGCACCCGGAGACCGAGTGGGTCTACCAGTATTCGCCGGAGGTGTTTTCCGGTACTGAACTGGCGGTGGCCAAAGAGGTGTGCGACGCGGTCAGCGCCATCTGGCAGCCCACCCCCGAGCACAAGATGATTTTCAATTTGCCGGCCACGGTGGAAATGTCCACCCCCAATGTCTATGCCGACCAAGTGGAGTGGATGGACCGCAACCTGAACCGCCGGGACAGCATCCTCATCAGTGTCCATCCCCATAACGACCGGGGCACCGCCGTGGCGGCGGCGGAACTGGCGCTGATGGCCGGTGCCGACCGGGTGGAGGGCTGCCTGTTTGGCAACGGCGAGCGCACCGGCAATGTGGATATTGTCACCCTGGCGCTGAACCTCTATTCCCAGGGCGTTCACCCCGGGCTGGATTTTTCCCGTATCGAGACCATTCGCCGCACCGTCGAGGAGTGCAACCAGTTGCCGGTGCATCCGCGCCATCCCTATGCCGGCGAACTGGTGTTCACCGCCTTTTCCGGTTCCCACCAGGATGCCATCAAGAAGGGCTTTGCCCAGCGGGTGGAGGGCGAGATCTGGGAGGTGCCCTATTTGCCCATCGACCCCGCCGACCTCAGCCGGGGCTACGAAGCGGTGGTGCGGGTCAACAGCCAGTCCGGCAAGGGGGGGGTCAGCTTCCTGTTGCAACAGCAGTACGGCCTGGAACTGCCGCGCCGCCTGCAGATTGAATTCAGCCGCGTGGTGAAAGCCTTCACCGACCGGCAGGGCCGCGAGGCCAGCAGCGCCGATATTTTCGCCCTGTTTGAACAGGAATATCTGCGGGAACAGGGTGCCTATGGCTTCGAAGAGGCAGATGTCTCCAGCCACAGTCATGGCGACAAAGGCGCCACCGAAGTGCAGATCCGGTTTAGCGAGGACGGCAAGCCCAGAACCGTCAATGGCATCGGCAACGGCACCATCGACGCCGCGGTAAAAGCATTGGGGGGCAATATTCGCGTCATCGACTACCACGAGCACGCCCTGGGAACAGGCTCGGAAGTGGAGGCGGTGTGCTACCTGGAAATGCAGATCGACGATGGCCCGGCGATATTCGGCGTAGGGGTACACCGGAATATTATCAGTGCGGCAATCAAGGCCATCTTCAATGGCCTCGGTCGGCACCGGGCAGCAGCGAGGTCGGAGGAGGAAATGGAAGCCATCGCCAGCTAATATGCCGCGCTGATGAGTAGGTTGGTGTGCTCATCAGCGTGGTGCTCATTAAAGCAACCCATTCCCGGATTTCCTGTCCAAGCCCCCTACAGATGACTGCGGGGGCTGCTCACCTCCTTCTGTATGCCGGCCTCTCCACCGCTAGAACGACGAGTAAACCCTCGATATCAGAAAACCCCAAGTCCCCGAGAGTTGCCTTCCACAAAGTACTATGAAATATTGGATCCAGCACAGGTACACCTCAATGGTTCGTTTGCTGCAATTGCGAACCTGCACAAACCAAACAATGAATTCAAGAAAGGGAGATTTCGCCATGCCAACCTCATCCATGAAGCCTGTTGTACGTCCCACCGAAAAAATAAATCCTGTATAACTAATAAGTTAGGAAAAGTGCATTTTAATTGCTGTGAATTATGAGGAATGCACTCCAATAATTATTATGATGGCAAAGCCATCATTAACACACTGTTATGGCTAAACAACGGAGCAACAGATGAAATCTATAGCGAAATTTATCGCACTAGCATTCTTTGTGATTGTTGCAAACGGCGCTAGTGCAGCCAATTCAAAAATAGGCATCCTTGTCTTTGAGGGATTTCTCACTAGTGATGTTACAGCGCCCATTGAAGTTTTTGGTGCCGCTACGAAAAAATCTTGGTTTTCTTCATATGAAGTTGTGTTGGTCTCTGTAACAAAAGATAAAACTGTTCTGTCTGAGGAGGGACTTAGAGTCGTAGCTGATACAACCATATACGATGATCTGGAGCTAGATGTTTTGCTGGTTCCGAGCGCATATGACATGGACGACGTTCTAAACAACAAAGAATTGATCAGCTTTATTGAACATCAAAGCCAAAAAGCCTCCTGGATGGGCAGCAATTGTTCGGGAGCATTTTTGCTCGGTGAAGCAGGAATTCTTGACGGAAAGAAAGCTACTACGTGGGCTGGAGGTGAAAAGAGCCTGGCCAAGGCTTATCCTAAAATTGATGTTCAATATGATCAGAACGTTGTAATAGATAGCAAAGTAATAACATCAAATGGTGGCCCGGTCAGTTACCAAGCAGCATTCGAGCTGTTAGCTAGGTTGAGTTCTGAAAAGTTCGCAAAAGAAATATCTGAGTCCATTCAATTCGGCAGACTAGAACGGGCATTCAAGCCATAACAATGCCAGCCAGAGGGACAGCTAAACCGTTGCTTCGCTCTGGTTTTTCTACCCCTGCTGGCGACGTTAGCCATCAGGAGAAAACGTCATGAGCGTCGATCAAGCATACAATTTTCGGACTATCGACGAAGCAGTTTCTACCTCTGGACTCCTGAGCGAGGAGCAGCTCTCGGAATTACGCACTAGCGGCTATGAAGCTGTAATTAATCTTCTGCCACATGATAGCCAGTACGCTATAAAGAACGAGGAAGATATCGTTGTCAGCCAAGGCGTTAATTATCTTTACATTCCGATAGATTTTGCAGCTCCGACAGAGCAGGATTATTCAGAATTCGTTAAAGCTATGAAGTCTTGCCAAGGAAAGAAGGTATTGATTCATTGTGCAGCAAACTACCGGGTATCAGCATTCTACTCTATGTATGCATATGAGCATCTCGGTTGGCCTGCTATCCGGGCCAAAGAGCACATTGAGTCTATCTGGTGCCCAGAGGACAACCCTCCGTGGGATCAGTTTATTTCAAGGGTTGTACCGAGCAATGGCTAACAAGCAGCTGTCGCCGCATAAAAATCATGCGGCTGGGACGGCTACGCTGAAGCTCCGCCGTCCCAAAGCCGGTCGTTAACCATCACGGGATATAGCATGCAAAATTCATTCGTAAAGCGAATATTCGTAGCCGGCGCAAGTGGGGCGATTGGCCGGAAGCTTTGTCGACTATTGGTAGATGATGGCTTCTTGGTTGTTGGCACGACCCGAAAGCCCGAGCGAGTAGGCATTCTCGAGTCGTTGGGCGTAACCCCGGTAGTTGTGGATGTCTTTGATTTGGACTCGCTTCACTCTGCGGCACTCGCGGCGCAACCAGATATTGTTGTTCACCAGTTGACTGATCTCCCGTATGGACTTGATCCAAAGCTGATGGCGGAAGCTCGCATCAGAAACGCTTACTTGCGTGAAATCGGCACGAAAAATCTCGTTTCCGCTGCAATAGCTGCCCGTGCGAAACAATTTGTCGCCCAGAGTATTGCTTTTGCTTATGCCCCCAGTGTTACGCCTTACGTCGAGGGGTCGCCCTTGAATGTCGCGTCCACAGATGAAGCTGCTGCATTATCTGCTCGTGCCGTGGCTGGCTTGGAGCAGCAGGTGCTCGGTGGCCCTTTTACTGCGGCCGTATTGCGCTATGGCAAACTTTACGGCCCTGGCACTGGATTTGATATCGCACCAACTGGTGGACCAGTGCATGTCGATGCCGCTGCCGAAGCCGCGCGACTTTCGATCACCTGCGGACAGTCCGGCATATTCAACATTGCAGAGGAGGACGGAACCATTTCCAGTTTCAAGGCCAAGTCTGTGCTTGGTTGGAATCCCGAGTTCAGGATTGCCACTGATGGCTAACAAACGCTTCGAGAGGGACGTTACATGTCTTAACCTTGCTCTTGCCAAAATACGGCAATGCCGTATGATTTGGCGCTATGATATTTATCGAAACCAGTGCTTTTACGAAACTTCTCCCAAATTACCTTTCGGATGAAGATTATCGAGCATTGCAGACCTATCTCATGCAAAAGCCCGATGCAGGCGATATCGTTAAGGGGTCCGGTGGTGTCAGGAAGGTTCGCTGGGTTCCTGATGGAAAGGGAAAAAGCGGTGGTGTTCGAGTTATCTACTATTGGAAGAAGCCTGATCATGAAGTTTGGATGCTTACGATTTATAGCAAATCGGAGCGAACTACGATTCCTGGTCATATTTTGAAACAAATCGCAGAGGCAATCGATCATGAGTAAGCGAGATATCGGTGCTGAGATCCTGGGTGGCATTAGAGAGATTCAGCAGTACAAGAAAGGTAAGGTTCAATTAAAAACCTCAGAGCTTTCGGAGCCTTCTCCACCACAGGTAATCCGCTCAAAGCTCAAAATGTCGCAATCAGCATTCGCGGGGTTGCTGGGCGTCAGTATGCGTACGCTCCAAGATTGGGAGCAAGGCCGCCGCGAACCGCAAGGCCCAGCTGTGGCTCTTCTGCGAATTGCGGAACAACATCCGGAAGTCTTCACTCAACTTCACTAAACGTGTAACAAGCGAAATAAGTGGGGTCAGGTACGAATGGCACTTACTTAAGAGTAAAATATGCGGTTTTTCAATAAGTTAGCTGTCGATCCAACATTGGTGGATTTGTGCATCTTTCCTGCCCCTCGCTGCCAAACAGCTACTTTGCGGAGATATGGTAATAACCAGGTGGCAGGCGGATCGATCGTAACTCATTGATTGCAATGACATACATTGCTAAGTAAGTGCCATTCGAGTCAGGTACAACTTTCCGAATCGTAAAAGGGGTAGGTTTACCCTGGCCTCAAAGATCCCGGGGAGTGCCTGTACTATCTTATTAGTGTGAGGTTTTTGGTAGCGCTTATGAGTGATTGGGGGCCCGGGAAGAAAACAAATCGAATATAGCGCTGGCGCTCAAAAGTGGGCAGCTGGTACTTTGGATAGACACGGTTGATTCCTTGCAGTGCCGGTCCAGCCAGATTGATGGGAGTACAGATGAGCAGAGAACCTCAGATTCGCCATGGTCACAGTCTCGCCGCCGATGAACGGGAAGCAGTGCGCGAGCTATACCGTCAGTTAGAGCAGCCCGACCCGGGACTGGTGATCTTTTTTTGTTCCAGCCACTACGATCTGGATCGCCTGACCAGCGTGTTGAACGAGTTGTTCAGGGACGTCCCCCTGGTGGGTTGCACGTCAGCGGGAGAAATCGGCCCCCAGGGGTACTGTAGCCAAAGTTTGTCCGGCGTGAGTTTCCCCGCAGAGTTTTGCAGCGCCGTCATTGGCCGCCTGGACAATTTGCAGCAATTCTCGATGGTGGATGGGCAGAAATTTGTTCAGGAACAGTTGCAGCAATTGGAGGCTTTGGCACCTCAGGCGAGTGACGAAAACTGTTTTGCCTTTCTGATGATTGACGGGCTTTCCATTCGGGAAGAGCCCGTGGTTCACGCCCTCCAATATGGGCTCGGCCGTATTCCCCTGGTTGGCGGTTCTGCAGGGGATGACCTGCGCTTTGAGCAAACCCGTGTCTTCCACCAGGGACGTTTTCATTCCGACAGCGCGGTGATGGTACTGGCGACCACGCCCCTGCCTTACAAAACATTCAAGACACAGCATTTTGTCCCTGGCAAAGAGCGGATGGTTGTGACGGAGGCGGATCCGGCAACCCGTACCGTTTATGAGATAAGCGGCTATCCGGCATCAGATGAGTACGCGCGTCTGCTTGGTGTGACCGTTGACGATCTGGCACCGGGCCGGTTTGCCGAGTCACCCGTGGTTGTGCTTATCGATGGTACGGATTACGTGCGTGCTATCCAGTCGGCCAATGATGACAAGAGCCTGACATTTTACTGTGCCATTGAAGAAGGCCTGGTTTTGCGCGAGGCCCAAGGCGTTGATTTGGTTGAAAACCTGCGACACAGCCTGGAGTCGGTAAAGCAGGACATGGGCGATCTGGCGCTGGTTCTGGCATGCGATTGTGTGTTGCGGCGGTTGGAGGTGACTCAGAAGGGGCTCGAAAAGCGCATGGGTGAGATCATGAACGACTATCAGGTCGTCGGTTTCAATACCTATGGCGAACAATATGGTGGGGTGCACGTCAACCAGACGTTAACCGGTATCGCCTTTGGGCATATGGCGGAAACTGTCGATAAATAAACCGCGCGAACTGAGCCAGCAGGGCGACAAGCGGTCGGAGCCTGAAAAGGACAGGGAGGTACAGCGGCTCAACAAAATCATTGAGGTGTTGATGAACCGCGCAGAGCATGCCAGCAGCCTGCAGGGCTCGGCATTCAACCTGTTCCAGACGGCTATCGTGCTGGAAGAAGAGGTGCAGCGGCGCACCGAACAGCTGGAGGTGGCGCTGCAGGACAATAAAAAAATGACCCGGGCGCTGCAACAGGCGAAGGACCAAATGGACGCCGAGATGAGCCAGCGCATGCAGGCGCAGAAGGAGCTCGAGCTGGTTAACCAGAAGCTGGCAGCCCTCAACATCACCGACCAGCTCACCAACCTGGTCAATCGGCGTGGTTTGGATGAACTGTTGTACGCCGAGTGGCTCCGGGCCATATCCAGTGGAAGGCAGCTGGGTATCGGGATGGTCGATATCGATAACTTTAAACTGTATAACGATAGCTACGGTCACCTGGCGGGCGACGAATGCCTGCGGCGAGTTGCCGAGGCGCTGCAGCAGAGTTTGCGTCAGGAAGACCTGGTGGCGCGTTATGGCGGTGAAGAGTTTACGATGGTATTGCCCGGTGCCAATATCACGGTGGCCATGCAGGTAGCGGAGCGCGCAAGGAGCGTCGTAGAAGCGCTAGCCATCCCCCATACAAGCGTTGCCCCCGGAGTCGTGACAGTCAGTATCGGTGTTGCCAGCGAAGCGCCCGGACCGGGCAAGACAGCCAAAAAACTGTTGGACGCTGCAGACAAGGCGCTCTATCGGGCCAAGTCCGAGGGCCGCAATTGTGTCAGGGACAATCGGTAACTACAGATATTGGATATAAGATATTTGGGGGTCAGTATTTGGGGGGCAGAGTTATTGATTTAATCTTCCCCTGATTACTCGGCATCCAAAGTATGTCTAATTAGGCAAAATGGAAGAAGAGCGGTACCGTTGGGATGATATGAGGATATGGAGTCGGAGAGATATTGAGAGTTTAAAAATCAATGACTCCGACCCTTTTGATTCGGCCCTTTTGATTGTAAATTTATGGTTTGCCCCCTGTGAAGATTATTGTTAAATTGCAATGGCATGAGCGTATCGCTCACTTGTTGCAATTAGCGAAATGTAGGCTGTTGGGTAAGCTCAGATGTACTTGAGCGTCTTGGATGCTATATATTCAAGGCTTGTCGGGTGGAGGCTGATACCCTCCGTCTCTTCCACCCGGAAGAGAGAAGGACGTTAGGTCTGGCCATGTGAAGAGTGGTTGCGGCCATCAGCTATGCTAATGAAAACAACACTTTTCACTGTCCCCTATTGCATGGGGTGGCTGGGCCTATTTTTACAATGGAATCTCGGTCATAGATATATATAATCCTAAAAAGACTTCTTCTGAATCCATAGCAAGTTTGGAGAACTTGTCATCCTGTCTAGATGTGCCTATTGATGAAATCAAAGAAGCACAAAATATTGTGCCTCATGAGCGCTATAAACTTATTGAAACCCCAAAAAGTGACGGTTCGATACGTGAGGTTTACAGTCCCCATTTTTTAATTCGTAAAATTCAGAGAAGAATTAATTCTCGAATCTTATCTAATCCTAATATGATATCTTGGCCCAATCATATTTTTGGGTCTATTCCAAACCAAGATGTTGATGATTCTATAATTGAAGATAGAGATTATATCAGTTGCGCAAAGCAACACTGCGGCGCGAAAAGTGTATTAACCGTAGATATCAAAGATTTCTTTAACAATATACACCAGTCTATTGTAGAAGATGTTTTTAAAAAATTTCTAAATTTCAACGAAGATGTGTCTAAAGTCTTAGCGGATTTGTGTTGTTTAAATGGGCATGTAGTCCAAGGAGCATTAACATCTAGTTATGTCGCTTCACTTTGCCTATGGGATATTGAAGGGAATCTGGTTAATAAACTGCGGCATAAAAATCTAAAATACACGAGATTTGTGGATGATATAAATGTCTCGTCGCTAATTTCCAACTACGACTTTTCATATGCTATTCGTTCAATAGAGGCAATGTTAGATATGAAAGGATTGCCTCTGAATGAAAATAAAACAAGAATACAATATACATCCACAACTCCAATTGTTGTTCATGGGTTAAGGGTCGGGTTTAAAGAACCCAGATTACCCTCGTCAGAGGTTAATAATATTAGGGCCGCAGTAAAGAATATCGAAGTGTTAGCTAGCGAGCACCAGTACAGAATATCTCACGCATACCGAAAGGATTTTAATCGGTGTATGGGAAGGGTAAATAAATTAGGCCGAGTTGGCCATAATCAGCATATGAGGCTAATAAAGAGACTTAAAGAAGTTAAACCGCTACCCTCAAAAAAAGATATAGCCAGAGTCAAAAAGATTATTGAGCGGCTTGAAAGCGATCATAAAGAAAAGAAGGGTACATACTGGTATATGAAGAGATTCTATCTAGCCCACGAGAGACTTAATATTCTTCAGCGCGTGTATTTTAAGTCCTCGGCTGAGCTTAGAGAAAGACTAAAAGTAGTGTCTCCTACCTATGGATTCTAAAGAACTAAAGTATTTAGTTATATTTTTATCGGTTATTGCGATAATTGGCTTTGGGCTATCAGCTGCAATAGGTTTTGTAAGTGCCAAAGAGCTTGGCTTGTTTGAAATGCCCTTATGCTTTAACAATGATTGTGTTGAGTATTTTATTAAGCAAACAAGAAGTCCAATCAATATTGCTAGTTCGACTTTAGGGGTTTTGGTTTCGGTGGCAACAATAGGGGGAATCATTGTTGCGCTACTTAGCTACCTAAATAGCTCACACACTTCTGCGCTTTCAAATCATATTGCGCATTTTTCGATATTCCATGGTTACTTGAATAGTGAGATAGGTAACCTCAACATGGTCTCTCCCACTTCAGTGGATATATTATCTTTTTATAATTTTATTTTTAATAAATCCAGAAGTGGTAAAACGGACGTTTCTGAGAACTATATCGAGTTTGTTCACTCTCTGAATAGTGAGATTACCACTTCAAATGGTAAGGCACAGGAGGAAATAAATGGATCATTTAGATATAAGGATCATCAGAGGCGGGTTATAGAAATTTTAAAGAGCGCTGGCATTACAATGACATATCTACCACGAAATGATTTTTATGAAGCTGAAGGTCAGGTTTTATCTTTAATTGAGAGGGTCAATCAATCATTTTGCTACAGCGATTATGTCCCAGCCTTAACTAGAAGAGTATACATTTAAAGAAAAGGTGTAAGCGTCGCCCATAAGGTTAAAGATATTTGGGGTAGATATTTGGGGTCAGAGTAAAAACTAAAAGTTAGAACGTAAGATAAGTGAATGCCGCTGCTCGTGAGAGCAGCGGCATTTTTTATTGCCTGAAGTTTGAGGGGCTGTTCTACAACAACAGGCAGGTCTCTTCGAAATCCAACCGTTTGCCGCGTGGGTGCAGTTTTTGCGAATCGCCGTAGCCGAGGTTGACCAGGAAGTTGGATTTCCAGCCATTTTCAGTAAAGAAAATCTCATCGGTTTTGCCGTTGTCGAAACCGGACATCGGGCCGCAGTCCAGTCCCAGTGCGCGGGCGGCCATGATCAGCCAGGCCCCCTGCAGGGTGCCGTTGCGAAATGCTGTGCTTTGGGCCAGTTCCTCGTTGTCGGCAAACATTTTGTCAGCCCCTTGCATGTGTGGGAACAGTTCCGGCATGTGACGGTAGAAGGCCGGGTCGTGGGCGACAATCACAGTGACGGGGGCAGCCAGGGTTTTATCGCGATTGCCCTCTGCCAGCGCTGGCAGCAATTCCTGTTTGGCCGCCGGGGTGGTGAGGAATACAAACCGTCCCGGTTGCGCATTCATGCTGGTGGGACCCATGGCGGCGAGCGCGTAGAGCTGGCGCAGGGTATCGGCGGCGATGCCGCGATCCTGCCAGTTGCTGTGGGTGCGGGCATGGGTAAACAATTGTTGCAGAGTGGTTTGATCAAGTGGGTTCATGGGATGTCCTTGGTTGGTTGTTAGCGGGAATATCGAAGATCAGCGCCAGACTGTTGCTGTTGGCCCGATAGGTCGTTACCTGATTCGGGTATAAGTCTGGGCCGAATTCCAGTGCGTCGCCGGGTTGCAGGCGTGTGTTCGCCAGGGTGATTTCACCCCTGACAAGTTGCACCCGGCGCTGCCATTGATCGGGCAGGTTTTGCTGGATGTGTTCTCCGGCGTTGAGTTGCAGTTGCCAGATGCGGATGTCCTGATCCAGTAGAAAGGCCTTGGTATCCACATCCACCTCCCCGGCGGCGATTGGCTGCAGCGTCGCCGCATCGTCAAAATGCCGGACCTGGTAAACAGGCGCTGTATTTTTGTGGCGGGGTGTTACCCAGATTTGTACAAATTCCATTGACTCGGTATCACTGGCATTGAATTCACTGTGACGGATGCCGCTACCCGCACTCATATACTGATAGTCTCCGGTGCCAAGTAAACGTTCATGACCGGCGTTATCCCGGTGAACCATCTCACCGTGCGTGACCAGGCTGATGATCAAAGCGTCACGGTGACTGTGGCTGGAGAAGCCGCCACCGGGGGCCACCCAATCCTGATTAACTACCCGCAGGGGGCCAAAGCCCATCCGCGCGGGGTCGTAATACCGGTTGAATGAAAAACTGTGATAGCTTCGGAGCCAGGGCAGCAGCGTGCTGCCCCGCTCGTTTGCCCGGATGTGTTTGTGCATCTGCATGGCTCCAGGTTAACGGGTTGACTCATGCATTGCGTTGCAATGCCAGACTACCGTTGCCCTGTAGGGCAATGACCGCCGTGGTGATGGCGAGAAACAACGGGTATTCCCAGCCACCACCGGCATTGCTGAATACCCAGCCTGCACCGCTGTGGGCCCAGGTGGCTCCCAGTGCGACGGGTATCAATGCCAACGCCGCCCAGCGGGCCTGATAGCCCAGCAGCAATGCAATACCGCCTATTGCCTCAACGATAAACGTGGCATAGGCCGCTATAGCGGGCAAGCCGAGGCTTGCAAAGAAGGCGGCTGTGCCGGGCAGGGTGAATACCACCAGTTTCAGGTACAGACTGTGGGCGATATAGATAATGCCAAGGCTGATGCGAAGTAGGCCGGTGCCGTGGTTTGCGTACTTGTTCATATTGCGATCCTCTGTAAGTGAATGGGTTCAGGTGCAGTATGAGTGTTGCAAATATGAAATATAATTCTCATTATGTTCAAACGATATTTGCAAAAATGCAAAAAGAGCGGGGTGAGTCATCGTTATGGATAGTTGGGATGATCTGCGGTATTTTCAGGCGGTTGCGGAAACCGGGAGTCTTACGGGTGCCCGCAAGCGGCTGGGCGTCAATCACTCCACGGTATTTCGGCGAATCAAGGGGCTGGAAGAAAAACTCGGCGTGCGTCTGTTCGAGCGATGGGATGCCCGCTATCAGTTGACCGGTGCCGGTGAGCTGTTGATGGTGCGAGTGGAGCAGGTTGCCGAGGCCATTGACGATGTGGATCGAATGATTCTCGGCGGCGATCAAACCCTGGAAGGCAAGGTGCGTATTACTTGCCCCGACGGTTTTGCCTATTACCAGCTGCCGCCCTTGCTTGCGGAGTTCCGGGCACTTTACCCGGGCATTGAGATAGAGCTCCTTGCTGACAGTGACGATCTCAATCTTTCACGGATGGAAGCCGATATCGCCCTGCGTGCCACCAATAACCCTCCGGAGCATCTGGTGGGTCGAAAATTAATGACAATGCCCTGGCGGCTATATGGTTCGGAAAGGTTCGCCCATGGCCAATCCGGGGTTTTCACGGCAAAGGCATTGAGTGGCATGCCGGTGATTGGCCCGGAGCGTGCTTTATTGCGACTCAAACCCATGCAGTGGCTGGAGAAGCATTGTTCAGCAGTCAGCATTGTGGCCCGCGCCAATACGTTGATGGGCATGGCGGCCCTGGTGAAAGCCGGTCTCGGGGTTGCACTACTGCCTGATGATGTCGCCGACGGGCTGCCCCCGTTAGGCTCACTTGACCGCGAGTTTCAGTCGGACCTGTGGCTGCTGACCCATCGGGATTTGCGCAGTAATGCCCGGGTTAAAGCCTGTAGCCAGTTCCTGACGGAAAGGCTGATGCGCTAACACGTCAACCAGTCAAAGCAGCAATGGTTAGCACGTATTAATACAGATTATTTGGGGGGCAGATTAAAAACCCCACGATCGGCTCCAACGCCTGGCGTTATACTCTCCCCACTGAAGGGTGATTTTATGAATCTTGAAAAGTCCAAAAAACGTATAGCCAAGCGGGTCAAAATGAGCCGCCGGGGCTATCCGGAAATTACCATAGAATATTTTGGCAAGGCCGCTGGTTGTGCGGATGGGGTGTCAGTGAAGTTCTGCCTGGAAGAGGGTGCGGAAATACAGGAGCAGCGTTTTTCCAGTGTCAGCGATGCCCGGGAGGATGAGACTATTCAATCCGCCATTGTCAAAATTATCGAACGTTCGGAAGCCATGAGTGTTGTACAAATAGAGGGTATTACCCCTGTTGGCTAACGTTGCCATTGGGTCGCGCTGTAATGTGGAAGCGTTAGTTGCGATGACTCTCAATAGTCATCAATGGTCATCCACCCACAATATGATCCAAAAGGTGTTGTCAGTCCCTGTTACGGGTTAATGTAGCTGTTCCAGTTACACCCTGTTAACAACCCAATGACTTTCACGGAGAAAAGCAATGGAAAAGGCTGAGATTAGCGAAGAGATGATTTTCGGGTGCTTTGCGGCTGCCTGCCAGTCTGATGATATGGCCGGGACGGCGGCATCGTTTGTGGATGTGGAGGAGTACGAAAACCGGGTGATGTACCCCGAGTTTGCCCGCTGGGCGAGCAAGGCCGGTTATCCGGAGTTGGCGACCCTGTTCCGCAAGGTGGCCGGTGAGGAGAAACTGCACGCGGTATGGTTGCGGGCCCTGTACAGCGATATCGGTGTACCGCAACGGGGTGAAGATACCCAGCGCGCTATCGACGCCCTGGAAGCTATTCGTAGCAATTGCGACGAGCTGATTGCCCTGAATCCCGACGGGGTAGTGGAAAAGGCATTGCAGGTGGCGCTTCGGGTGGAAGAGCGGGAATACCAGGATATCTATCCCCGTTTCCGCGACCAGGCGCTGGCGGCGAAGGATGCCGACACCGCAGCGGTTTACCAACAGGTGATCGATTCCGAGCGCCAGCACGCCCACTGGTTTCAGGCGGCCCTGGATAATTTCCGTTCACCGCAAGCCCGGGCGATGGTCTGACAGCCTGTTTGAACGTTGAGCTTGTAGAGCAACCCTCCTCTGTCAGGTGGTGGCAGGCGCTCAACCCTGCTGTCTACCTGGTATCGATACTGCCCGGCGTTGCGGTCTGGCTGCTGGCGGAAAAGCCGCTCAGTCACACTGCGCTATGGTCGGCGACCCTGGCCGTGGTGCTGCTGCAACACGGTATCAACCTGCTCAATGATGCCAAGGACTGGCAGCTGGGCGCCGACACCTTCAAGTACGATTCCTGGGTGCGTATTCACGACGGCAGTGTCCGCACGGCCTTTTATCACGGCCTGATCAGTCTGACAGCCGGGGGTGCTCTGGGGCTGCTGGTGTTGTTGCTTGTCCAGCAGCTGTGGATTCTGGTTTTTGCCCTGCCCCTTGCGGTGCTGGGGGTGTTGTATAACGCCGGGCAGCGTCCGCTTTCCTACACGGTGGCCGGGGAGTGGGCCACGGCGCTCTGCTATGGTCCCGGCGTGTTTGGCGGCCTGTGGTTTGTCGCGGAACAGCCGTTTGGCTGGAGCTCACTATTGGGGATGGGCGCGTTTGCAGCCTTTGCTACGGCGTTGCTGTTTTCCCACCAGCCGCCGCAGATCGAAACAGATCGGCAGGCGGGCAAACAGTGCTTCGCAGTGCGCCACGGTGCCGCGGTGACCTATCGTGTTTCAGCGATGCTGCTGGCAACCTCGCTGGGGTTGTTGGCGCTGGCCTTTGGGCTGGGGTCGAGAGGGTTGGCATCAACCCTCCCTTTTGTGCTGGCGTCGGTTGTTGCCGTGATCTGGGTTGTGCGGGTCGGCCCCAATCCGAAGCGTATGATGCTGTCCTCCACCCTGGTATTTCTTGTGGAGGCATTGAGCTGGGGGTTTTAGCGCGCCAGTATCGGTTTATTCGGCCACCTCAACAGACGAGACCTGAATGCGGTAGCGGGCGGCGTCATTACTATCCTTGAACGGGCCTATGCGGGTTTTCATGGACACCTGCTGGCCCGGCGATAGCTGCCTCGGCCCATTCATGGTGGAGCTGCCACCGGCAATAAAGGCATTCACCATCTCGGTGACTTGCAGCTTCACATTGGTGACGGTGACCGGGCTGTTGTTTTTAACGGTGACGCGCAGATAGCCATCGTCCGTCAGGGACAACTGGCTGGTGATGTATTTGTGGGGAGCGGTGGCCAGTTCCAGTACTGCCAGCCGCGCCTGGGCTTTTTTGGCCATTTCACCACCACCCTGGGCAGCGGACTGAAAATAATTAATGGCATTTTTCTGGTCGCCGTTTTCCAGTGCTATTTCGCCTAGATAGTATCCGGCATAGGGTGTTGGCAGCAGTTGATAACTCTTTTCCAGATCACTGCGGGCAGCGGTTTTTTTGCCCTCCTCAAAGCGCAGTAGGCCCCGAGACAGATGGTGGCTGAAATAGTCGGGGTTTTTACCGATGGCAGTGGTAAAAGCCTGCTCGGCATTGCTCATGTTTTTCTGCATGGCCCAGGCATGGCCGCGCAATTCCCAGAAATAACCGTCATCGGGTTGAATGGCAATAGCCTTGTCCAGCTCACTGAGGGCGGTTTTCGGGTTATCGGCACTGAGCGCTTTCATGGCCGCTTCCTGGGCCTTGTAGGCGGGTTGGTCGCGTTTGATCTGGGCGATTTTGCGTTGGTAGAGCTCGCGATTGATGACGCCTTTGGGGAGTGTCGCGGCCTTGATGCGGTTGGCATCAACCCGCTCCTGTGAAGGGGGGTGGCTGGCGAACAAACCGCTGAGGAAGTCCTGTTGACGACCTTCGCTCAGTTTGACGAAGGTCTCCTGCAGCTTGACTGCCCCACTGGGGTCGTATCCGGCGCGGGCCATGTATTCCATACCGTAGGCGTCGGACTCCAGTTCGGCACTGCGGCCGTACTTGGCCATCCAGGCAGCCGCACCCATCTGTGCCACTTGTGAGCCCATTTCGCCGAGACCATAGTTTGAGCCCGCCACACCCACAGCAGCGGCACCGATGCTCAACAGGGTGCCACGGGTCATCTGTGCGGCGCTGTGCCGGGCGGCGGCGTGGACAATTTCATGTGCCAGCACGGCGGCCAGTTGGGACTCATCCTCCAGTTCCACGAGTAGCCCGCGATTGATGGCGATCTTGCCACCGGGCAGAGCCCAGGCATTGGGCACCGAATTGTTCAGTACCACGAATTCGTAGGGCAGGTCGGGACGATCACTGACGGCGGCCAGTTTTTTCCCCACGCCGCTGACATAGGCCTGCACTTCCGGATCAATGATGTAGCGTCCCCCCTGGGATTGCTGGGAGGGGGCATAGTTGCTGGCACCTATCGCCACTTCCTGCTCTGCCGACATCAGTGAGAACTGGTTTTCGCCGGTGACGGGGTTGACCGAACAACCACTCAAGAATACGAGCAACATTAGTGTGGATAAGAAAAGTGGCACGACCCGGGGCATGGATTCTCCTGACGAACAGATTGCGATCAACGCAGTATAATAGACCATGGTAACCTGTAATGATTTCATACATTGGATAAACCATGCTGACTGTTATTTCCCCCGCCAAGACCCTGGATTATGAAACGCCCTCGACCACAGCGGACTTTACGATGCCCGCTTATCTGGAGGATTCAACGGCGCTGATCGACGAGTTGCAGCAGCTTTCGCCACCAAAGGTGTCGGAGTTGATGGGTATCAGTGCCAAGCTGGGTGATCTGAACTTTGGCCGCTATCTCAACTGGCAGCCGAAATTCACGACCAGCAATGCAAAACAGGCGCTGCTGGCTTTCAAGGGGGATGTGTACACCGGACTGGCGGCCGAGAGTCTTTCGGAGGCCGACCTGCAGTGGGCGCAACAGCATCTGCGGATTCTGTCGGGGCTCTATGGCCTGTTGCGGCCACTGGATCTGATGCAACCCTACCGGCTGGAAATGGGAACCCGCCTGGCCAACCCGCGCGGTGCCGATCTCTATCAGTTCTGGGGCAGAAAAATTACCGATGGCTTGAATGCTGAACTGGCGGCGATGTCGCGACCAGTGTTGTTGAATCTGGCCTCCAACGAGTATTTCAGAGCTGTGCAGCCGGGTTTGCTGAATGCCGACATCGTCACACCGGTATTCAAGGACTGGAAAAACGGCAAATACAAAATTATCAGTTTTTACGCCAAAAAAGCTCGTGGGCTGATGAGCCGCTACCTGATTCAACAGCGTATTGATGACCCCGAGGGCATCAAGGCATTTGATCTCGGTGGCTATGCATTTCAGTCCGCCATGTCCTCAGCGCGGGAATGGGTTTTCACTCGGGACGTGGCGGAGCAGGAAGGATGATGGTGAAACCTTTTTCTCAGGCCTGCGAAAATAACCGGCAGCCGATTTTTCAGGTGCTACAGGCGGTGTTGGCATCTTCTCGTCACGTACTTGAGCTGGGTAGTGGCACCGGTCAGCACGCTGTGTACTTTGCCCCCCAATTGCCTCACTTGATCTGGCAAACCTCTGACCTGGCAGTGAACCACGAGGCTATCAACAGCTGGATTGATGAGCATCCAGCCGAAAACCTGCGCCGTCCGCTGGTGTTGGACGTAGATCAGCAACCCTGGCCGGTGACTGGTGCCGATGCGGTCTTTACCGCCAACACCTGCCACATCATGTCCTGGCAATCGGTGATCAGCCTGTTTGCCGGGCTGGAAAAGCTGCTGCAGCCGGGTGCACATGTGGTGATTTACGGGCCCTTTAACTATGGCGGTGAATTTACCAGTGACAGCAATGCCCGCTTTGATCAGATGCTAAAGCAGAATGCCCCGTACCGGGGAATCCGTGATTTCGAAGCGATTAATGGTTTGGCCGATGAGGCCGGGCTGACATTGCTGGACGACCATGCCATGCCGGCAAATAACCGTCTGCTGGTCTGGCAGCGGAGGTAGGCGTCGGAAGATTCCGAATCAACGGGGCTGAATGGGTGTTATTTTCGCCCCTTCGATGGTCAGGTTGTACATCAATCCCTTGTTGGAGAAGACGAAGCCGATAATCGGTTGCTGGAACGTTTTGGTATCAATTTCTTCCGCAGCGCCGAAGTTGGCAATGGCGACGCTGCCGTCAACACCGGCTTCCCAACCTTGGCTGTTGCGGAATTTTTGCAAGGCGTCATCGGTCATGAAAAGGATGACCTGGGATTTTTTCTGAACGCCCAGTTGCAGCCCCAGTGATGCCGAGGCAATGTTGTAATATCCCACTGTATTGCCGCCAATTCGCAAAGCGCCTTCACCATATTCCCCGCCGACCCAGAAACCGGCCTTGTAGATTTTCGGGAAAACCAACATGCCTTTGGCGCGGGAGGCCAGTTCTCGTCCTGCAGAGGATTGCTTGTAAAAATCGGCCAGGGTTTCCTGCACAAACAGGTCGATTTCCAGCTTGCTGGATGCCTGACTGGCAGCGGGCAGTAACAGCAGACTGAAGACCAGTAACCAGACAGGGGTTTTCACGGGTAGAGTCCTCCACAGGGGGAACAGGGTGAGTTTATAGGTCGACGGATTTGTATGGTAACTGTCGCCGGGCTTCCTGAATATAGTTAAGTACGTATTGACGCTCTTCCTTCAGAAACCGACCGATGGCATAGGCAAAGTCGGGATGCCTGATCCAGTGGACAGAACAATTTTCAGTGGGTTCGAAACCCCGTTTGATTTTGTGTTCACCCTGGGCTCCGGCATCGAACGTGCCCAATCCGCGCTCAATGGCAAATTCGATACCCTGGTAGTAGCAAAGTTCAAAATGCAGGAAGTCGTACTCGCGCGTGCACCCCCAGTAACGACCATAGAGGTTATCGTGATCGTGGAAGAACAGGGCGGCGGCGACTTTTTCGTCCCCCTCCATGGCGACGACCATCATCACCTGATCGGGCATGGTTTGACCCAGTTGGTGGAAGAAGGCCTGGGTCAGATAGCCGCTGTTGCCGCTGTGCTTGAGGTAGGTGCGGTGATAGAGCACGAAGAAGAACTCCCACCAGTCGGCACTGATCTGCGCACCGGTGAGTCGTTCGACAAGCAGGCCTGCGCACTTGAGGGTGTGGCGCTCCCGGTTGATGTTCTTGCGCTTTCTTGAGGAGAACGTGTCGGTAAAATCGGTGAAATCGCGATAATCTCGATTGTTCCAGAGATATTGCACGCCGCTGCGCAACATCCCCCCTGCCGTTTGCAGCGCGTCCGACAATGTCGCTTGGGGAAACAGCAAGTGCCAACCGGTGGCACCCTGCTGCCCCGCCAGTTGCTGAATCGCCGACAGCAGTATCGGGCTGATATCGCTCAGACTGATACCGGGCAACAGCCCGAGACGCGGCCCGCACGCTGGCGTGAAGGGCACTGCGCTGAGCAGCTTTGGGTAATAGTCGAGGCGGTGCCCGTGATAGGCCTCCGCCCAGGCCCAATCGAATACGTATTCGCCCCGCGAGTGCGTTTTACGGTAGAGCGGAAGTGCAGCAACGGTGACTTCGTCCTGGCTCAGCAACAGGTGTTGTGGGTGCCAGCCCGTCTGGGTACAGGCGCTGCCCGAGTGTTCCAGCAGGGAGAGAAAACGGTGCTGTAAGAAAGGGTAGTCACTGTCGAACAGCGTATCCCAGTCCCGGGCGTCACACTGGTCAATGCTGTCGAGAACACGTATGTCCAATGTCTGCCTCTCAGGGGGCGGGGTTGCTGATATCCCGATGAATCAGATCAATGTCTGCCAGCAGTGCTTCGCTCATGGGTGTGGCGAGACTATCGATGTTTTCCTGCAGCTGTGACAGCGTGGTGGCACCAATAATGGTTGAAGCGACAAACGGTTGCCGGTGAATGAAGCCCAGTGCCATGTGCACCGGTGAAATATCATACTGTCTAGCCAGTGCCACATAGCGCTCGGTCGCATGAAAGGCAGTGGGGTGATTGTAGCGCTGAAACCGTTCGAACAGTGTCAGCCGTCCATTAGCGGGTTGTCGGCCCTGCAGGTATTTGCCCGACAGCATACCGAAAGCCAAGGGAGAGTATGCGAGCAGGCCGATCCGTTCATTGATTGACCATTCCGCCAGCGATACCTCGAACTGCCGGTTCAACAGATTGTAGGGGTTCTGAATGCTGACAATCGGGGCGCCATGGCCGGCCACAGAGGCCGCCTGGTATTGCATCAGACCCCAGGGGGTTTCATTGGAGACGCCGATATGACGGACCTTGCCCTGCTTAACCAGGTCATTCAATGCCTGCCAGGTTTCATTGATCGGGGTGTAGTCATTCAGTGAGTAGTCACCTGGAGCGGAGCGGCCAAAAATATTGGCGGGGCGCTCCGGCCAGTGCACCTGGTATAAATCAATGTAGTCGGTCTGCAGTCGGCGCAGGGAATCATCCAGTGCCTGAAAAATCTGTTTTCGATTCAGCCGCGGTCCGCCCCTGATATAGTCAAAACCGCTGTTGTTGCCGTCACCGCCGGTCACTTTGGTGGCCAGGACCACGTCCTGGCGCCGCCCCGAGTGGGTCAGCCAGTCACCCAGGTATTGTTCTGTCAGGCCCTGGGTTTGTGCGTTGGGTGGTACCGGATACATCTCTGCGGTGTCCACAAAGTTGATACCGTGATCGAGGGCACAATCCAGCTGCTGAAAAGCGTCTTTCCGACTATTTTGCTCGCCCCAGGTCATGGTGCCGAGGCCAATGGCGCTGAGGGTCAGCCCGGAGGTTCCTAATTCTCGATATTGCATCTTTTTCCTGTGGGATTGGAAAAGGTGACTGGATATATTGTCAGGTTAGCAGGGGCAGCTGGCAGCGGAAGCAGCTACCTTTCCCCAGTGTGCTGTCGATTTTCAGTGATCCGCCGTGGCGCATCAACACATGTTTGACAATGGCCAGCCCCAACCCGGTGCCACCGGTACTGGTGGCGCGGCTCTGGTCGACCCGATAAAAACGCTCGGTCAGGCGGGGCAGGTGTTTTGGATCAATACCGGAACCGTTATCGCTGATTTCCACCACAATATCCGATGCGGTGTGAAAGCAGCGTATTTGCACGGACACGCCTGCCGGATTGTGCTTGATGGCATTGAATACGAGATTCGAGAAGGCGCTATAAAGTTCCTTGTACTCCCCTTTGAAGGGGGTGTCGGTGGCGCAGTCTGTTTCGATTCGACATTTATCACCAGCTACCATGCGGGCATCTTCGGCGATCTGTTGCAGTAGCTGATCCAGCATGATGGGTGTTCGCGAGGGGGGTTTCCGGTTGGATTCCAGCTGTGACAGCATCACCAGATCATTGGCCAGGGCGTTGAGACGCTCCGTTTGCTGGCCCATCTGCAGCAGTGCTTTTGCCCAGCCCTTGGGCAACTGGTCGGCATTGTCCTGCAGGGTTTCGATATAGCCCGAGAGCACGGTTAGGGGTGTTCGCAGCTCATGGGAAATATTGGCCACGAAGTCCTGTCGCATTTGTTCCAGATTGCGCAATCGGGTGATGTCCTGCACGACCAGAATGATGTTGCCATCACCAAAGGTTGCGGCGGTAAACAGCAGGGTTCTTGTGGGATCTTCCGGTGAGCTCAGTTCCAGTGGTGGGGGCAGTATGTCACTTTGAATAAACACCACGAAACGGGGATCGCGAACCAGGTTGGTCATGGATTGGCCGCGATCCTGTTTGACGAGGCCAAGCAGTTTTTCAGCGGCGGGGTTCCACCACTCCAGTTCCCGGTCGGGGGTGAGGATGATGATGCCGTCCGCCAGTGCAGAAGTAATATCCTTGACCCGCTCGGCCAGTTGCCGGCGACTTTGTTTGGCGCGTTCGTTACGCTGTTGCATCCGGTAGAGATAATCGGTCATGTCGCCCCAGACGCCGATTGCCTCGGGAGGTGGTCCCTCAGCGCTCTGGTCGAGCCAGTCGTAGAGTCGGGTGATATGGACGAAGGTCCACAACATATAGAGGCCGCCACCCAGGAGCAGGGTGAGCAAAATGTGACCCCACAAAAAACCTGTCAGCAGTAGAAACAGGGTGAGCAGGGCAATCCGCCGTATTTCTGCCTTAAGCCCTCTGTGCAATGCAGATCCTATTCTTCATAAACCTTGGTGGAAAAGCGGTAACCCGCGCCTCGCACAGTCTGTATGAAGCGGTCCTGCCCAGCAAGGGAAATTGCCTTGCGCAATCGGCGAATATGCACATCCACCGTTCGCTCATCCATGTAGACATTGCCGCCCCACACATGGTCCAGAATCTGATCACGGGAATAGACGCGCTCCTGGTGCGTGAGAAAGAAACTCAGCAGCCGAAATTCTGTGGGTCCCATGGACACCGGTTGACCACTGATGGTGACCCGGTGACTGATGGGATCAAACAGCAGTTGATCCACCTCAATCGGTTCCGGGGGCAGCTCCGATTCGGCACGGCGCAATACAGCATTGATACGGGCCACCAGGGCACGGGGTGAAAACGGTTTGGTGATATAGTCGTCCGCGCCCACATCGAGGCCCTGGATCAGGTTGTCCTCACTGGCTTTGGCGGTCAGCATGATGACCGGTACATTTTTTGTCAGGTCATCCCGTTGCAGCCTGCGGATCAACTCAATGCCACTGGTGACGGGCATCATCCAGTCAAGCAGCACCAGGTCGGGTTTGTGATCGATGATCATGGCATGGGCCTGCTGGGCATTCTCAGCCTGCAGGGTGTCAAATCCGGCCACATCCAGCGCTGAACAGATCATGTCGCGAATGGCTGTTTCATCGTCTACAACAAGTACAGTTTTATCACTCATATTCTTTTCATCATTGATATCCAGACACCCATTACATGACCTGAGCATGACAAAAATATGACAATCGACAAATGATCGGTCGATACCTAGTCGACAGTGAGCTGATAGTCCGCCGCCAGACCGATAAAAATAATAGCACCCACGTAATGATTATTGAGAAAAGCCCGGAAGCAGGCATCGCGCTCGCGATGGCGGATCAGATACTGCTGGTAGAGAAACAGCAGGGCGGCCACCAGCAGGGACAGGAAAAACCAGCTGCCGCGATTAAAATTGATCCCGGTCATCAACAGCGCGATTAGTGTCAGACACTGCAGGCAGGCGGTAATGGGTATGTCCATGTCGCCAAACAGAATGGCGGTAGACTTGATGCCGATCTTCACATCGTCATCCCGATCCACCATGGCGTAAAAGGTATCGTAGGTGACGGTCCAGAGCACCACCGCAATGTACAGTGTCCACATTTCCCGGGGCAGGCTGTTGCTCTCGGCCGCAAAGGCCATGGGCAGGCTCCAGGCAAAGGCGGCACCCAGCACCAGTTGGGGCAAATGCGTAAAACGTTTCATGAAGGGGTAACAGGCCGCCAATGCCACCCCCACCAGGGCCAATTTGATGGTCAGCGGATTGGTCAGCAGCACCAGGCCAAAGGCGGCCAGGCAGAGCACAACAAACAGCGCCATTGCCTCGCGGGTATTGACCTGACCGCTGGGTAGCGGCCGGTGCCGGGTTCGCGTCACATGGCCATCCACCTGCCGGTCAGCCACATCATTGATGACACAACCTGCGGCGCGCATCAGGATCACGCCCAGCACAAAGATCAGCAGATTTTTTGCGGAGGGGACACCGCCCGCGGCCAGCCATAACGCCCAGAGCGTTGGCCAGAGCAGCAGCAGCGTTCCGATAGGCTTGTCAAAGCGCATCAGCCGGACAAAATCGGGGAGTCGCTGTAATGCTTTGCTCATAAATGCCGCATGGTTGCGAAATCAGGGGATTTCATTGTACGGGGTAAAACCTGTCAAAAACACCTCGGACACCAGCAGAGGTTTGTCGTCCAACCAAAACAGTGAACGGCGTCCCTGTACGGGGCTGCCATAGGTGGATGGTACCGAAGAGGGCCAGGGTTCGAACATGGACAGGTTGGAAATCTCAATGGGTCCGCGGGCCATGCCGGGGTCGCTGAACAGCAGTGCGCCGAGGGGCCGGTTGTCCAGCTTTCGGAGTTTGCGCAATCGCCCGGTCAGGGTTTTCATCGGAATGATACTGCGGGCATGGACCCAGGGTTGGTGGTTACCCAGCAGGATGACCTCCCTGATCAGGGCGCGTTGCCGGGCCGGCAGCGCCAATGCGCGTTGCTCGGACAGTCGGGGCACCCCCATGCCCTGAAACAGTATTTTTACTTCAAACTGCCCTTTGCTCGCCCGGATTAAGCGTTCGGTGAGTGAGCCGCGATCCAGTAACCACGGTCGCAGGGCGCTGCATGTGACAAACAGCGGTGTGCGCCGATAGCTGCGCCAGTGAAGCTGACGGTTGGCGGGCGTGTGTGGGGAGCGAAGGGGCACAGCGATACCTATGGGCCTTGGTATGACAATGGATTCTAACCGGTTATGACAACGCTTTGGGGGCTATGGGTTATACAGGCTGACAAGCCGTTCCTGTAATAGCGCCATGGCCCTGGCCCGGTGACTGATACGATTTTTCTCATCTTTGCCGAGCTGTGCGGAGGTGCGGCCCAGCTCGGGAATATAAAAAAGCGGGTCGTAGCCAAAGCCGTTGTCACCCTCCGGGGTAAACCCGATCAACCCCTCCCAGGTGCCCTGGCAAATTAGCGGCGTCGGATCTTCCGCGTGGCGCAGGAATACTAGCAGGCAATGAAAGCGGGCGGTTCGTTGCTCACGGGGTACTTCCTGAAGCAGTGACAGCAACTGCAGGTTGTTCTGCTGGTCGGTGGCGTTTTCTCCGGAAAATCGTGAGGAATATATACCGGGGGCGCCATTGAGTGCGTCCACTTCAAGACCGGAGTCATCTGCGATGGCTGGCAGTGCGGTGAGGCGGGCGGCATGCCGCGCCTTGATCAGGGCGTTTTCCACAAAGCTCAGGCCATCTTCTACCGCCTCTGGAACCTCAAAATCGGATTGCGGCAGAATGTCGAAGGGGAGGGATTCAAGCAAGTGCTGAAACTCGGCAAGCTTGCCTTTGTTGCCGGTGGCGAGAACAATTTTCATGTTGAGCTGGATGATAGAAAGGTTGCTGGTAAGTGCGCTATTGCGCGCCCGAGGAACAGAGAGTCTGGGGTGGCTGTCACAGGCTACTCATCGACATAAAATTTGCGCTGAAAAGTCAGCGAATGTGTCGCCTTGTCAGAATCCGGACTGACGTCAATTTTGAAGGTCATCCAGTCTTCCTTGTCAAAACGGAACGGCGCCAGATAGTAAACCACGTTCTCTTCGCGGATTTCGGCGAATTCCAGCACCTGCTGTTGACCGAAAATATTTGAGACGGTGCCCTTGACCACGGCTGGCAGACCGCCCATTTGGCCATTTTTGACCACGGCAATATTCACCAGACCTTTATCCTTGCCACGAACAATATTGTACGAGCTGGCAACGTCCGGCTGGATAAAGCTGCTGTTGAAGGCACTGAAAAACACTTTCAGGTCGCCGTATTCCTTGTAGGGGCGGTTGTCAGCCAGCGCACTGAAGCTCAAACCTGCGATGAGCAGGAATAACGAGATTGCTTGGGTTATTTTCATGTTGTGGCTACCTGTCATGAAGAGGCTTACTTGCTCAAATGGTAGATGGCAGTGTCACTGAACATATTCGGCCAGATACCTTTCATGTACCTGTCCGGCAGTCGCTCTGCGACAAATTCTCGATGCAGTATCCGGATACGCTTCTCTGTACAGAGTGCCTCAAAATCCTTCACGGTACAAAAGTGGATGTTGGGCGTGTCGTACCACTGGAAGGTGAGTTGCCTGGTGACCGGCATGCGGCCCCGTGACAGCAGATAGCTGCGAGCGCGCCAGTTGCCGAAGTTGGGAAATGTCACCACACACTGTTTGCCCACGCGCAACATTTCTCCCAGGACCAGGTGAGGATAGCGCATCGCCTGAAGGGCTTGGGTCATTACCACGGTGTCAAAGCTGTTGTCGGAAAACTGGCTCAGACCTTCGTCAAGATCGGCCTCAATCACATTGACGCCCCGGGCAACACAGGACGTAATTTTATCAGCATCAATTTCCAGCCCATACCCCCAGACGCCTTTTGTCTTGGCGAGGGTCTGCAGCAGTTCGCCGTCGCCGCAGCCGAGGTCCAGAATGCGGCTTGTCGGGTGGATCCACTGCTGAATAATGTTCAGGTCTGTGCGTATCATCATTTTGAAGAAATCTCAGCTGCTATGCGGTTTATATAGGCAGTGAGCACTTGCTCATAACGCTGGTTCGGCAATAGAAATGCATCGTGTCCGAGGTTGGATTCAATGGCGGTATAAGCCACATTTTTATCGGCGGCAATCAGCGCCTCAACAATTTCTGCGGCCCGTTCCGGAGAGAAGCGCCAGTCGCTGGAAAAGGACACCACAAGAAAATTGCAGCTGGCGTGCCGGAAAGCCTCGACCGGGTTGTGATCGTACTCACGGGCGAGATCGAAATAGTCGAGTGCTTTGGTCATCAGAAGGTAAGTGTTGGCATCGAAAGCGCCGGAAAACGCGTCACCCTGATGACGCAGGTAGCTTTCCACCTGGAATTCAATGGGCGCATCCTGGCCGCGCTGAAAAGAACCGGAGCGCAATTCCCGACCGAATTTATTGCCCATCAGCTCATCCGACAAATAGGTGACATGGCCGATCATGCGTGCCAGACCCAGGCCGTTTCTCGGTTGAGTCTGTTGTTCGAGATAGCGCCCGTTGCAAAACTCGGGATCGGACCTGATGGCGTTGCGGGCTATCTCGTTAAAGGCAATATTTTGCGCGCTGAGTTTCATCGCCGAGGCGATGACGACCGCATGACGCACCCGGTCCGGATATTCCAAAGCCCAGCGCATAACCTGCATGCCGCCGAGACTGCCGCCAACAATGGCGGCCCACTGACGGATACCGAGTTTGTCCGCCAGCCGCGCCTGACTTTCCACCCAGTCTCTGACCCGCAGCGGTGGGAAATCAGGCCCCCAGGGTTGGTCGGTATCAGGGTTGATGGATATGGGGCCGGTGCTACCGTGACAGCCACCGATATTGTTCGGACAGACGATGAAAAAACGGTTGGTATCGAAGGGTTTTCCCGGCCCGATATGATTGTCCCACCAACCCGGTCGCTGATCGGCCATGCTGTGGTACCCGGCGGCGTGGTGATGGCCACTGAGAGCGTGACAGATCAGGATGGCATTGCTGCCGTCGGCATTCAATTCGCCATAGGTTTCCACCATCAGTGTGTAATTATCGAGTGTTCGGCCACAGGCAAGCACAAGCGGCTCATCGAAGTGAATCGCTTGCGGTGTGACAATACCAACGGAGTTTTCCGGAATTACATCAGGCATCAATGATTCAACGAGTATCTGGCTTTTGCCGGTGTTTCGGCAGTCTAAAGAGGGGTGTGTATTGGCGCAAGGTTAGCATGCTGTTTTGCTCGCCGCCGCTGTCAGAGTGTCTCCAGATCATAATCTACAATCACTGGCAGGTGGCTGGAAAATAACTTGCTCTTGTAGATCACAGCATACTCCACACGAGTGGTGAGGTTTTTTGACACGATCTGCATGTCGGTGCGCCAGCCCGTCCCCTCAAGGGGTTTGCCAGCGGGCCAGTAGGTGAATTCGTCCGCATCCATGTTGAAAAGCCGAAAGGCATCGGCGTAACCGATGTCCCCGAATACCTGATTGAGGCACTGTTGCTCATGCGGCAGAAAACCGGACAGGTCGCGGCAGGTATCCGGTGTGCTCACGTCAATTGTGCGATGGGCAATATTCCAGCTGCCACAAAAAATATAGTCGCGGCGTTTGCTGCTGATTTTACTGAAATGGGCCAGAAGGTCCCGAAAAAAACGGTCTTTAAGCAATTGACTGTTGTCGTCGGAGGCGGAGGGGGCCAGCAGTGAACAGATGCTGACGTTCTCAAAGTCAGCTTGCAGATACCGCCCATTCATATCTTCGCCGTTGTTGGCACCAAAACCGTACATCATTGCCTTGGGCATATCCCGGGTGTAAATGGCGACACCATTCTGCTCTGGTTGGGGCGCATCAAAAAAATAGCTGAAGTAACCGTCGAGCTGAAAATCGGCACGTGAACTGAGAACGGGTTCCGGCAACCGGAGATCCTGAAGGCATATTATGTGAGCGTCCTGGGAGGCCAGCCACTCGAATAACCCTTGAGCGGCAGCCTGTTGGATACCGTCCACGGCAACACTGATAATTCGCATGATCGCCCCTGATTTTGGGAGAGTGTATGATAACCGACAGATCGTGTTTCCAAAATGGGAAAACTGTCCTCAGGCTCCGGTGGAACCTGTGATGATGACAAACCGGACTGTCTCTATGGCCAATTTAATCAATAACAGCAAATCCACCTGGTGCCTGATGTTGGCATTATTTTGTTCGGCGTCCATGTTAGCAGAGGCCGGTAATCTTTTCCGCTATCACAACAGCGAGGGCAACTTGGTGATTGACCACCAAGTGCCCCCGGAATACGTCGCCAAAGGCTATGAGGTGCTCAGTAGCACCGGCAGGGTGGTGAAAACCGTCCCGCCGCATCAGCCCGTGGAAGAAGAGGAGAGGGCCGTAGCTGGCGCGGCAAGCCGGGCGGATCAACTCAAGGAGGATCAATTTCTATTGCGCAGCTACAGCGATGTTGGCGAGGTTGAGGCTGCCGGAGAGCGACGGTTGGCTCAGCTGGCCAGAGAAATAGAGATTATCGAGTCCAACCGGGCCAAAAATGAAGAACAGCTTGAGAAGGCCAAAACCAGGGCAGCCCGATATCAGCTGGCCGGTAAAAAATTACCTCAAGACCTGTTGGACAGAATGGATGAGATCGCGAGGTTAACCGGGGATACACAGCATATGTTGTTGCTGCGCAAGCAGGAATATGAGGTGGTGGCGGCGCGTTATGAGCGTTACAAAAACCGCTTTAAAGCGTTGAATCCCGAAAAAACACTGTCGCAGCCACCGACCACTGCTCCTGCCAGTTCGCCGTCGGCAACCGAGTGAATTCGCTGCGCACAAACTGACTGATCCTGCCTTCGGCCAGCGCCAATATCAGGTTGGCTGCGGCCGTTACCGTGATGGCCGGGCGCAGATTTTCCGATATCTCAGCTTCGCGAAGAATCTGCTTTAGCTGGGTTTCCAGTCGATCAAATAATTGCTGTATCCGCTTGTGCAGTCGCTCTGTCTCACCGGTCAGCGCGTCGCCCGTGAGTAACCGGGTGATCCCGGGGTTGCGTTCGGCAAACGTGAGCAACAGTGTCAGAATGCGGTAGCAGCGACTGGCGGCATCCGGTTCTTCGACAATGATTGTGCGCATCCGGGTAAACAGCGTCTCCTCGATAAAATCGATCAGGCCCTCATACATCCGGGTTTTGCTCGGGAAGTGCCGATAGAGCGCAGCCTCGGATACACCGACCTCTGCGGCCAGTGCAGCAGTGGTGATACGCCCACCGGGCGCGGCTTCCAGCATCCCGGCGAGGGCTTGCAGAATGTGCTGTTTTCTGGAAATTTTTGCTGTTGTTGTCATCCGGGGCTCTCTACGGCTTCATCGGTGATCAACGTGCCGACACCCAGATCGGTAAAGATTTCCAGCAGTGTGGCATGGTTGACCCGGCCGTCAATAATATGGGCTGTTCTGGCGCCGCCCTTGACCGCATCCAGCGCACAGCGGATTTTCGGTAGCATGCCGCCGTAGATCGTGCCATCTGCGATCAGTTCATCCACCTGTCGGGTGGACAGGCCGGTCAAAATCTCGCCATTTTTATCCTGCAGGCCCGCGACGTTGGTGAGTAGAATCAATTTTTCTGCCTTGAGGACTTCGGCGATTTTGCCGGCCACCAGGTCGGCATTGATGTTGTAGGAGTTGCCTTCACTATCGACCCCGATGGGTGCGATTACCGGAATAAAATCACTGTTGGTCAGCATGTCGATAACGCCGGTATTCACCGATTCGACTTCACCCACGTGGCCGATATCAATGATTTCCGGTGCTTCCATCTCGGGTGTGTGCCGGCTGACTTTGAGTTTGCGGGCCTTGATTAACTGGCCGTCCTTGCCGGTAATACCAACGGCCTTGCCACCGGCGTGGTGAATGAGATTGACGATTTCCTTGTTGACGCCACCGCCCAGCACCATTTCCACCACGTCCATGGTTTTGCTGTCGGTAACCCGCATGCCGTTGACAAAGTGGGATTCAATTTGCAGCCGTGCCAGCAGTTCGCCAATTTGTGGGCCGCCACCGTGGATCACCACCGGGTTCATGCCCACCAGCTTCATCAGCACAATATCCCGGGCAAAGCTGGCTTTCAGCTTTTCGTCCACCATGGCATTGCCGCCAAATTTGACGACGATCGTCTTGCCGGTGAAGCGCTGGATGTAGGGTAGTGCCTCGGACAGAACCCTGGCCGTGTTGGAGGCGGCCTCTCGCGTTAGTGACATGTGTGTTCCTGACAGTGTGGTCATTCAAAAGCTCAAGCGATCGTCTATGCTACGGAGTTGCTGACGGAAAAGCGATTTGATTTTTTCGAGTGATTCCTCGGTCTCCGCTTCAAACCGCAGGGTCAGTGCCGGGCCGGTATTGGAAGCTCGCACCAATCCCCATGCCTTTGGAAAATCGACCCGAATTCCGTCAATGGTGGATATCTTGCCGGCCTGGAAGGCCTCCTTTTCCCGCAGTTTTTCAATCAGCGTGAACTTCTCCTGTTCATCCACTTCTATTCGTATTTCAGGCGTTGAACAGCGTTCCTCAAAGCCGGCCATTATCTCATCCAGGTCCTGTTCGCGAATGGTCATGATTTCAATCAGCCGCGCTGCCGCATAGATGCCGTCATCAAAGCCAAACCAGCGATCCTGGAAGAAAATATGGCCGCTGAATTCCCCGCCAAGCGGTGCCTTGCTTTCGATGATTTTGTTATACATGTGGGAGTGGCCGGTTTTCCACATTACCGGGCGACCACCGTAGCTGCTGATCAGTGTGTTGAGGCGTCGGGTGCTTTTGATATCAAATACGATGTCTGTTCCCGGGTGTCGCGAAACGACGTCCCGGGCAAAAATCATCAATAACTCATCTGGCCAGATAATTTTGCCACTGGCAGACACCGCTACAATCCGGTCGCCATCACCGTCCAGCGCAATCCCCAGGTCGGCCTGGTTGTCTTTTACATGGCAGATAAGATCGGTCAGATTTTCCGGCACGGTGGGATCCGGCGCATGATTGGGAAAGCTGCCGTCCACATCGCAGTAGAGGGGGATGACATCGCAGCCGATGGCGTCCAGTACCCGCGATGCCAGTTCACCGGCTATGCCGTTGCCGGCATCCAGTACTACCTTAATGTGCTGGGCGGGAACCACGTCGTCGGTAATGGCCTCAATATAATCAACCGAAAGGTCCAGTTCCTGGCGCTCGCCATGGGGTTTATCGGGGTAGTCTTCTGTCATTTCGGTCTGCAGGGCCATAATTTCCGTACCGCAGAGGGCGTGGTGCTGAAAGAAAATCTTGAATCCGTTGTACTGTGCCGGGTTATGGCTGGCAGTCACCATCACGCCACACTCCGTCTGTTGCAGATGATTGGTGGCAAAATTGAGCAGGGGGGTGGGCACTGCTCCCAAATGGATGACGTGACAGCCCGTGCTGCGGATTCCCTCTTCGAGTGATTCGATCAATTCCGGGCTGGACAGTCGTCCATCATAGCCGGTGACCAGGGTGTGCTCATCCACCAGCATTGCCCGGCGAGCCAGCGCCCGGCCAAGCTTGAGGGCGAATGCCGGGGTTAGTTGTGATCCCGCCAGGCCCCGGATGTCATAATCGCGAAACACCACCGCCGGGATATCAGATATGTCGTCATTGCCGTCTGTGTTGTCAGGGTCGCTATCGGTTTCGCTGTAGGTTGCCGGTTCCGGTGGCTCAGCTGCTGAATCAGTGTCATTGGTCCGATTAGTGGCCCCGTCAACAGCCTCATCAATAGTCCCGTCGGCAGGTGGTGTCGCCTGGTTGGCAGCTGGTCTGGCAAACACGGGCTTCCTCCTTCTCTGCCAATTCTGCCAATGGTCGCGGTGAAGGGCGATACGAATAGCCAGGTAGGCCAGGAGTAGGGTAATGCTCACCACGGCACCTGCAAGCACCATAAATTCCGTGTAAGAAGGGGCTGCTTTTTTCAATAAGGTCGCGCTGCCGGTGAAATGCAGTTTCCATGTGCCGATACGGGTGTCTTGTTTGACGGTATTCACAGCCTTGGACCTGTTGGTCAGGGTGAGAAAAGGTGTGGCTCCGGCTCCGGGGACATTCTGCAACAGTTCGGTCGTTCCCAGGGAGGGGTCGACCGTCCGGGCAAGTGCCTGGGTGAGCGGCGCCATTGACAGCATGGCCAGCAATGTGCCGAGGATTTCACCCTCTGTGTTTTTTACCGGGAAGGCAAACAGCAGCTCCCACTCGTCGCTGACCTTCGCCGCGACGGGCTCAGGCAGTTTGCCTTCCAGTACCTGTCGGGATAATTGTTGCCCGATGAAGTTGTTCGAGTCCGCGAGGCGGCCCAGCCCGGGGCGTAGCAGATAGCCATCATTCAAGTCGGCTATCAGGTCTTTCATCCGCTGTTCCATGCGTGACAGCATGGTTTGGTCGGCGGTAGCCAATGCCTCGACGAACAGATCATCCTGTGCCAGGGCGAGTAGTTGCTGCGCCCGCTGATCGATATGGTGGTCGACCAATATACGTTGCTTGGTGGCATATTCAGTGGCAAACGATGCGGCAAGGGATGTCCTGGCACTGGCCATCATCTGGTGGTACAGCAGATAGGTAACGATAGCGGCAGTGCAGAACAGCAGTGCCAGAAATCCGTTCAAAACAGGGTGTTTGGCCAGTTTCAGGATTATTGTGCGACGCCGGGAGTTGGGGTTTGTCATATCGGTCTAGTCGGTCGGTAGCATGTCTGCAATTTTGGCGATTAGCTGCCGCGCCAAAATGGACTTGTTAATTTTGGGGATGGCCTCGGCGCCCTGCATTTCCACGACCAGCACAGCGTTGTCATCACTGTTAAAACCAATGGTCCGGTCGGAGACATCGTTGGCGATGACCAGATCGAGTTTTTTCCGTTCCAGCTTGCTGCGGGCGAAATCTTCCACCTGGGTTGTTTCCGCGGCAAAGCCCACCGTAAAAGGGCGATTCTGCAGCGCGGCAACAGCACTCACAATATCCGGGTTTTTCACCAGTTCAATGGTCATCTGATCAGCGGTTTTTTTCATTTTCTGTTCGGCGACCCGGGCGGGCCGATAATCAGCCACAGCCGCTGAGGCGATGAATAGCTGGCAGTTCTCCGTTTCGGCCAGCGCTGCCTCGTACATCTCCAGGGCGCTGGTCACGTGGATGGTTTTGACTCGATCAGGGGGGCTGAGATTAACCGGGCCGCTGATCAGCACAGTTTCTGCACCGGCCTCTGCAGCAGCTTCTGCCAGGGCATAACCCATCTTTCCGGAACTGTGGTTGCTGATGTAGCGCACCGGGTCAATCGCTTCCCGGGTAGGACCTGCCGTGATGACGACTTTTCTGCCGGCCAGTGCGCCGGTTTCAAACAGATCGGCGGTGAGTTCAACAATATCCTGTGGTTCGGTCATTCTGCCTGGCCCGATGTCGCCACAGGCCTGGCTGCCCTCCGTTGGGCCAAAAATGTGCACGCCACGCCCGCGCAATCGCTCCAGATTGTATTGGGTGCTGGGGTGGCGCCACATACCCTGGTTCATGGACGGTGCAATGGCCAGTGCCGATCGGCTGGCCAGGCAGATAGTAGAGAGCAGGTCGCTGCCTTCGCCATTGGCCAGTTTGGCCATAAAATCCGCGGTGGCCGGTGCGACCAGGATGACATCGGCCCAACGGGACAGTTCGATATGGCCCATGGCCGCCTCGCTTTCCGGGTCGAGTAGAGCCAGGTGGACGCGATGTCCGGAGAGTGCCTGTAGCGTGAGTGGTGTAATGAATTCGGTGGCCGCACTGGTCATTACTACCTGTATGTCGGCACCGGCATCCTGTAGTCGACGGACAATCTCGGCACTTTTGTAGGCGGCAATTCCACCGGTTATACCCAACAGTATGCGTTTGTTTGCCAGAGAGAGCATCGGGTGGATCCTGTATATGACACCGGAAGGTTAAGATAACATTGCCGTGGAGGTTTGCGTAGTCAGGGGCTATATTATTGATAGCACAGGGAGGTGTTATGTCGATTAGAGACTGGCCCGAGGGCGAGCGGCCCCGGGAAAAACTGATGGTGAAAGGTGCGGAGACGCTCTCCGATGCCGAATTGCTGGCAATTTTTCTGCGCACTGGCTGTGCCGGGCAATCGGCCGTGGATTTGGCGCGATCACTGCTGCATCAGTTTGGCAATCTTGGTCAGTTGCTCGCCGCCGACAAGCCCACATTTTGTCGTGCCCGCGGTCTGGGTGAGGCCAAGTTTGTCCAGTTGCAGGCGGTGATGGAGCTGGCAAGACGCCACCTGGGGGAAAAGCTGCAGCGGGATCAGGTGTTCAGCAATCCAGCCAGTGTAGGAGAATTTCTGCTGGCACAACTGGGCCAGCGCCATCAGGAAGTGTTCGGAGTACTGTTTCTCGATAACCAGCACCGTTTGATTGCCTGGGAAAAACTGTTTTTCGGTACCGTCAATAGCGCCAATGTCCACCCCCGTGAAGTGGTCAAGCGGGCATTACATCACAATGCTGCGGCCGTCATTCTCTCGCACAACCACCCGTCTGGAGTGGCTGAACCCAGTGACCCCGATCGATGCATTACCCGTCAACTGCAGGAAGCACTGCAATTGGTGGATGTGAGGGTGCTGGATCACGTGATTGTGGGCGGTGGCCACACCGTTTCCCTCGCCGAGAGGGGAATGATCTGACCCATAGCTCGGGTAATCAATTCTGTGAATGTATTTGATTTCAGGGAGACGTTCTGGTATAAAACGCGGCTCTTTTCGGGGTGTCTCCTTTCGGGGTGTCTCTCGGACAACAGGTTTAACGGCCAGGTTTCAAAAGCGGTCGCCCGATGGGGTGGCGCCAATAGCAGAGGCAAAGCAATGTCTAAAGTATGTCAGGTCACCGGCAAAAAACCGATGACAGGTAACAATGTATCCCACGCCAAAAACAGAACCCGTCGCCGGTTTGAGCCCAACCTGCACAGTCACCGTTTTTGGGTTGAGGCGGAGAAACGTTTTATCAAACTGCGCATTTCTTCAAAGGGCATGCGCATTATTGACAAGCTGGGTATCGACCAAGTGCTGGCGGATATCCGCAAGCGCGACGCTAAGGTTTAAGGAGACTAACCATGGCCAAGTCAAATCGCGACAAAATCAAACTGGTATCCAGTGCCGGCACCGGACACTATTACACCACCACCAAGAACAAGCGTACCCAGCCGGAAAAGCTGGAGTTCAGCAAGTACGATCCGGTGGTTCGCAAGCATGTCCCCTACAAAGAAGCGAAAATCAAGTAATCCGCCTCCCGGCAGACACTGATGCCTGCTTCTACCGAACGAGCCCCGCAGCAGCCGGGGCTTTTTTGTGTCGCACGTTTATCTGGCTATTTTGTGGTGCCAAGGGCGATGTCGTATACCCCCGCCTCTCTGGCCTGATCGGAAATCAATACAAAGGTCTCCGTTTTGGCGAGGGGGTGCGCTTCAATAATGACTTTTGTCCGTGGGTTTTCGGCATGAACTCTTTCGACGTTGGCGCGCACTGAGCGAACATCAATACGCCGTCCTTCAAGCCAGACAGTATTGTCTTCAGCGATACGAAAAATAACAGCAGTTGGCTGGCTGTCTGGTGGTGGCTCGTCACTGATTGGGGGGCGGTTGATATCAATACCTGCTTCGCGGACAAACGAAGCGGTGACTACAAAAAAGATCAGCAGAATAAAGACGACATCCAGCATCGGCGTCATATCGATGTCCGTCTGTTCCTCGGCGACTTTGCGCCTGCCTATAGCCATGCTGATTACCTGTTGAAACGTGGATTGAATGGTGTCGTGTCCCGGCTGGCTGATGCCCTTTGTCCGAAGCTGTTTTAAAGTATGCCAGAGATTTCAGCCGCGGGCTGTTTGCAGGAGTGAATTATGCCGGAATTGCCGGAAGTGGTGGTGACATTGCGGGGAGTTGTGCCGCATATCCTTGGCAAGGATGTTCAGGCGGTCGTGGTGCGGGAGTCCCGCCTGCGCTGGCCGGTATCACCGGGGCTGCCAGAAAAACTTTGCGGAATGCCATTGCTGGAAGGGCGACAGCGTGGCAAGTACCTGTTATTTCGTTTTCCGCAGGGCCATCTGATGATTCACCTGGGTATGTCGGGGAGTCTCAGAATCGTTACGGCTGACACCCCTGCTGCAAAGCACGATCACGTGGATATCTGCTTTGCAGACGACACCGTGCTGCGTTATTCCGACCCGCGTCGATTTGGCTCGATACTCTGGGTCGAGGGGCCTCCGGAGCAACATGCTCGGCTCTGCCAATTGGGTCCTGAACCCTTCGCACCCGATTTTAATGGTGATTACCTCTATCGGTTGTCCAGGGGAAGGAGCGTTGCGGTCAAAGCTTTTCTGATGGATAACCGGGTGGTCGTGGGTGCCGGTAATATTTACGCCAATGAATCACTTTTTCTCAGTGGTATCAGACCGACGCTGGCTGCCGGCAAGGTGTCCCGGCAGCGCCTGGAATCCCTGGCAGAACAGGTCCGTCAGGTGCTCGGAAAGGCGATAGAACAGGGTGGTACGACCTTGCGTGATTTTGTCGGTGGTGATGGCAAACCCGGCTACTTTAAACAGCAATTGCTTGTCTATGGTCGTGGTGGATTGCCCTGCCTGCGCTGTCAAACGGTATTGAGGGAAATCAGGTTGGGGCAGCGCTCCACGGTCTATTGTCCACGTTGCCAGCGGTGATCAGCTGCTGAAGAATTTTTGTACCAGCGCATCTCTCACCGAGGGGGGGACAAATTCGTTGATGTCCCCACCCAGAGAGGATATTTCCTTTACCAGTGAAGAGGATATATAGGAAAGCTTCTCCGATGGCGTCAGGAAAATACTTTCAATATCCGGTGCCAGTGCACGATTCATGTTGGCAAGTTGAAATTCGTATTCAAAATCCGATACAGCGCGCAACCCCCGGAGAATGGCATCTGCACCACAATCATTGACAAAGTTAACCAGCAGGTAATCAAACCCCCTTACTTCCACATTGTCGAGATGGGACAGGGCTTGCCTGGCCAGATCAATGCGTTCATTGAGGTCGAACATGGGGTGCTTTCTTGAGCTGGTGGCGATGGCGACAATCACATGGTGAAACAGGCTGCTGGCACGCTCCACCAGATCGATATGTCCGTTGGTGATGGGATCAAAGGTGCCTGGATAAACAATGGTTTTCACAGTGATGGTTTGCCTCGGAAAAGGGCCGCCATGGTAAACGTTTTGTCCGGGGGGCTCAACTGACCCGATACAATCGGTAGCTGACCTGTCCGGCGGTTTTTTCGCGCAGTAATTCCCACGTGGGGGAGATCTCCGGAAGGGGCTGGTATCGGTCGGTTTCCAGGTAGATCAGACTACCGGTTGCCAGTAGCCCCGGTTTCTGCATTAGCTCGCAGCAGGGTTGCAGCAGGTCTGACGAAAACGGTGGGTCGAGAAATACGATATCGAAGGGCCGGTCTGGTGAGCTGTTCGCCAGCCAGACGAGTGTGTCTGCCTGAATGATTCTGGCATTGTCAGCCTTGAGTTGGACGCAGTTGCCACGCAGGTTCTCCGCTGCCTGAGGGTGCTTTTCAATCAACGTGACCTCGGCAGCCCCCCGGGACAATGCCTCGATTCCCAGTGCCCCCGAACCGGCAAACAGGTCCAGGCACCTGGCGCCGCCAAGCCATGGTGTGAGCCAGTTGAACAGGGTTTCCCGGATGCGGTCGCCGGTGGGTCGTAAACCCGCCACTTCGGTAAATTGTAATTTGCGCCCGCGCCACCGCCCGCCGATAATACGGACCTGGCTGCGAGCCACCTTCGCAGCACGTGTCGCTGTAGATGGGTGGTTTTTCAAACGTTATATACTCCCTAAAGTGATAGCATACACCGCCCGATACCAACTGAGAAAACAGGATCACTGTGACCGACCCAAGCAAGATGGAAGATGATATGTCTGCGAATGAAAAGCGCTCTTTTTTGCAGCGTTTTCGTTCATCCAAAAAACCTGAGCAGACCCCTGCCGAAGTTAAGCCCGAGCCATCAATGGCAGCGGCGGCGGAAAATACGCAAAAAGAGACGCTGGGCGACCGATTTCGTCGCGCCCTGTCGAAGACCGGCCGCACATTTGGCAATCTGTTTCTCGGCGACCGGGAAATAGACGATGCACTGCTGGAGGAGCTTGAAACCCTGTTATTACAGGCTGATGTGGGTATTGAATCCACGGTGGAGATTATTCAGGACCTCGCCGGGCGGGTACAGCGCAGGGAGTTGGCCCACAGTCGTGCCCTGTTTGCCGCACTGCAAGACGCGATGGCGGCAAAGTTGAAACCCTGTGAGCAGGCGCTGTCCATCACCGGGGCGCATCAGCCCTATGTGATTCTGGTTATCGGGGTCAATGGTGTCGGCAAGACCACGACCATTGGCAAACTGGCCAAACGATTTCAGAATCAGGGTAAATCCGTGATGTTGGCAGCCGGGGATACCTTCCGTGCTGCAGCGGTTGAACAGCTGCAGGCCTGGGGTGACCGCAACAGCGTACCGGTGGTTGCCCAACAGAGCGGAGCGGACAGCGCCTCGGTCATCTTTGATGCGATTCAGTCCGCCAAATCCCGGGGTACAGACATATTGATTGCCGATACAGCGGGACGCCTGCACAACAAAAGCAATCTGATGGAAGAGCTCAAAAAGGTCAAACGGGTGATGGCCAAGCTCGATGACAGTGCTCCCCATGAGGTGCTGCTCGTGCTGGATGCCGGAACAGGCCAGAATGCGCTCAATCAGATGCAACAATTTCAGGAGGCCGTTACCGTCACCGGTGTGGCGCTGACCAAGCTGGATGGCACCGCTAAGGGCGGCATCATCTTTTCCCTCTGTAAACGCTTTGGCGTACCCATTCGGTACGTGGGCCTGGGTGAGAGTATAGACGACCTGCAACCCTTTGTGGCTCAGGAATATGTGGCGGCATTGTTTGACCAGAACACTTGAGTGGCAAGCCAAACCCCATGATCTGCTTTGACAAGGTCAGTAAACGTTATGCCACGGGCCAGGAGGCCCTGAGCGGTTTGACGTTGAATCTCGATGCCGGTGAAATGGCTTTTCTTACCGGGCATTCCGGTGCCGGCAAGAGCACGGTATTAAAATTGGTTATGCTGATGGAGCGTCCCAGCCAGGGACAGTTGCTGATCAATGGTAAAAACCTCGGTCGGTTACACCGCAGCCAGATTCCCTACTACCGGCGCAATGTGGGTGTTGTGTTTCAGAATCATCAGCTGCTGTTTGACCGAACGGTGTTTGATAACGTGGCGCTGCCATTGTTGGTTTCCGGTTATCAGCCCCGTGAGGTAGGTCGCCGGGTGAGGGCTGCGCTGGATAAAGTGGGCCTGCTCGACAAGGAAAAACAAAATCCCATCACGCTGTCCGGTGGCGAGCAGCAGCGCGTGGGTATTGCCCGGGCAGTGGTACACAAACCCCGCATTCTGCTGGCAGATGAGCCCACCGGAAACCTCGACCCGGAACTGTCATCAGAGATCATGAATCTGTTCCGCGATTTTGGCGAGGTCGGTGTCACCGTTCTGATTGCCACCCATGATATTGATCTGATTTCCAGGATGGGACTGCGTGTCCTACAGCTGCAGCAGGGCAGATTGGCGAGCGATGAGAGGCCTGTGCATGTCGGCTAACCGGTGGCAGAAACAGGATCGCAGGCCGTCGCGCAAGGTCGGGGTGGGCAAAAAACCGCCGATAAAGGAACCGCGACGCGGGGCAAGTGGTGGGCAAGTCGGCTGGTCTGACAAGCTGAAAAGTTATTTACAGCATCATCAGCAATTACTCGTCAGTACCAGCAGGAAATTGCTGGCAGAGCCGGTCCAGACCCTGATGACGTCACTGGTTGTCGCGATCGCGCTGGGGTTACCGGCTGCGCTTTACCTCGGTATTGTCAATCTTGAACAGCTTGGCAGCCGGGTGGAAACAACGGCCCAGCTGACCCTCTTTCTGAACAAGTCCGCCTCAGACGAAACGATTGGGCAGTTGCGGCAGAACCTGTCGGAGGACGCCGATATTCGCTCAGTCCGTTACATCTCCCGAGCACAGGCCCTGACAGAGTTTCGCGAGTTGTCCGGTTTTGGCGATGTGTTGGAGATGCTGGAGGAAAATCCGCTGCCCGCTGTGTTGCTGGTCCAGCCGGATAACCGGTTTCAGGGGGATCTGGTGGCCAGCGAAGCGCTGGTGGCAAGAATCATGGCCCTGCCGGGGGTGGATGAAGTGCGGCTGGATATGAAGTGGATGGAACGCCTGCAGGCAATATTGTCTGTTGGGGAGCGATTGGCGCTCGCTCTGGCCCTGGCTCTTTCAATGGGGGTGCTGTTGATCGTGGGTAACACGATCCGTCTGGCGATCGAAAATCGCCGGGATGAAATTGTCGTGGTCAAACTGGTGGGTGGAACTGACAACTATGTCCGCCGGCCTTTTCTTTACACCGGTGTATGGTATGGCCTGATTGGTGGCGTGCTGGCCTGGGTGCTGGTGGCTTTGGCGTTATTTTCCCTTTCCGGGCTGGTGTCGAGGCTGGCCGCGCTCTATCAAAGTGTCTTTGAGCTGGAGGGGCTGGGTTTGGTCGGCCTGCTCTATCTCATGGCAGCGGGTGCTCTACTGGGACTTGTGGGCGCGTGGCTGGCGGTAGCCAGACATCTCTCCAGTATCGAGCCAGGGTAGCCTTGCGACAGATTAAACTGGCAAATGCAACTTTTTTACACTATGAAAATCTAACCACAAGTTGCTAAACTACTGCTCCCTGGTTTTTAGAGGTTGATATGAAGAAAGCGTTACAGGCTTATGAATGGATGGCACCCGGTGCCAATCTCGCTGCGTACATGCAGGGTGTTAACTCCATTGCCGTGTTGTCTGTGGAGCAGGAGCGCTCTCTCGCTGAAGATCTCTATTATCGTGAAGACCTCGACGCTGCCCGTCGGCTGGTGCTCTCGCATTTGCGTTTTGTCGTGCACATTGCGCGCTCCTACAATGGTTATGGCCTGCCCCTCGGGGATCTGATCCAGGAAGGCAATGTCGGTCTGATGAAAGCAGTAAAACGCTACAATCCCGAGAAGGGTGTACGTCTGGTATCCTTTGCCGTCCACTGGATCAAGGCCGAGATTCACGAATATGTCCTGCGCAACTGGCGCATTGTCAAAGTGGCCACCACCAAGGCTCAACGCAAATTATTTTTTAACCTTCGCAGCGCCAAGCGCCGCCTGGCCTGGCTGACCAACAATGAAGCCGAGGCCATTGCCCAGGATCTGGGGGTGGATGTGAAGCAGGTGCTGGAAATGGAACAGCGACTGTCGGCTCGCGACACCGCCTTCGATGTGCCGGAAGACAGTGATGAAGACAGTAGCTACCAGGCCCCGGCACTGTATCTTGAAGATCACCGCGCAGATCCGGCCTGGCAACTGGAGCAGTCCGACAGTGAGGAAGATAACCACGGGCGGATGGTCAAGGCGCTCGCCGAGCTCGATGACCGCAGTCGCGATATTATCAACAGCCGGTGGCTGATGGATGATAAAGCCACGTTGCACGACCTGGCGGACAAATACGGTATCTCTGCCGAGCGGGTACGCCAGTTGGAGCAAAATGCCATGAAAAAAGTGCGGGCGACCATGGAAGCCTGATGGCGACATTTTTGTATACCTGAAAAGCCGCGATTGCCGCGGCTTTTTTATTGAAAAGCGTTTTTTGGAGAAATCAATGAAGCTATTAGCCGTCTTTGCGGCAATCTCTGGGTTTCTCGCCGTAGCGTTGGGTGCTTTCGGGGCCCACGGATTGCGTGGCTCGGTGAGCTCCGAGATGCTGGTTGTCTGGCAAACAGCGGTGTTATATCAGATGTTCCACGCCCTGGCGTTACTGGCTCTCGTCGTCGCAGCCATGCGTCAGCCATTGCGATTACTGGATGTGGCCGGTTGGTTGATGGTGGCGGGAACCCTGTTGTTCTCGGGTAGCCTCTATGCCCTGGTGATTACCGGGTTTACGGCCCTCGGTATGGTGACCCCGTTTGGTGGACTGTTGTTTATGGCAAGTTGGGTGGTGCTGTCTTTTGCGCTGGTTCGACTCGTTGCAATGGCGAGAGACAGCGGAGTATAGGGTTGGAAATCAGGCCGGAGTTTAAAAAGAAGTCCATTCGAAGTTATGTGGTGCGGGCCGGCCGGATGACGGAGGGCCAGCGTGCTGCTTTCGAAAAATACTGGCCCGTTTACGGGCTGAGTCTGTACCAGGGCCAACTGGACGCAGATACCACGTTTGGTCGCGAGGCCCCGCGGGTACTGGAAATTGGTTTTGGTATGGGCGATTCGTTGTTGACGATGCTGCAGACAGAACCGGATAAGGATTTTATTGGTATTGAGGTGCATCCGCCGGGGGTGGGGCGCCTGATCAATAATACCGGCAAACTGGCGTTGCCAAACCTGCGGGTTTATCTGGCCGATGCGAACGACGTTCTGGCCGATTGCATTGCCGACCACAGCCTCGACCGTGTTCAGATTTACTTTCCGGATCCCTGGCACAAGAAGAAGCACAATAAACGACGGTTGATCCAGACGGCATTTGTCGAGCAACTTCGGGACAAGCTGAAGCTGGGGGGCATGCTGCATTTTGCAACGGACTGGCAGCCCTACGCAGAGCATATGCTGGAGATAATGGAGGCGGTCAGTGGCCTCGAAAATGTGGCCGGGACCGGCCATTACGCGCCGCGTCCGGACTACCGGCCCACCACCAAATTTGAGCAGCGCGGTGAACGCCTGGGTCACGGCGTTTGGGATTTACTGTTCCAGTCAGTCTGAAGGCCGGGAGGCGATGGTGGGAATCCATCAGATGGCTGCCTATACTCCCGGTTGGTACTGAGATACATCCATGTATTTGAGTCGTGGAAATTAGAAGGAGGTAAGTGATGAGCAAGCGAGTGGCAGTAGTTCTGTCCGGCTGTGGCGTTTATGACGGCTCAGAAATTTACGAAAGCGTGATTACCCTGCTGAGTCTTGACCAGGCTGGTGCGGAGGTTCAGTGTTTTGCACCTGATATTGAGCAATTGCATGTGATCAATCACGCGACGGGTGAAGTCGCTGAAGGTGAGACCCGCAATGTGCTGGTGGAAGCGGCAAGACTGGCCCGAGGTGACATCAAAGAACTGGCGGAAGCCAATGCCGATGATTTTGATGCGGTCATCTTGCCCGGAGGCTTTGGCGCTGCCAAAAACCTGTCCGATTTCGCTGTCCAGGGTGCGCAGTTGAGTGTCCGCGAAGAGCTCAGTAACTTTATTCATGCCATGCACAACAGCGGTAAACCGGTTGGGTTGATGTGTATCGCACCGGTGATGTCGGGTGTGCTGTTTGGTGCTGGAGTAAAGTGCACTGTGGGTGATAACCCCGAGATTGCTGCAGCCATCGAATCCACCGGTGCCGAGCATCGGACCTGTGGTGTCGGCGATATCTGTATCGATGAAAAGAACAAGTTGGTTACCACGCCCGCCTATATGCTGGCCGGTCGCATCAGTGAAGCGGCCACGGGCATCAACAAACTGGTGGACGCAGTATTGGCAATGGCTTGAGGTGTGGGCTTTGAACCAGTTATCGGGCAATCCCTTCTGGGACTATTCGCTGGTTCACTACGGTCGCCCGGAAGTGGCCCGGGTGTGTCTCGAGCTACAGGAAAACGTCGGCGCCAATGTCAATCTGGTCCTGTTATGTTGCTGGCTCGGCAGTTTCGGACAGGTATTAACTGTCGCGGATCTGGATGAGGTGGAAGAGGTCATTCAAGATTGGAATGAACAGGTCGTCGAGCCGTTGCGTGGTGTTCGGCGTTTTGTGCAGTCGGAATTCGCGGGCTTCGCCGATCAGGAATGGCCGCTGGAAGTTAAGCAACTTGAACTCAAGGCCGAGCGAGTTGTCCAGAATAGGCTGTGTAACTGGTGGCGGAAAAAAAGCGGCAGCTCAATGGACAGCGCCGATAGCGGAGAGCTGGGTGTCAGGCAACAACTGCAAAATCTGAATCTTTACTTGAGCCGTACAGGCGACGTTGCAATAAATTCCGGAAGTCCACTGGTTTGGCCGGTGGTTTCGGCAAAGCTCAAAAGCTGAATTTACGTTAACATAACACTTAAATTGATTTTCCATACAAGGTACTGATTATGAAAATGAAATATCTACTGCTGGCTTCGACGGCCATTTTTGCCCTTGGCGCCTGCAGTGAAAAGCCCCAGACACAGCAGACAAGCGATCAAGATCAGGAGCCGGTTCTGGAAACGCAATTACAGAAGTACAGTTATGTCATTGGTGTGGATATGGGTGGCCAATTGGCGATGGGTGGTATTGAGCTGGACCGCGAAACCTTCGCCGCGGGTCTGGCTGACGCACTCGATAATCGTCCTCCGCGTATTGATAACGAAGAGCTGGCCGAGGTGATTGAAACCTTCCATGCGGAGCAGCAGGCCAAGCAACAGTCATTAAATGGTGAAAAGCAGGCAGAGATGGCAGAAGCAGGAGAGAAAAATGCCGCTGAGGGGAAGGCCTTTCTTGCTGCCAACGCCAATAAAGAGGGTGTGATTACCACTGAAACCGGCCTGCAGTACAAGGTCATTACTGCCGGTACGGGCGCATCGCCTGATGCCAACGATCAGGTCTCCGTGGAGTATCGGGGGACGCTGGTTGACGGTACTGAGTTTGATGCCTCCGAGAAACACGGTGGTGCGATAGAGCTGAACGTCGGACAGGTGATTCCAGGTTGGACTGAAGCACTGCAGAAAATGCAGGAAGGGGCCAAGTGGGAGCTCTACATACCCTCCGATCTTGCCTACGGTCCAAATGGCACAGCTGGACTGATCGGCCCCAATGCCACACTGATTTTTGAAGTGGAACTGGTCGAAGTGATGGGCCTCGATTAATTCGAGCCCAGTTTTGTCCGGTTAATCAAAAAAGGCCCTCATGGGCCTTTTTTATTGGTAGTCAATTCGGTAATGACGTACGAAAATTTTCCGATGCCATTGGCCGGGCATGCTAGTTGTCTTTATGGGATTGATCGTGATGTGCAGAATGCAGGACTTCGATCATGCAGTCCTCGGCCTCGAGCCGCGACTCAATGGCTTCTCCCAGTGTGGACAGATCCGCTGCCAGAGAGGTGAGGTCATCGGTCTCCAGATACTTGTCATTGAAGTCAAGGATCAGCTCTGTTGTAGCATCAATTGTCTCCAGCAGCCCGTTGGCGGCCTCCAGTGCGTCTTTATCCCGATAGCTGTTACCCTCACGGATCAACTGATCGTAAATTTCAAAGTGGCCTGCAGAGGTGTAGTCCACAAGAATTTCAAAAAAGGTTTTGACCTTCTTGCCCTGTGAGGGATCCTCGCTGCTGAAATGGCGGATTTCGCCCAGCGCACAGAAGCGAACCAGCATCTCCTGCCGCTCCTCCAGCCACTGATCGATCAGCTGGCTGACACCCCCCCAACGTTCCTGGGCCGACTTACAATTCTCTAGCATAAACAGTGCTGCTTGTGATTATTGGAATGCACCAAGCATAGGGAAACAGTCTGTGTGTGGCAAGCACACATTGGGCGTGCCCGGCCACAATAGCTGTCAGGGCTAATTGAGGAAAAAAATGACCAGCCACGGCAGGCTGAAAGCCGTCAGCGCGCCTGTCATGCCGAGTCCCAGGCTGGCGAAAGCGCCGCAACGGGCGCTGATTTCAAAGGCACGGGTTGTCCCGACCCCGTGCGCACAAATTCCAGTGACAAAGCCGATGATGCGGTCATCCGTAATGCCCAGCCAACGAAATATCAGGGGACCCATCACCGCCCCCACCACGCCGGTAAAGACAACCACCCCGGCAGTCAGTGCCGGCAGACCGCCAATCTTTTCCGACAGGCCAAGGGCGATGGGTGTAGTGACTGACTTGGGTGCCAATGATATCAGTGTTTCTACGGAGCCACCCAGTAACCAGGCGGTGACCAGGGCACTTGCCACGGCAAAACTGGCACCAAATATCAGGGTAATGATTAGCGGCCTGAACAGTCGACTAATATGATGAAATTGCTGGTGCAGCGGGATGGCCAACGCAACGGTCGTGGTGCCCAGCAAAAAAAAGAACAGTTGATTGGCCTCCCGGTATTGGTCGTAATCAATATGGGTGGCGACCAGCATGGCACTTACCATTAACGGACCGGTAACCAGCGGGTGCATCAGTGCCTGCAGGGTGGGCCGACCCCGATTGAGCCGATACAGCCAGAGCGCGGCGGCGAAAGCAGCAAAGGTCAGTGCCAACAGCAGGGTGCTGGTCATCCACGCTGTCATGGGCGATCGGCCTCAGCGGGCATCAGTTTTTGCATCAACAGGGCGGTCAATAGCAATGTTAACAAGGTTGCCAGAACAATGGCCCCGGCGATGGGGAGCCATTGGTTTCGGGAAATGTCGGGCAGAAAAAACAGGCCGGTGCAGGCGGGCAGGAACATTAGAGACAGCCAGCGGATAAGCGAGTGGCCCGTTCGCCCCAGCCAGGCCGGTGTTTCCGTGTGGCTGAACTGCAGTGCCAGAAATAACAGGACCATGCCGATTACCGGGCCGGGTACCGGTATCCCGGCGATGTGACTGATCCCCTCACCAATGCCCTGAAACAGAACCAGTACGGCGAGTCCGCGCAGCAAGTTCACCGGCGGCGCACCATTTGCCACACACCCAGCGCAGCCAGCAGGAGAAAACAAACCAGAGCCCAACCGGGAATGCTGAGACCGAGAAACAGCCATTGTACCTCGGCACAGTTGCCGTCACCGCGCAGCAGCATGCCCAACGCATCGCTGAATTTGAAAACGTCAAACAGGTATTCCACCGGCGGCCCGCAGGCGGGAACCTGCTCCTCCGGCAGGTGTTGCAACCAGAGCTGTTTGCCGGAGAAAAAACCACCTGCCAGTGCGCTGAGGGCGGTGAGAGCACCGTAAAAGCGTGTGTGCCGGTGATGAAGAAATGCCAGCAGGGCGATAAGTCCGGTGGCTATGACGAATACCCGCTGGGTGACACAGAGGTAACAGGGAACCAGTCCCATCATGTGTTGCATGTAAAGGGCGATCAGGATCAGCAGCGTGCAGCCGAGAAAGATCACCAGATTGGTCTGTCTGGTCGTCGGTATCATTGGATTATTCCCTTCAGGAGGCCATTCATTTTAGACGTTGGGTTTCAGTAAACTCAATCAACAGGGGGAAGATCTGGTGAAACTCATTGGACAATAACCGGTAGTCCCGCTGCAGTTCCGGGAAAGCCCGGTGAAGGGGTACCGGTGTTTTAAAACGTTGACCGATGCGTTCCAGCATATATTCCAGATTTTGAAACTGTGCGTAGTTTTCAAGCCAGTTTACCCGGAGCGCCACTTCACTGAAACGTTTGGCTCCGTCCGGTAAAATCTCTGCATAAGCGGACAGGTCGCGGTAAAAATCCTGGCAGAAGTCTGTGAGGGGACGATGGTGATACCTCGACCAGTTGTCGGCCAGAAAGTGGTCGTAGCAGAGGTCGAGCAGTATCCCGCCAAAACGCCGGTAGGGTGGTTCGAAGCGAGCGATGGCAGTCCGGACCGGCGGAAGATGGTCGGTAAAAACGTCTATTTTTCGATGCAGTAAAATCCCCGCCTCGATCGCTGGCGGGTAATCTCCCCGGAGGGGCCCCTTGACGAAATCACCCAGTAACCCACCGATCATCTGTTCCGGACATTGGCCTGCCAGATGGATATGGGCGAGGTAGTTCACAGCAGAAAATCATACTGTCGGTAATAATCGGCCAGAAACTGGTCAAAACTTCGGTCATCACGCTGCTCAATCTCCTGTTGTTGTCGCAGGGAATCGCGGGCCAGCTGTTGGTAGTGTGCCTCAGTCTCCCGGTCCAGTGGCGTGTCCAGAAAGTATTCGCGGTGCCGGGTGGCGTATTTCATGGCGACGCGAAAGAATGTCTGGTTAGTGCCTGCCATTTCCTCCAGCATCCGGGCGGAGGGGGTCAGAGAGGGGTCCTTCAGCCGGCGGCGGAGTGACAACAACGTTTTTTGGTAACGGTCATCGCCATGGTGATCATCCATCATGTCAGCCACTGGTGCCATGTCGGCAAAAATTGCTTCGGCCCACTCGAGAAGTGATCGGTCACTTCCGCCATCCCTTAGGGTAAGCTGGGGGTCACGTCCCCGATAAACCGTGCTTCGCTGATTCTCCAGTATATTTCGATATTCCTGGTCATCGGTGTCCGGGCTGCTGGCCAACAGGCAAGTGAGCAGAAAAATATCGAGGAAATCTATCTGCTCACGATCAATGCCCAGTGGTTGGTAAGGGTTCAGGTCAATACAGCGCACCTCGATATACTCAACACCGCGCTCCCACAGGGCCCTCAATGGTGTCTCTCCGGTGTTGGTCGTTCGCTTTGGCCGAATGGTGCTGTAAAACTCGTTTTCAATCTGCAGTAAATGGGTGCTCAGTTGATGGTACTCGCCATGGTTGTCTTTGAGTCCTACCGATTCGTACGCCGGATAGGGTTTGACCAGCGCACCGCGGAGGGTGGTCACGTAGCTGTGCAGATCGTTATAACAGACAATCAGTTGCTCCTGGGCCGTGCTTTGATAACCCAGATCGCCCATTCTCAGTGAGGTGGCGTCGGGTGCGTAGAGGCTGTGATCATCTTTGCCAAAGGGTATCAGGCGATGCTCGCGGCCCCTGACAAAGCTGCGACAAACCCCGGGCGATGCACCGAACAGATAGAGTAATAACCAGAAGTGGCGGCGGAAATTGCGAATCAGGGCAAAGTAGTTTTCAGTTTTAAAATCCTGCAGCGACTGGCCGGGATTCTCTGCCTTGCGCAACATCTCCCAGAGTGAATCCGGGGCTGAAAAATTGTAGTGGATACCGGCAATCGTTTGCATCAGACGGCCATAGCGGTGGCCCAGACCGACCCGGTAAACACTTTTCATTTTGCCGATATTGGAGGTGCCGTAATAGCCCACCGGAATATCACTGTCGCCACTGAGCTGGCAGGGCATACTGTTGGCCCAGAGCAATTCATCGCCAATCCTGTGGTAAGTGAAGCGGTGGATATCCTCCAGGGTTTGCAGCACCAGGTCGGCATCACTGGAAGGCGGGGTAATGAATTCCAGTAACGCCTCTGAGTAATCCGTGGTGATTTTCGGGTGGGTCAACGCAGACCCCAATGCCGGCGGGTGGGGGGTCTGTGCCAGTTTGCCAGCCGGTGTCACCCGTAGGCTCTCTTTCTCAATACCCCTGATCATCCCGGTCAGGAGCTGTTCCCCGGTCGCGGCAGTCAGCAGGGCCAAACGGTTTTTTAGTAGCGGCAAGTTAAATTCCTTATCAGGCCAAGATCGTTTTCTTGTCTTCCCCGGCAAGTAGCACCCGGCAGAGCAAAGGTTTGAAAGTTGATAGTTTACGGCCAGCTAAGTGTAACTGAATTGCCGCCATTGCAAGAGCCCGGGGGCTGTCACAAAACCCCAAAAAAAATGCCATAAGGCTGTCATGCCACAGTCACACCATGAATCCACTCAAATGATGGGGTGTGTGGAATGAGAGTGACGGTATTTGGTGGAGGCTATGTGGGGTTGGTGACCAGTGTGTGTCTTGCCCATGTTGGCCATCAGGTTTCCTGTATTGATCAGGATGCACTGAAAATAGATGCGTTGCGTCGAGGGATAGCCCCTATTTTTGAGCCCGGTCTGGAGGACTATCTGGTAGAGACGCAACGGGAGGGATCGTTGGTCTTTACGACTGATGCTGCCGAAGCCGTGACCCACGGTGAAGTGATTTTTATCACCGTGGGTACACCCTGTGATGAAGATGGTGAGGCGGACATCCAGCATGTGCTGTCAGTGGCAGATACCATTGGCGAGTATCTGCAGGACTCTGCCGTGATCGTCAATAAATCCACGGTGCCCGTGGGCACAGCCGATGAAGTAAGGGCCCTGGTAGAAAAGAAGCTCCATCATCGTGCGCTCGATATACCCTTTGACGTGGTGTCAAACCCCGAGTTTCTGAAAGAAGGTGCAGCCATCGGTGATTTTATGAAGCCGGACCGGATTGTACTTGGCACTGGTTCCGAGCGGGCTACCGGCATTATGCGGGAACTTTATGCGCCGTTTAATCGCAATCATGAAAAGTTGATGGTCATGGACGTGCGCTCAGCGGAACTGACCAAATACGCTGCAAATGCGATGCTGGCCACCAAAATCAGTTTTATCAATGAGATAGCGAATCTTGCCGAATACCTGGGTGCCGATATCGAAAAAGTTCGTCTGGGCATTGGTGCGGACCCCCGCATTGGCTACCATTTTATTTACCCCGGTTGTGGCTACGGTGGCTCCTGTTTTCCAAAGGATGTTCGTGCCCTGCAGGTGACGGCTGAAAAGGTGGGTTACCGCACCCCCCTGCTGTCGGCGGTACAGCAGGTCAACAGCGAGCAGAAACAGCGGTTGTTTGAGAAGCTCTATCATTACTTTAATGGTGACCTGAAGGGGAAAACCATTGCCGTGTGGGGGCTGGCATTCAAGCCTCGAACCGACGATATGCGCGAGGCCCCGAGCAGGGTGCTACTGGAGTCTCTCTGGCAGCATGGCGCCCTGGTACAGGCATACGACCCGCGAGCCATGGAAGAGTGTCAGCGCATCTATGGCGATCGCGACGACCTGGTGCTGGTGGGCACCAAAGAGTCTGCGGCGAAAGGTGCCGATGCGTTGGTGATCTGTACAGAATGGAAACACTTCTGGGCCCCTGACTTCGTGGCGCTTGCCGAGAAAATGAATCGACCCATGATTGTCGATGGCCGCAACCTGTTTGATCCCAGGCGGGTTGCCGAAGCCGGTTTTGATTATCTGGCGATGGGGCGGACGGGTGTCGTGAAACAGCGGGTCAACAGTGGCCCTGCAGTGATAGGGGCGCGCAATACGCTGGCGCAGGCAGTGACCTGATTGCCCCTGGCGCCGTTGTCCTTCAGGAGAGCCGTGGTAGTGAATACGGTGCGCTGATCGTGCTGTCATTGGCCGCCTGATCGCATTTGATCGCCTGTTGCAGGTCACCCCAGTGAAGCAGCTCGAGTTTGCCCTGGCGATGTTCGACCAATGCTGTGCAGCTCTCCACCCAATCGCCATCATTGCAATAGAGAATCCCGTCGATCGTTCGGATTTCCGGTTGGTGGGTGTGCCCGCAGACAATACCGTCAGCGCCCTGACGAATGGCTTCCTTGGCCGCGGCTTCTTCAAAAGCGATGATCGCCGCACGGGCATTTCTGACCCGGTTTTTGACATACTGCGCCAGCGACCAGTAGGGCAGCCCCCACCAACGTCTCAATATGTTGCTCCAGCGGTTAAAATGTAGCAGCAGGCTGTAGCCGGCGTCCCCCGCCAGGCGAGCAAACCGGTTGCACAGCACGGCATGATCGAACTCATCACCGTGCAGCAAGAGTAATTTTTTGCCTTCGTGGGTGGTGTGGACAAATTGCTGGTGTATCTCGATGTTGAGCAGCACGGTGCCAGCCACTTCTCTCATCAGATCATCGTGATTGCCCGGTATATAAATCACCCGGGTGCCGTTATTTGCCAGATCGATGATTTTGCGCAACACCTCGTGATGACTGGGGGGCCAGAGAAAAGAGCGTTTCATGGCCCACAAATCGACCACATCGCCTACCAGGTAGAGCCGGTTGGTGTGGGTTTTATTGAGGAAGTCCAGCAAGAAATTTGCCTTGCAGTCCCGGTAGCCCAGGTGAATATCCGATAGCCATATGGCGTTATAGTGCATAGCTGGCCTCACAGTTTTAATTACAGAACTTTGTCAGAAACTTAGTGGCCCCAGATGACCGGGGCATGGCATATTGAAGAAGCTTTGATGACAGGAGCTGTTTTGAGCTGTGATGGGTATATTCGCCGGATTACTACCCGTTTAGTTGCTGCAAGGGCCGGGATCTCATGCGATCCTGTGATAATGTCACTTCCCCCGATTTGAAGGATGATCAATAGACCATGGGTCGATTAAAAAGAGCGCTTGTTCCCCTGGTGATTGTGCTGGTGGCCATTCTGGTGGTGGTTGTACTGGCCGGTATCAGGCCCGAGCCCATTCAGCAGCCCCGGGTGGAACCGGTGCCGCCAGAAATCTCTGCGATGAAAGCCATTCCGGCGCGTCGCCAGGTCAGTGTGCTGACCCAGGGCACGGTTCAGCCCAAGGTTGAAGTGGCGCTGGCTGCCCAGGTTGCGGGACAGGTGCTGTCTGTTTCACCAAATTTTGTCGATGGTGGTTTTTTCAGTGAAGGCGAAGTGCTGCTGCAACTGGATGCCAGAGACTACGATATCGAAGTCATCCGGGCATCATCACGGGTTGCCGAGGCGGAGAAAACCCTTGCCATGGAGCGCGGACAAGCCAGGCAGGCAAAGCGAGAGTGGCGGGATTTGGGTAATAGAGAAGGCAACGCATTGTTTCTGCGCGAGCCCCAGTTAAAGGCGGCAGAAGCGGCCCTGGCGGGGGCTAGGGCGGATCTCGAGCAGGCCCGTATCAATCTGGAGCGTACGACGATTGTCGCGCCCTTTGATGGTCTGATACGCCAGACACAGGTGAACCAGGGGCAGTATGTGAGTTCCGGCACGCAGGTGGCAGAGATTTTCGCGACACATACCATGGCGGTACGCCTGCCATTAACGGCGGGTCAGGCGTCGCGCTTGAGCCTGCCGCTGAGGCCTGAAGCCGACAGCCCGCTTCAGGTGACCCTGTCGGCGAGGTTTAACGGGCAACAGGCCAACTGGCCGGGCCTGCTGGTGCGGACAGATGCCACGGTTGATACGCGAAGTCGAGTCATTTACGGGATTGTTGAGGTAACCAATCCCTATCAGTATTCGCCACCTCTGGTGGCGGGTCTGTTTGTCAATGCGGAGGTGGCGGGCCGCTCTTTTGATGCAGTGGTTCGTGTGCCTCGCCAGGCCCTGTATGAGAAAGACCAACTGCTCGTGCTGGATGAGGAAAACCGGTTGCGTACAGGCTCTGTTCGGGTGCTGCAGGTACTAGAGGAAAGCCTGTTGATCACGGGTATACCGGAGGGGCAGCTGATCCTGCTGGAGAGGCCGGGTTATATCGTGGAAGGGATGAAGGTGTCTCCAGTGCTTGTGTCGGCGCCGGACCTCCCATGAGCACGTCAGGTCGGGGGGTGATTCATTGGTGGGTCAGCAATCCCATTGCGGCCAATTTATTGATGTTGATGGTACTGGTGGGTGGCCTGACCAGTTTGCCGGACCTCGACAAGGAAATGTTTCCGAAAATACCGAGGGACGTGGTTCAGGTCGAGGTGCCCTACCCGGGCGCTGGGCCGCGGGAGGTTGAAGAGCAGATCTGTATTCGCATCGAAGAGCAGGTGCATGATCTGGATGGTATTGAGGAGCTGCGTTCGTTTGCCTATCAGGGCATGGGGCGGATTGAGATAGAGGTGGCCGACGGCCACGATACCCAGAAGCTGCTCAATGATGTGAAATCTCGGGTAGACGCCATTAATACCTTACCGGTTGATTCCGAGCGACCACGGATCAAGGAGGTGTTGGCAAGAACCCAGATTCTCAGCCTGGCTCTGGCGGGGCCGATGGCGGAAGCTGACCTCAAGCGACTTGCCGAGTCCATTCGGGATGAAGTCATCGGGTTGCCGGGCGTCACTCTGGCGGAAATAGGTGGCACACGGCCTGAAGAGGTCGCCGTGGAAATATCCGAGGAAACACTGCGCCGTTACCAACTGACGTTCGAGGACGTTGTTGCCGCCATCCGGCGTTCATCGGTCAATTTGCCCGCCGGTGAGGTGCGTGAGCAAGCGGGCGACATTGTCCTGCAGACCCGGGGGCAAGCCTACCAGCGGGAAGATTTTGAACGCATTGTGGTCTTGCGGGATACCGACGGTACCCAGGTTCTGTTGGGTGATATTGCCCGTATTAACGACGGTTTTGCAGAGCAGGATCTGGTATCCATGTTCAATGGCAAGCCCGCGGTATTTATCAATCTCTTCAATACCCGCAATCCCGATGTTGTGTCTTCTTCAGAGGCCGTCAGAGCTTATGTTGCGGAGAAGTTGCCCAGTCTTCAGCCGGGCGTCGAATTGGTGGTGTGGCGCGATTTGTCAGTTTACCTGGGTAGTCGAATTGATCTGCTGTCCAAAAATGCTCTCGGCGGGTTATTGCTGGTGTTCGGCCTGCTGGTGCTGTTTTTACGTCCGGCGCTGGCTTTTTGGGTGGCGGCGGGCATTGGTATTTGCTACGTGGGCACCCTGTGGTTAATGCCCTACCTGGGAATTAGCGTCAATATTGTCTCGTTATTTGCTTTTCTGCTCATCCTCGGCATCGTAGTGGATGACGCCATTGTGGTGGGTGAAAGTATCTACTCGCATCACGAGCGCGGTCTGAGCGGCAATGACAGTGCTTCGTTGGGGGCCCTGGCGGTTTCAAAGCCGGTCACTTTTGCTGTTTTGACCACGATCATTGTGTTTGTGCCGATGCTGCTGTTACCTGGTGATTCCAGCAAGCTGATGGCAGAAATGCCCAAGGTGGCGATTATTGCGCTGACATTTTCGCTGCTGGAGTCCTTCCTGATTTTGCCGGCTCACCTGCGCCATCTGAAACCCGAGAAAGAGGCCACATGGCTGTTTGCAAAATGGTTGCAGAGGGCGAGAAACGGGGCTTCCCGGTGGATGAAGCAGTTTGCGGATCATCAGTTCCGGCCGGCGTTGGAAAGTTGCCTGCGTCACAGCGGTATTACCATGGCGCTGTTTCTGGCGGTTCTGATTGTCATACTGGGGGTTTTCTTTACCGGTTGGTTGCGCGTCGCTTTTTTCCCGGTGGTTGAGGGGGAGTACCTGCGGGCATCAGCCGAGCTGCGGGAAGGTGTCAGTTTCGATCGCTCTCTGGCCGTTATGCGACAGATAGAAGGGGGCGTAGAGGGGTTAAAGCAGGAGCCTCTGTTGATTGGCGAGGATGGGCGCTCGGTCATTGAAAATCACTATGCCGAAAGTCGGGAAAACATCGTCTCGGTTGTTCTGGAGTTATCCAGTAACGAAACCCGCTCGATTTCGTCAAAGGCCGTGGCTGAGCTCTGGCAGAAACATATCGGGGCTGTTGAAAATGTCGAGGACTACCGGGTTGAATATACCCTGATGGGGCGGCCCAAGGAGATCAACTTGCTTCTCAGGGGCAAGCAGATTGATGAGTTGCGTTTGGCTTCGGTGGAAATTGAGTCCCTGCTGCTGGATTACCCCGGGGTCTTCAGTGTCTCCAGTTCGTTTCGTACAGCGAGCAAAGAAATCGAAATCAGTCTTAAAGACAATGCGGACACGCTCGGAATCGGTTTGAGTGATATTGCCGGACAGTTGCGCAATGCATTTTATGGTGTCGAGGCTCAGCGCATTCCACGGGAGCGGGAGGACGTCAAAGTCATGGTTCGTTATCCTGAAGCGGAGCGAGCCCGGGTATCGTCACTGGATGAGTTGCGTATCCGGACGGATGATGGTCGTGAGTTGCCTTTCAATGCTGTGGCGGATATCACGTTTGTGCCGGGGTATACGGAGATCAAGCGCCGTGATCGCAAGCGAATGGTCGAGATAGAAGGTGAGCTGGTTAGTGGGGCCGCTTCTGCCGATGAGATCGTGGCAGTGTTTATGCGGGACCACTGGTCCGAGCTGGTGAAGAAGTTCCCGGGATTAACGCTGGAAATTGACGGCGCACAGAAAGATCAAAAAGCCTTTGAAATAGGCTTTTTACAGATGATGGCGCTGGCACTATTGGCCATTTATACCTTGCTCGCCGTGGAGTTCCGATCATACTGGCAGCCGGTTATTGTACTCAGCGCTGTACCGTTTGGTATTGCCGGAGCCATTATTGGCCACCTGTTGTTCGGCAAGGAAATCAGCATGCCCTCAATGATGGGAGTGTTGGCCGCCGCCGGGGTGGTGGTCAATGATAATCTTGTGCTGATTGATCGCATCAACCAGCTGAAAAAAGAGGGCTGGCATGCAGTGGATGCGGTTGTTCAGGGGGCCAGGGACCGCTTCCGGCCAATCGTGCTGACATCACTGACTACGTTTTTTGGCCTGACACCGATACTGTTTGAGCGCAGTGCCCAGGCTCAATTCCTGATACCCATGGTAATTTCGTTGGCTTTTGGCGTTTTGTTGGCTACTTTTGTCACTCTGCTGCTGGTGCCCTCGATCTATATCACGGGTGAGCGTATCAGGGTGTATTTCAGCGCGGGCCAGCAATCGATTGCGAGGAGCGAGTAAAAGATGAATTCGATGATTGAGATAACTGATCTGGCATTGATTATTGAATTGGCGGTTGCGCCGGTATTCCTGCTGGCGGGCATAGCGGGCTTTCTCAATGTTATATCCGGCCGGCTAAGTCGAATTGTTGATCGTGCCAGGCTCGTGGGTCAGCGGGAGATTCGCCTGAGTGACCCCGAACAGAAAGCGGTTTGCCAGCAGGAGCTTAAGTTTCTTTGGCGCAGGACCAAAGTCACCAACTGGTCAATTGGGCTTTGCACGGCAGCCGGATTGTTGGTCTGCGTATTAATTGTCAGTCTGTTTGTAGGCGGTTTCTGGCAGTTGCACATAGGCGGCCTGATTATCGGATTCTTTGTGTTGGCACTGGTGCTGTTAATTGTTGCGTTGATGTTGTTTCTCAAAGAGATTCAATTGGCTATTCGCACCTTAGGGGTGGCCAGAGAGTTTTCCTTTGAGGATATGGGTGCCAGGTAAGCGGACCTGTTTGCACCCTAATGAGTTTTACGCAAAGCGGCAGGGTTTTTCACAGAGAGTTTGTGAAAAGGTTATTCAGGCGCGCTTGATATTGTATTTTTTCAGTTTGATGTACAGGGTGCTCTTCGCAATGTTCAGCTGTTTGGCCACCTTTGTCAGGTTGCCGCCCTGTTCCCGAATGGATCGGATAATCACCTCTTTTTCGGCAAAGTCCAGGGGGTTGGCCACTTCTTCGCCTTCATGGCCCTCCAGATTCGCGGCGAGGAAATCCTTGGGGAGGTCTTCCGGCCCCAGTTCTTCGCGATCGGAGAGAAAGAAAGCGGCGGTAATCAGGTTGCCCAGTTCGCGAATATTGCCCGGCCAGCTGTGCTTCTCAAGCAGATCGAGCAGTGGTTTGCTGAGTCGTTTCTGGTCGCCGGAATGTTGCTCCAGCAGGTGAGCGAATATATTGTGAGCCAGCAGTGAGACATCTCCAGTTCGCTCCCGCAATGGCGGCACCGTCAGTGTCATTGAGGAGATTCGGTAGTAAAGATCCATCCTGAAGCGACCTTCCGCCACTTCCTGAGCCAGATCCCGGTTGGTGGCGGCGATCAGCCTGAAGTTGACCTTGCGCGGTCTGGTATCGCCTACCCGGCAGATCTCTGATTCTTGAAGTACACGGAGAAACATTGGCTGGAGGTCGAAGGGCATCTCGCCTATCTCATCCAGAAACAGTGTGCCGCCGTTAGCGGCTTCTATTTTGCCAATCATGCCGCCGCGACGGGCACCGGTGAAAGCGCCTTCAATGTGCCCAAACAGCTCGCTTGCCAGCAGATCCCTGGAAAGTCCGCCACAGTTGAGCGCAACAAACTCACCTGTGTTGGATGGTCCCTCTTCGTGCATCGCCCTGGCAAAAAGCTCCTTGCCAACCCCCGTTTCTCCCTGGAGCAGAACGGGTATGGGTGCTTTGGCAACCCGCTTCGCTTGCTGAACTGCTTTCAGGAAAGGGGCACTCTGCCCTACCAGGCGGAAAAAACCGGTGGATTTAGAGGGGGGCGGGATAGTTGTCGGGTTGCCTGATACTCTCTGTGATGAGCGGGCGGGGAGAGGGATGACGGCCAGGTAACCAATTTGCTCTCCCTGGTGGGTGACAGGCTGAACCCATTGCTGGTCTATCTGATTGAGTGCGGTATCCTGTTCGGGAGTGTACGCCCCTTCACTGTTAAGTGTCAGAATGGGGTTGTATGGCGTCAGATTGATTCTTATGCCCCTGGCCGCCAGAACCTTGTCAGCCATAGTGTTGGTGCGAACCAATTTGCCATCCATATCAAACAGCAGTACGCCATCATTTCCTGAAGAAGCAAAATGATCAATAGTTGTGCCGAGCAGAAGATCTCTCTTTGCCAGTTTCAGTTGTGCAAACTGACCTTCGATTCTGCGAGCACCGGAAATGGCCAGTGCCAGACAGTAATCATGCAATGTGTTTTTCAAACCTGAAATATTCAGTGCACCAAGCAGGCGTTTCTCGAACGGGTCGCGAATAACGGCCGCAGAGCAAGTCCAGCGGCTGATGTTTTCGCAGAAATGTTCAAAGGCGTGCACCTGCACGGGTGCGCCGATGTTGAGTGCCGTACCAATGGCGTTTGTTCCCGCTGCCTGCTCGTTCCAGTTGGCACCTGGGATTAAACTGTAATTGTTGGCCAGTTCCAGTGTGTCGGGATCCCCTTCGTAATCCAGTATCATCCCGGAGGGTGTCACAAGGTGCATGATGGTGCCGGATTCCGCCAGTAATTCTTTGGCCTCGCGCATGATGATTTCGGATGCGGAGAGCAGTTCCCTGTGCTGTCGCCTGATACCCATCAGTTCTTCACCGCTGAGTTCCAGTGCCCGTTTTGCAATTAGCGGATCAACCTGACTCGTCACGCAGCGCTGCCATGAGGCTTCGATGACGGACCGCACGGTATTGTCCGGCAGATTGCCGTCTGTCAGAAGCTTCTCGCGTGCGGAAGCGACTCGCGTCGGGTGCGAAACGGCAGTGGACCCCTTAAGGGAAGGTTCATAACTCATGACACTCTTATCTCACCGGGTTGTTATTATGAATACATAGTCGTTGTACGATTATAGGACGTTTCTGGATTTTAGGCCTTATTAAATATAATCACTTTCAAGCCGTTCAATTACAAGTGGTTTGCAATAATGGTCCAGGTGACACTAAAGCCCTGGTTTCTGTTGGCCGGGTGGCCCACATAGTCAGCAATATCGTAGACATGAACTGTTAAGCCGTGTTTTAATCTAGTTCGATTAATGTCCGGCCGGCGACTGATATTCGAACGATTATAACCAGTTGTTGCTAAACATTAATTTGATATTTCTTATAACATAATAAAATTTAACAATAAATTTTTATTGGCACGACTATTGCTATAGTCGTATGCGAGGGCACCTCAGTCCCCGAATGATTTGTAGTGTTAACTATAAGAAGCAGATCAAAAAGGTGGGCAGGGGTAGAAGTAATCAACATAAGAGGATATACACTTGAATGATTTAACCAATCCCGTTGAAGTTCTGGGTATCGATGCCGGTGGCACGATGACCGATACTTTCTTTGTGCGTGCAGATGGCACCTTCGTCGTCGGTAAAGCACAAAGTGACGTCGATGAAGCCAATGCAGTGCTGACGTCCAGTGCTGACGCACTGGCTCACTGGGACAAAACCCCTGAAGAGGTTTTTCCGCAAATGGTCACCTGCGTATTCTCTGGTACTGCGATGCTTAACCGCGTTGTCGGCCGCAAGGGTCTGCGTACTGGTCTGATCGTAAGTAAAGGCTTTGAAGACTTCCACCGTATGGGGCGTGCTATCCAGTGTTACCTGGGTTATGCGTTTGAAGACCGTCTTCACCTCAACACTCACCGTTATGATGAGCCTCTGGCCCACATCCATGACACTCGCGGTGTTACCGAGCGTGTTGACTCCAAAGGCGGCGTGGTAATCCCAGTCCGTTTGCATGAAGCCCGTGAAGCTGCCCGTGAGCTGATCGAACAAGGCTGTAAGGCGATTGTGATCAGCTTCCTGAGCTCATACCTCAATGGTACTCATGAGCGCGCTGTTCGCGATGTATGTCTTGAAGTTGCCAAAGAGATGGGCGTTAAAATCCCAGTATTTGCTTCCGTCGATTACTACCCGGTTCGTAAAGAAACTCACCGTACCAACACCACGTTGTTGGAAGCCTACGCTGCTGAGCCTTCTCGCGCCATTCTGGCTAACCTCAGCGATCGCATGAAAGACATCGGCGCCAAGTACGATGTACGTGTAATGGCTAGCCACGGCGGCACCATCAGCTGGAAAGCGAAAGAACTGGCTCGTACACTTGTATCCGGTCCTATCGGTGGTGTTATGGGTTCTCGTTACCTGGCTGAGCAGCTCGGTTACGAAAACGTTGCCTGTTCTGATATCGGTGGCACCAGTTTTGATATGGCACTGATTGTTAAAGGTAAGGTGTCCATGCACCAGGATGGCGATATGGCCCGTCTGGTACTGTCCCTGCCGCTGGTATCTATGGATACTATTGGTGCAGGTGCCGGTAGCTTTGTGCGTATCGATCCCTACAGCAACTCCCTGAAACTCGGCCCTGATAGTGCCGGTTATCGCGTGGGTACTTGCTGGCCTGCTGGTGGTGTTGACACAGTGTCTGTAACTGACTGTCACATCATTCTCGGTTATCTGAACCCCGACAACTTCCTCGGCGGTATTCTGGAGCTGGATGTTCCACGTGCGCGTCAGTGCGTGAAAGACCAGATCGCTGATCCGCTTGGTATGTCCCTGGAAGATGCTGCAGCGGGTGTTATTGAGCTGCTTGACCTTTCCTTGCGTCAGCATTTGCGCGCCATGATCAGTGCCAAAGGTTATAGCCCCAGTGATTTCGTATGCTTCTCATACGGTGGTGGTGGCCCGGTTCACGCCTACGGCTACACCATGGGCCTCGGCTTTAAAGAAACTATCGTTCCCGCTTGGGCTGCTGGTTTCTCTGCATTTGGTTGTGCGACTGCAGACTTTGAATACCGTTACGATAAGAGTACAGATATCGGTATCACCAAAGACTCTACGACCGCTGACAAGCAGGAAGCCGTCGACACTCTGGGCGCTGCCTGGAAAGAGTTGGCCGACAAGGTGATGGAAGAGTTCAAAATCAACGGGTTTACCGAAGACGACGTTACTCTCACGCCCGGTTATCGCATGCAGTACCTGGGTCAGTTGAACGACCTGGAAATGAACTCTCCGCTGACTCAAATCGGCACCCCGGAAGACTGGGATAAACTGGTTGCAACGTTTGATGAAACCTATGCTCGCGTTTATGCCGATGCCGCTCGTTCTCCTGAACTCGGTTTTGGTGTAACGGCTGCTATCATGCGTGGGTCTGTTGAAACCAAGAAGCCAAGCATTCCTTCTGAGCCAGATGCCGGCCCGAATCCTCCAGCTGAAGCAGTAACTGGAACGCGTCCGTTCTACTACGGCCGTAAGTGGGTCGATGCGAAGCTCTACAAAATGGAAAATCTGCTGCCAGGCAACAGAGTGACTGGCCCCGCAGTAATTGAGTCTGATGCGACCACATATGTAGTCCCGACTGGCTTTGAAACCTGGTTGGATGGACACCGTCTGTTCCACCTGATCGAAGTTGAATAAATAGCAAACATCTACTAAAGATAACTGCTAACGTCGATTACATAGACGAAAAAGATACAGAGGAATAATTATGACTATTATGAAAAATGCGTTGGGTAACACCCCGGGCCTGTTGCTGAAAAACGGCCTGACCCTAGACGACCACCGTAATGCTGTTCTGGAGCGTACAACCAAAACTGGTTTCTATAACGCTCTCGAAAAGCTTGAGTTCAAGGAAAAAGATCCAATCGGTTACGAGCGTATCTTCTCCAAAATTCGTGCGGGTTTGGTTAACTCACGTGAAGTGGCCAAGAAAATTGCTGCTTCGCCTATCGTTGAGCAGGAAGGTGAACTTTGTTTCACCCTGTACAACGTGGCCGGTGACTGTGTTGCCACCTCTACTGGTATTATCATCCACGTAGGTACCATGGGTGCTGCGATCAAATACATGATCCAGAACAACTGGGAAACCAACCCCGGTATTGCCGATGGCGACATGTTCACCAACAACGATTGCCAAACTGGTAACGTTCACCCCTGTGATATCGCAACCATCGTACCTATTTTCTATGATGGGTTGTTGGTAGCTTGGGTCGGTGGCGTAACTCACGTAATCGATACAGGTGCTGTGGGTCCGGGCTCCATGTCCAATGGCCAAATCCAGCGTTTTGGTGACGGTCTGCAGATCACCTGTCGTAAAACAGGTGTCAACGACACCCCGCTGCGCGACTGGCTGCACGAAAGCCAACGTGCTGTTCGCACGACCAAATACTGGATTCTCGATGAGAAAACCCGTATTGCCGGTTGTCACATGATCCGCAAGATGCTTCTCGAAGTTATCGAAGAAGAAGGCGCAGAAGCTGTTGATAAGTTCATGTACGAAGTGGTTGAAGACGGACGCCGTGGTCTGGTTAGCCGCATCAAGGCAATGTGTATACCTGGTAAGGTGAGAACCGTTGCTTTTGTCGACGTGCCCTACAACCACCCGGATGTCCATGTACCGTCCACTTTCGCAAGAATGGACTCCATCATGCACGCCCCTTGTGAAATCACTGTCAATGGCGATGGCACCTGGCGTCTTGACTTTGAAGGCTGCAGTCGCTGGGGCTGGCACACCTATAACGCCAACCCCACTGCGTTCACCTCCGGTATCTGGGTAATGATGACCCAGTCTCTGGTACCTACAGAACGCATCAATGACGGTGCTCGCTACGCGACTACCTTCCGTCTGCCCAAAGGCACCTGGACCAATCCGGATGACCGCCGTACAGCTCACGCTGACGCATGGCACTTCCTGGTATCTTCCTGGAGCTCCTTGTGGCGCGGTATCAGCCGTACTTACTTCGGTCGCGGTTACCTGGAAGAAGTTAACGCCGGTAACTCCAACCCTTGTAACTGGCTGCAAGGCGGTGGTGTAAACCAGGACGGCGAAGTTCACGCTGTTAACAGCTTTGAAACTGCTGCTTGTGGTACTGGTGCCTGTGCTGTTAAAGACGGTCTGAACCACGCTGCTGCGATCTGGAACCCCGAAGGTGACATGGGTGATATCGAGATCTGGGAACTGGCTGAACCATTGCTGTACCTGGGTCGTCGTATCAAAACCAACACCGGTGGTTACGGTAAGTACCGTGGTGGTTTGGGTTATGAAACCCTGCGTATGGTATGGAACTCTGCCGACTGGACCATGTTCTTCATGGGTAATGGCTACATGAACAGTGACTGGGGCCTGATGGGTGGTTATCCTTCAGCTACCGGCTACCGTTTTGAAGCTCACAACACCGGTTTGAAAGAGCGTATCGCCGAAGGTAAATCTCTGCCGCTTGGACAGGATCGCGATCCTTCACTTTGCGAGTATGAAAAACACCTCGGACCAAATGCTACTGTTAAGCGTGACAAGCAGTGCATCACCACTGAAGACATGTACGACAATGGTGACCTGTACTTGAACTATCTGCGCGGTGGTCCTGGTTTTGGTGATCCCCTGGATCGCGAAATCAAAGACATCGAAGAAGACCTTAACCAAAACTTCCTGCTGGAAGAGTTTGCTGTGAAAATCTACGGTGCAGTATTCACCAAAGATGACGAAGGTGTTTACTCACTCGACGCAGCAAAAACCAAAGCTCGCCAAGCTGAAATCCGCAAAGAGCGTATTGCTCGCGGTGCCCCAGTACGCGAGTGGATGGAAACAGAGCGCGCCAAGATCATTGATAAAGATGCGTCTTTGCAAGTTCAGCAGATGTTTGCGTCAAGCTTCTATCTGTCGCCCAAATTCCTTGGCGAGTTCAAGGAGTTCTGGGATCTTCCTGCAGATTGGGAACTGCCTGAAGAAGAGCTGGGTACCCCGATGTACGGTGCAAGACACACCATGGAAATTGGTGAACTGCCTGACGTCCACCCAGTGATCATGACAGAAGAATAAGGTATTAATCTGCCTATGAACGGGGCGGCCACTCCGGTGGTCCGCTCCATCACTTGACGAATTGACAGAATATAAGAGAGTTTAGTTATGTCTAATTACACTAAGAAGCAGGTTAGTGACCTGGTCAAAGGCACTTTGGACTGGGAAACAGTTCACCTGATGCTGTCCATGCCGAAAGACAAAGATCGTTATAAACTGTACATGGAAGTGCTACAGGAAAATGTCTCCTATGACGACAAAATCCTTCTGGCTGTTGGTCCTCACCTGAATATTGTTGAGTCAGCCAAAGACCAGGAAATCATCATCAAGTGCGACTGTGGCCACGAATTCGGTCACTACAGCAAAAACTGGAAGCTTGGTGCGTTGATTTATGTGCGCGACAGCGTCGAGAAGATGAAGGAAGTTTATCCAGAGCTGATGGCTCCGGACACTAGCTGGCAGGTATATCGTGAGTACTACTGCCCGTCGTGTGGCATTATGCACGACGTGGAAGCACCCACTCCCTGGTATCCTGTTATGCATGACATCGAACCAGATCTGAAGACTTTCTTCGAATGGTTGGAAATGCCTGCACCGGCTAAAATCTAATGGTGCTGGGTCCCGGCCTTTGGCCGGGACCTTTTTTTATGCCTGATGCAAAAACTTTAGTACTAAATTTCTATGTTAAATGCCCTGACTGTTAGATTCTTGGTTGGCGGGCAAATGTTTTTACACACTTCCTTTCATACCACCTGAAACTCGATCCGAATAGTATTGGGCCGGTTAGACCATTCATAAAGATATCGAAGACGCAATAAACAGGCTGCGCATGTGTGTTTTGTGATCTGGTATCCTGTACGACATACAGAGGAAAAATTATGTCTCAGAATGAAAAAGCGCAAACGACTCCACATTTTTCAATGCAGAAGATTTATCTGAAAAGAAATGATTATGAAGCACCCAATCCCTCTTCAGTGTTTAAAGAGGATTGGAAGCCAGAGGTGACTTTGGATCTCGATATAAAAGACCAAAAATTAGAAGATGACCGGTATGAAGTCATTCTGTCGATTTCTATTACGGCAAACAATGCAGGCCAAGTTGCGTTTCGTTTGGTGATCGATCAGGCAGCATTGTTTCTAATTAGCAATTTTCCAGATGAACGCCTTGAAGAGGCATTGGGTTCGGCATGTCCGGCCATTATGTTCCCTTACCTGCGCGAGACAGTGGATCACATGTTATTGAAAGGTGGTTTCCCGCCATTAATGTTGGCCCCCGTCAATTTCGATGCACTGTACAGAGAGAAAAAGGCAAAACTCAATTGAGGACTGTCGAGGGATTAGCCTCACGTTTTATTGTCTTGTTATAGTTTCTTTGGAATACGATGTCGCTAACGCTGATCAGAATTTCTGGTCAGCGTTTTCTCGCTGATCTGAAAGGCGGGTAAATACCTGTGCGATCCCATAGCTGGTGCAGGTGGGCTTCTAGAGAAAATCTCCCCAAAGGGATTGCAGCAAAGTTATTGCGACGATGGGCGCTGTTTCGGTCCGCAAGACGCGAGGACCTATTGCTAGCGCTTCAAAACCACTCTGCAGCGATGATGCAATTTCAGCGTCTGTGAGTCCGCCCTCCGGTCCTATCAGTAACGCGGTGCTATTAATCTGCTGGCTGCGGAGGTCAGTAACGGTTTGTTCACTGCGGTGATGCAACACAAGCTTTTTGTCTGTAGATAAAGACTGAGCCCAGAGACCGGGGGATGTCGGGGCATTAATGATGGGGGGGATGTTTCTGCAGCATTGCTCACAGGCATTAATGGCTATCCTTTGCCAGTGGCGGATTTTTTTGTCAGCGCGATCACCCCTCAGACGCACCTCCGTGCGCTCAGTAAAAAGCGGGGTAATTTCAGCAACACCAACTTCCGTTGCTTTTTGAATAACCCAGTCCATGCGGTCGCCGCGAGACAAGCCTATGCCGAGGGAAATATACAGGGGTGATTGTCTATTGGTGTCTGTAAAACCGGTGATGAAAGCGCGGGCATGTTTACCGGTAGCTTGACCTAGTGTGGCGTTATATTCCCCTCCGGTTCCATTAAAGAGAACAATCCCTGCGCCCGTTTTGAGTCGCAGCACGACCGTTAAATGATGGGCACTGTTTTCCTCAAGCACTATTTCAGTATCTACTGCCAGAGATTGATTGGTGAATACCCTGATATCACGCATCTGTTATGGGAAATCCCAAATTACGGCATAAGGCTGTGCAGGTATCAGCCTGGTTCATGGTATAAAAATGTAAACCGGGTGCACCGCCCGCCAAGAGTTTTTCGCAAAGCCGGGTGACAACATCAAGCCCAAAAGCGCGAATACTGGTGGTGTCAGTGCCATAGGATTTCAGTTGCTGTCTAATCCAGCGGGGCACATCAGCACCACAATTATCTGAAAAACGGATCAGGTTCTGATAGTTGGTGATAGGCATAATACCGGGGATTATCGGGTTCTGAATCCCCGCTGCCAGACACTGATCGCGGAAATAAAAATAAGCATCAATGTTATAAAAATATTGCGTAATACCGCGGCTCGCCCCTGCCGAAAATTTTTGACCGAGCCAATAAATGTCTTTCTGGTAGTTTTCGGCCTCGGGATGAATCTCCGGATAGGCCGCCACAAGCAATTCGAATGTATCGCCAAAATGTTCACGAATAAACTGAACCAGTTCATTGGCATAGATGAGTTGTGCTGCGCCGCCCATGCCCGAGGGCAAATCACCACGCAGGGCTACGATACGGTGTATGCCTGCTTCGCGGTAAGTTTCCAGCAGGGATAAAACCGACTGCTTGCTGTCTCCGCCAAAGGATAAGTGTGGCGTGGCATTTGAACCGGCCTGGGCTATTTCAAGGACGATGTCCCGGGTGTAGTCGCGAGTGGAACCTCCCGCACCATAGGTCACAGAGAAGAACTCCGGATTGAATCGGGCCAGCTGGCTGTGAACCAGGCGCAGCTTTTCGCGCCCTTCGGGGGTTTTCGGTGGAAAAAATTCAAAACTTAAATGTCGATCATTCATGGCTGATCAATAATCCCTGAGGCGATGATAAGTGTGGTGGTGTAGTAATCAATAACGGTAACTGTCTTCCTTGAATGGACCGTCCATGGGCACATTGATATAGGCGGCTTGTGTGGGCTTCAGTTTTGTCAGTACGCCGCCAAAGCCAGAAACCATATGGGTGGCCACTTCCTCGTCCAGTTTCTTGGGTAATACCTCGACGCGCAACAACGCCTGTCTTGTAGGCTGGTCGCAGTCGGCAAATTTTTGCTGGTATAAGTGAATTTGGGCCAGAACCTGATTGGCAAAAGAACCATCCATGATACGACTTGGATGACCGGTGGCATTACCCAGGTTGACCAGTCGCCCCTCTGAGAGCAGCAGCACATGGTCATTGGTGCCACGGTCTCGATAAACCTTGTGTACCTGGGGTTTGATTTCTTCCCACGCCCAGTTTTTGCGCATGTAGCTGGTATCGATTTCATTGTCAAAATGACCGATGTTACAAACCACGCAGCCGGACTTCAGTGCGTGAAGAATATCGGCATCGCAGACATTGTAGTTCCCGGTACAGGTGACCAGCAGATCTGTTGTCGCCAACAGCGCTGAATTAACGCCATTCTCGGGATTTCCTTCAAGGTAGGGAGAGACGACCTCGAAACCGTCCATACAGGCCTGCATGGCGCAGATCGGGTCTATTTCGGTAACCTTGACGATCATGCCTTCCTGGCGGAGCGACTGGGCGGAACCCTTGCCCACATCACCGTACCCGATCACCAGCGCTTTCTTGCCAGACAGCAAATGGTCGGTGGCACGTTTCAGCGCATCGTTGAGGCTATGGCGACACCCGTATTTATTGTCATTTTTCGACTTGGTCACGGAGTCATTGACATTGATGGCGGGTATTTTCAGTTCACCCTTTTTCAACATCTCGTAGAGACGATGCACGCCGGTTGTGGTTTCTTCGGTAACGCCGTGCACACCCTTGAGCACCTGGGGAAACTTTTCATGAAGCATGGCGGTGAGATCACCGCCATCATCCAGAATCATATTCGCTTCCCAGGGGGAACCCTCCTTGAGGATTTGCTGTTCCAGGCACCATTCGTACTCTTCTTCTGTTTCACCTTTCCAGGCAAAAACCGGTGTACCGTTTGCTGCAACAGCTGCGGCAGCGTGATCCTGGGTGGAAAAGATATTGCAGGATGTCCAGCGCACCTGGGCTCCCAGTGCTTCCAGTGTCTGGATCAGTACGGCTGTCTGAATCGTCATATGGATGCAACCGAGAATTTTTGCGCCAGCGAGGGGCTGTTCTGCACGATACTTTTCTCGCAGTGCCATCAGTGCCGGCATCTCGGTTTCAGCAATGGAAATTTCGCGGTTACCCCATTCGGCAAGGGAAATGTCCGCAACCTTGTAATCGTTCTTGATGGCCATGTTTGTCATAGTGAATTCCTGTTTGTTAAATGAGAATTACAGAGCGCGTTTCAGGCTTTCAGCCCGATCGGTTCTTTCCCAGGTAAAATTATCAAGCTCGCGACCGAAGTGGCCGTAGGCGGCTGTTGGCCGATAAATTGGGCGTTTGAGGTCGAGCATTTCTATCAGGCCCTGGGGTCGCAGATCGAAGTTTTCGCGGATCAGTAGTGCGATTTCGTCATCCGTCAATTTGCCCGTGCCAAAACTGTTGACGCTGATCGACGTGGGTTCAGTCACGCCAATGGCGTAGGAGATCTGAATTTCGCAGCGATCGGCCAGTCCGGCAGCGACAATGTTTTTTGCCACATAACGCCCGGCGTAAGCGGCCGAGCGATCAACCTTGGAAGGATCTTTGCCGGAGAAGGCGCCGCCACCGTGGTGGGCCATGCCGCCATAGGTATCCACGATAATCTTCCGACCGGTGAGCCCGCAGTCACCCATGGGGCCGCCGATAATGAATTGACCGGTGGGGTTGATATGATACTGGGTGCCTTTGTGGAGCCACTCTTCAGGCAGCACATGCTGGATGATTTCCTCGCGGACGGCCTCCTGCAAATTGGCCTGAGAAATAGTGGGTGCGTGCTGTGTCGATAATACAACCGCGTCCACGGCCACGGGTTTGCCATCAGCGTAACGCAGGGTCACCTGACTCTTGGCATCGGGCCTCAGCCAGGGAAGTACACCATCTTTGCGCAACTGTGCCTGGCGCTCTACCAGTCGATGGGCGAAATAGATCGGAGCGGGCATCAGGACATCTGTCTCGTTGCTGGCATAACCAAACATCAGTCCCTGATCACCCGCGCCCAGTTCTTTCTCCTCGGCCTCGTCAACGCCAATGGCGATATCGCGGGATTGCTTGCCGATGGCATTTAATACGGCACAGGATGCGCCATCAAAGCCCACATCCGAGCTGTTGTAACCAATATCCAGAATGACGCTGCGGACAATCTCTTCCAGATCGACATAGGTATTGGTGCGGACCTCCCCGGCGATAATTGCCATCCCGGTTTTCACCATGGTTTCCACCGCCACTCTGGAATTGGGATCATCGGCCAGAATGGCATCTAGAATGGCGTCGGAGATCTGGTCGGCCATTTTATCGGGGTGGCCCTCGGAAACGGATTCAGAGGTGAACAAGTTGTAATTCGACATAGTTAGCGGTTCCTGTGCTGATTAGTGTCAGCTACTTCCGATTGGGATTGGGTTTAAAAAATTGTCTCAGTTGAACTTGAAAGCCGTTGCGTTGGGCCAGAAACAGGCTTTCCCCCTCGGTCAGGGCCGCAGCGGATGCCCAGCTGCTGAGATCCTCCGGTTCAAAGCCAAGCCATAGATCACCGCAGCTTTCGCGGGCCCAGCTTTGATCGTGATGACAAAGCTCAGTCACGATCAGCGCTCCACCGGGTACCAGGAGCTCGGCGAGATGTTTAAAGATCAGCGCTGGATCCGGGGTGTGGTGAAGTACCATGTTAAGGGTGATGTAATCCGGATTGAGAGAATGCGCGACAGCAAGCCCGGTGTCGCCGTGGATAAATTGTATATTTGCCAGATGGCGTGACTGGGCAAATTCGCGCGAGCGGTTGAGCATCTCCGCCGATGAATCCAATGCAATAACCTGATCAAAGCGCAGGGAGAGCGCAGGTAAAAAGCTGCCCTCTCCTGGGCCAATCTCAAGCACCGTGCCACGAAACCCCGGTGTCGCGTCCAGGAAATCCGTGACCGGCTCACCGTATTGATCGAAACTGGCAATCAGGTCCTGATTGACATGAAACCGGTCTGCATTCTGTTCAAAAAAAGTGCTTGATGCCCGGGTCCGCTCGTCATTGACGCGCTGTATGCGTTGTTGCAATTTTAGGCTGGGTTCAGTCTGGTCAATGGCGGCAAACAGGGCGCGGTGTAATGACTGAAGTCGTGATTCGTCCGGTATCGGCGAACGCCGGTAAAAAATGCTATTGCCTTCCCTGCGGGTAGCCGTCAAGCCCGCTTTGGTGAGTCTCTTCAAATGATGGCTCATCCCGGACTGACCAATATCCAGAATTTCACTTAATTCCAGCACGCCGTAGGCGTTGTGACGCAATACCCTGAGAATATCCACCCGCAGGGGATCACCGGCCGCCTTGCAGAGAGCGGCCAGTGAGTCGGTATCTGACCCGGTAGATTCCCGGGTGGCGGATTGAAGGCTGGTCATCATGGGGGCGACTTTAACATAGCCGAATATCTATATCAAAAAAATTAGATATAGATATAGCATGCTATTGGTTGTTTACTGTGCAGCGCGAGTGCGAGAAAATAGCGCCCCTTTCGATTTCCCCCGATTTGCCCTCCAGGAGCCAGTTTCAAATGCCTTCCAGACGTGATCTAGCCAATGCCATCCGCGCCCTGAGTATGGACGCAGTTCAACAAGCCAATAGCGGTCACCCCGGTGCTCCCATGGGGATGGCAGATATCGCCGAAGTGTTGTGGAACGACTACCTGGTACACAACCCGGCCGATCCCTCCTGGGCTAACCGCGACCGCTTTGTCTTGTCCAATGGCCACGGCTCCATGTTGCTGTACTCTCTGTTGCATCTGACCGGCTACGACCTGCCACTGGATGAATTGAAAAATTTTCGCCAGCTGCATTCAAAAACGCCGGGTCATCCGGAATATGGCTATGCGCCGGGTGTCGAAACCACCACGGGGCCGTTGGGGCAGGGGCTTAGCAATGCCGTGGGTATGGCTTTTGCGGAGAAAATTCTGGCAGCCCAGTTTAACCGTCCGGGTCACGATATCGTCGACCACTACACCTACTGTTTTCTCGGTGATGGCTGCCTGATGGAGGGTATATCCCATGAGGTCAGTTCTCTGGCGGGGACTCACAAGCTGGGTAAGCTGATTGCCTTCTACGATGACAATGGCATTTCCATTGATGGTGAGGTGGATGGCTGGTTTACCGATAACACGCCGGCCCGTTTTGAGGCCTATGGTTGGCAGGTGATCCCTGATGTGGATGGTCATGATGCGGCCGCCATCAAGGCCGCCATCGAAATCGCCAGGATGGATGAAGAAAAGCCTACCCTGATTTGCTGTAAAACGATCATCGGTTTTGGGTCGCCGAACAAGCAGGGTAAGGAAGATTGTCACGGGGCCCCTCTGGGTGCTGACGAAATTTCATTGGCCCGCAAACAACTGCAATGGAATCATGGCCCCTTTGATGTGCCAGACGAGATTTATCGTGGCTGGAATGCCTGTGAAAAGGGCAGTAAGGCCCAGTCTGACTGGCAGGAGAAGCTCGAGCGCTACCGTGTTGCACACCCGGATTTGGCCGCTGAATTGATCAGACGCGTCAAAGGAGAGTTGCCGGCGACATTTATTGATCAGGCCGATGCCTATATTCACCAGTGTCAGCAAGCCATGGAGAAAGTGGCCTCCCGCAAAGCCTCGCAAAACTGTCTCAATGCGTTTGGGCCGCTGCTGCCTGAACTGCTGGGCGGTTCTGCAGACCTGGCAGGATCCAACCTCACATTGTGGTCCGGTTGCCAGGGCATCACCGCTGACGATGCGTCAGGTAACTACCTGTATTACGGCGTTCGCGAATTTGGTATGAGCGCCATCATGAATGGCCTTGTGCTGCACGGTGGCTTTGTCGTGTATGGCGCCACGTTCCTGATGTTCATGGAATACGCCCGGAATGCGGTGCGTATGGCTGCCTTGATGAAACAGCGAAGCATTTTTGTTTATACCCACGATTCCATCGGGCTGGGCGAAGATGGCCCCACCCATCAGCCGGTGGAGCAGCTCACAGCTCTTCGGGCAACGCCCAATCTACACACCTGGCGCCCCTGCGATACCGTGGAGGCAGCGGTGAGCTGGAAACAGGCAATTGTTCGCAAGAACGGGCCAAGTGCTTTGGTCTTTTCCCGACAGGGTCTGGTTCCGATGTCGCGATCCGAAGCTCAACTGAACAATATACAGCGCGGTGGTTATGTGCTGAAAGATTGCGATGGCAAGCCCAAGGCAATATTGATTGCGACGGGTTCAGAGGTGTCACTGGCCATGGATGCTGCCGGAGAGTTGAGAAGTAACGGGGTGGCGGTCAGGGTTGTCTCCATGCCCTGTGCCGAGTTATTTGATGCCCAGGACTCTGCTTACCGGGACAGTGTGCTGCCGCCTCAAGTCAGAGTGCGGGTAGCCGTGGAAGCGGGGCACCGGGATTACTGGTATAAGTATGTTGGTCTCGATGGCAGGGTGGTTGGCATGTCTACCTTTGGGGAGTCTGCTCCCGGCGATCAGTTGATGAAACAGTTTGGTTTCACCGTGGAGAACGTGGTTGAAGCTGTCAAAGCCGTGTTGTAAGCGGGATGTTGCACCCCCGGTGAAGGAGAGTTCAGCTCGATGATTCGTGTGGCAATTAATGGCTATGGCCGAATAGGCCGTTCGGTCCTGCGGGCACTCTATGAGTCCGGATCTCGCGAACGCATCCAGGTCATAGCCATCAACGAGCCAGCTGACTGCAAGACCATCGCCCACCTGACCAAATACGACTCCACCCATGGCCGGTTTCCCGGTACGGTAGAGATTCAGGGCGACACCCTGACCGTCAATGGCGATGCCATTTCGGTCTATCACCGTGAGGATATCGCCAGCCTTCCCTGGGGTGAACTGGGAGTGGATGTGGTGCTGGAATGCAGCGGCACGTTCACTGATCGTCAGACTGCCGAGGGGCATCTGCGTTCGGGGGCAAAGAAAGTGTTGTTTTCCCAGCCGGCTGAAGCAACCGTTGATGCTACCATCGTGCTGGGTGTCAACGAATGGATCCTGACCGGTGAAGAGACGGTAATATCCAATGCCTCCTGTTCCACCAATTGCGTGATCCCGGTGATTAAAACCCTGCATCAGGCATTTGGGGTAGAGGGCGGGGTGATCACCACGATTCACTCGGCCATGAATGACCAGCCCGTTATCGATGCCTACCATCATACGGACTTGCGTAAGACCCGTGCCGCGATGCAATCCATTATTCCGGTGGACACCCAGTTGGCGCGAGGCATCGACCGCCTGTTGCCGGAACTCAAGGGCCGTTTTGAAGCCCAGGCGATGCGTGTTCCCACGTTGAATGTGTCTGCAATTGATCTTTCCATATTGCTCAACACCGACGTCGATGTCGCCACCATAAACCGGGTGCTCGCGGATGTCGCTGACACTGAACTGACCGGTATTCTCGGTTATACCGAAGAGCCGCTGGCCTCCTGTGATTTCAATCATGATCCGCGCAGCGGTATCGTGGACGCGGGACAGACCAGGGTCAGTCAGCGGCGTCTGGTAAAAGTGCTGCTCTGGTTTGATAACGAGTGGGGCTACGCCAACCGGATGGTAGAGCTGGTGAACCACTGGCTGTCCATACCCGGACCCAAATAACCTGAAATACTGCAAACAGAGACAGGGTAATCACCATGCCATTGAATGTACTCAAGATGACGGATCTGAACCTGGCAGGCAAACGGGTGCTGATTCGTGAAGATCTCAATGTCCCTATCCGCGATGGCGTTGTCACATCCGATGCCAGGTTGCGGGCAACACTACCCACTATTGAATTGGCGCTCCAGGCCGGTGCCACGGTCATCCTGATGTCCCATCTGGGGCGTCCGGTCGAAGGGCAGTTTGATGCCGAGTTTTCACTGCAACCGGTGGCCGATCGGTTGGGCGTTTTGCTGGGGCGAGAGATCCCGCTTGTTCGCGATTGGCAAAAGGGTGTTGAGATGGAAGAGGGGCAGTTGATATTGCTGGAGAATGTGCGCTTTAACGCCGGCGAGAAAAAGGATGATGAGATGCTGGCGAAAGCCTATGCATCACTTTGTGATATTTTTGTCATGGATGCCTTCGGCACGGCTCACCGCGCCCAGGCTTCCACCCACGGTGTTGCAATGTTCGCTCCACTGGCCTGTGCCGGTCCATTGCTGGCGGGAGAACTGGAGGCACTGGAAAAGGCACTGGCCAATCCCGCCCGTCCGCTGGTGGCTATCGTGGGAGGTGCCAAGGTTTCCACGAAGCTGACTGTACTTGAAACACTGTCTGAAAAGGTGGACCAGCTGATCGTCGGGGGTGGTATTGCCAATACCTTTCTGGCCGCGTCGGGATTACCCGTCGGCAAGTCTCTTTGTGAGCACGACCTCCTGCCTGAGGCCAAACAGTTGATGGCAAAAACAAACATTCCACTGCCCAGCGATGTGGTCGTCGCCAGTGAATTTTCCGCCTCGACCGAGGCGACGCTCAAGGCAGTGGCGGATGTGGCGGACGACGATATGATCCTTGATATTGGTCCGGATACCATCGAGGTGTTGACCGAAATACTCAAAAGCGCAGGTACAATTATCTGGAACGGCCCGGTGGGCGTCTTTGAGTTTGACCAGTTTGGTGCCGGCACCGAGGCCATCGCCAATGCCATTGCCGGCAATGACGGGTTTTCGATAGCGGGCGGAGGCGATACGCTGGCAGCGGTTGACAAATATGGCATTGCCGACAGAGTTTCCTACATTTCAACGGGCGGGGGGGCCTTTCTGGAATACGTTGAAGGTAAAACCCTGCCCGCAGTAGCGGTACTCGAGTCGCGTGCGATCTCTTGACGCCAGGCCAATTTTTCACGGCACCCGGTGAGCGCTGAAAAGCGCCTCCCCGGCGGGAAGCAACCAAATATGATGGAAGGATAATTACATGGCACTTATTTCACTGCGACAGTTGCTGGATCATGCTGCTGAGCACAGCTATGGTGTGCCGGCATTCAATGTCAACAACCTGGAACAGATGCGCGCCATTATGGAGGCGGCCGATCAGACGGATTCCCCGGTGATCGTGCAGGCTTCTGCCGGTGCGCGCAAATACGCTGGAGCGCCTTTTTTGCGCCACCTGATTCTGGCGGCGATTGAGGAGTTTCCTCATATACCGGTCTGCATGCATCAGGATCATGGCACCAGCCCGGCAATCTGCCAGCGGTCTATCCAGCTGGGTTTCAGCTCGGTGATGATGGATGGCTCTCTTCAAGAAGACGGCAAGACACCGGCCTCCTATGATTACAATGTTGACGTCACGCGGCGCGTAGTGGACATGGCGCATGCTGGCGGAGTTTCCGTCGAGGGTGAGCTGGGGTGTCTGGGGTCGCTCGAAACCGGCCAGGCCGGCGAGGAAGATGGTGTCGGTGCCGAGGGCATGTTGTCCCATGAGCAGATGTTGACGGACCCGGAGGAAGCCGCGGATTTCGTGTCGCGAACCGCAGTCGATGCGCTGGCAATTGCTATTGGTACGTCCCATGGGGCATACAAGTTTTCCCGTCCGCCCACGGGCGATATCCTCGCTATCGAGCGAATCAAGGCGATTCACGCCCGCATCCCCAACACCCACCTGGTGATGCACGGTTCCTCCTCTGTGCCGCAGGACTGGCTGGCGATCATTAACGAGTTTGGCGGCGATATTGCGGAAACCTACGGTGTGCCAGTGGAGGAAATTGTTGAGGGTATCAAGTACGGGGTGCGCAAAATCAATATAGATACTGACTTGCGACTGGCCTCTACGGGTGCGGTGCGCCGCTTTCTCGCCAGTCATAAATCCGAGTTTGATCCGCGCAAATACCTGAAGGCGAGCACGGATGCCATGAGAGAGATTTGTGTGGCCCGCTATGAGTCCTTCGGTACGGCGGGTAATGCTGGCAAAATCAGGCCGTACAGTCTGGATAAAATGTCCGAGCGCTACCAGTGTGGCGAACTGGATCCCCAGGTCAATTAGGCGACGGTACAATGATGTCACCGTGCTATTCAGCTTTTGGTCGATTGCTCACCATGGCAATCGATAGCCGTCCACCACAGGTGAGTAGAAGAGGTGGTGCCAATGATTCCTAGAAAGTATCAGCACCTGGTGTTTGCCTTTTTCATGGCAGGGCTGATGTCCTGTCTGATGTCGCTAGTGATCAGTATTTTTAATGTCGGTCTGGTGGACAATATACTGCAGATTTGGCTTCACGCTTGGGGTTTTGCCTTTGTGGTTGCGTTCCCGGCGGTGCTGGTGGTGGCGCCCCTGGTGAGCAGGCTGGTCAGTCTGGTGATTAAAAAAGATGGGTGACACTCAGTTGCCCTGCGTGACTGACACTCGAGAGTCCTTACCCAATGCTCTGCTGGAACGCGTGGGCAGCGGCTTGTTGCCGCTGTCATTCGACTCTGAGCAGGATCGGCGGGACAAGACGCCGGACGAAATGGCTTACCTGCGTCACTACGGGCTGATACTGCCAGACTCCTTGACGGCGGTCAGGCATTGCATGGGGACCTTCGCCTCCGGCGATTTCCAGCTGGCCACCCATTACTGGTTACCGGAGAGTCCGCGTGGCACCTACCTGTTGGTGCATGGTTACTTTGATCATGTCGGGCTTTATGGCCATTTGATTCACTACCTGCTGCAGCGGGGTTATGCCGTGGTGGCATTTGATCTGCCGGGGCATGGCCTGTCCAGTGGCGAGCGAGTCAGTATCGACAGTTTTGATCGCTACGTGGATGTGTTTTCCGACCTGTTGCAAAAATGCGTGAGCAGTTTTCCCAGACCCTGGAAAGGGATTGGTCAAAGCACGGGAGGCGCTATTCTGATGAAGTATGTCATGGCGGCCAAACCCTACCACTACCCGAATGATCTCACTTCGGTCACTGTACTGGCGCCACTCATCCGGCCCAGGGAGTGGATGAAAAGTCTGCGTACCTACAAGCTGTTTCACCGGGTACTGAAAAAAGTATCCCGGACATTCCGTCCCAATACGACCAACGAGGCATTTAACGAGTTTCTGATCAACAATGATCCGCTGCAGTACAACTACATTCCCATTGAATGGGTAGCATCAATGAAGCGCTGGACTGAGGAATTTGCCGCGCTGCCGCCCAGTGATTACCCGATAAAGGTGGTCCAGGGCGACTGTGACGGAACGGTGGACTGGCGCTATAACGTGGCGTCGATCCGCAAAAAATTCCCCAACTTTGAACTGGTATTGATCCCCGGTGCCCGGCACCATCTGGTCAATGAGGTCGATTACATGCGCGACCGGGTATTCAAGTCGCTCGGTGAGGGGTAGGCGGCAGAGTAGTGAGAAGAACCGGTAGACCCGACAGGTCGGTATCCACCGGTCTCTGGTGAGATCCTAGAACAATACCCGGCAGCGAATGGTGCCATCAATGGCTTTTAACGCCTTCAGCGCCACATCACTGTATTCCCTGTCCACATCCAGCACCACATAGCCCACGGACTCATTGGTCTGCAGGTATTGGCTGCTGACATTGATATTGTTGTCGGAAAACACATGGTTGATGGCCGTCATAACGCCCGGCACATTGTGGTGCACGTGCAACAGGCGGTGGGCACCACTGTGGGAAGGCAGCGACACCTGGGGAAAGTTGACAGCGCTGATGGTGGCACCGGTATCGCTGTACCTGACCAGCTTTTCCGCAACTTCCAGGCCAATATTTTCCTGCGCTTCCTGGGTGGAGCCGCCGATGTGCGGTGTCAGTATGACATTGTCATACTTGCGCAGTGGCGAAACGAATTCTTCCTGGTTGGACTTCGGTTCAACCGGGAAAACATCAATTGCTGCACCACCGAGTTGTTTGCTTTCCAGCCGGTCGCAGAGAGCATCAATATCCACTACTTTGCCGCGTGCGGCATTGATCAGGATGGCGCCGGTTTTCATGGCAGCAAGTTGTTCGGCACGAATCATGTTGCGCGTGGCGGGGTTGTCGGGTACATGGAGAGAAACCACATCGGCCAGTTCCAATAGCTCCCTGAGAGAACCGACCTGTTCGGCATTGCCCAAGGGGAGCTTGGTGACAACATCGTAAAACTTCACCCGCATGCCCATGGATTCGGCCATGACGCTGAGCTGGCTGCCGATATTGCCGTAACCAACAATGCCGAGGGTTTTGCCCCGTACTTCGTGAGAGGCCGTGGCTGTTTTGAGCCAGTCACCGCGGTGGGCAGCGGCATTCTTTTCGGGAATGCCCCGCATCAGCATGATGGTTTCAGCAATAATCAGTTCTGCGACGCTGCGGGTATTGGAATAGGGCGCGTTAAATACCACTATGCCGTGCTCTGTGGCTGCCTGTAGATCCACCTGGTTGGTGCCGATGCAGAAACAGCCTACGCCGATCAACCGTCTGGCGGCTTCAAATACCTGGCGGTTGAGCTGGGTGCGGGAGCGAATCCCGACGAAGTGGAAGTCCCGGATCTTTTCGATCAGCTGTTCTTCTGACAGCGCCGCTTTAAGATACTCGACGTTGCTGTAGCCAGAAGCTTTGAGTGTCTCTACCGCAGAGGGATGCACGCCCTCAAGCAGGAGAAATTTGATCTTGGACTTATTGAGAGAAAAATTGACCATACACTCCTCGGTTGGGTGGCCCGTACTGCTACCTGAAAAAAAGGCGGCTATGATACCATGCACGCCCTTCGATAACTGCCCCTTTTTGTGGAGGTCCCCCAGATGACTGTCGCCCCCCCGGTCATTGAGAAATTACGTGAGATTGTCGGTCAGCAGCGTGTGTTGACGGATGAAGCTTCATTTCAGCAGTACGGTGTCGATCGCACGACTCTCTGGTCGCCGTCACCTGGCGTCGTGGTATTGCCGGGGAGCACCGAGGAGGTGCAGGCCATTATTCAGCTGGCCAATGCCGAGCGCATCGCAGTGGTTCCCTCAGGAGGCCGCACAGGCCTTAGTGGCGGCGCTGTGGCCCTGAACGGTGAGATCGTCCTGGTGCTGGACCGGATGAACGAGGTGGTGGCATTCAATGCCATTGATCGCAGTGTAACGGTGCAGGCGGGCATGATCACCCAGCAGTTGCAGGCGTTTGCCGAGCAACAGGGGTTGTTCTATCCGGTTGATTTCGCCTCGACCGGTTCCAGCCAGATTGGCGGCAATATTGCGACCAATGCCGGCGGTATCAAAGTCATTCGCTACGGCATGACCCGCAACTGGGTGCTTGGCCTGAAGGTGGTCAGTGGCAATGGCGATATCCTCGAGCTGAATCACGGCCTGGTGAAGAACAATACGGGTCTGGACTTCCGGCACCTGTTTATTGGTTCCGAGGGCACTTTGGGCATCATCACCGAGGCCACCATTGGGCTCACCCGGCCACCAAAGGAGTTGAGTGTGCTGGTGTTGGGGGTGGTGGATTTCCCCAGTATTATCGATGTCCTGAAAACCTACAACGATGGCATGGAGCTGACGGCCTTCGAATTCTTTACCCACAATGGTATGGAAAAAGTATTGGCCCACAGCGAGGTGCCTGCACCTTTTGAATCTGAAGCACCGTTTTATGCACTGGTGGAATTCGAGGCGCTGTCCGAGACTCAGCTGGATCAGGCGATGGCGCTGTTTGAAACCTGCGTCATGGAGGGCTGGGTACTTGATGGCGTCATCAGTCAGAGCCTCTCGCAGGCGGAGAATCTCTGGAAATTGCGCGAGGATATGTCGGAGACCCTGTCCCGCTGGAAGCCCTATAAAAATGATATCAGCGTGAATGTTTCGCGCATGCCGGAATTTCTCGCCGAGGTGGAATCACTGGCGGCCAGGGAATACCCGGACTTCGAGCTGGTCTGGTACGGCCATATCGGCGATGGCAATCTGCACCTGAACATTCTGAAACCGGATGACCTGCCTGTGGAGCAGTTCGCCGGACAATGCAGCGTGGCCAGCAAGCAGATCGCAGCGCTGGTGGGGCAATTCAACGGTAGTATCTCTGCCGAACACGGCGTCGGTTTGTTGAAAAAGGATTACCTTGAATACTCGCGCTCCGCCACAGAAGTGCAGTTGATGCGACAGGTCAAGCAGGTGTTCGACCCCAATGGCATCATGAATCCGGGCAAGATATTTGATGCAGTCTGACCAGAGGCTCCACTGATATCGGATGAGAATGTGCCGTCACAGCTAGGGTATGCGACGCGGCTTACCGTTTCGGACGGAACAGTGAAAAAGGCCGTGCCTCAAGCGAGCGGGTAGTTGAGGTATCTCACGCAAATGGTCTACATCTGCTATGTCTATCGGATCGTCAGGGGTTGGTTTGCACTCAGCGACAGAAAGGGGCTCGACAATGCATTACTTTGATCACTGTATTCATTTTGCTGATGGCCTTTCCGGGCAGATTCCCGCGGGCAAGGTGGTATGCGTGGGGCTTAATTACCGGGATCATATCAGCGAGATGAACAGCCAGCCCGGCGCCGAGCCGGTATTGTTCCTGAAGCCATCGACGGCGTTGGCATCTCTGGAACAACCGATTGCGATACCGACTACCCTGGGTGCCTGCCACCATGAGATAGAAATGGCGGTGCTGATTGGCGAACAACTGAGCCAGTGCAGCGAACAGGAGGCCGACGCTGCGATTGCCGGGGTTGGTGTGGCGCTGGATCTCACCCTGCGCGAGCTGCAATCGCAACTCAAACAGAAAGGGCTTCCCTGGGATAAGGCCAAGGCCTTTGATGGGGCCTGCCCCACTTCTGCATTTGTGGATCGTGCCCGGGTCACCGATCTGCAGGACTTGCCAATACGATTGACGGTCAATGGTGACTTGCGCCAGCAGAGCAGTACCGCCATGATGTTGACACCGGTTGCGCAGCTGATCGCCTATATCTCCGGTTTTTTTACGTTGATGCCTGGCGACATTGTCCTCACCGGCACGCCCGCCGGCGTTGGCCCTCTGGCCCCCGGTGACCAGCTTTTGGTAGAGTTGGGTGACCTGATTGCCGTGTCTACCGAAGTGGTGGCACGCTGATACGTGGCGACCGGCGTTCCATGCCGAATCCTTTCTCTTTTCGGTTTTGTGTGCCGGATCAAGTTTTCTATTATGGATAATTAAGGTGTAGTTATGACTATTTCTGTTGGCGACACTATTCCCGCTTTGACTCTCAAAACCCCGGGTGAAAAGGGTCCGGAAAATATCACCACTGATCATGTCTTCAAGGGTAAAAAGGTTGTGCTTTTTGCCGTGCCAGGGGCATTCACCCCCGGCTGCTCTCTCAGCCACCTGCCGGGTTATGTGACCCACGCGGATCGCATCAAGGCGAAAGGAGTCGATACCATTGTCTGTATGGCGGTCAATGACGCTTTTGTGTTGGGTGCCTGGAGCAAGGATCAGAATGCCGACGCGCTAATGATGCTGGCCGATGGCAATGGCGAATTCACCAAAAAAATGGGTCTCGAGATGGATGCCACTGGTCACGGTATGGGTATGCGCTGCCAGCGGTTTGCCCTGGTTGCAGAGGATGGGGTGGTGACTCATCTGGCGATAGAACCTGAGGGCAAGGTCGATGTCAGTGCCGCAGAAAAGATCCTTGAGGTCCTTTAGTTCAGTTTAATATCCTCTGGGTCAAAGCCCTCGGGAGGTTTTTTGGAGTGACGGGACATTGATTCCGCTGGGACGTTACCGACATTTCAAGGGTAACTTGTATGAGGTGACCGGTTTGGCCCGTCACAGTGAAACCGGTGACTGGCATGTAGTCTATCGGCCACTTTATGGCGAGAGCCAGCTGTGGGTTCGCCCGCTGGCCATGTTCGACGAGATGGTCGAACGGAATGGGGTAACGATGAAGCGGTTTGCATTCGTGGGCTTGAGCAACGAATAGTATTGCTGCTCTGAAGATAGCGGTTACCGGAACTCCCGGTTCTGCCAGTCAGTGCCTCGGCAGCTGTGGGCGACCGTCAAAATAATCGGTGCGGCGAATCAGCTCATCGGTAATCGCATTGATGAAAGCCGCCTCCAGATCACAGCCGGGTATTTCCGAGATACGCAAAATTTCCCAAAGCTTGGTGCTGGACAACATATCTACCCGGGTATCAATCCAGTGGTAAATACGTTCGCCGGAGCCTGTTACCTCAACAAAGAAGTTGGCGGCCTGTTCGCGCATCAAGTTGTTGATAGAGGGTTCGTTCTGTTTTGTTTGTTGTACCTTGTTCATGGCTTTTTCCTTTTCATTTCTTTTCATATTCGCTGACGAGGCTAGCAAGCCTCTATGTCAGAAAAATGAAGTTGCTGTGACAAATTGATGTCACCACAGCCAGGTCGGCCAGTCGTTTCATTACAATAAATCCATCTGGACATTTATTTCTGCAGGCAGCAAAGTACCCCCCTTTCAAAGCGAGGGGCGGATAACGGAAATGTCTTCAATTCTGTTTGAAAAGAAACGTGTGGATGTGAACCGTTTTGGTGTGCGCTTGATAGCCATACTGGTGGGGTTGTGTCTGTCATTTTACTGGCAGGCGTTGCCCTATTTTCAGCAGGACCTGGCGGCGGCTGTGTCATTGCACCACTGGCTGTTACCGGGACTCTTTTCGGCAGGGGCACTGCTGGCCTCGGGACTGGCATTATTTTTTATCCGTTTGGGTGATTGGCGGCGTTTGGTCTTGATTGGAGGGCTCGGCTCTGCCCTCGCCTTATCGGGAGCAGCTCTGGCCTCCGGCGCTCTGTGGCTGATGGTCTGCCATGGTCTGGCGGGTCTTTTTGCCGGTTTCGGGCTGAGTGTGGTGGTCAGTTGTCTGGGCGATACGGCGAAACCGGTCAGCAGTTTTGCCTGGGCACTTCTCGTCCAGGCCCTGACGGCTGCTGGGCTCACTTTTCTGGTGCCGTCGTTTGCACCGGGTATCGACCCCAAGCAGGTGCTATTGGCGCTGGCCGGGTTGGCATTCCTGACGGTATTGCTGAGCCGCCTGCTGCCCACCAGCGGCGCCAAACGTCTGAGTCTGCTCAGCAGTCGCAACAGTGAGGCCGACAAACAGTTGCTTCAGGTGGCAGTGGCCGGGTTGTTGATCTTTTTGGGGTGTGGCCTGTTCTGGTCGTCGCATCAACTGCAGTTTGAAACAGTGCAGCCGGTATTGGGGTTGGGTGCTTCGGCGATCATGCTTCTTTTGCTGGCCAGAGTCTGCGGTGCTTTGCTGAGCGCAGTTTTGGCGGCCCGCCTGGGTTTTTTGCTGCCCGTTGCTGTGGCGGGGGTGCTGGTGTTGGTGGCCGTTTTTTTATTGCAGGTTAAACCGGACAAAACCGGTTATCTCACGGCGTATGGTCTACTGGGTGCTGCCGGATTTTTTGTCGCAGCCTATGTGATGGGTTTACTGGCAAAACTGGACAGCAGTGGGCGGTTCTCACCACTGATTCTGGCTATACCCTTGCTTGCGATTGTGGGCGCGATGACAGTGTCAGAGATACTGGTCGGTGAGCAGTTCCTGCATTGGTTGCTGTGGTCAGGTATGGTGCTTTGGGGGCTGGGATTACTCTTGTATGCAAATGTTATTCGAACCAGCAGGCAACTACTCACAGACCACAATGTTGCCTCTTCATGAACGGCGATGACCAGCAGGATGTCACTTATGTTGCCAATCCTGAGGAGCAGCCGTTTTATCGGCTCGGCCCTGAGATTGTCATGGATGCAGTGGAGAGCATTGGTTATCACTGTGATGGGCGGCAATTCCCCCTCAATAGCTATGAAAATCGGGTTTACCAGATTGGCATAGAGGATCGTCAGCCGTTAATTGGCAAGTTTTATCGCCCCGGTCGCTGGAGCGACGATCAGATCCTCGAAGAGCACCAGTTCTGTTTTGAACTGGAAGCCCATGAGTTGCCCGTGGTGGCCCCCATTCGCGATGACCGGGGGCGCAGCCTGTTCGAATACAAAGACTACCGTTTTGCGCTGTACCCGAGGAAAGGGGGGTATGGTCCAGAGCTGGATAATCTCGATAATCTCTATTTGCTGGGCAAATTGCTGGGACGTATCCACGCCGTGGGGGCCGTGCGCCCCTTTGTGTACCGGCCAACCCTGACCAGCAGGATTTTTGGCCATGAAGCCGCAGCACTGGTCAGCAAACAGTTTATTCCCTCCGAGCTAAAGGAAGCCTACGACTCACTGGTGAGGGATCTGCTCCAGGCAGTGGATCAAACGATTGCCAATGCCGGTTCCATCGACTATATCCGGGTTCATGGGGATTGCCATGCCGGTAATATCCTGTGGCGTGATGACAATGCACATTTTGTCGATCTGGACGATGCGCGAATGGCACCGGCCATTCAGGATATCTGGATGCTGCTGTCCGGGAGCCGGGATCGCCAGACAGCGCAATTATCGGAAATTATTGACGGCTACAATCAGTTCTTTGATTTTCACCCGAGGGAATTGCAGTTGGTGGAAGCTTTCCGCTCACTGCGGATTATTCATCACGCGGCCTGGTTGGCGCGTCGCTGGAGCGATCCTGCCTTCCCTATGGGGTTTCCCTGGTTCAATACGGTGCGTTACTGGAGTGAACACATTCTTGAATTGCGTGAGCAGTTCGCCGCGATGGCAGAACCGCCCCTGCAGGTGATGTAGCGCCGGTGACAGTAGTCAGCCCGGGTAGATGGTCTTGACTCCGGTCGATGTGCCCAGCATCAGGGCATCCGCCGGGCGCAGGGCAAACAGGCCATTGCAGACCACCCCGGTGATATTGTTGATCTGCTCTTCCAGTTTTCGTACCGGACTGATGGGGAAGAGGTGGTGTACGTCGAGAATGACGTTGCCATTATCTGTCACTACACCCTGCCGGTAGACCGGATCACCACCAAGTTTGACCAGTTCCCGGGCTACATGACTGCGTGCCATGGGGATCACTTCCACCGGTAGTGGAAAAGTACCCAGATGTTCGACCCACTTGGACTGGTCGGCAATACAGAGAAATTCGCGAGCTACCGCCGCAACAATTTTTTCGCGGGTGAGGGCGCCGCCGCCACCCTTGATCAGCTCAAGGTGGGGGTTCACCTCGTCGGCGCCGTCCACATAGAGGGTGATCTCGTCGACACTGTTCAGGTCGTAGACGGGAATACCATGGCCTCGCAGCCGCTCGGCTGAGGCCTCGGAGCTGGCAACCGTACCCGTTATTTTGGCCTTGTGTTCTGCCAGTAAATCGATATAGGCATTGGCTGTTGAGCCGGTGCCAATGCCAATGGTGCTTTTGTCGTCGATGCGTTGCAAAGTGAATTCCACAGCGGCGGCGGCGACGGCCTGTTTCATGGCATTCTGGCTGTTCGATGGTGCGCTCATGGTTCTGTTTGCCTGATTTCAGAAGAGGCTGATTATACGGATCAACGGATGAAAAGACAGATAATCCCCCGCAGCGCTGGTGTTGTCAGAGGGGAAAATTTACTATTGCCCGTTGATAACCTAATTGGACTGTATCCAGAAAAATGCCACAAAACTACGTAAAACGTATCCTAAATGCCCGTATCTATGATCTGGTGGTGGAAACCCCGGTAGATGAGGCCGCACAATTGTCCCAGCGTCTCGGTAACCGGGTACTGCTGAAACGGGAAGATTTGCAACCGGTGTTTTCCTTCAAGTTGCGCGGGGCCTACAACAAGATGCTCTGTCTCACCGAAGAGCAGCTCGCCAAAGGCGTGGTCGCTGCTTCGGCGGGAAATCACGCCCAGGGCCTCGCCATGGCTGCCAAAAAACTGGGGGTCAAGGCAATCATTGTCATGCCGACCACCACACCACAGATCAAAGTCAATGCGGTGCGGGCCCGTGGGGCAAAGGTAGTCCTGCAGGGTGACACCTATGATGAAGCCTCGGATTATGCGCTCAAGCTGGTGACTGAAAAGGGTATGACATATATCCACCCGTTTGATGATCCCGATGTGATTGCCGGTCAGGGCACCATTGCGATGGAAATTTTACGGCAGGTATCCGGTCCGCTTGATGCGGTGTTCATTGCGGTTGGGGGTGGCGGTTTGGCGGCGGGGATGGCGGCATACATTAAGTATGTGCGACCTGAAGTCAAGGTGATCGCTGTGGAGCCGGAGGATGCGGCCTGTCTTGATGCCGCGATGAAAGCGGGTCGTCGGGTGCGCTTGAAACATGTGGGTCTCTTCGCCGATGGTGCGGCCGTTGCCCAGATTGGCAAGGAGCCCTTTCGAGTACTCCGCAATACCATTGATGAAGTGATTACCGTGTCGGTGGACGAGATCTGTTCGGCGATCAAAGATACCTTTGAGGATACCCGATCCATTTGTGAACCCGCCGGAGCGCTGGGTCTGGCCGGACTGAAAAAATATGTCGAGCGCACTGGTGTAAAAGGGCAGACGCTACTGGCGGTAGATTGCGGAGCCAATATCAATTTTGACAGGCTTCGCTATATCTCCGAGCGCACGGAAATTGGTGAAAAACGCGAGGCGATTCTGGCGGTGACGATTCCCGAACAACCGGGCAGCTTCAAGGCCTTTTGCACCTCTCTCAGCAAGCGCAACATTACCGAGTTCAACTACCGCATGGGCGATCCCGCCGAGGCCCATATCTTTGTCGGTGTGCAGGTCTCCGGTGATGAGGATCGTCAGCAACTGGTGGCGGATCTGACCGACAAGGGGTATCCGCTGGTGGATATGACTGACAACGAAATGGCCAAGCTGCACATTCGTCATATGGTCGGCGGCCGCGCGCCGGAGGCGACCGAAGAGGTGGTGTACCGCTTTGAGTTTCCCGAGCGGCCCGCGGCACTGATGAATTTCCTCAATCAACTGGGAGGGAAGTGGAATATTTCCATGTTCCACTATCGCAACCACGGCGCTGCCTACGGTCGGGTTCTGGTGGGCCTGCAGGTGCCATTGGGCGAACAGAAGCTGGTGAGTCAGTTCCTTGACCAGCTGGGCTACACCTGGAAGGAAGAGACCCAAAATCCCGCTTACCAGTTTTTTCTGAGCTAGCATCGGGGAAAAACGGGGAGGATATGTGGCGTGCTGATAGCCCGGCGATTCCAGGCCATGTTGGCAATTGCCAGAGGCCCCTTCCTGCTGTTGACGCCGGCGGTACTGTTTCCTGCTGCCGCGGTCAGTTTTCAGCTAACCGGCAGATTGCCACTGGATTTGCTGTTGTTGATTGTTGTGGGCGCACTGGCGGCCCATGTGGCGGTCAATGCGCTCAACGAATACCAGGATTTTAAAAGCGGCCTCGATAATATCACCCATCGAACGCCGTTCAGCGGTGGTAGCGGGACGCTGCCTGACAGGCCTGCCCTGCTGGGCACTGCGCTGTGGCTTTTTATCGGTGCCTTTCTCCTCATGGTGCTGATCGGCGCCTACCTTTCATGGCGGGCGGGGCCTGGAATCCTCTCGCTGGGCCTGTTGGGTGGATTGATTATCGTTGCCTACACCCGCCTGATAAACCGAATGCCGATGGCGTGCCTGGTATCCCCCGGTGTGGGTTTCGGGCTGCTGATGGTTAACGGGACCGTGTATGTTTTGACAGGGGATTTTTTCGCCGCTGGACAATCCGTTGGCTGGGCGGTGTTCTTTCTGGTCAACGCCCTGTTATTGCTCAATCAGCTCCCGGATATCGATGCAGATCGGGCGGTGGGTCGACGTCATTTTCCGGTATTGCTGGGGGTGGTGGCCAGTGTTCGTATCTACCGGTTGTTGCTGCTGGGCGCATACGGTTCTGTGGTGATCGGCGTGGTACTTGGCCTGTTGCCATGGCCGGCATTGCTGGCATTGGCGACCCTGCCACTGGGGCTGATGATTACCCGTGATCTGCTGGGTAGTGGTGGCGATATTCCCGCCATGGTGCCCGCCCTGGGCAAGAATGTGTTGTTGGTGTTGTCGACCCCGGTGCTGCTGGGCATCGGCATTTTGCTGGGTTAGCACCGTTATCGGGACGGCCCGTTCAGGGCAGCTGCAAATGCTCTCGCATTAACCGGAAAATATCCCGTTGGCTCATCAACGCTGGAACTTCCAGCCCGTCAATCCCCTCGAGAAACACGGGAACATCAACCCCGGTGTGCTGTTCCCATCCCCCCTGGGGTGGAGCGTTGGTGGCATAGCCCACAGCCATCAGATCATCGTGCCGGGTTTTCAGTACGGCGTAATACCCCGGCGGGTATTGGGGACTTTGCAGCGATTCTGTCAAGGCCATATAGTTGTCGGGCAGGGGTAAAATCTGGCTGGCCTGACCATGATCTGCCGTGACGATGACCAGGGTGCCGGGATGCTGTTTGGCAAATTCGCGCCCGACCGCCACTGCACTGTCCAGCGCGCTCAATTCACCAATCTGACCACAGGGGTTGCGCCGATGGGCCTGCTTGTCGATGGATGCTCCCTCGACCATCAGAAAGAACCCCCGCGAAGGATCTCTGGTTAACCGGGCAAGTGCCTTTCGGGTCATTTGAGCCAGTGTCGGTGTGTCTGCATGTCGGGGGTTTTTCTGGCAGTCAAAAGGCTCGGCGAACAGGGGTTTTCCGGAGACCAGTTCGACAGCCTCAGCCTTGCGGTTGCCGCTGCCGATCCATTCCACCGGCAGATGTCCCGGTGAAAACAGACCGAGCAGTCGTGGCTCGGTCGATTGTTCCGACGCATCATGTTGGCCGATATGGTCGATCAGTTGATAGCCCTGAGACCTGGCCTGATCCAGCAGTTGCGCACCCGCATGATTTCTCTGGGCAAAGTATTTTTTTCCGCCACCGAGTAAGACATCAACACGGGCATCAATGAGTTGTTCTGCGATGGAGCCGGGGCCGCCCTGTTGTTTCGAGTCGATGGCGCACTGCTGAGAGGACGGCGCGTAGCTGATGGCGCGATTCATATCCTCCGGTCCCTGACAGTTGCGGTGTGCTGTATGGGCAACAAAAGCGGCGGGGGTGGCATCGGTCAGGCTGGCGGTGGTGACCAGCCCGGTGAGGAATCCAGATTCGCGGGCGGCCTGCAGGATAGTGGGCTGGTCGAAGTCCGTTCCGGCGCTGGTGGCAATGCGGCCAATGCTGGTGAGTTGACCGGTGGCCAGCGTCGACGCGGAGTTGGCGCTATCGGCGATAAAAGTGAACCGGTCTGGTCGGTTTTCCAGCAGGGTCTGTACCCGGACAGAACTGCGGACTGGCAATTGTTCCATCGCCAGGAGACCTTCTTCCGGCCCGAGTAGGTAATTGCGCGCCATGGTGATTTGGTGTTCATCCATGCCATCGCCGATAAAAAGAATCACATTGGCTGGCTTGACGGTGTCGCCGAATACTGCGCCAGTAGCGAGGAGCCCGCTGATGAGAAGCGTTGCCAGTATTCGACGTAACTTAAGCATCGTCTTGCCTGGTGCTACTCGATAGGCACTTTCAACAGATCCCCCAGTTTTCGGATCTGTATGGCATCAATGCCGGATCCGGCGAGGGCGTCGGAAATAACCACCAGTCGATCCTCCGGGGTAAATTCGGCCCGTTCAATGAGGATGTTGGCCGCTGTGGCGAGGGTTTTTTCCGGGTCTTCACTGAAGTTGATACGGAAACTCAGGACGTTGCGGTTCAGAACCAGCTGACGGCGAGTGCGACTGTCGTTGGTAAAGGCGCAGATAATCGGTGCCTGGGGATGGCAGTTGGTGACATAACCTGCCATACGTCCCCGGCGGGTGGGTACAATAATGGCCTTGGCTTTGATTGATTCAGCCAGCTTCACGGCGGCGGCGGCAATCTCTTCCTTGTCATTTTTGAGAATCAGGTTATCGGTAAAGCGAAGGCCCCGGCTGAGTTCGATGGAACGGGCAATTCGATCGAGAATCTCCACGCATTTAACTGGGTATTTGCCGATGGTGGTTTCGCCGGACAGCATGATCGCGTCGGCTTCTTCATAGACGGCGTTGGCCACGTCCGTGACTTCGGCGCGGGTGGGCATGGGGTTTTCAATCATGGATTCCAGCATGTGGGTGGCAACGATGACCCGTTTACCCTCCTGGGCGCAGAGACGAATAATGCGCCGTTGTACCCGGGGCAGTTTTTCAATAGCGATCTCCACTCCGAGATCACCCCGCGCCACCATCAAACCGTCCGACACTTTGATGATTTCCCGGACGTTCTTGACGCCCTCCTGGTCTTCGATCTTGGAGATCACCTTGATTTTGTCGGCTTTATCCCCGAGCAGTTGGTGGAGCTGATGAATATCTTCAGCGTCGCGCACGAAAGAGAGCGCAATAAAATCCACCTCCTGTTCGATCGCGAATTCAATATCGCGCTTGTCCTTTTCGGTAATGGCCGGAAGGTTTACCCTGATGCCGGGCAAATTCACATGGCGCTTGCTCTTCAGTACGCCGCCATCGACGACGCGGCAACGCATCACACGATCTTCCTTGCTGAGAACCTCGAGATTGATCAGGCCGTTATCCACGGTAATCTTATCGCCGATCTCGACATCGTCGATCAGGTTTTCATAGTTGATGCGGATGGAGCTCGCCTCCACGTCATCCTCGCCCCGCGCAACCACGGAGATTTCATCACCCTGCTTCAGGTCGAGCTCATTGTGGATGTCGCCGGTGCGAATTTCAGGACCCTGCGTGTCTATCAGGACGGCAATCGGATGATGGCGTTTTTTGTTGAGGGTTCGTACTGCCTTGATAACCCTGGCGTGGGATTCATGGTCGCCGTGTGACATATTGAGTCGCACCACGTTCATACCGGCGTTGGCCAGCTGTTCCAGCATGTCGTAGGACTCGGTAACGGGTCCTATGGTACAAATAATTTTGGTTTTGCGCATATCGAGAAGGCTTCTTGACCTGACTGGACTAACGAATCTGAATAATGTCCCGTTCGGTAACGATGGCTTGTAACGAGACATCCCAGGGTTGCGGAGCAATACTATCAGTTTCCTGACAGCTGTGGGCTAATCCGATGAATTTGGTCAGCCTGAAACTCTGACTCAGGGTGCGGTCGTAAAAGCCGCCGCCCATGCCCAGCCGGTTGCCCTGTCGGTCAAAGGCGACCATAGGTAAAAGAACCACGTCTATGGCCAGCAACGGAACGATTCGATTGCGACGCAGGGGGGGCTCGGCTATACCGAAGCGGTTGCTTGTCAGCGGCTGCCCAATGTGGTGGCGAACAAAGTGCAGGCGATTCTGTTTCAGGGGGTGCAGTACGGGCAGATGGCAGGCTTTGCCCGCTGCTTCGGCGATTCCCATCGCTATAAGTGGGTCTATTTCGCCGTCATTGGCCAGATAGAAAGCGATGTTCTTGCCAAACAGAAAAGCCGGTAGCCGACATAATTGCCGGGCAAGTCCGTGACTGGCATCGGCTTGCTGTGGTGCGGACAGCGACTGGCGTTTTTGACGCATTTCTTTACGAATGGCTTTGTTGTCCATCGCTGCTCGGTCTTATTCGGTGTTGATTGGAGGGTCCCCGGAAGTGCCGCTGTCAATGTGGCCTTGAACCGTAAAGTTCAAGGTGGTGGGTAACGCAATACTTTAGGCTTTCCGTCACGCGGACTTGCACACCGTACAGACTGTTACCCTCCAGGTTACAGATTATCGGCTCAAGGACTTGTCGACTGGCAAGCACCCCAGGGCGTTCTGACAGTATAGCTCAGAGAGTCGTTAAAAGGAGGAGGTGGAAGGCTCAAAACTTTCCAGGGCGGAGGAGAGTTTGCGATCCAGGCGCTGAAAGGCTTCAGCGGAAAGGCTATGGCTGGCGGTTTGGGCTTCCAGCTTGGACAGGTCATAGGTGAGGTTCAATGCCGCCATCACGGCGATACGCTCCAGTCCGATAACGCCGCCACTGTTGCGGATCGAACGCATACGCTCATCCAGTGCTCGGGCAGAGAGCAGTAGGGCATCGCGCTCCTCTGGAGGACAACTGACCTGATATTCCTTGTCGAGGATGCGGATGTTGACAGTCTGCGGGTTCATCCGGTTCAGCCTTCGTTATTGAGGTTTTTGAGTCTGACAATCATGTGCTCAACCCGGTTGCGAGCCAGTTCATTTTTTTCCAGGAGCTTGCTGCGTTCCTTTAAAAGGGTCGATTCACGCTCGCGCAGGGAGAGGTTTTCTTTCTGCAGGCGCGCACAGATATTGATCAGTCGATCAATTTTCTGTTCAAGGGTTTGTAAATCTTCTGACATGGACCCAACCGTGAATATAATTGCAGACCACTATATTGTGCCCTAACACGTCGGTCAATAATCCTTACAGTGCTTCGAGAAATATTGTCTAGCCTGTTATGGGAGCTGGGGTTTTTATTTCTGCCATACGGCGGGATGATTGGCCTTGGGAAGGGTGGTAGGATTCCCCTTCATTTGCTTGCCGGAAGTACAGATGAATATGGATTTTAATGACATTGCCGATGCGTTTTTACGCGCCAATTTGCCGGGTAGCCCTGCCGAGTTGCATGGCCTGTTGTGTGGTCGTATCAGCGGTGGCCAGCATGCCGGTGGAGAAGAATTAATTACCATGGTCTGCCAGTTGCTTGATGTGGTCACGGAGCGGGTGGAGGACCTCGGCGACGTATTGCCGGATCTGCACCTTTTTTCGCTTGAATCGATCAGCAGTGGCACCTATGAGTTTCAACCCTTGCTGCCGGGTGACGAGGTTGAGCTGAATCAGCGCCTGCTGTCATTGGGAGAATGGTGTCAGGGTTTCCTGTTCGGTCTCGGTAGCGCCGGGCTTTCCGATAACACAACGTTGACCGGGGATATCGCCGATGCGCTGGGGGATCTGGCCGCTATTTCCCAGATCGGCACCCTGGATGAAGAAAGTGAAGAAGACGAAGTCAGTTATACTGAGCTGGTCGAATACGTCAGGGTGGCCGTACTATTGGTCTATGCGGAGTTGAACAAGAAAGTCGACGACCCCCTATCCCCGACACTCCACTAGATTTTTACCGCCAGGATCCTGTCCGGAGACACCGTAGTTATATGATTAGCAAGCAGGAATTTGCCCGCCGCCGCCGGACTCTTATGGAGCTGATGACGGATAACAGTATTGCCGTCATCACCAGCGCTGCCGAGCGCATTCGCAATCGGGATACGCATTACCCCTATCGCCAAGATAGCGATTTTTATTATCTGACCGGTTTTTCGGAGCCCGAGGCTGTGCTGGTGCTCATCCCCGGTCGCGAACAGGGCCAGTTCCTCCTGTTTTGCCGGGAGCGCAATCCCGAGCGCGAAATATGGGATGGCTACCGGGCTGGTCCGGAGGGAGCATGCAGTGAATACGGTGCAGACGACGCGTTCCCCATCGACGATATTGACGATATTCTGCCGGGTCTGCTCGAGGGCCGCGAAAAGGTCTATTACGCAATGGGTAGGGACCCCTCTTTCGATCGCCACCTTATGGAGTGGATCAACAGTATCCGTTCCCGTTCGAGGGCCGGGGTCAGTCCGCCGGGGGAGCTTGTCGATCTCGATCATTTTTTGCACGAGTTGCGGCTGTTCAAGAGTGCCGGTGAGCAGAAAATCATGCGGGCGGCGGCGAGTATTTCTGCCAGAGCCCATTGCCGCGCCATGCAGGTCTGTCGTCCTGGCATGTACGAGTATCAGTTGCAGGCCGAGATTGAACACGAATTCGCCATGGCCGGTGCCCGTTTCCCGGCCTACAACTCTATCGTCGGCGGGGGCGCCAACGGTTGCATTCTTCACTACGTGGAAAACAGTGCCAAGCTGACCAGTGGTGACCTCGTATTGATCGATGCCGGGTGTGAGCTGGAGCACTATGCCTCTGACATTACCCGCACATTCCCGGTGAACGGCCGTTTCTCGGCTGAACAGAAAGCGATTTATGACGTGGTATTGCAGGCCCAGCTTGAAGCCATCAAAGCCTGTAAGCCGGGCAATCACTGGAATGAACCTCACCAGACCACGGTGAGAGTTATCACTGACGGTCTGGTGGAGCTGGGTATTCTCGATGGTGAGCGGAATGAGCTGGTTGAAACCGGTGCTTATCGCGACTTTTATATGCACCGCGCCGGCCATTGGCTGGGTATGGATGTCCACGATGTGGGCGATTACAAGGTGCACGATGAGTGGCGATTGCTGGAGTCCGGGATGGTTCTGACCGTCGAACCCGGGATTTATATTGCCAGGGATAATACCCGGGTCGATGAACGCTGGCGGGGCATTGGCATACGCATTGAAGATGACATCCTGTTGAGTGGTTCGGGTGCAGTAGTACTGAGCGCCGATGCGCCCAAGACAACCAGTGATATTGAAACCCTGATGGCCGGCAAATGACGGGCCGCGCTGCCGCCGAATCTGCGGTGGATATCGCTATTGTCGGCGGTGGCATGGTGGGGGCCAGTCTGGCATTGCTGCTGTCCCACCTGAAGGCAGACTGGCGTATTCGGGTGATTGAATCCTTCCCCCTGCAAAGCACTGCAACCCTGTCGCCGAGTTTTGACGGGCGCTCTACAGCGCTTTCTCACAGCAGCCGGGAAATTTTTGAGTTGCTGGGGCTCTGGCAATCGCTGCATTCCGGCCTCACTGAGATTCGGCAAGTGCACGTCTCCGATCGGGGCCATTTTGGCAGGGCCCGGCTCACGGCTGCCGAGCAGAACCTGCCCGCGCTGGGCTATGTGGTCGAGAACCGCCAGCTGGGCGACGTATTGATGGCTGCGCTGCAGCGGGCGCCGGGTGTGGAAGTAACCGCACCGGCTCAGGTCGTGGCTGTCAGCCCGTCGAGCCGGGGCATGCAGTTACAGGTTTCCTCCGATGGCACGGATGCCGTAGAGATGATCAGTGCCGATCTGCTGGTGGTGGCCGATGGTGCGCAATCCCAAACCCGTCAACGGTTGGCGATTGATTCCCGGTGCAAGGATTATGGGCAGGCTGCCGTGGTCGCCAATATCGGGTTGCAGCTGGATCATGGCGGCATCGCCTATGAGCGCTTTACCGATCTTGGCCCGATGGCCATGTTGCCACTGCAGCCAATGGCCGGAGAGCACCGCTGTGCAATGGTCTGGACCATGCCGCCAGAGCAGGCGGCTGAATTGCTGGCGGCCGATGAGGCGGAATTTCTCGCCCGGTTACAGCAGCGGTTTGGCTATCGGCTGGGTCCCTTTGTCCGGGTGGGGAGCAGGCAGGTGTACCCCCTGAGTCTGATCACCAGTGAAGAACAGGTGCGCAGGCACCTGGTTGTGGTCGGCAATGCTGCGCATTCGTTGCACCCGGTGGCGGGGCAGGGGTTCAATCTCGCCCTGCGCGATGTGGCTGTGCTGGCGGAGACACTGGGTGAAGCAGCGGAAAACCACCAGGCCCCGGGGGAGTTGAGCGTGCTGCAACAGTACCTTCAGCGGCAGCAACTGGACCAGCAACAGACCATTTTGTTGAGCGATTTACTCCCCCGGGTATTCGGTATGCACTCCATCCCGATGGCGTTGCTGCGCAATACCGGTTTGCTGGCACTGGATACGGTGCCGCTGCTGCGCCATCAATTTACCCGGCTTGGTATGGGGCTGGAGACACGGGGAACACCCATGTTGGGAAATACGTTGGGAAATACCACCGGTGGCTGAAAAAGAACAGGTGATCGAAAAGTCGTTTGATATTGTCGTCGTGGGTGCCGGCATGGTCGGTGCCAGTCTGGCTGTGCTTATCGCCGGGTCCAGCTGGGGACAATCACTGCGCATCGGGGTTCTGGAAGCGCGTCCCTTTACGATGCCGGACCTTTCGAGCAGCTTTGACCCCCGGGTTGTGGCGCTGACGGAATCGTCCCGACAATTGTTCGATCAAATGGGCGTTTGGTCGCCGATCGCGGCGCAGCGTGTCTGTGCCTACCATCGTATGGAAATCTGGGAAGCCGATGGCACCGGTCATATCGAATTTGACTGTGCCGATGTGCGTCAGCCCAACCTGGGTCATATTGTTGAGAATGCACTGATTGTCGGGGCGCTGCTGCAACGGTTGGAGGACATGCCCAATGTGGAGCTGTTGTGCCCTGCGGTGGTCGATGGCCTGACCATTGCCGGCAGTGATTCTGACATGGCCGTTCTGACCCTGTCGGACGGCCGGTCCGTCCGTGCCGGGCTGGTGGCCGCAGCCGATGGTGCGAACTCCGGTATTCGCAGGTTGTGTGGTCTGAAGCTCCGGCAGTGGGATTATGGCCATCATGCGATTGTGACAACGGTGACCACAGCAAAGAGCCACGGCCATACGGCAAGGCAGCGTTTTCTGCCAACCGGGCCTCTGGCGTTTCTGCCACTGTTGGGCGACGGCGGTGACACTCGACAATGCTCCATTGTCTGGTCTCAACAAACCCCGGTGGCGGAGTCGCTGATGGCACTCGATGACCAGGGGTTTTGTCAGGCCCTCGGTCAGGCGGCAGACCATTGCCTGGGGGAAGTGGTGGCTGCCGATCGCCGTCACTGCATTCCGTTGTGGCAGCGCCATGCGGTCGATTACACGGTGCCCGGTGTCGCCCTGCTGGGCGATGCGGCCCACAGTATTCATCCCTTGGCGGGGCAGGGTGTCAATCTGGGTTTGCAGGATGCGGCTGTGCTGGCAGAGGAAGTGCAGCGGGCATTGCAGCGGGGATTGCCCCCCGGCGACCAATTGGCGCTGGCGCGCTACCAGCGCCGCCGCAAGCCACAGAACCTGGCGATGATGGCGGCCATGGAGAGTTTCAAGCGTCTGTTTGAATCTGACAGGCTGCCGTTGCGATTGCTGCGCAATGACGGTATGGCCCTGTTTAACGGCGCCGGACCACTGAAAAAGCAGTTGATCCGGCAGGCCATGGGCCTGACATAGTGAGTTCGGCTGATTCGGTACTTCTGTTTGCGCCCGATCGGGTTTAGAATCGCCGACAGTTTTAGATCGTCAATATCGAGGAGATCACCATGAGCGAGACACCCGGGGACCTGAAATATGCTCCTACCCATGAATGGGCCCGTGATGAGGGCGACGGCACTGTGACAGTGGGGATTACCCAGCATGCACAGGACAGTCTGGGTGACGTGGTTTATGTGGAACTGCCCGAGATTGGCGCTGTGCTGGTGGCGGGTGATGATGCCGGGGTTGTCGAGTCAGTAAAGGCGGCCTCGGATATCTATGCCCCGGTTTCCGGTGAGGTGATTGCCATTAATGAGGTGCTCGAGAATGCCCCGGAAACGATCAACGATTCGCCCTATGACGACGGCTGGTTCTTCAGGCTCAAAATGTCTGACCCCGATGAGCTGGAAGATCTGCTCGACGCCGACAGTTACCAGGATCTGGCCAGCGATTAGTAACGTCGGTTAGCAGGATCAAGGATCAAGGCGGTTCAGTTTCCGCCACGCAGAGCTGCCAGGTGGCAGCTCTTTTTGTTTGTAGCTTTATCTCTTTTTGGAGTTAGCCATGTCAGTTGAATCGCCCGTCGAGCAAAGCCCGGTAGCCAGTTTGCGCCTCAAGACCGGGGCAGACCGCCGCTTGCGCGCGGGCCACCTCTGGATATACAGCAATGAGGTGAACACTGATATGACACCGCTGAAAGGCCTTTCGGCTGGTGCGGTTGTCGTTGTCGAAGATGCCAGAGGGCATTTTGTCGGCATGGCCTCGGTGAATCCGTCCACCCTGATCTGTGCCCGGCTGTATTCTCTGGAGCAGGGCTGTCAGCTCGACCGCAACCTGATTGTGCTGCGCCTTAGGCAGGCCATGAAGCTGCGTGAACAGTGTTTCGATAAGCCCTTTTATCGGGCGATCTTTGGTGATTCCGACCTGCTGCCCGGTCTGGTTGTCGATCGGTTTGGCGATTACCTGTCGGTACAGCTGACCACGGCGGCTATGGACAGCCGGCGGGATGAGGTGATTGCGGCGCTGGATGAAGTGTTTGCTCCTGCGGGCATCCTGCTGCGCAACCAGGGCTCTTTTCGCGCCATGGAAGGTTTGCCGGAGTACGTGGAGGTCGTGGCCGGAGACATCCCTGAACGGGTGGAGCTGGAGGAAAACGGTGTTCGCTTTATGGCGCCGCTGCTCACCGGTCAAAAAACCGGCTGGTTTTACGATCACCGGGAAAACCGCCAGCGCCTGCAGCATCTGGCAAAAGACAAGTCAGTGCTGGATGTCTACAGTTACGTGGGTGGTTGGGGCGTGCAGGCAGCCGTCGCCGGTGCCAGCTCGGTTACCTGTATAGACGTGTCGGGCGACGCCCTGGCCCTGGCGCAGGAAAACGCCGTTCTCAATGATTACCGGGGCGAGTTTACCACCCTGCAGGGCAAGGCCAATGACCTGATGAAATCCGTGCTGGACCAGGGCCGCACCTACGACCTGGTGGTACTGGACCCGCCAGCCTTTATCAAGCGGCGCAAGGATCAGCGTCAGGGTGAAAAGGCCTATCATCAGATCAACCAGTTGGCGCTCAGGCTATTGGCCCCGGGCGGCACACTGGTTTCCGCCTCCTGTTCCATGCATTTGTCGCGGGAAGCGCTGATGGATGTCGTGAAAACAGCGGCGGCTCACCGGCATCGCCAGCTGCAGGTTTTTGCACAGGGCGGGCAGGGTCCCGATCACCCCGTGCATCCGGCCATTGCGGAAACCAGCTACCTGAAGGCGATTTTTGCCCGGGATATTGCTGGTTGACCGGTGCGCTGGCTAGTCGTTCAGCAGGCGGGCGGCTTCCATCGCAAAATAGCTCAGTACCCCATCGGCACCGGCGCGCTTGAAGCACAACAGTGATTCGAGAATGATCTGCTCGCGATTCAGCCAGCCGTTCTGGAACGCCGCCACATGCATGGCGTATTCGCCACTCACCTGATACACAAAGGTGGGGGCTTTCAATTCATCCTTCACCCGGCGCACCACGTCCAGATAGGGCATGCCCGGTTTCACCATGATCATGTCCGCGCCCTCCTGCAAATCGAGGGCGCACTCGTGCAGCGCTTCGTCGCTATTGGCCGGGTCCATCTGATAGGTTTTCTTGTCGCCACCCTTGATATTGCCCGCTGAGCCAACCGCGTCCCGGAACGGACCGTAGTAACTGGACGCATATTTGGCTGAGTAAGCCATGATGCGGGTATTCACATGATTGGCCTGTTCCAGTGCTGCCCGCACCGAACCAATGCGACCGTCCATCATGTCCGAGGGTGCCACCACATCGGCACCGGCGGCGGCGTGGGACAGCGCCTGTTTCACCAGTGTTTCAACGGTGATGTCGTTCAACACATAGCCGCTCTGGTTATCGATAATGCCGTCCTGGCCGTGCACCGTGAACGGGTCCAGCGCCACATCGGTCATCACCCCCAGTTCCGGCACCGCATCCTTGATGGCTTTCACCGCCCGCTGGGCGAGGCCGTCGGGGTTGTAGGCCTCCTCCGCCAGCAGGCTCTTGGCGGACTGCGGCGTCACCGGGAACAGCGCAATGGCGGGAATGCCGAGGCCGGCAATCTCGCGGGCCTGTTTCACCAGCAGGTCGATGGATAGCCGCTCGATGCCGGGCATCGAGCCCACCGCCTCGCGCTGGCCGACACCCTCCAGCACAAACACCGGGTAAATCAGATCATTGGGGGTCAGCAGCGACTCCCGCACCAGACGGCGGGAGAAATCGTCGGCGCGGTTGCGACGCAGGCGGGTGGCGGGAAAGGGGCCGCGAGGGTGATTAAAACTCATGATTGCTCCAAGGCTGATAGGCCTGAGGATAATAGGCAGGATGGGGCGGTTAATCAATTTGTTGGTGGATGGGGCCACTAACAGCGGTTGCGACTACAGGACCGCAGTGAAATACTTGTGGCACTAGTGAAGGCCAGTCGGCCAAATTGCTTCATGCGGGAAACAACCAAAACCACAGGAAGGGTGATGGCGATATTGCAAAAATATCCTTTCGAGTCGACAGCGTATTCAGCTTGCCAGCTTTTTTTGTCCAGCAAACCAAACGCGGCCCTGATAACAGATGTTGGAAATCTGGTGGTGTATGGATTGTTATGAAAGTCAACGTGTTACGGAAGACTACGGGTGCCATTGTAATATATTACAGTGGCCGCCTTTTAATAATTATTATGAGGCCGAAGGCCTCATTAACAGACTGTTATGCGTATGATTTCGAGCTTAGCCAGCCTTTATATAAGACTGTATAGTGTGATGAACGCGCCCAAAATAATGAACGTAAGATGAATCGCCAAGACTATCAAAAATCAGTTATCAACTCGCTTACTTGGCTTTCTACTCAGGTAACAGTACACAATAGACTGAACCTTACGGACATAAACGTTCACTCCGAAAACTTCTATCGCGATCTGTTGAATCTGGCTTTTGGTTACGGTTTAGTCAACATTAACATCATCGATCCCAACGCTGCCGCTATAGACCTTGGCGACGAAGGAAATAAGTTTGCTATTCAGGTGACTTCTACTTCAGCACTTACCAAAACAAGACACACCGTTACTAAGTTTATTGAAAAAGGCTTGTACGAAAAGTACGACCGTCTAGTAATTCTAAACATCACAGCGAAGACCGCACACACTACCCCAACTGTTGGAGACGACACTTACCGCCTGAACACCAAAGAAGATATATGGGACATTGGTGACTTGGCTGTAATGATCAATAACTTAGAGCTGTCAAAAATTCAGGAAATCAGTAACTTTCTGAATCAGCAGCTATACATGAAGCCCACTGAAAGCCTTCCGCGTAATGTGGAAACCATTTTACGGCTAATTGAACTAATCAGTGACGAAGAACACCCCGCAGCTGGTGAAGGGTTCCTTGTTGAACCATTTCCAGACGAAAAAATTAATAAACGTTTTTCAGATCATTCAGATTTCTTGAAACAAGAGTTCCTAACACTTTATCAGGATTACGGTGCTGTTCTTGATTCAGTTGAACAAGAATCAGATATTGGTCAGGTTAAAATTCGCCGGGTTTCTCAACATTTGCGAGTTTACAGCGATAAGGTGTTAACTGAATGTGCTGGTGACCCGAAAAAGGCGCTTGAAAAGCTAATTGATAACTTTATTGGAATGTTGAACGAAAACGGTTTTGAAGCTGATACTGGTGCTGCGCAGTTCTATATTGTTAAGCATCTAATTAAGTGCAACGTATTTCCAAACAAGGAAGTAACAAATGGCTAACTTGTTCACAAAAGATGAAGACTTAATGAAGTCAGCCCCCTTTATCGGGTCAGAAATATTAAAGCAGCTACAGAGTAGTGATGATGGTCGAATTAGCATTTTCGATCTGGCAAAGAATTTAAGAAAGACCAATAAAATAACGGCACGAAGCATCTACTATGGAATGCTTTTCTTGTATTCCTTAGATATAGTTGAATTCGACGAACCATATTTGATTAAAAATGTTGCAGCTTAAGAAACTTTACAGCGAACCCGAAGTTTTTGAACCCATTACTTTTGAAGAAGGGTTCAACCTTATATTAGGTGAAACCACTGAAGGTAATGTAAAAACTAACGGCGTGGGAAAATCCATGGCTGTAGAATTCATCAACTACGCCTTGCTGAAACGCCACAACGATAGCCGCGTATCACTAATACCTGAAGAAGATTTATCACGTGATACAACCGTATGTTTAGACTTTGAATTAAATGGTCACTCCATTACTTCTAGGCGGGTTATAAATGATCAAGAGTGCCCGATTCTAATCATAGACGGCGAAAGAAAATCTTACTCTAGGCTTTCTGATGCTAACGACCACCTAAGCACCTTACTATTTGCAGACGCAGTATATGAAAATCCACCATCATTTAGAATGATGATGGGCCCATTAATGCGTGATGAAGGTTCTGAATTTAAGTCCATTATTAGCTGTTTCGACACAAATAAAAGAATACCACCCGACTACACGCCGCATCTTTTTTTACTGCACGTTGATCCTAATCCATACAGTGAAGCCAAGCGGCTATATTCTGAAATGGAAAACGTTTCAAAAGCCAGAAAAAAGATGGAGGAAAATATAACCGCTCTTACATGCAAAAACGTATCAGAATCCAAGGCGGACTTAAACGAATTGGAAAACCAAGTGCGTAGAATTCAGGGTGACATTGACAGGCTTGAGAATATCGAAGGCTTTGATACCGTAAAAGATGAAATCATTGATATTGAGAATCAACTAGAACAAGAACGCTCAAAGCAAGGCGTTCTAAAATCAGAGCTATCAAAAATAAAACTTTTTCGCGGCGACAATTATATTGACGGCCAGGAAGTTGCAGACCTTTACAATCAGTTCAAAGAGGGCTTGGGCGACTTAATTAAACGCGAACTGGATGAAGTCACATCTTTCAAACAAAAGATTGACGACTTTCAGCGAAGCATAATGGATGATAGAAAATCTTCGATAGAACAAGAAATAAAGGTATTCGAAGAAAGTATATCTTCACTCACCAAGCTGTACAGGGAAAAAATATCATTGCTTGACCAAGAAGGTCTACTTGTCAGCTTAAAGCAAACAATCGCCATACACGAAAAAAAGATTGAAGAGTTTTCCGCCTTATCATCATTCATCCAAAAACACTCTGATTACGACAGCGAACACAAAGCAAAAAAACGTGATCGAGAAAGTGAAGTATATCTATTAGAAAGTTATGTGAATAATTCACAAGAAGTGATTGACTCTTTTGAAAGAACAATTCTTGATATGCACGATTATATTTTTGGAAACAGAAGAAGCTCTTTTGAAATTGAAGTTTCAAAACGAAAAGAAGTTTTGAAATTTGAACTTCGCACTGACTCGGATGGTAGCCACAGCATCAACAGAGAAAAAGTTTTTCTATATGACTTTGCCTTGCTGACAAATCCAGAAACATCGAAGCATCACCCTGGCTTTTTAGTTCATGACAATATTTTTGATGTTGACCAAGACACTTTAATTAAAAGTATTAATTACATTGGCGAAAATATCGGCTTACTTAGTGGCAGGCAATACATACTTACTATTAATAGTGATAAATTTAGTAGTTCAGATTTAGAATTATTAAACATAAGGCTTAATGACTACTCCCGCGCGGCATTTACAAAAGAGAACAGATTTTTGAAGATGCAATACCAAGAGTTGTCTCCCTAGCCACCATGGAAAAGCGCATGGATAAGTGGGGTCAGATAAGACTTTTTAAACAAAGGCAAATAAAGAGGTCGTAACGAATATTTTTTAACCACTTCCACTATTAGGTCGATCAAAATATATCCACTTCGACCCCTTTGGTCATCATCCAGATTGTCTCCGCTATCCTAGTTAAGGGTAAGCCACTGTTCCCCAGGTCTTTACCTAATATCTGTTCGTCAGATGGGTGCTGGTATGGCGGAGTTGTGCTATCAAGTACACAAAAGCAACGCGGCTTAATGTAGGTACAGAAAGGACAGCTATGAAAGCACTACTCAGCGCATTACTTGCACTTTTTTCCCTGCAAGGATACTCATCAGAGTGGAAGGAGAGTCCGGAAGTCGGGGAGCTATTCAAGCGTGCAGGCGTGACAGGAACCTTCGTACTCTATGATGTCGATGCGGGGCGATTTGTAGGGCACAACCAAGCTCGCTCGAAGGTGCGCTTCATTCCCGCTTCCACCTTCAAAATTCCGAACAGTTTGATTGGTCTTGCCGTCGAAGCGGTACAGGATGTTGATGAGATCCTGCCGTATGGTGGTAAGCCTCAGTCATTTGCCGTCTGGGAAAAAGACATGGGGCTACGTGAGGCTATCACTCTCTCCAATGTTCCAATCTATCAGGAGCTTGCCCGTCGCATTGGCTTGGAGCGAATGCGCGAGAACGTCTTAAAGCTTGGCTATGGAAATGGAAATATAGGCGCAACCGTCGATACGTTCTGGCTTGAAGGACCGCTCAAGATTAGTGCAATCGAGCAGGCCCAATTTCTGGCGAGGCTGGCTCAGGGACAGCTACCACTACACGCAGATGTTCAGGCGAGTGTTCGAGAGATCGTTCTTCTGGAGCAAGGAGACAGTTGGCGATTGTATGGGAAAACAGGTTGGGAGAATGCGCCGGATTCAGGCATCGGTTGGTGGGTCGGCTGGGTTAAAAAAGATGATCATGTGTATGCGTTCGCTTTGAATATCGATATTCAGAAGGCAACCGACGCGGACAAACGCATTGAGATCGGCAAGGCCAGCCTTGAAGCGTTGGGGGTGCTGTGAGAGATCATGGGCCTAACAATACCGTCAATCCGGACTCATTTTTTTCGCTGCGCTCACTACAAATGAATTAAAGAGGTCGTAACGATTATTTTTAAACCATTTTCACCGCTTGAATCGCCCCTAATTTGCTAGACACCTTTCAGCCAGAGAAAATGGCTATCCAGAGAGGTGTTTATGAGCAGCAAACGATATCAAGAAGAGTTCAAGAGAGAGGCCGCCAGACAAGTGACCGAACGA